>Ga0302196_10001177_pt1 | contig 24910 bp, 20 predicted proteins | sample II_Bog_N1_3_FD_198794 | JGI IMG/M metagenome (GOLD analysis project Ga0302196, IMG submission 198794) | Peat permafrost microbial communities from Stordalen Mire near Abisko, Sweden - II_Bog_N1_3 | ecosystem: Environmental > Terrestrial > Soil > Wetlands > Peat | place: Sweden: Abisko...
ACCGAAGAGAGAGGGAGAACGTCACGGCAAGACTTGACGGGTCGTTTCATATCAGAGCAAACGTCGATCGGACGGAACGACTCTTCCCCCCGCGACCCTCACCCCCAAGCGTTTCCCACGACGCCCCCGCGCCCCCTCTCCCACAAGGGGAGAGGGGAAGAGAAATGCCGTGGTCCCCCTCTCCCCTTGTGGGAGAGGGGGCTTGGGGGTGAGGGTCGCGTTTCGAGAGCTGACCCAATCAATAGACGTTTGCTCTAGGCGTGCGCGCGGATGAAAGCGTGCAGCTCGGGATAGATGACCTCGCGCCACCGTCGGCCGCTGAAGATCCCGTAGTGCCCGCAGCCGGGCGCGGTGAAGTGCCGCTTGTTCTTCGAAGGGATGCCGGAGCACAGGTCCTGCGCCGCCTGCGTTTGCCCGCTGCCCGAGATGTCGTCGAGCTCCCCTTCGACGGTGAGCAGCGCCACGGAGCGGATGTCCTCGGGGGCCACGCGTGTGCCGTTCACGTGCCAGACGCCGCGCGGCAGCGCGTGCTCCTGGAAGACAGTCTTGATCGTGTCGAGGTAGTACTCGGCCGGCATGTCGAGCACGGCGTTGTATTCGTCGTAGAACTTGCGGTGGGCCTCGGCGTCCTCGTCGTCACCTTTGACGAGATCGAGGTAGAAATCCCAGTGCGAGCGGAAGTGCTTCCGCGGATTCATCGCCACGAAGCCACCGAGCTGCAGGAAGCCCGGGTACACGCGGCGCCCCGAGCCGGCGTAAGGGGAGGGGACCGTACAGATGACGGTTTCCTCGAACCATGAGTACGGTTTCGTCATTGCCAGATCGTTGACCGCGGTCGGGCTCCGGCGCGCGTCGATCGGGCCCCCCATCATCGTCATGCTGCGGGGCAGCATCGGATCCTTGGCCGTCGCCATGAGCGAGATCGCCGCGAGGACGGGGACCGTCGGTTGGCAGACCGACAAGACGTGCAGGCTCGGGCCCAGATGGCGAATGAACTGCTGGACGTACGCGATGTAGTCGTCGAGATGGAACGGCCCCTTTGCGATCGGGACTTCGCGGGCGTCGAGCCAATCGGTGACGTAGACGTCGTGCGCCGGGAGGAGCTGGCGCACGGTGTCCCGGAGCAGCGTCGCGTGGTGGCCCGAGAGCGGCGCCACGACGAGCACGACCGGGTCCGGTGTGCGATTCGCCGGCAATACGCGCTTGAAATGGATCAAGCGGCAGAAAGGCTTCGTGACGACGACGCGCTCTTTGACCTGGACCGGGAGGCCGTCCACCGTCGTGACGTCGAGGCCGAACGCCGGCTTCGTGTACACCTTGCCCACCCGGTAGAGCAGCTCGTAGCCGGCCGCGAACCGGTCGGCGAACGGGAAGAGCGACAGCGGTGGTGCGGCGAAAGCGAGCGCGCCCGCCTCGGCAAAGGCAGCCATCGGGGTGAGGTAGGCGCGCTGAAGCTCGTGGAGCTGGTAGAGCATGGGGTCCTTCGCGTTGGGCGACGGGACCATTCTATGTTGCGTTGCAACATGCGCAAGGAGTTCGCGCTTCCGCTCGAAGCCTCCGTGCAGCTCACGCGAGCGCAGAACACGCTTCCATGCCGTTCGGCGGTCTCGTTCAAGGGCTCGCGGATCCCGTCGAGGGGCTCGAGGACATGGTCAAGGGGCTCGCGGACACCGTCGAAGGGCTCGGCGAGCCGCTCCAACGGATCGGGGAGCCCGTCCATGGATCCGCGATCCGGTCTACGGGCTGAGTTAGCCGGTCCACGGGCTAAATTGGCCGGTCCACGGGCTGAGTTAGCCGGTCCACGGGCTAAATTGGCCGGTCCACGGGCTGAGTTAGCCGGTCCATGGGCTAAGTTAGCCCGTCCACGGGCTTCGCGATCCCGTCGACGGGCTAAGTTAGCCCGTCCACGGGCTAAATGATCCGGTCCACGGGCTAAGTTAGCCCGTCCACGGGCTAAGTTAGCCCGTCCACGGGCTCCGCGATCTAGGTCATCCCGTCGACGGGCCCCGCGACCTCGTCGTCACTCCCACGAGATCGTCATGTTGAGCGCTTTGTCGCGCATGGCATAGGTCGCGCGCGCCTTCTTCACCCCGCGGGAGAGCTGCACGATGTAGCGGAGCGATTCGGTGATCGCGCGCCGCGCGATGGGCACCTCGCAAAAGAGATGATCGGAGAGCGTCCCGGCGACCGCCTGCTCCTTCGCGTCGAACTTCACGGCGAGCGAGCCGTGCGTGTGGTCGTGTTTCCACAGCTCGCCCGCGCGACGGATCACCCCCTCGGGCCCCACGAGCCCGAGCAGAGCGCGCCGTACGCGGCCGAAGCCATAGTCGAGACGGCGGTTGATGACTCGGCACAGCGCTTCGTCGTCATGCTTCGCCGGACCGTTCCACGACGCCTCGTGCCACTCGACGAGGTAGCGCTCAGGGAGCCACTCGAGCGGCGAGGCAGCGTGATCGACCGTGTCCTTGCGGTTCTCTTCGGAGATGCGCGCGGCGATGTCGTTGAGCCCCGGTTCCCCCCAAAGATCCAGGACCGCGAGACGCATCGCATGAAGGATGATCCCCTTCGTACGCTGCGGATCCCTCATCGGTTACAGCATACAGCGCGGCGCGTCGAAGGACACGGCGGCTCCCGCCGGAAGCCGCCGCGCGTACATCAGCCCACGGCGCCGAGGTCCGGAACGCTGCAGAGGGCGGTGCGAATCTCCCTGTTCTCGGTCGGTTCGGCGCCGCGGTAGTCGTAGAGACCGAGCTTCGTCTTCTTCCCGAGGTTCCCGGCGAGCACGAGGCGACGGAGCAGCGTCGGCGGCTTGAAGCGCTTGTCGCGAAGCTCGATCGAGAGCGTCTGGGCCATGGCGAAGACGATGTCGAGGCCGATGAGATCACTCAGCGCGAGCGGCCCGAGAGGGTGACCGCACCCCAGCTTCATCGCCGTGTCGATGTCCTGCGCGCGCGCGACGCCCGACTCGAGCATTTCGATCGCCTGGCAGAGGTACGGCACGAGGAGACGGTTGACGATGTAGCCAGGCTCGTCGCCGAGAAGGATGGGCGTCTTGCCGAGCTTCTCGATGAAGAGGCACGCGGCGGCGACGACGTCTTGCGCCGACAGCGCGACGCGCCCGACCTCGACGAGCTTCATGGCCGGCACGGGGGAGAAGAAGTGGAGGCCGACGAACCGCTCCGGCGACCGGAGCGCTGCGGCGAGCTGCGCGAGCGGGAGTGACGACGTGTTCGTCGTGACGATGGCGTGCGCTCCGACCGCGGCCTCGATCTCGGCGAGGATCCGCTTCTTGCTCGCGATCGTCTCGGCGGTGCTCTCGATGACGAGGTCGCACGGCGCGAGCGCGTCGAGGTCCCCGCTGAACGTCATCCGCGCGCGCGCGGCGTCTCGCGCTTCCTGGGTGAGCTTCCCCTTCGCCACCGACCTGTCGAGCGATGCTTCGACGCGCTTGATGGCCCCTTCGAGCGACCCCGCCGTCGCCTTCACGACGACCACGTCGAACCCCGCCAGCGCCGCGACCTCCGCGACGCCCGAGCCCATCAGACCGCACCCGACGACTCCGACCGTATTCACGTCCATGGCGTCCTCCCTCACGTTCGATACCCCGTTGAAGTCGTTGACTGATTGACTGATTGTGCAGCGACGCAGCGCAGTGTGAACGGCTCGATTGTGTCGCGTTCGATTACTATTGTGCGCGTCATGATGATTTACAAGCGTTCACAACGCGGTTTACAAGTAAACTAGCTTGTAAACTCGTACCGACAGGCAGGCCGATGGTCGCAAACCCCTCCGCACCGACGAAGATCAACGCCAACATCGGTCGCCGGCTACGCGAGCTGCGCATCGAGCGGGAGCTGCAGCAGGCCGACGTCGCGCGAAAGCTCGGCGTGAGCGCCGCGTACATGAACCTGATCGAGAAGGGGAAGCGGAGCGTCCAGCTCCCGCTGCTGTGGAAGGCGCTGGAGCTGTACGGGATCGAGCTCGAGCCTTTCATGGCGTCGCTCGGGGAGGCGCGCGTCGAGGACTCGCTCGCGAAGCTCCTCGACGAGCCACTGCTTCGGTCACTCGCGATCAGCGAGGAGGACCTCCGCACGCTCAGCGCGGAGCCCAAAGCGGCGACGACGATCACCGCGCTCTTCAACCTGTACAAGAACGCGCGCACGCAGCTCGATCAGCTGTTGGTCGCGCTCCACCGCGCCGAGCGCGACGAGGCCGAGAAGCACGCCCTCGAGGTGGAGCTGTCGACCCCCGATCTCGCCGTGCGCGAGGGGGCCGTGCCGAGCCGTTCGGTGGACGACGCCAGCTTCCACTACACGCCGTTCGACGAGGTCATCGATTTCCTCCAGGCCAACGAGAACTTCTTCCCGGGGCTCGAGGAGGCTGCGTCGAAGCTGCGGCGCGAAGGGATCTGGGGGAGGCGGATCGTCAGTGACGACATCGCACGCGCGCTCGAGAGGCTCGGCGTGAAGGTGGACATCGTGCCGCCGACGATGAAGGAGGCGAGCGTCATTCGCCGCTACGACGCGGAGAAGGGGACCCTCACGCTCAGCGCGAGCCTCCTCGAGCAGCGGCTCAAGTTCCAGCTCGCGCACACGATCGGCCTGCGCCTCATCGACGAGGACCCGCAGCTCGTCCCCGAGACGCGCCGCTTCCTCGCACGCCACGCCGAGACGCCGCGCCTCGTGAAGATCCACCTGGCGAATTACTTCGCGGGCGCGCTGCTCCTTCCGTACGACGAGTTCTTCCGCGAGGTGAACCGGACCCGCTACGACGTCGAGCTTCTGAGCGACCTGTTCGAGATGTCGTACGAGGCCGTCGCGCACCGCATCTGCAATCTCGCCGACCCGAAGAAGCGCGGCATCCCGATGCACTTCCTGCGAAGCGACATCGGCGGCAACATCTCGAAGCGCTACGCGGCGACCGGCATCCGCTTCCCCACGGGGACGGGATCGTGCCCCAAGTGGGCCGTGCACATGGCGTTTCTCACGCCGGGCGTCATCACGCGCCAGTACTCGATCTTCCCGGACGGCTCGCGCTACTTCTGTTTCGCGAAGGTCATCCTCCAGCCCGAGGCGGGGAGCGTGATGAAAGGGACGGTCTACGGCATCGGCCTGGGCACGCACGCCGACGCGGCGAAGCACCTCGTCTATGCCGACGGGATGCCGCTGCCGCAGGACTTCGATCGCGTCGCGATCCCCGTCGGCATCTCGTGCCGCTTCTGCGAGCGGACGGACTGCTCGCAGCGCGCAGCGCCGAGCTACAAGTTCGCATTCGCCGTCGACGAGTACGTGAAGAAGGACAACGTGTTCTCGCCCATGCTGGCGACGCGCAGCGAGCTCGTTCAGCTGCGCAAGCGCGAGCGAGACCCGCGGGACGGCGCATGAGGCGGCTACCGCTCGCCGCGCGCAGCCGTGAGCTCGCGATCGGGGCGGCGCTCGACGAGGTGCGCGCGCGCTGCGACGTGGCGGCGCGCCTCGCGCGCGACCCGGTGGGGGTCGTTCATCGGTTCGAGGACCCGCTCGATCAGGAGGTGGTCGGTCTGGTCGCCGCGTGCATCGCGTTCGGCAACGTGACGACGATCCGCGCCAAGCTCGACGACGCGCTCGCGCGCCTCGGCGACCACCCCGCGGCGGCCGCGGACGACGCGCGGGCGACGCACGCGAAGATGCGGGGCTGGGTGCACCGTGTGTTCCTCGGAGAGGACATCGCGCGGCTCGTGGTCGGAGCCCGCTGCGTGCAGCGGAAGGAGGGGTCGCTGGGGGAAGCTTTCGCGCGCGCCCTCGAGAGTACGGGCGGGCTTCGCGACGCCCTGGCCTCCTTTTGCACTCGCATTCGCGACGCCGGCGGCCTCACGCGCGCGGCGAAGACGAGCGGCCGTCGCGGTCCTGCGCACATCCTCCCCGATCCGCGAGGTGCCAGCGGTTCCAAGCGTCTCCTCCTCTATTTGCGCTGGATGGTCCGTCCTGCCGATGGAGTCGATCTCGGGCTCTGGTCGGTCCTCGTCCCGCCGAGCGTCCTTCTCTGCCCGGTCGACACGCACATCCACAAGCTGGCCCGGAACCTCGGTTTCACGCGCCGAGCAGACCTATCGTGGAAGACCACGGAGGAGATCACACGGGCTCTTTCCCACCTCGATCCGCGCGACCCCGTGAAGTACGACTTCGCGCTCTGCCACATGGGGATGCTCCAGCGCTGTCCGTCACGGAAGGACGCGAGGCGGTGCGAGGGGTGCGGTGTGCTCGGCGTATGTCGTCACTGGGCGTGAGCCATGATCGAACGGGATCGTGCGCAAGAGGTGCGCGCGCACTCGACGCGGGCGGCCCCTTCGTGCGACGTTGAGCTTTCACGCGAACATGTCGGAGAAGCGAAAAGAATTCTCGCTCGACGCGCTGCGCACGGACGGATGGTTCGAGCGCATCGGCGAAGGGATCGGCAGCTTCCAGGCGCTCTGCGAGATCGTCGGCGAGCGCTTTTTCGCATTCTCGATCATCGTCGGCGCTCGGATCACGGCGCTGACCGTCGACCGTCGCAGCCCCGACCAGACGCTCGTGGACTTCGTCGTCGGCGTGGGCGAGAACGACGGCGACCTCGATCCACAGCGCCTCACGCTCGCCGATTTCCGCCGTCGCCTCGTGGGCGCGCTCCTCGTCGAAGAGGACCGCGAAGCGCCGCGTCCGACGCGCGAGACCGACGTCGAGGCCATCCAGCTCTATATCGGCGTCCGCTACCTGCTGCTGGCGCCGGTCTACGGCTACTCGCTGCGTTCGCTCGTGCTCGAAGGGAAGCGAACGCAGCTCGTCGTACTCCACGACGGCGAAGAGGAGGAGTTCGACCTCGACACGTTCCGCATGCGCATCCGCGCGCTCGTCCGCGAGGAGCTCGACCGCGTCGCCACAGGGGCTCGGAGCGCGATCGATCTCTCGAAGGTGGCGGAGGCCGAGGCCGCTGCGATCCGCAAGGAGTGGCCGAAGGTCATCGCCTTGCTCGGAGCGTGGCCCGCGCCGCTGGCGATCTTCCTCCGTACCCCCGAGGGGCAGATGCTGGGCGCCGATGCCCGCTCGCTCATCGCCAAGGGGCTCGGTCTTCTGGGATCGGCGTGCGTTCACCTCGGTGAGGTGGAGCAAGCCGAAGAGGTGTTCCGCATCGGCATCCAGTACGCGCAAGAGGGGGTTGCCGCGGCGGAGCTGTTCCGCCGGCTTGGCGAGGCGCTCCTCCTGAACGATCGCGCGGGGGAGGCGATCGGGCCGCTCCGCCGGGCCCTCGCGTTCGGTGGCGCGGCGTCGGACGTGATGCCGCCGCTTGCGCGGGCGTTCCTCAAGCGCCAACGGTACGTCGCGGCTTATGCGTGCGTCCGGGACGCGCTCGATGCAGGGGTCGCTGAACGCGATCTCGCGGACGAGGTGCGTCAGATCGAAGCGGCGCTCGGCCCCTCGCTCACCGCCTGGCGCGCGCGCAAGGTCGAGACGAAGCGCCGCGACGCGATGAAGAGCAACCCCGGCTGAGCTGTATCCGCCGCCGCGGCGCGTGTCATCCAAACGGGTGTATCGAACCGCCGGGCCCGGCGCGCCACACTCGACGGAGCCGATGACGCCGCCGCCCCCCCCGCGTCCGTTCAATCCGTACGCAGCGCCGCTCGCGCCCGAGAGCCAGCTCACGGCCGCAGCGCCTCGGGCTCGCGTCCCCGGGGACGAAATCAAATGGGTCTTCACGGCCTTCGCGGGCGCCGCGGTCCTTCTGCGATTCGTCGGCTATCGATGGCAGCACCTGGGCCTCACGCGGCAGTCGCGCGATTCGGTCGAGCTCATCGCGCAAGGGGCGGCCTTCCTGGCGGCGATGGCGATCTATGGCTGGACGTACGCGGCTTGGAGCACCGTGCCGCATCGCAACCTCGTGAAGAACACTGCGCTGGGGGCCGTCGTTCGCACGATCCTCCCCAATGCGTACTGGCACATCGTTCTTCAGCTCCGTCTGTGCAGCGGCATCGACACCGCGCTCGAGGAGCTCGGGGCGCCTCCGAGCGCGCCGAAGGCCCTCGGCGTCGTTGCGGGGGCCACGCTACTGCTCCCCTATGTGCTGCTGCTCCTGGACGCAAGGCTCGGCTCCTACGGTGGCGTCATCGCCTCCGTCGCGTGGTTCTTCTACATGTTCGACTGCGACGCTTCGCGACGCGTCCTGCTCGAGATGCTCGCCTCGAGACGCGCGGACGCTGAGCAGAAGCTCGTCCTCGCGGCCGCCGACGCCGCGGCGCAAGGGAGCCCGCTCGCCTGAGCCGCGGATCAACCGCCGCTGCAGAAGGCAGCCGCGACCTGCTCGAAGATCGCCGTGGACGTGCCGGTGGGGAATCCGAAGCAGCTCTGCTCCGCCGGCGTCCCCGCGTCCCCCAGCTCGATCGCGCCCGCGCACCCGGCAGGGGTCGCGTAGGTCTGGCAGGCGCCCTGGTCGGCCAGCGACTCGCATGCCCCTTCCGTCTCGACCTGGCTCGAGGTCTGCGTCGGGCATGTCGGCAAGCACGCTGCGCGATCGCACTCCTGGTCCGCCGATAGCGCGCCGCCGCAGCCGGTGCCGTCGCTCTTCCCCTCGGCCAGGGCGATGCACCCCGCGACGTTCACCAGAGTCTCGGTCGGAAGAAAGACGAGCGGACCGTACTCGTCCTCCGACTCGTTCGACTGCAGACAGTTCAGGCAGCCCTGATCGACGGACGAGAGGGTGCCCGTCCACTCCGCGCATGCCGTGGGGTCGTACACCGTGGCCGATTCATCGAGGCACTCCTCGTAGGAGACGATCTGCGCCCTCGTGCAAACCTTGACGGGTGTCCTCGGCGGGTGCCACGTCGGCTTGAACGACGACACGTTGCCGGGAGCGCACGCGGGGGCAGGGCCGCTGTCGATCACAGGCAGGCTCCCCCCCGCGGCAGCCCAGGCGGCGCAGTTGGTCTTCAAGACCTGCACGTCCTGGTACCCCGTGGTCTGGATGCACCCGGCGACGGTTGCCGTGCCGTTCACGCGGGACGAGCAGTCGTCCCCGTCGACGCACTGCGCTTGCCACGACGAGGGGGCGAGCGTGACGTCGGGGCAGACGTACGACGACTGCTCTTCGAACGCACACGCATAGTTGGGGACGAACGCCTGGCCGTCGAACTCGATCGCGCTGCCGTCGGGGACCTCGAGTATCCCGGCGTCCTGCGCGCCGAGGGTGCCCGACGTCGTGCATGCCGCCGCGACGATACCGCCGACGGCGGCGAGGAGGAGCGGGAGCAGAAGCGCCGTCCGGGGAGCCATGAGTCGCGTGTAGCACGCGCCTCAAGCACGCGCTGCCCGCGGATGGCGTCGTGCGCGATGGTGCGTCAGGCGCGTTGACATGCGAACGCCTGTTCACTAGATCCCAGGGGCCAGAAACGCGCGGTTTTGCGGTATTTTCCGCAGTTCCCCAACGCGCGCTGGTCGCCCCGAGGCCTCACGCATGCTCTTCCACATCTACGGCCCGATGTTCCTCATCATCGCGATCGCCGTGTCGCTGGCATCGCTCTTCTTCGTCGGCGCGTCGGTGCTCGGCACGAAGAAGCCCACCCGGGAAAAAATGCTCCCGTTCGAGTGCGGTTCGGAGAGCACCGGAGGACGCCACCTCAAGCTGTCGGTGAAGTTCTACCTGACCGCGATCCTATTCGTCGTCTTCGACATCGAAGCCGTCTTCATCTACCCGTGGGCGGTGCAGTTCCGCTCGCTCGGCATGTTCGGGCTCATCGAGATGTTCGGCTTCCTGGCCGTCGTCGTCGTCGCGCTGATCTACGTCTGGAAGAAAGGAGCACTCGAATGGGAGAGCTGATGGCTCCCGCCGCGGGCAACCGCCTCATCGCGCTGGAGGGCTCGGAAGCGGGCTTCGCCACGACGCGACTCGAGGACCTCCTCGGCTGGGCACGCAAGTACTCGCTCTTCGCCTATCCGTTCGTGACCGCGTGTTGCGGGATGGAGTTCATGGCCGTCTCCAGCCCGCGTTACGACATCTCGCGCTTCGGCGCCGAGGCGCCCCGCTTCTCGCCGCGTCAGGCTGACCTGCTCTGGGTCGTCGGCACGATCAGCCAGCGCCAGGCACCGGTGCTCCGCCGCATCTACGAGCAGATGATGGAACCGAAGTACGTGCTCGCGTTCGGAACGTGCGCGAGCTGCGGCGGTTTCTACGACAACTACACGACGGTCGCGGGCATCGACAAAATCATCCCGACGGACGTGTACGTGCCGGGCTGTCCTCCTCGCCCCGAGGCGGTGCTCGACGGCCTCATGCTCCTGCAGGACAAGATCGCCCGCGGCGATCGCACGCCGGGGATCGTGAAGCCGCGCGAAGATCCGACGCAGACGTTGGTGTCGATTCGCAAGGTCGAGAAGACGCGATGAGCAAGGCAGCCCTCGATTTCTTGCAGTCCAAGTTCGGCGATGCCGTCATCGAGACGCACAGCCAGTGCGGCGACGACACGGCCGTCGTGCGCCCCGATCGCTGGCTGGAGGCCTGCTCCGCGCTCCGCACCGAGCCGTCGATGGCCTTCGACATGCTCGTCGATCTCTGCGCCGTCGATTACCCCGAGCGCAGCCCGCGCTTCGAAGTGGTCCTCCACCTCTACTCGATCGCGAACGGGCACCGCATCCGGCTGAAGTCGCGCGTGGGCAACGAGGACGGCGACGGTGCCGAGCTCGATTCCGTCACGAGCATCTGGGCCGGCGCGAACTGGTTCGAGCGCGAGACGTTCGACATGGTCGGCATCAAGTTCCGCGGACACCCGGACTTGCGCCGCATCCTGATGTACCCGGAGTTCGAGGGGCACCCGCTCCGCAAGGACTACCCGGCGCAGCTCACGCAGCCGCTCGTGCCGTACCGCACGGAAGAAGAGGCGGGCCTGCCGCTAGGCAAGCTGGCGCCGTTCCGCGACGACGAGGGCATGGCCTTCGGCCGGCGCGACTGGACCAAGACCGACGCCGAGCCGTCCTGAGGAGCCGCTAGATGGAATCGATTGACCTGGAGCTCGAAGAAGGAGAGCTCGAGCTCCCTGCCGAGCCGATGCACCTGAACATGGGGCCGTCGCACCCTGCGATGCACGGCACCGTGCGCATGGTGCTCGAGCTCACCGGCGAGACGATCGTCAAGGCCGACGTGCAGATCGGTTACCTGCACCGCGGCTTCGAGAAGATGTGCGAGCGCGGCACCTGGGCCCAGGTCTTTCCGTACGCGGATCGCCTCAACTACGTGTCGCCGATGCTCAACAACGTGGGCTACGCGCTCGCCGTCGAGAAGCTGTGCGGCCTGGCCGTGCCCGAGCGATGCCAGTGGTACCGCATGATGCTCGGCGAGCTTGCCCGCATCAGCGACCACCTCACGTGCACCGGCGCCATGGCGATGGAGCTCGGCGCGTTCACGCCGTTCCTCTGGTTCGTCAAAGCGCGCGAGATGGTCTGGGACATCCTCGAAGAGGAGACTGGCGCGCGTTTGACCCACTCGTTCGGCCGCATCGGCGGCATGGCTGCGCCCCCTACGGCGGGCTTCAAGGAGATGGTTCAGCTGGCGCTCCCGCGCATCCTCGCGATCGTCGAGGAGGGGGAGAAGATGCTCCTCAAGAACCGCATCTTCATCGACCGACTCGAAGGAGTCGGCGTGATCAGCGGTGCCGACGCGCTCTCCCTCTCGTGGACGGGGCCGTGCCTCCGCGCGAGCGGCGTCGCCTACGACGTTCGCAAGGCGCACCCGTACCTCAAGTACGACGAAGTCGACTTCGACGTCCCCATCGGCAAGGCGGGCGACAACATGGACCGCTTCCTCGTGCGTCTCATCGAGATCCGGCAGAGCATCCGCATCCTCCTCCAGTCGTCCGACAGGATGGCCGACGACGGGCCGGTGAACTGCGACGACCCGCGCTACGTGCTCCCCGACAAGCACGCCGTCTACACGACGATCGAAGCCACGATTCAGCACTTCAAGCTGATCATGGAAGGGCACAAAATCCCGCAGGGGGAGGTCTACTCGTACACCGAGGGTGGGAACGGGGAGCTCGGCTTCTACCTCGTGTCCGACGGAAGCGGCACGCCGTACCGCGTCCGCATTCGGCCGCCCTGTTTCTCGATCGTCGGTGGGCTCCAGTACATGCTCCCGGGCTCGATGCTCGCCGACATCGTGCCGACGTTCGGCTCCCTCAACATGATTGGTGGCGAGTGCGACCACTAGTTTGCGGCTCGGGCCGCTCGCCCGCGTGCGTTCAAGCTGACACTCCGATTTGGAACTGAAGCGAATATGCCGACCTTCAAGCTCGACGGAAAAGAGATCCCTTTCGAAGCGGGTGACACGATCATCCGCGCGGCGTGGCGCCAGGGAATCGAGATTCCGCACTACTGCTGGCACCCCGGTCTCAGCGTCGCGGCGAACTGCCGCATGTGCCTCGTCGAGATTCTTCCGCCGCCCAACCAGCGCGCGATGATGCTCGACATCCTCGAGTGGGACGCGGCGAAGAACGACTACGTTCCCGTGAAGAAGCCGAAGCTCCAGCCGGCGTGCCAGATGTCGGCAGTCGAGAACATGGAGGTCCTGAGCGACAGCAGCAAGAACGTCGAGGGGGCGCGGCACGCGGTCCAGGAGTTCCTTCTGCTCAACCATCCCGTCGATTGCCCCATCTGCGATCAGGCGGGCGAGTGCAAGCTGCAGGACTACTGGCTCGATCACATGAAGTCGCAGAAGCGACGGACCGAAGAGCCGGTGCACAAGCCCAAGGCGGAGGTGTTCGGGCCCACCATCGTCTACGACGCCGAGCGATGCGTGATGTGCACGCGCTGTGTTCGCTTCATGGCGGAGGTCGCGAAGGACCCCGTGCTCGACATGCGCCAGCGCGGCAACCTGAACGAGATCTTCGTGTCGCCGGGGCGCGAGCTCGACGGCAAGTACACGATGATGGTCGATCACGTGTGCCCCGTCGGTGCGCTCACGACGACCGACTTCCGCTTCAAGGCACGCGTTTGGTTCCTGAAGACCGCGGCGAGCGTCTGCCAGGGGTGCGCGACGGGGTGCAACGCGCACCTCGACTATGACCCGCGCTTCAACAAGGCGTACCGCTACCGGCCGCGCGACAACGCCGACGTGAACAAGTTCTGGATGTGCGACGACGGCATGCTCTCGTACAAACGAGCGCACGACGGTCGTGTGACCGAGCCCGCCGTGCAGGGGGGGCGCACCGTGTCGACGGCGAGCGCGTTCGAGGCGGCGAAGAAGCTGCTCGAAGGAGCCCCTTCGGGATCGCTCGCGGTCGTCTTCAGCGCGCAGCACTCGCTGGAGGACAACTGGGCGCTCCGCGAGCTCGCAGGGATCCTCGGGGCGACCCGGTCGTACTGGTCGGGGCTCGCCGAGGGCTACGCCGACGACATCCTGATGAACAAGGACAAGAACCCGAACACGCTCGGCGTGAAGAAGCTCAAAGAGGACGCGCAACCGTTCGCCAAGCTCGCGGCCGACGTCGCCAGTGGCGCGGTGACTCACGCCATCGCGCTCGGCGGGGCCACCCCCGGCGACGCGACGAGCGACGCAGACGCGCTACGCCCGCTCAAGTTGGTGACGATCGCCGCGCACGACGGAGCGCTCGTCCGCGCGGCCGGCGTGGTGCTTCCCGCGGCGTCGTGGGCCGAAGCCAGCGGTTCCTACGTGAACGCCAAGGGGACGAGGCAGCTCTCGGAGAAGGCCCTCGAACCGCTCGGCTCCTCGCGCCCAGCTTGGTTCCAGCTCGCGCAGCTCGCCCAAGTCCTGGGGCACAAGCCGACCTGGGGGAAAGTGGACACGACGCCCGGACGGCTCCCAGCGCGGGCCGCGCTCGCCGAGATCCGGACCCATCTCACGGGCGCAGGCAATCCGTCGCACCCCGACGCCAAGGCAGCGGACGCCACATGAACCTGACCCTCCTCATCTGGACGATCGTAAAGATCCTCATCGTCATCGGCTTCGTCTTCAACGTCGCCGCGCTGCTGACGTGGGTCGATCGCCGACAGAGCTCAATGATCCAGGATCGCATCGGCCCGAACCGCGCCGTCTTGAAGCTCGGCAAGTTCGAGCTGCGCGTCGCCGGCTTGCTCCACACCGCGGCCGACGGCGTGAAGTTCTTCTTCAAGGAGGACTTCATGCCGCCGAACGCGGACAAGCTCCTCTTCAGCCTCGCGCCGATCCTCGCGATGACGCCGGTGCTGGCTCTCCTCGCGGTGATTCCCTTCGGCGACACGCTCTGCATCGGTGACTTCGGCAAGATCGTCCCGCGCTTCGGCGTGTGCGACGGTACCCAGGGGCACGGCGCGTGGGCCATGGATCTGATGGTCGCGCCGCTCAACGTGGGGCTCCTCTACGTCTTCGCGCTGGCAGGGCAGGGGATCGTGGGCGCCGCCATCGCTGGATGGTCGAGCGACAACAAGTTCTCGCTGATGGGCGCGCTTCGCGCCGCTAGCCAGATGGTCAGCTACGAGGTCGCGATGGGGCTTTCGCTCATCGGCGCCATGATGATCTACGGCACGATCCGCCTCGACGACATGGTCCGCTGGCAGGGGGACTACGCCTGGGGGATCTTCGTCCAGCCGCTCGCGTTCCTCCTGTTCTTCACGGCGGCGGTCGCCGAGAACAAGCGCATCCCGTTCGACCTCCCCGAGGCCGAGAGCGAGCTCGTTTCGGGCTACTTCACCGAGTATTCGGGGATGAAGTTCGGGATGTTCTACTTCGCCGAGTACATGGAAGTGTGCACGAGCTCGATGTTGCTCGTGACGATCTTCCTCGGTGGCTGGCAGCTCCCGTTCCTGCACCGAGACGGCCTCACGATCGCGTTCGGCGAGACGGTGCTTGTCCATGCGCCGATGGCGCACTGGGGCGTCGCGCTTCTGGGCGTCGTCGCGTTCTTCGGCAAGACGCTGGTGATGTGTTCGTTCCAAGCCTTCGTTCGCTGGAGCCTCCCGCGCTTCCGCTACGACCAGCTGATGAAGCTGGGGTGGCGCGTGCTGCTCCCTGCGGCCCTGGCGAACATCTTCGTCACCGGCCTCGTGTGGGTCGGGATCGACAAGGTCGGGGTCGAGCTGTCGAGCGGTCTGAAGATCGCCGGCGACGTGACCCAGGCGGGCGTCGCGATCGCGATCACGTTCGGTGTCGTTCGGCTGATCATCGGGATGGCCGGCAAGCGCGAGCACCGCTATTCGACGGCAGGAACGTCCGCGAAGTTCGCGGAGAAGCTCGGCGGTTCGAAGGAAACGCCGATGCAGGCCTGACGGCCTTCACCGCCCCGAGCGCGAACGAGAGAAGATAAGGACCATGAGCGTCACCTTCCCCAAGAAGCCCGCGAGCGCGACGAACGCGGTCGTGGCCGAGCACCCCGTCAACACGCTCTACATCAAGAGCACGTTCCCGGAGATCTTCCGCGGGCTGGGCGTCTCGATGAAGCACTTCTTCGACAACACGAAGGAGATGCTCAAAGGGACCCGCCCCGACCCGGTGCTCGAGCGGTACGACGAGGGGATTACCTGCATCTCGTACCCGGAGCAGAAGCGCCCCTATCCAGAGCGCTTTCGCGGCATTCACCGGCTCACGCAGCGCGAAGACACGAGCCCGCGTTGCGTCGCGTGCTTGTGCTGCTCCACCGCGTGCCCGGCGCAGTGCATCTTCATCGAGCCGGGGGAGTACCCACCGGGTGACGCGCGGCGTGGCTACGAGCGGTTCCCGGTGAAGTTCGTCATCGACGAGCTCCGGTGCATCTTCTGCGGCTACTGCGTAGAGGCGTGCCCTTGCGATGCGATCCGCATGGACACCGGACGTCATGCGACGCCGTACGACTCGCGCGATCAGTTCGTCTACGGCAAGGACCTCCTGCTCAATTTCCCCGGGAGGGACGGTTCGCACGAGACGGCCAACCCTCGTCATGAGCCGGGCGATCCGGGGCACCCTGGCCTCGATCGCGAGCACGCTCACTGAACCTTTTCTCCCGCGGCCAACAGAAAAGGGGGCCGGATCCCGTACGCGGGACTGTGGGGAGGCTCCGAGACGGCCGGGGGACTGGCGGGCAGGGGCGTGGGAAGAGAGAAAACTCCGCCTCCCTGGGGGGAGGCGTGTGTAAGCCGTACCCGCTGCGCCCAGGCGCGCGCAGGAAAGAGGGGGTCTCCCCGTGACGAACGTCGTGAACGATTCGGACTCGAACGCGCGTGAATACGCCGCGCACAAGAAGGTTGTCTCCTCGATGATGAACGACCAACTGCAGGCGACGCTCGACATCCTGCGCGGAGAGCTCGAACGCCTGTTCACGCTCGAAGAGATGACGTCACTGTGCGAGCGACTCCTGGGGCTCGATCCGACCGAGGTAGGGGGGGCGACGGCGCGGGGGAGCTTCGCCAAGGCGCTCACCGAGCGCTGCCTCGATGGGGACCGACTCGACGCGTTGCTCGATGTAATCCTTCATGAGCGCCGCGAGGTGGATCCGCGGGTACGCGACCTGGCGTCGCTCCTTGCGAAGGAAGAGATCCCTGCCGGCAAGACGGTCGGCCCGTTCACGGTCGAGCGTAAAGTCGGCGAGCTGCCGCACGCCATCGTGTACCAGGCGCGTCGCGATGACGGACTGTGCACGCTCCAGGTGCTTCGGCGTGAGGCCATGCGCGATCGCCGCGCCGTCCAGCGGTTCCTGACCGCCAACCGGATCGTGGCGGGTGTGAAACACGATGGGCTCCCGCGGAAGCTCGAGGCGGGAGAGCTCGAAGGGGAGCACGGTGGCGTCGCCTGGGTCGCGTACGAGTGGATCGAGGGGCAGACGCTCGCGCAGAGGGTCGCCAAGAGCGGGCCGTCGCACGTCAACGAGCTGAAGCCGCTCCTGGAGGGGGCGCTCGAGCCGCTGGCCGCGTTGCACAAGGCGGGCCTCGCGCACGGTGACCTTCGTCTCGAGCGCGTGGTCGTGGGTCGTACGAGCGACGGCAACGCGCGCGTCGTTCTTGTCGACGCGTGCACCGATCGGCTGCGTCCGCGCGGCACCCCGGCGGCAACGGGCACCGAGCCCGGTTTCCTCGCTCTCTTCGGCTCGCCGAGATCGATCGCGCCGGAGGTCATTCGCGGAAGGCCGGCCGACTCACGCGCCGACGTCTACGCGTTCGGCGCGATGCTCTACGAGCTCCTCACGGGAGAGCCTCCGTTCCGCGCGGAGAACCCGGTTGATGCCGTGGTCGCACACCTCATCGAGGAGCCACTTCCGCCGAGCGAGCGCGCGCCTCGCGGGTGGGTGACCAAGGAGACCGACGCCTTCGTGCTCTCGCTCCTGAACAAGGACCCCGCGCAGCGTCCGCGCGATGCGGCCGCGCTGCTGGAGCCGCTGACGTCGCTCGGCCACGCGTCGATGGCCCTCCGCGCGGCTGCGGTCATCTCGGACGAGAAGGTGGAAGAGCTGGTCGACGCGCTCATCGCCGCACCAGACGACAACGAGGCGGCCCTCGCGCTCGACAAGGCGATCGACGAAGGGGCGAGCCCCGAGACGGTCGCCGAGGCCTTCGAGATGGCGGCGGATCAGTACGGCGTCGACTCGCTTGGCGGGGCCGATGACGAAGAGTCGGAGTGGGCATCGCCGGAGGACCGGCTGGAGACGGTGAAGGCGCTTCTCTTCCGCGCGGCTCGGGTCTTCGACATGAGGGCGAAGGACAAGGCTCGCGCGGAGAAAGTGTACGAGAAGATCGTCGCCCTCGATCCGAAGGACGAGATCGCATCCAACGCGCTCGAGGACGTCCGGCGGGCGCAGGGGAAGTACGAGGCGATCGTCGAGATGCTGCTGGCCCGCAGCGAGGCGGCGATGTCGGGCGAAGAACGCGCACGCGCGCTCGCCGAGATCGGCCGGATCTGCGACGCGGAGCTGGATGACGCCGATCAGGCGCTCATCGCCTATGCGCGCGCGCTTTGCGAGACCCCATTTCAGACCGATTTTGCGCGCGAGATCGAGCGACTGGCGGGCGCGAACCCGGAGCGCTGGAAGGAAACGCTCGAAGCCGTCGCCGAAGGGTCCAAGAGCGAGACGCTGTCGACGACCGAGCGGAACGTGCTCCTCGCGTGGGCCGGGCGCTGGTACGACGGCAAGCTCGGTCGCGCGGACACGGCGTTGCTCGCGTACCAGCAGATCCTCTCCACGGACCCGGCGAACGAGGAGGCGAGCGAGGGGCTGGCTTCGATCTATCGTCGCGCGCAGCAGTGGCCGGAGCTCGCTTCGTTGCTCCTGGCGCTCGGGGAAGCGTCCGTCTCGCCTCCCAAGGGGCGTGACCGGAAGACCGAGGCCGCCGAGCTGTTCGAGACCAAGTTGAACGACGTGACGCGCGCGCGCGATCTCTACGCTGCCGTGCTGGCGGAGGACCCGGGGCATCCGAAGGCAGGCGACGCCCTGGCTCGGATCGCGGAACGGGTAGGCGACTTCGATACGCTCGTGAAGCTGCTGGAGCACCGCGCGGAGGCGCGCCGCGGGGCGGAGAAGATCGAGGCGCTGGCTCGCGTGGCCGAGGTCTACGAGGACCAGCTGAACGATCTCGCTGAGGCCACCAACAGGTTCGAGGCCGTGCTGGCGCTCGACCCGTCGCATCTGGGCGCGTTGAAGGGGCTCGACCGGATCTTCAACCGCACCGAGCGGTACAAGGAGCTCCTCGAGAACCTCGAGCGGCAGGTGGAAGTCGCGGCGACCCCACGTCAGAAGATCACGCTGTGGGAGCGCATCGCTGCGCTCCACGATGAGGAGTTCCTCGACCACGAGAGCGCGGCCTCTGCGCTGGAGAACGTGCTCGCGATCGACGCCGCGAACGACGCGGCGCTCACGTCGCTCGCGCGCCATTACCGCGCGCTGGATCGATGGGACGACGTGGTGAAGCTGCTCTCGCGACACGCGCAGGCCGTCGGCGAGGGGGCCCGCGCCGTGGATCTGCTTGCGGCGCGCGCGAAGGTTCTCGCCGAGCAGATCGGCTCGCCGGAGCGCGCGATGCGCGCCTTCGAACAGGTGCTGGACCTGTCGCCGGACCACGCGGGAGCTCTCGAGGCGCTGGCGCGCCTGCGAGAGATCTCCGGGGACGCGCACGCCGCCGTGGCGGCCATCGAGGCGCTGGCGGCGAAGGCTCAGACGCCCGAGGCCAAGGCCGAGCAGTGGCTTCGCGCGGCGCGACTCCTCGAAGCACGTGGCGACAAAGACGGAGCCATCGAGCGCTACAAGCTGGCGCTCGACGCAAACCCGCGCGACCTCGCGGCGTCTCTCGCGCTACGCAACGCTTGGGCAGCGCGTGGCGACGCGACGAGCGTCGTGGGGCTCATCGAGCGCGAGCTCTCCTCGGCCGAGGGGGATCTGGCGAAGGCCAAGCTGCACGGCGAGCTCGCGCGCATCTACAGCGACGAGCTGAAGGACGAGGGCAAGGCCGAGTCTTCCGCGAAACGCGCCATCGACCTGGACGCGACGAACGCCGATGCGCTCATCGTCCTCGGCGACCTCGCCTTCGAGCACGAGCGCTACACCGAGGCTTCGAAGTACTACGAGCCGCTCGTCGGACGTACAGCGAGCCTCGCCAAGGACGACGCCGTTCGCATCCTGGTCAACTTCATGGAGGCGTTCGGGCGCAGCTACACGGCGAACGTCCCTCCGCCCTCGAGCACGGCGGCTGACGCTCCCCCGCTCAGCCGCCCGCCCGTCGCCGCCAGCCACCCTCGCATGCTGGCCGCGGTCGATGCGCTCCAGCGCGTGGCGCCCAACGACATGGACGCGCTCTCGCGCGTGGCGCGCGTCGTCTTCGAGTACGGCGATCCTCGCGGCGCAATCGCGGTCCATCGCGAACTGCTCGACCGGTACGAGCTCGAGATGACGAACGGCGACCGCGCCGAGGTTCTCTATCGCTTCGGCGAGAGTGCCCGCCGAGCGGAGGACTTCGACACCGCCGTGAGCGCCCTGGAGGAGGCTGCCGATCTCGACCCTTCGAGCTCGCTCGCGCTCCAGTCACTCGCTTGGGTGCACGAAGCGCGAGGCGACTGGCAGCGCGTCGTCCGCACGAAGAAGAAGCGTCTCGAGGTGGCCGCAGGGAGCGAGAGGTTCGACCTGCTCCTCGAGATCGGCGACATCGAGCTCACCAAGCTCGAGGACCGCACTCGGGCGTCCAAGACGTACGTGGCAGCGCTCGAAGAGCAGCCGGACGACCGCCGTCTCCTGACGAAGCTGATGCAGCTCTACTCGGAAGACAAAGACTGGGCGCGCCTCGTCGACGTCGTGCTCCGCCTAGCGGACTTCGTAGAGGACCCCAAGCAGCGCGCGAAGTACATGCACACCGCGGCCATCGTCTCCAGCCGGCAGCTCGGGGAGGTCGATCAGGCGCTCGCGTTCTACGAGCGCGCGCTCGAGTTCGACCCCGGCTTGGTGAAGGCGCTCGACGAGGCCATCGAGCTCAAGAAGACGAAGGGCGATCACCTCGGCGTCGAGAAGCTGCTCAACGCGCGTCTCGAGCGTGCGAAGGCGGCCACCGACCGAGCGACGATCGTGAAGACGCTCGATGAGCTCGGGGCGCTTTATCAGCGCGCGCTCGGGGAGCCGGAGATGGCGATCGATGCCTTCGAGGCGGCTCAGGCTTTCGACCCCGAGGATCGCGCGCGAGGCGAGAAGCTCGCGGAGCTCTACGCCAGCGACGTGAAGCAGTACCTCGACAAGGCCGTCCGCGCGCAGACCCAGATGCTGCGGAAGAACCCCTACCGCGTGGAGAGCTACAAGCTGCTTCGGCGCCTCTTCACGGAGTCGAAGAAGGCCGACCCGGCGTGGTGCCTCTGCCAGGCTCTCAGCGTGATGAATCTCGCGGAGCCCGACGAGGAGCGCTTCTACCGCCGCCACCGTGCCGAGAGCGCCGCTCCGGCGCAGTCCGCGCTGAGCGAGGACGACTGGTCTGCGCTCGCGCACCCCGACCTCGACCCGCTCGTCACGAAGATCTTCGCAATCGTTCAACCGACGATCATCCGCACGCGCACTCCGGCGCTCCAGACGCTCGGCTACGACGCCCAGTTCGCCATCGACACATCGATGCACCCTTACCCGGTGTCGCAGACCCTGTACTACTCGCAAGGGGTGCTCGGGCTCCCGGCGCCGCTGGTCTTCCAGAACCCGAACGACCCAGGGGGCCTCGGCTTCCTTCACGCCCACACGCCGGCCATCGTGCTCGGCCGTGCCGCCTTCGAGGCGCAGGTCACGCCGCAGGCGATGGCGTTCGTCGCCGGGCGTCACCTCACGTACTTCCGCCCCGGCTACTACGTGCGTCACCTCGTGCCGACCGGTACGGGATTGAAGGCATGGCTCTTCGCGGCGATCAAACTCTGCGTCCCGCAGTTCCCCGTGGCGCCGGATCTTCAAGGGCAGGTCAACGACGCGATGACCGCAATGCAGGCCGACTTTCAAGGCATGCAGCGCGAGAAGCTCGCGAGCCTGGTCTCGAAGCTGCTGCAGACCGGTGGTGCACTCGACCTGAAGAAGTGGGTGGCCGCCATCGACCTCACGGTCGACCGCGCCGGCTTCATGCTGGCGCACGATCTCGCGGTGTCGACCGAGGTGATGCGTGCGACGGAGGACGGCGCGAGCGTTCCGGTGAAGGAGCGTATGAAGGAAATCGTGCTCTTCAGCGTCAGCGAGGAGTACTTCGCCATCCGCGAGAAGCTTCAGATTCGCATCGATTCGTGATCGAGCGTGAGTGAGAGCGCGCCGCTGCGCGAGATCTCGACGCGCGTGTGCTAAGCGAGGGGGCGACGTGCATCGTTCCCTCGCGTTGCTCTTGATCGTCGTCGGCTGCTCCCGGAGCGAGGGAGCTGGTACGTCGCCGAGCGCGACTCTCACCGCGACGCCGCCGGCTGTCCCCGCCACAGCCCCCGCCCCGGCTCCGACCTCGGCGGCGCGGCCGCCGTCGAATCTCGACGTCGTCCTCATCACGATCGACAGCCTGCGCGCCGACATGCCGTGGACGGGCTATCCGCGCCCGATCGCACCGCGCCTGGCTGAGCTCGAGAAGCGCAGCGTCGACTTCACGAACGCGTACGCCATCTCTTCGTACACGTCGATGAGCCTCGGCGGCCTTCTCGGAGGGATGCTTCCCGGCGAGATGAAGCGTGACGGCTACTTCTTTGGAACCTACCCGAAGGACGATCTCATGTTTCCCGAGATCCTCCAGGGGGCGCACGTCCACACGCTCGGAGCGCAGGCGCACGGATACTTCAAGGACCCGACCTTCCAGCAGGGCTTCGACACCTGGGAGGTCGTGCCCGAAATCACGTTCAAGAACACGACGGACGAGAACATCACCTCACCGCGACAGGAAGCGCTCGCCGAGAAACTCCTGTCGGTGAAGGCGTGCGACGACGGCCGCTTCTTCGCCTGGTTTCATTTCATGGACCCGCACGAGCAGTACAAGTCGCACGAGCCGGAGATCCCCGCCTGGGGGAAGACCGGGCGCGACCGGTACGACGCCGAGGTGACGTTCACGGACAAGTACGTGGGAAAGCTCCTCGACTTCATCGCGTCGCGATCGTGGGGCGCGCACACGGCGATCGTGGTGAGCGCGGATCACGGCGAGGCTTTCGGGGAGCATGGGCAGTACCTGCACGGGTTCGAGCTCTGGCAGAACCTCGTGCGCGTCCCGCTCCTGGTCTTCGTGCCCGGCGCCCCGCCGCATCACGTCGATGTGGCGCGTGGGGCGCTCGATCTCGCGCCGACCATCCTCGATCTGTTCGGTCTGCCGCCGGAGCCCAGCTTCGAAGGGAAGTCGCTCGTGCCGGAAATCTTCGGCGCGAAGAGCGAGCCGCGCGACGTGGTCCTGGACCTACCGTCGACGAGCGATAGCGATCGCCGCCGCGCCATCGTTCACGATCACTGGAAGCTCATCGCTTTCGGGGACGACGTCATGTTTCAGGTGTTCGACCTCGACGCGGACCCGACCGAGGAGCACGCCATCACGAAGGGCGACGACTACACGTCGATGGTGCAGCGCTACCGTGCGTTCGAGAAGATGGTGAAAGACGTCCCGCCCTATCTTTGCAAAGAGGACTGTCTCAATCGCGCGTACCTGAAGAAGGATGGAGGCTCGTGATGAGCAACCCGATGCGAATCGTGCCGGTGCCTTGCCTCAAGGACAACTATGCGTACCTCGTGGTGTGCGAGCGGACGGGTGAGGCGGCGGTCGTCGATCCGTCCGAGGCCGCGCCGGTGCTGGCTGCTGCTGCGCGCGAGGGGGTGAAGATCCGTGCCATATGGTGCACGCACCATCACTTCGATCACGTTGGGGGGAACGAAGAGGTCGCGAAGGCGGCGAACGTCCGCGAGATCACCGGGCACGTTTCGGATCGCGGGCGTGTGCCGGGGCAGACCCGGTTCCTCGAGACCGGTGACACGGTGCAAGTCGGCGACGTGCGCGCATATGCGATGCACATCCCGGGGCACACGACGGGAGCCGTCGCCTACGTGATTGACGACGCAGACCAGCGTGCAGCGTTCACCGGCGACACGCTGTTTCTCGCCGGGTGCGGGCGAATGTTCGAGGGGACTCCCGTGCAGTTCCAGACGTCGCTCACGTTGCTCGCGGAGCTACCGCCCGATACGCGCGTCTACTGCGGCCACGAGTACACCGCGGCCAATCTGCGCTTCGCCCGTCACGTCGAGCCGTCAAACTCGGCACTCGTGCGGGAGGTCGAGTCGCTGCGCGTCCCGAGCGTCCCCGGCACGATCGGCAATGAGCGTGCGACCAATCCCTTCCTGCGTGTACGGCAGGAGGAGATCCGTCGGACGCTCGGCATCCCGAAGGACGCCGACGATGTGGCCGCTTTCGCTGCGATTCGTGCGGAAAAGGACGAGTTCAGGGCGTAGCAGCCGTCGCGTTCATTCCGCCGGGTCGATCGCCACCGCGGCGAGCCCGGGAGCTTCGACGCGCCGGACGAGATCGGCCGGCGTCCAGCGCATCTTCTGAGCGCCGGTCATGTCGATGACGCCGATTGCATCGAGCCCCTTCATGATGACGTAGGTTGGGTCGACCTCCCAACTGCGCGCCGCGAAGCTCGGGCTCATGCCGAACTTGTGGTGGTTGTTCTGGAACAGCTCGCCCATCGTGAGGAAGTCGAGCGGCAGCATGTTCTTCGATGCATCGTCGCTGGCGAAGTTCCGGTAGCCGTACTTGTGCCCGCACCAGTTCACGATCGCGCCGTGCACGGGGCCCATCAGGAAATGGAAGGGGAGGAGCAGGTACATCCAGGGGGACGTGGCGAAGCAGACGTAGAACGCGACGTATCCGCCCGCGAACGCCAGTCGTGTGATCCACTGGTCACCGAGACGGTCGATGAGCGGGAACGAAGGGTAGCCGCCGTCGAACTTCGCTTCCGGCGTCTCCCGGCCCCGCACGAAGGCTTCGTAGCGCCCCTTGGTGGCCCACATCATCGTGAAGACGTTGCCGTAGAAGTGCGGGGAGTGCGGGTCCTTCGCCGTATCGCTGTAGGCGTGATGGAGGCGGTGCAGGATCGCGTATCCGCGCGGCGAGAGGTAGCTCGAGCCCTGCGTGAACCACGTCAGGAAATGGAATACGCGCTCCATGCGCGGCGACATCTCGAACTGACGGTGCGCGCCGTAGCGATGCAGGAAGAAGCTCTGGAAGAAGACCGACGCCTGCCAGTGGAGGACGAAGAAGATTGCGATGGCCACGGTGGCCTCCTTTCGCTTCACGCTAGAGGAGGGGGCACCGCACCGCCGCCATCGTTCGGTCAGCGAACGTGGCGCATTGTCAGCGTCGTGTCACATGCCGCCCGCGTGTATCGATGGGACGGCGCACGCTAACCCGACGCGAGCGGCTTCATTCCCGCCTCGGCGCGCTCTTCCACGACGTGGGCGCGCACTGCGTCACGTTCCCGTTCGAGGTGCGTCGTGATGACG
>Ga0302196_10001185_pt1 | contig 24812 bp, 25 predicted proteins | sample II_Bog_N1_3_FD_198794 | JGI IMG/M metagenome (GOLD analysis project Ga0302196, IMG submission 198794) | Peat permafrost microbial communities from Stordalen Mire near Abisko, Sweden - II_Bog_N1_3 | ecosystem: Environmental > Terrestrial > Soil > Wetlands > Peat | place: Sweden: Abisko...
CCCGGGAAAACGAGCGCGAGCAGGAGGTAGAACGCCACCTGGCACAGGACGATGACCCAGAAGACGAACAGATGGGGGCCGATCGCGAGCGGACGCCCGAGCCTGAGCCCGTGGCGGATCCACGAATAGGCCCCCGAATTCTCGTCGATCCCGAGGCTGCCGGCCTGCGACACAACCTTGCCTCCTACAAATGAGCCGGGCGCCCTGTCGAGCAGACCGCCCACGCACACCAGGTCCCCGTCGATGTGCGCCTTCGGGCCGAGCTTCATGACGCCAAGGACCGCGACGCAGTCGCCATGGACGGTCCCATTGACCGTGTTCGAGCCCATGACGGAAACCGCATTCTGGTCGACGATCCCGTCCACGGTCAGGGGACCCATGACCGAGACCGCATTGCCCTCGCAGCGCTCGCCGGCGAGCACCGCCACCTGCCCCATGACCGCAACCATGTCATCCTTGTCGGTATGGTTGCCGTGGTGCTCGGAATGCTCCTCCTCCTCGGGTGCCTCGCTGTCCTTTGGGGCCACTTGGGTTGAAGGGGCGATGAGGGCCGCCGGGGCCGGTTGGGCCATGGGAACCGCGGGAGCCGGCGCGCTGGCGCCGATCTCATGGAGCGGGGCCTGCGGCGTGGGGGTCACGGCTACGGGCGTCGGCGCGGCCGGGGCCGGCCCGATGTCCTGGGGCTTTGCTGAGTCCGCCGCGTATCCGACGGCTGAGAAGGTTGCGAGCGCGGCGAGGAGGCGGACCGCCTGCAGCGTCTTTAGGGGTGGGTTCATGGGAAGTGAGGGGTTAGGAGGTTTGGCGCGCGAACGACACCGCGCGGTAGGTGGCGGCGCCGATAGCGGCGAGCGCGCCGTAGAACGCCGCGATGCACGCGGCCGTGCCGTAAAGCCAGAGGGGCGGGACAGCCGCGATCAGATGCCTGACCGTGCCGTCAGCGGACGTCAGGACGTCCCGGATGAGGAGCAGCCGGGCAAAGGAGCTCGAGAGGCTTCCCTCCACCTGGTGGCCGCCCTGGCTGGCCGAAAGGGCCACGAGGGCCGAAACGGCGGCGATGCACGCCAGCGCGGAAACCGCGACGAAACCGAGGCGCGCCACGGAGGGCCAATGGGCATAGGACTTCCTCCACCAGGGCAGGGCCGCCCTGCGCGCCAGCTCCGCCATCACCCGGCCCTCGAGGCCCGAAGGGGCCCTGCGGTCGGGAAGCCTCCGGAGCAGGGCGTGGGTCGCTGCCTCTAGCTTTTCTGAATCGTGGGGGTTCATGGGGAGGTTAGATTGCCCGGGCCAAGAGGGACCCATCGCCGCGGGAGAGGATCTTTGCCAGTGCGGCCCTGGCGCGGAGGATGTCGGTCTTCACCTTGGCGAGGGACACGCCGGTCCTGCGGGCGATCTCGTCGTAGGGAAGGTCGTCAAAATGGTACAGCACAAGGGGAACCCGCTGGTGGTCGGGCAGCTTCGACAGGGCGTCCTCGACCCATGCGCGCTTCTCCTCGGAATCGATGCCCTCGAAGAACGTGTCGGGCGCTGCAAACTCAACCGGGGGCGCGTCGCCCTCGTCGGAGCCGCCGCCGAACTCGGAGAAGAACTTCCAGCGCTTCCTGTAGCGCTGGAGGTGGTTGATCGAGAGGTTTGTCGCCACGGTCTTGAGCCACCCGCCGGCCGACGGGCTCGTCGCCAGCATGTCGAAGTGCTCGTGGGCCTTTATGAACACCTCCTGGGAGATGTCCTCCGCCTGCGCGTCGTTGCGCACGAGGCGGGCCGAGGTGGTAAAGACCATGTCCTGATATTTACGCATGAAGGTCGTAAAGTCTGCCGGCGGGGCTAGCCCCGAGGGTTGGTTTTGCACTGGAGGTTCATCGTTCATGCCTAAAACACCCTGCGGACCTCAAAAGTCGCACAAATCCCTGAAACAAAGAAGCCCGCAGAGGACCGCGGGCTTCTTGGATGCGCTGAATCAGCCTCTCATAAGTTGTAACCCTCTTCCTGGTGCTCGTTTATATCAAGGCCCTGGCGTTCCACCTCCGTCGTCGGGCGCAGGCCGAACGTGGCCTTCAGGGCGAATCCGATGACCGTCGTGGCGACGACGGCCAGGACAAGCGTAATTCCCATGGCCTGGAGCTGCTCCTTCCAGAGGCTCCCGTGCGCCACGCGCTCGGCCAGACCGTTTGCCCTGGCCGCGGGGTTTGCGGCCGTCAGGTTCGGGTTCACCGAGGATGTGGCCAGGACACCGGTCAGGAAGGCCCCGATCGTGCCCCCGACGGCGTGGACGCCAAAGGTGTCCAGGGCGTCGTCATAGCCGAAGACGGCCTTCAGCTTGACGCAGAAGAGGAAAGGGATCGCGGCTGCGAAGAGCCCGATGATGACGGAGCCCGTGGCGTCCACGAAGCCCGCGGCGGGCGTGATCACGACCAGGCCCGCAACGGCACCCGAGCAGAATCCGAGGATCGAGGCGTGCTTCTTGATGATAAATTCCAGGACGCCCCACGTGAACGAGCCCACGGCGGTCGCAAGCGTGGTCGTCATGAAGGCGTTCGCGGCAATACCGTCGGCGGCCAGGGCGCTGCCCGCGTTGAACCCGTACCATCCGACCCAGAGCATGCCGGTGCCGACCATGCAGAGGACCGTGCTGTGCGGCGGCATCATCTCCTTCTTGAAGCCGATCCTGGGGCCAAGGATCATGCAGAGGATCAGGGCCGACCAGCCCGACGACATGTGGACCACGGTGCCGCCTGCAAAGTCGATCGCGCTCACCTTGGCGGCGGGGTTGCCGACCCCGTTAAGGATCCCGTCGGCGCCCCACACCATATGGGCGAGGGGAAAGTAGACGAAGAACATCCATACCGTGACGAACAGGAGCACCGAGGTGAACTTCATGCGCTCGGCGATGGCGCCCACGATGAGCGCCGGCGTGATGATCGCGAACATGAGCTGGTACATCGCGAACACGCTCTGCGAGACCCAGGCGCCGTAGTCGGTGTTCGGCGCCGCGTCCACGCCCCTGAGGAACGCGTACTTGAGGCTGCCCAGGAAGGGCCCTCCGGGCGCGAAGACCAGGCTGTAGCCCACGGCCCACCACAGTATCGTGACAAGGCCCGCGATGCCGAAGCACTGGCCCAGGACCGACAGGACGTTCTTTCGGCGCACGAGTCCGCCGTAGAACAGGGCCAGGCCGGGCAGCGTCATGAAGAGGACGAGCGCGGAGCTCGTCATCATCCAGCCGTTGTGTCCCGGGCCCGGGCCCGCCACGCGGGAGGCCACGTCCGGTGTCCGGGACCCGTTGTTCACGTAGGCCTCGAGGTCCGTGACCCGCTGCTCGAGCGTCGGCTCCTGGGCTTTGGCCTCGGCGCCCAGAACCGCGGGCGCAGGGATGATGCAGGCGAGTGCAATGGCGGCATAAGTGGCACGACGCCAATGCCTACGAATATATCGGAGTATCATGGGGGGTTGAAGGCGGGTAGTCCGAACCTAACGGGGCGCTTACCTGGCGGATAAACGCTCTTCTACTGCTTCGCACGTTGGCCGTGGCCCTTGCAAACTCTAACGGCGGTCATGACACTGAGGGCATGGCCCACATTCCCCCTGGTCATGCGCCGTTCCTGCCGCCGGACCCCGGCCTTGAGGCCGCAGTCCGAAGGATTGGCGACCGCCTTTTTGAGCTGATGGACGCCCACCCGGCACCGGGCATCCTTTCCAAGAAGGGCGCCTATGCGCGGATCATGGAGTGGTCCATGAAGGACCCGGCCTTCAAGGCCCAGCTCTTCCGGTTCGTGGACGTGCTGCCCGCCCTCGATTCCTCCGCGGAGATCGTCCGCCACCTCAGGGAATACCTGGGAGACAAGGCCGTGGAGCTGAACCCCGCCCTTAGGACGGGACTGGCGGCCGCCTCGTTCGCACCTGCCATGGTCGCCGGGCCCGTTAAGGCCAACGTGACCTCGATGGCAGGGCAATTCGTTGCGGGCGCCACGCCGGAGGACCTTGTGAAGCGCCTTCGCAAGAACGCCTCCTCCGGGATCGCCACGACGATCGACCTCCTGGGCGAGACGGTCGTGAGCGAGTCGGAGGCCGACGTGTTCCTCAAGCGCAACATCGAGGTCCTGGACACGGTGGCCCAGGCCATCGGCAAGGACCCGGCCGGATGCTTCAGCGACTTGGGCCCGAAGGGCCCCCTTCCCCGCCTGAACCTCTCCGTGAAGGTGTCGGCCCTGACGCCCGAGGTGCTGCCGACAAACCCGGAACACTCGATCGTGGCCCTGAAGGGGCGGCTTAGGCCCATCCTGCGCCGGGCCAATGAAATCGGGGCCTTCATCAACTTCGACATGGAGAGCTACGCGTTCAAGGACCTCACGCTCGCCCTCTTTCGCTCCATCCTCGAGGAGGAGGAGTTCCGCCGCGGGCCCGCGGTCGGGATCGCGATGCAGGCCTACCTGCGCGACTGCGAGCGCGACCTCAAGGAGCTGATCTCATGGGCCAGGAAGGCGGCCCGGCCGATCGTCATACGCCTCGTGAAGGGCGCGTATTGGGACTTTGAGACGACGCTCGCCGGCCAGCGGGGATGGCCCGTGCCGGTATGGTCTGAAAAGCCCGAGAGCGACGCCAACTACGAGAAGCTCACGAAGCTTCTCATGGAAAACGCCGACATCGTCTCGCCGGCCTTCGCCTCGCACAACGTTCGCTCGTGCGCCCACGCGATTGCGCAGGCCGACCGCCACGGCATCGATCCCAAAGGCTATGAGTTCCAGGCGCTCTATGGGATGGCGGACGAACTGAAGGCGGCGCTCGTGGCCACCGGCCACCGTGTGCGCGAGTACTGCCCCGTGGGGGACCTTCTGCCCGGCATGGCCTACCTCGTGCGCAGGCTCCTTGAGAACACCTCCAACGAGGGATTCCTGAGGGCCAAGGACGCAGGGGGCGCCTCGCGCGACGTGCTCCTGAGGAACCCGGTGGATATCCTCGCCAGCCGCCCGGCCGCCGCGGCGCCCGCGGCCAGGGCGGGCTTCAGGAACGCCCCCAACACGGACTTTAGCCTCGAGAAAAACCGGGAGCGGATGCGCGTGGCGCTCGGCCGCGTCGCGGGCGGCCTCGGCAGGAAGCACCCGCTTGTGATCGGGGGCAGGAAGATCTCCGACCGCGAGATGATTGCCTCGACCAACCCCGCGCGCACCTCGCAGGTCGTGGGCTACTGGGCGCGGGCGACCCCGGCCGATGCGGACGCGGCGGTGGCCGCCGCACGGTCCGCGTGGCCGGGATGGGCCGCCACGCCCGCAACCGAGCGGGCCGACATCCTCGACCGCGCCGCTGCGCTCATCGAGGGGAGGCGCTTCGAGCTGGGGGCCCTCGAGGTCTTCGAGGCCGGAAAGCCCTGGATCGAGGCCGACGCCGACATCTCCGAGGCCGTGGATTTCTGCAGGTTCTACGCGCATGAGATGCGCGCGCTCGCCCGGCCCCGCGTCACGCAGGACGTCCCCGGCGAGCGAGACACCCAGCTGTGGACCCCGCGCGGCGTCGGCGTCGCGATCGCCCCCTGGAATTTCCCGCTGGCGATCCTCTGCGGCCTGACGGTCGCCCCGCTGGTGGCGGGAAACGCCGTGATCATGAAGCCGGCCGAGCAGACGACCGTGATCGCGGCGGAGCTGATGGACATCCTCACGGAGGCGGGCGTGCCTGCCGGCGTCCTCAACTTCGTGCCCGGCTTGGGCGAGGACGTGGGCGCTCGCCTGGTGGCGCACGCCGGCGTCGACTTTATCGCGTTCACCGGGTCGCGCCAGGTCGGCTGCCGGATCTGGGAGGCGGCGGGCCGGACGCTCCCCGGGCAGGCCAACCTGAAGAAGGTCGTCTGCGAGATGGGGGGAAAGAACGCCCTGATCATCGACAATGACGCCGACCTGGACGAGGCGATCCCGGCCGCCCTCTACAGCGCGTTCGGCTTCTCCGGCCAGAAATGCTCGGCCCTGTCGCGGCTGATCGTGCTCGAGGGGATCCACGACAGGTTCGTGGAGCGCTTCGTCGAGGCATGCGCCTCGATCCCGGTCGGCGACCCCGCCGAGCCCGGGACCGTCGTGGGACCGGTCATAGATGCCGACGCGCGCGACAAGATCCTCGGCCTCATTGAGCAGGGAAAGGCCGAGGCGACGCTCGCCTTCCAGTCGGGCGTTCCCGCGGGACTCGCCTCGTCGGGCACCTACGTGCCGCCGACCGTCTTCACCCGGGTCAAGCCCTCGGCTGCGGTTGCGCGCGAGGAGATCTTCGGACCGGTGGTGGCCATCCTGAAGGCGCGCGACCTGGACGAGGCCTTCCGGATCGCCATGGATGTCGACTACGCCTTGACGGGGGGTCTCTTCTCGCGGAGCCCGAGCGCCCTTGAGCGCGCACAGCGGGAGTATCGCGTGGGCAACCTCTACCTCAACCGCGGGGTCACCGGCGCCATCGTCGAGCGCCACCCGTTCGGAGGGTTCGGGATGTCCGGGGGCGGAACGAAGGCCGGCGGAAAGGGCTACCTCGAGAACTTCCTCTTCCCGCGGGTCGTGGCCGAGAACGTCCTGAGGCGCGGGTTCACGCCCCCGCCCGAGGAGCCGGGCTAGAGCGCGGTGTAGAGCCGGTAGAGGATCTGCGTCCCAAACTCCTCCCATCCGCTCGAGGCGACCTTGTCGTAGAGCTTCTGCGCGCACTCAAGGCCCGGCAGCTCAAGCCCCATCTCCCTGGCCGAGGCCATCGCGATCCCGATGTCCTTGCGGATGTGCTTCACGTAGAAGCCGGGTGCAAAGTCGCCCGCGAGGGCCCGGGGCCCGAGGTTCGTCATCGCCCAGCTCCCGGCCGCGCCGCCGCTGATGCTCGAAAGGACGCGCGCGGGGTCCAGCCCCGCGCGCTTTCCGTAGGCAAGGGCCTCGCACCAGGAGACCATGCCGACCGCGCACGCGATCTGGTTGGCCATCTTGCAGTGCTGGCCGGCGCCGGCCGGACCCTGGAGGGCGATGTTCTTGCCCATGAGCGAGAATACCGGGCGGGCGCGCTCGAAGGCCGCCTCGCCTCCCCCGACCATGATGACGAGCCTCGCCTCGCGGGCGCCGATGTCGCCCCCGGATACCGGGGCGTCCAGGGCGTCCAGGCCCCGCGCCGAAGCTGCGGCGAAGACCTTCCGGGCGAGGAGCGGGCTCGAGGTCGTCATGTCGATCAGGAGCGCGCCCTTCTGGGCCCTTTCGACGACTCCGTCCTTCCCCAGGTACGTCTCCTCCACGTCGTGCGGGAAGCCGAGCATCGTGATCACGATCTCGGCGGAGGCCGCTGCGTCGGCCGCCGAGGCGTGCCACTGGGCGCCCCGCTCCAGGAGGGGCGCCGCCTTTTCCTTGGTGCGGTTAAAGACGTGGACGGGATGGCCGGCGGAAAGGAGGTGCCCGGCCATGCTGCGGCCCATCACTCCCGTTCCAATGAAGGCGATCGAAGGCTTTGGGCTCATGGGGAAATCAGCGGTCCCAGGTCTCGTTGGAGTCCCTGATCATCTGGCCGAGCATCGGGAAGCGGAGCTCGCCGAAATTGAGCGCGTACCGCAGCTTCCCGCCCCGGAACACCCAGGTTGTCGGTATCCACGAGACCGGCAGGCCCAGGAGCTCCGTCACCTTCTCGTCGCGCTTGCGCGAGCCGTTGGGGTGGAGGAGGAGCTGGAAGTTGGGCTCGGCCCCCACGCCGTTTGCAGAGAGCATCTCGTGGCCATCGGCAGCGTTCCAGACTGTGACGAACACGAAATTGACCTGGGGATTGGCCGCGATGAAGGAGCTCCACCCGCCCTCGGAGAGCTCGGCCTTGCAGTTCGGGCACCACGGCGCCCACAGGTGCACCACCGTGACCTTCTCGGACTTGACGGCATCCTCCAGGCGCTGCTCAAACGCCGCGGAGGCGGGATCGGCCGCGCGGGCCGCGAGTGCGAGCGACCCTAGGGCCAGGACGGAAAGAGCGCGAAACATCCGCCCACCGTTGCACATTTCGCCGCGGATTGCCAAACCTTAGCCGATCCCCAGCCACGCGAGACCGGCGCGTATCCAGAGCGGGCAGGTGACCAGGCCGACGGCGGTGGTCGAGAGGACGACCTGCACGGCCGTCAGCGGCTGCCCCCCGTAATACTGCGCGATGATGATCGGGATCACGGCGGCGGGCATGGCCGCCTGCACGACCAGCACGCGCTTGAGCTCCACCGGGCACGGGAGCAGGTAGGCGAACCCGAGCATGAGCGCCGGCAGAATGCCCAGCCTCACGACGCAGGCGCCGATGGCCACGTTCCGGTGGAGGAGCTTCGAGGGCTCGTCCAGGTACCCCGCAAGGTTCACGCCGGTCATCACGACGCCGATCGGCACCGCGCACACTCCGAGCGAGTGCGCCATGCTCCGGAGGAACCCGGGCACGTGGGGCGCCAGGCCCGACACGTTGATCGCGACCGCGGCCACGAGAGAGATCAGCATCGGGGAGACCAGCCGGCGCCAGCCCTCGAGCGGGGAGGCTCCCGTCAGGATGAGCAGGCCCACCGACCAGATCGCAAAGTCGACTCCCATGTTGTGGACCAGCACGACGCCCTGGGCCTTCTCGCCCCAAATGCCCCCGACGATGGGAAGCGGCAGGTAGCTGTAGTTGCCGATCCCGGCGGAAAGCGCGAAGGTCCTGAGCCCGGTGCCCTTGCCTAGGCCGATAACCTTAGCCGCCAGGTACGCCACGCCAAACCCCGCGACCGTCGTCGCGAAGCCGGCAAGCGGCGGCAGGAGCAGGTTGGCGGGCTCGCGCAACGCCGCGTTCCCGAGGATCGTGTCGAACACCAGGCACGGCATGCACACCTGCACGGTGAAACGGATCATGCTCCCCTCGGCCGGTCCCTCTATCCAGTGCGTGCGCCGAAGCGCCACCCCGACCGCAATCAGCGCGAATACGGGCAGGATCAGGATGAAGAGCGCTCCGATGGTCATCTCGTCGGAGGCAGGGATGAACGAATCGCGTGCGAACGCACGCGAAAAAATCCGGCGCCGGGCGGCCCCCGGGCCCTCTCAGGTCGAAGGCGTCGGGGTCGGCTCGGCCGTCACCCCCGGGCTGGGCTGAGCGCCCCTGTTCACGGGAAGTTGGTCGAAGGTCTGCTGCTGGGAGGGGTTCAGCGCGGCGCGGATCTGCCCGCGGGCCGTCTGCTGGATCTCCTTCATCTGCTCCCGCCGGGCCTGGGGGGTGAGCGTGGTGTCGTCGCGGAGCGCCTTGCCCTGGGAACGCGAGCTTTCGATGATCGCGCCGACCGTCTTCTGCTGGTCCGGGGTGAGGTTGAGCTTCGCGGTCAGCTCACCCAGCACGAACGCGGCGGACCTGTGCCTGTGGTGAGGGGGGGCGCCGCCGCCGTCGGCCGGTGACGCCTGGGGGGTGTCGGGGAGCGGCGGGGGCGGCACGACGGTCGTGTCATCGGCCCGGGCGCTCCTCGGGAGGAGCAGCGTGAGGGCGAGGGTGAAAAGCGAGAGGCCGAGCAGGGAAAAGGATTTCATATCCAGGTAAGACGCATGGCGGGGGATTCGGTTACTCATGGTTCCTCGATGATCTTGCCCCCGGGGCGGGCGAGCCGCAACGTCGTTCGGATGATTGAAGTTCAGGAGCTTGCCAAACGATACGGCTCGTTCCCCGCGGTCCGCGACCTTTCGTTCGCGGTCCGCCCCGGGGAGGTGCTCGGGCTAGTCGGCCCGAACGGCGCCGGAAAGACGACCACGCTGCGCTGCCTGGCGGGCATCATCCCCATGACCTCCGGAAAGGTCCGCATCGCGGGCCACGACCTCGGGGAGGATCCGGTTGGCGCAAAGCGGCAGCTGGCCTTCTTCGCCGACGAGCCCCGGCTTTTTGAGTACCTGACGGTGCGCCAGCACCTTTCCTTCGTCGCGCGCATCTACGGCGTCGCCAACCATGAGGCGCTCGCCACCCCGCTCCTCGAGGAGCTTGAACTTGCCGAGAAGGCCGACCTTCTCCCGGGCGAGCTCTCGCGAGGCATGAAGCAGAAGCTCGTGATCGCGTGCGGGCTCCTCCACTCGCCCAGCGTCATGTTCTTCGACGAGCCCCTCACGGGGCTTGACCCCCTTGGCATCCGGCGGATGAAGGACTCGATCATCCGGCGCGCGCAAGGCGGCGCGTCGATCGTGCTCAGCTCCCACCTGCTCCACCTGCTGGAGGAGGTGTGCACGAACGTCCTCATCCTCAAGAAGGGCGAGAAGGTCGCGGACGGGACCCTGGCGGAGGTCTCGGCCCGCTTCAGCAACGGCGAGACCGGAGTGAGCCTTGAGGAGGTCTTCATCCGCGCCACCGGCGGCTCGGAGAGCTGAGCAATCGCCACGACATGCTCGGCGCGCTCCTGTACCTCCGGCTCGTGTCGCTGCGCAACCTGGTCGTGCAGCGCATCCGAAGGCTTCGCCATCCGAAGTACCTGGTCGGCACCGTCGCCGCCATCGCGTACTTCTACTTCATCCTCATACACCGCAACGGCCCCATGGGCCCCGCCTCCGCGATGGCCTCGCAGGCGGGCGCCGGGGCCGGTGCGATCGCCGCGGCCCTCACCTGCGGCGGCCTCTGCCTGCTGGCGCTCGTAAGGATCGCGTTCGCGTGGATCGCGCCCGCGGAAAACCCGGGCCTGCGCTTCAGCGAGCCGGAGATCGCGTTCCTCTTTCCGGCGCCCATCAGCCGCCGCGCGCTTATCCACTTCCGCCTGCTGAGCGCACAGCTGGCGATCCTGTTCACCTCGGTCCTGATCGCGGTCCTGTTCAACCGGTCCGGCTACGTGGGCGGCAACCGCGCGATTCGCGCGGTCGGCTGGTGGGTGATCCTCTCCACTTTCGACCTCCACATGAATGGGACCAAGCTCACCCTCGCACGCCTGCGTGAGACGACCTCGCATTTCCTGTTGTGGCGGCTCGCCGCGGTGGCCGCGCTCTCCCTGTACGTCCTCGCGGTGTTCCGCTCCGGCTCCGCGCTCGTCACGGCGTACGTGTCCGGGCCCGATGCGGCGCAGGCGTCCCCGGGCGCCTTCGTGGGGGAGCTCGTGGATTCTCCCGCTTTCCACTGGCTCACGCTGCCCTTCCGCATCGTCCTCGCCCCGTATTTTGCGCGGGACATGCAGGCATTCGCCCTGGCGATCGCCCCGGCGCTCGTTTTCCTGGCGCTTCACTATTACTGGGTCTGCAGCACCCAGGCCCACTTTGAGGAGGGATCGATCGCGCTCGCGGAGAAGCGGTCGGCCGCAAAGGCCGCGGCGCTGCGCGGGGAGTCGCCCAGGATCGGCACTTCGCGGCCCAAGCCGCTCCCGGGCCCGTTCCCCCTGGCGCCGCTTGGCCCCCCCGAGGTGGCGTTCCTCTGGAAGAACCTCCTGTCGATGCGGAGCTCCCTCTTTGGAAGGAGGGCCCTCATGATCGTGGTCATGCTGATGATCTGGGCGGCCGCGGCGCTCGGGCCCCTCCTTGCGGGCCACGCCCGGTCGAGCGGCTCGGATCCCTACAGCCCCCTGATCGTGGCCTTCAGCCTGATGATCGCCATCTACACGGTGCTCCTCGGGCCGCAGATCGCGCGGCAGGACCTCCGGGGCGACCTGACAAACGCGGACATCCTGAAGACCTATCCGGTCGAGGGCTGGAGGATAGCCCTGGGCGAACTCCTCGCCCCGACGTGCATCCTCTCGCTCGTCCTTTGTATCGCGATCGTCGCCGCGACCGCCGCGATCGACCCTACGGGCAAGATCGCGTGGCTCACGCACGGCGTCCGCCTGACCGCGGGACTCTGCGCGGCTGCGGCCGCGCCCCTCCTGTGCATTATCCAGCTGATTGTCCCGAACACGGCGATGGTGCTCTTCCCGGGCTGGTACCAGGCGTCGCGCACCCGAGGCGGCGGCATCGAGTTGATCGGCCAGCGGTTGATCTTCAGCGTCGTGCAGCTGCTCTTTGCGCTCCTGGTGACCGTTCCGGCGGCCGGGGCCGCCTTCCTCGTCATCTTCTCGTCGCAGTGGATCTTAGGGGTCGGCCCGGCGATCGTCCTGGCGACGCTTGCCGTCGGGGCCATCATGGCCTCCGAGGCCGTGTTGGGTGTCTGGTGGCTTGGCGAGCGCTTCGAGCGTTTTGACCTGTCGGAGGAAAACCGTTGAAAGGGCCGCGGCTTGAGCGGATCGCAACCCAGGTGGTCGGGACGACCCAGGGGGAGCTGCCGCCCAAGATCCGCGAGGTCGCGGCGAGGGTGGCCGTCCATTTTGAGCCCTCGCCTGCGCCCGACGTCCTGGCCGAGGGCCTGGAGCCCGACCTGCTGGGACTTTTCACGGGGGACCCCCTGGGGTCCGATGACCAGTCGGGCCAGGGCGCGCCGCCCCAGATCCACCTGTACATGGCCAACCTCTGGGATTTTGCCGAGGGCGACGTCGGGGCGTTCCGGGAGGAGGTCCGCCTCACCTATCTCCATGAGCTGGGGCATTTCCTGGGCTGGGACGAGGACCAGGTCGCGGCCCGCGGGCTCGACTAACCCTCGGGCGATATCCCCACGACGGGGGGAACCAGCCCCAATCCGCGCTTTCCAAGTCGCTACAGCCGTGTTTTAACCATTCATCCGGCCCCTAAAGGGCCGGCGTATTCCCTACTTAAGAATCCAGCCATCAGCCATGAAGAAACTGCTCACGCTCTCCCTGATCGCAATTATGGGCGCCACGTCCCTGCGCGCCAATGATTCCCATACGCCCCGGAGCGACCTGGTCGTGAGGGTGGAGACCTGCGAGGCGATCATTCGGGAATTCCAGGCAGACCCCGCCACCGCCATCCCGAGGAGCGTCCTCCAGAACGCGCGCGGCCTGTTGATCCTGAGCCAGTTCAAGGCGGGGTTCATCATCGGCGTCAAGGGCGGCTATGGCGTGCTCATGGTCAAGAAGCCGAACGGCCGCTGGAGCCTTCCGGTCCTCATCGACGCCAGCGAGGCCAGCCTCGGCCTCCAGGTCGGCGCAAAGACGGTCGACACGGTCTGCGTGCTCACCGATGACGCGACGCCCCGGCTCCTCTTCACGAACCAGTTCAACATCGGCGTGGACGCAAAGGCGGTCGCGGGCCCGAGCTCGGCCGAGGTCGACCGCGAGGCGCGCAGAATCTTCATCGCACCGGTGCTCGTCTACTCGAAGTCGGTCGGCCTCTTCGCAGGAGCCACGGTCAAGGCCGGCCACGTGCAGCGCAACGACCCCGCCAATTTCACCCTCTATAACACCTCGTACACGATGCCGGAGCTCCTCTACAGCGATTGGGTGAGCCCGCCCTCGGAGGTGCAGCCGCTCATGGCGTACGTGCAGCAGATCGCTCCCTGAGGAGCGACCGCAGGGCGGCCAGCGCCTCCGAGGCCACGCGCTCCTGGACCTCGACCCGGGGCATCCCCGGGCAGTCGACGCGGCCGCTCGAGACCGAGAACTGGCCGTCGGGGAGCCTGCGCGCCAGGCCCCACCAGGCAAAGGGCGCCTCGATTTTCCTCTCGGGAAAGGGCTCCGCGTAGCCCGTCGTGGCCACGCCCAGGTCCGAACCAAAGAGGCGGCACGCCCCGCACGCCATCTGCTCGGCGACGCGCGCGGAGACGCTGTTGACAGCCTCCGCCTCGCCGCGGTCGATCCCCAGGTGGCGCACCTTCTCGTCGGTCGAGTAGGCCGTGATGCCGCCCAGGAAGAAACCCGAGGCGCCCGAAATGGACCCGACCATGGCCTGTAGCCGGCCGCTCGTGAGGCTCTCGGCGACCGAGAGGGTGAGCCGCGGGCTCGCCAGCATGAGGCCCTTCAAGTCGTTCATGCGGGTGGCTCAGCGCCCGGCCTTCTCTGAAAGGCCCTTCAGGTTCGCAAGGCCCGCCTCAAAGTCCGGCCCGACCAGCCTGTCCATGAAGATCCCGAACCAGCGGTTCATGGGACTGTGTCCCAGGTCCCCCTCCATCGTCATCGTGACGCGGGTGGAGGCGTCCGAGGCCGGGGCAAGCCCGACGGTGCCGCGCGACACCATCCCCATGTCGGGAAACTCCATCTTGTACTCAAAGTCCTCTCCCGGCCGGATCATGGAAATGGTCATCTTTCCGTCGCCCTGGCTCTTGCTGCTCCATTGGCTCCACGAGCCGACCTCGGAGGTGACCGGCGAATAGGAGACCTTCATCTGCGGGTCCCGGGCAAACCAGACGCCCCACTTGCTCCACGCCTTCAGGTCAACGACGAGCGGGAAGATCTGCGAGGGCCTTGCCGCAACGGTCGTGGAGCGCTCGACCCGGTAGTGTCCGGGGAGAAAGAACCCGACGACCAGGAGCACGACCCACAGGGCGACCAGCACGCCAAAGACCTTGATCAGCACCTTCACGCCCCGGAATCAAACGCAGGGGGACCCGCGTGGCGAACCGATAAATTGCGGCACTATACCAGTTCCAGGCCCACCGGGCAGTGGTCGCTGCCCGTCACCTCCGGGCTTATCCAGGCCCGCCTGAGCGCCGGCCGGAGCTTCTCTGCGGCCATGAGATAGTCGACCCTCCACCCGATGTTCCTGGCCCTGCAGTCGCCCATCTGGCTCCACCAGGAATAGTGCCCGGGGCCCTTCTCGAACACCCGGAACGTGTCGACATACCCCGAGTCCAGGAGCCTGCCGAAGCTTTTCCGCTCCTCGTCCGTGAAGCCGGCATTGCGGCGGTTCGTCCTCGGGTTCGCTAGGTCAATCTCCTGGTGCGCGACGTTCAGGTCCCCGCAGAACACCGCGGGCTTACCGGAGGACTGCAGGCGCTTAAGGTACCTTCGGAAGGCCGGGTCCCACGCGTTCACCCGGTAGTCGAGCCGGGTGAGGCCGCGCTGGGAGTTCGGCTGGTAGACGTCGACGACCCAGAAGTCGGGGAATTCGACGGCCAGGACACGGCCCTCCTTGTCGTGGGCGGCCGCCCCAATTCCCATCCTGACCGCGAGGGGCTTGAGCCGCGTCAGGATCGCCGTCCCGCTGTAGCCCTTCTTCTCGGCGCTGTGCCAGAGCGCCTGGTAGCCCTTCGTCCAGGCGACGTGCTGGACGTCGCCCGGGTGGGCCTTGGTCTCCTGCAGGCAGATCACATCCGCGTCACTCCCCTCGATGAAGTCGAGGAGCCCCTTCCTCAGGGCGGCGCGGACACCGTTTACGTTCCAGGAGACGATCTTCACGCGTCCGGGCGCCCGACGGCGGGTAGGGCTCCCTGAACGGCGCACAGGGCGGCAATAGGGCTCATGCAGGCAATGGATTGGATCATTGTTTCTTGGGCTGACCTTGGTTCCTGTGGCGTCGTGCGGGACGGTACCTTAGCCCCTCCATTAAAAAAAGCGCAATCGGCCCTCAGTGCCTTGACACAGATCCCCTAAGCTTCCGGTTGCCAAGGGCGCCGGGCGGGCAAGACTGCCGCCTCCGAATGCAGGACTTTGTCCACATCCCGCTTGGTGCGCCGATACCCGACTGCCCGCACGCCGTCTCGTGCAGCCTGCCCACGATGGCGGCCGTCCGCGGGTACGAGGAGAAGGACCCGGCCGTGACCCGGAGCCTGGAGACCGGCTACCCGAGGTTCGTGATCCACCCGTTCGCCCGCCAGCTGGGCGCCGAGCTCGCGAGGAAGCACCGCCTCGGAGGCCGGACGCTTTGGCTCGCCTCGTCCCGATCGATGGCCGCGGCGCTCCTTGGGCACCTGAAGGACGCGGGCGTTGCAGCGGAACCCTTCGAACGGGACGGGGTGAGCGGCGTCTCCCATCCCGACTCCCCAGAGGTCGCCCTTCGCGCAAAGCTCTACCTCCAGAACATCGGGGGGTTCCTCTCCTCGCGCGAGGCCGAGGACCGCCTTGTTGCGATGGGTCTCTCGCCGCTTCCCCGCGCCGAGGAGGCGTTCGCAGGCGACGCGCGGGCCGAGGTCCTGCGGGCGCTCCTGCCCCTGTTCGAGGCGGCGGGCGAGGCCGACATCCTGCTCGCCAACAGCGGCATGAACGCCGTCCACGCGGCCTTCAGGGCCGTGAACCAGGTCCAGGCGAGCCGCGGCCGCACACGCTGGGTCCAGCTTGGCTGGCTCTACCTCGACACGATCGCGATCCTGAAGAAACACACGGCGGTCGCCGCCGACTACATCCACGTGGCCGAGATGCTGGACCTCGGGGTGCTTGAGCGCGTGCTCGAGGCGCAGGGCGAGCGCATCGCCGGCGTCATGGCCGAGGTGCCGTCGAACCCGCTCGTCCAGACCCCCGACGTCGCACGGCTTGCGGCGCTCTGCCGCAGCCACAAGGTGAAGCTGGTCCTCGACACCTCCATCGCCTCCGCGTTCAGCGTCGACTGCCTGCCCCACTGCGACCTCGTGGTGAACAGCCTCACCAAGTACACGGGCAGCGACGGCGACGTGATCGCGGGCATTGTCGTCGTGAACTCTGGCCTGCCGGACGCGGCCAGCCTCCGCCGCGCGGCCGCGGCGGCCATCGAGCCGCCCTACGCCCGCGACCTCGCGCGGCTCGCCGCGCAGATCGGCCACACCGGGGAGGTCCTCTCCCGGATCGAGGAGAGCACCCCCAGGGTCGCGGCGTTCCTCGCGTCGCACCCCGCCGTCACGTCGGCCTTCTGGGCGCTCGAGCAGCGCTCGCGCGCGAACTTCGAGGCGATCGCCCGGCGCCCCGGCGCGACCGGGGGCGTCATCTCCTTTAGTGTCCGCGGCAAGCTCGAGGCCTTCTACGACAGGCTTCGGCTCCCCAAGGGCCCGAGCTTTGGCATGAGGACGACGCTCATCTGCCCCTTCATGTACCTGGCCCACTACGACCTGGTGACGAGCGCGGAGGGACGCGCGCAATTGGAGGCCAACGGGCTTGATCCCGAGCTCCTGCGGCTGTGCGTCGGGACTGAGCCCGTCGAGGAGATCATCGGGGCGCTCCGCGAGGCGCTCGAGGGCCTCTGACGGGTCAGGCCCCGGCCTGGCCGCCCCGGCGGGTCAGCCGGAAAAAGCGCGCCCCGAGGACGATCGAGGCCACGGCCAGTCCCGAGGCAAGGCCGATCCAGACTCCGGAGGCCCCCAGGCCCGCGCGTATGCCCAGTAGGTATCCCAGCGGCAGCGCGATCACCCAGTAGGCGACGAAGGTGATGACCGCGGGAACCCTCACGTCGGTCAAGCCGCGGAGCGCCGCCGAGTTGATGACCTGGCTTCCGTCAAAGATCTGGAAAACGGCCGCGATCCCAAGGAGCGTCGCCGCCAAAGGAATCACCTTCGGGTCCGAGATGAACATTCCCGCGATCGTGCGGCCGAAGAAGTAAAGGAGGAGCGTGAAGCCCACGCTGAACGCGAGCCCCAGGCCCACCCCCCCGATCCAGATCGGCCTCAGGCGCGCGTGCTCGCCCGCACCCACGGCCGCGCTAGTGCGCATGCCCACCGACATTGCGATCCCAAGCGCCACCATGAAGGTCAGCGCGGCGCATGAGATCGCGATCTGGTGGGCCGCCAGCGGCACGGTCCCGAGCCAGCCCATCATGACGGCCGCGGCCGCGAATGCGCCGCCCTCGAACATCAGCGACCCCGAGGTCGGCAGCCCAACCGAGAGCATCTGCCGGGTCCGCGCCCAGGACAGCGGCGCAAACCAGTGCGCGGGCCACGCACTGCGGAAGCCCGGGTCAAGACGCAGCCACGTGAAGATGACGAGCGATCCCCCGGTGCGGGCTATGAGCGTCGCGAGGCCCGCGCCGGCAAGGCCCAGGCGCGGGGCGCCCCAGTGCCCGTAGATGAACACCCAGTTGAGGAGCATGTTCAACATCACGCTGCAGAGGATCACGATGACCGGGACCCAGGGCCTTCCCATGGATTCCGCGAACTGGCGGAGGGCCAGGTAAGTGAGCGAGGGAAGGAGCGAGACGCCTATCAGCATGAAGAACGGGTTCACCGCAGCCAGGACCTCAGGGGGCTGCTGGAACCACTCGAGCCTGAAGCCGAGGTACACGATCACGGCGATCTCGACCAGGCTCGCCAGCCCGGCGATCACGAGCCCGTGGCGCAGGTACTCCCCCGCCTCGTCGAGCCGTCCCGCCCCCCGGGACCGGGACGCGAAGACCGCGACCGGCGTCAGGAGCCCTATTCCGATGATGAAAAAGACGTTGTAGACGCCGCCGCCAAAGGAGGACGCGGCAAGGGGCACCGTCCCGACGCGCCCTATCATCACGCTGTCGGTGACGCCCATGAGCATCTGGCTCAGCTGGCCGATCACGATCGGGATCGCCAGGAGCAAGGTCGCGCGCGTCTCTTTGTACACTGCCTGCATGCCGGAGTGTTATTGCGGCCGGGCAGGCATTGTCCAACGATACCGGCCGTGGAGAAGCGACGCGCCATAACCCTCGCCCTTGCGACCGCCGAGGCCATCGCCGCTCTCTGGGCCTATGTCTCCCAGCCGGGTCCCTCCAGCCGAAAGCCCGCGGTCGTCCCTATCCAGGACGGCCAGACGATAGACTTCTCGCAGGGACACCCGGTCGTGAGCGACCGGGCGGCGGACAAGGCCCGGATGGACGCGGCGCTCAAGCAGATCGACGAGGCCACCCGGGACGTGACGTTTTCCGCCGCGCCCCCGGCGGTCGGCCCCACGCCCACCCCGACCCCGGGTAAATAACGGGGCCATCAGCGCGCCGTCCGGACCCTGATCACGTACCGGTGCGCCGCAAGCCCGGGCGCCGTGAAGCGCATGACCTCGGTCGACTGCCCCGCGATCTCGAGCGGCTGCCACGCCGCCTCGGCGCCCACGGGAGAGCCCTGGTCATCCACGAAGACACACTGGACCCGGATATGGACGGGCTTCGCCTCGCTGTTCTTGAGATTCGCGACGACCTCGATTCGCCCGTCGCCAAGGGTGCGCTCCTGCAGCCCCGTGCAGCTGACCGCGGCCTCGGCGGCCGAATCAAGCGCGACGAAGCGGTCCGTGTTCTCCACGGTGAACTTGGTCGTCTCCATCGGGGCCTGCGGCGCGGGAACGGCCGAGCAACCCGCGAGCAGGGCCAGGGCGCCGAGCGCCGCGAGCAGGGGGATGGGTTGCCTGAGGATCATGTGCCAGTTGGTACCTATGAAGTGGGACCAGCGGCTCGCGAGCAAGTTCGGCGTTTCTTTTCGCCGGCGCAATTTCGCCGGGGAACACATTCCCCGGTGCTTGCGCGGCCGGGTCCGCCCTGCGAGTGTCGTGCCGATCCACCCCACCCCTCCGGCATGGCACGCTTCGTCCTAGCCCTGGACCAGGGCACGACCTCCTCCCGCGCGATACTCTTTGACCGGCGGGGCCGCTGCGCGGCCTCGGCCCAGGAGGAGTTCCGGCAGCATTTCCCGGGCCCGGGTTGGGTCGAGCACGAACCGGCGGACCTCTGGGACACGACCCGCCGGGTGGCGCTTGCGGTCCTCGCGAAAGCAGGCGCGGGCAGGAAGGATGTCGCCGCCGTGGGGATAGCAAACCAGCGCGAGACAACCCTTCTCTGGGACCGGGCCACCGGCAGGCCGCTTCACCGGGCGATCGTCTGGCAGGACCGGAGGACCGCGGGAGCGTGCGCGGCCCTGGAGCGGCGCGGGCTCGGGCCCATGTTCCAGCGGCGAACGGGCCTCCTGCTGGATCCTTATTTCTCGGCAACCAAGCTAGCCTGGATCCTGGACAAGGTCCCCGGGGCCCGAAGGCGCGCCGCGCGCGGCGAGCTCGCGTTCGGCACCGTGGACACCTGGCTTTTGTGGAAGCTGACCCGGGGCCGCATCCATGCGACGGACCCATCGAACGCCTCGCGCACGCTCCTTGCCTCGCTCGACTCGGGCGAATGGGACCACGGCCTGTGCAGGATCCTGCGGGTCCCGCCGGAGGTGCTCCCGGACATCGGGCCGAGCAGCGGCATCTTCGGAGAGATCGACGGCATCGAGGCCCTGCGGGGGGTCCCGGTGGCCGGCATCGCGGGCGACCAGCAGGCGGCCCTTTTCGGCCAGGGCTGCTTCCGTGCCGGCATGGCCAAGAACACCTACGGGACCGGCTGCTTCATGCTCATGAACACCGGGACCCGGCCCGTGCTCTCCAAGCACCGGCTCCTCTCCACAATCGCCTGGAGGATCGGCAACCGCACCGAGTACGCGCTTGAGGGAAGCGTGTTCGTGGGGGGCGCGGTCGTGCAGTGGCTGCGGGACGGCCTGGGGCTCATAGAGCGCTCGTCGGATGTCGAGGCCCTCGCGGCCAGCGTGCCCGACAACGGGGGCGTCACGATTGTGCCGGCGTTCGCTGGCCTGGGAGCCCCGTACTGGGATCCCGCCGCGCGGGGGGCCATCGTGGGCGTCACCCGGGGGACCACGGCCGCGCACCTCGCGCGGGCGTCGCTCGAGAGCATCGCATTCCAGACCGCGGACCTGATCGGCGCCATGGAGGCGGACTCCGGCCGCCGGATCCGCGAGCTCCGGGTGGACGGCGGCGCATCCGTGAACAACGCGCTCATGCAGCTCCAGAGCGAGCTGATCCGCGCGGAGGTGGTCCGGCCGCGCGTGACCGAGACCACGGCCCTGGGTGCGGCTGCGCTTGCGGGCCTCGCGACCGGGTTCTGGAACAGCCAGGCGGAGGTCTCAAAGCTGGCAGGCTCCGGCCGCAGCTTCCGGCCCCTCAAGGGGCGCGCGGCCCTTAAGGGTTTGAGGGACAGCTGGGCGCGCGCCGTCGGCACCGCCCGCCATTGGGCGCGGCAGTAGCCGCCCTCCAGGCGGCCGGGAATTGTGGATTGTATCCGTTTTGAAAGACGCTTTCATACCCTCCAGCCCACCGTGACCATGTACAAATCCATACGATTTGGCCTTTTGCCGATTGCGCTCGCCCTGGTCGGTCCGCTGATGGCCGACGACACGACGCCGGCGCCCGCCGCAAACGACCAGGCCGCGAACAACAAGCAGCTCTCCGACGAGCTCGCCTCCTCATGGAAGGAGAACGAGCACCTGAAAGCCGACTTGGCTGCAGCCCTGGCCGCAGCGTCAAAGAGCGACGCGGCGGCAGCCGACCTCCAGAAGCAGCTCGACACGGCAAAGGCCCAGCCCCCGGCGCCCGCCCCCAGCGAATCTGACACCGCCAAGCAGCTGGCCGACGTCCAGGACAAGCTCGCCACCTCGCTGCGCAGCTACTCCGTCGTCCAGGACGAGAACACCGAGCTAAAGGCATCGGTCGAGAAGCTCACGAACGACAATGCCTCCCTCAGCCAGCAGCTGGACGCGGCCAAGGCTTCCATCGCCTCGCTCCAGGTGGTCGCGGCACAGACCTCGCAGATCGAGCCCCTCCGCACCCAGCTTAGGCAGGCCCAGGATGAGACGAGCCGCGTTGCCGCGGAGAACGAGCAGCTGAGGACCCGCGCTGCGCTCCAGGCGCCCGGGCCCGGCTCAACCAAACCCACACCCACCCGCCCGGGCCAGGTCGCGGCGGCGCTGGCCACCGCGGCCCCTGTCGAGGCCGCCCCGCCGGTGCCCCCGGCCCCGAAGACCTATGTTGTAGCGGAGGGCGACACCCTCACGAGGATCGCGCGGAAATTCTACGGGTCGTCGAGCCGTTGGCAGGACATCCTGAATGCCAACCACGATGTCCTGAAGGATGAGAAGAGCCTCGTGGTCGGCAGCACGCTCAAGATTCCCTGAGGCGCTCGCAGCAGGCTTGAGAAATACGGGGTTGCCGCGGCAGGAGCCACCGCGTTAAAAACGGACAGACCCAACCCCATGAGCGCCGTCGCAACCCAGTTTAAAGGTGTTTCCGTCGTAACGAAGGCCAACGTGTACTTTGACGGGAACGTGATCAGCCACACGATCCTGCTGCCCGAGGGCGGCCGAAAGACCCTCGGATTGATCAGGCCCGGCTCCTTCCACTTCAACACGGAGGCCCCAGAGCTTATGGAAATCGTCGACGGGACGTGCCGCGTCGCGCTGGACAGGACCAATGAGGTCCGCGTTTACGCCGCGGGATCGAGCTTCGAGGTGCCCGGCAAGAGCGGGTTCACCATCGAGGTTGAAGGCGGCCTTTGCCAATACATCTGTTCATTCCTGAACTGAGGCGCATCCTCTCGGCGCTTTTGCCGGAGCCCCTGACGGGCCCCGCACCGCAGGATTTGCCCGACGGGTTCCACGCCGAGATAACAACGCCACGGTCCTCGTCCGCATATGTGCGCGGCTCGTCGCGGCCGGGACGGGCGACAGCCCTAAAAGGTTCGCCCGGTCGCCTTCCGAGAACCTTCGTTTGGACCCGAGATTCGTGCCCGCAGTCACCTTTGCCGATCGCGACAAGTGGGTCCTTAACGTCGGGTCCTCCCGAGCCGCAACCCTTGCCAGAGGAATCGGAAATGTGCTGCACCCAGGAGTTAATGGGCGCCTTGAAGGAGAAACGGGCTATTTTTTTGTTAGATTCTCGTGATCGATATCTCCAGTTGCTCGCTTCGGCCGAAAACTGCTTTACAACAATTTTACAAATACAGAGGCAAAACCTCGCTCTTTTGATAGACTCAATTTTTAATGGATTAATCCCAAAAGTTACTTTACAGAATGCTGTTGCAGATTTGATTTACCTCACCGGTCGTCGCGCTTTATCAAATTGTCCGCAATCATGGTTAATAAAACCCCGAATCCTCCAAGGAATTTTATTTAATTTTTTACAAATTTTTGCCAATCCTTTGCACCTTGTTGCGATCCGCTCGTGCTTTTCCCCGTTAGAGGTGGCATAGTTTTCCGGCGATAAAGCGCAGCCGTTCATCATGAAGTTATCATCCCCTGTCGCTTACCGGGGTTTCACCCTGGTCGAGATAATGATAGTGGTAGTCATCATTGGCCTCCTGGCCACGATGGCCATACCTGCTTTTCAGCGTGTGACACAGGCGTCCCAGGACAAGGCGGTGCTTAACAACGCACGCCAGCTCTCAGCCGCTGCCGACCAATACTTCTTGGAGTCCGGTATTTCAATCACACCCCAGAGCAACCTGATCGGAGCCACGCAGTACATCAAGGCCCTGAACACGGTGGCCGGCGAGATCTACCCGAGCGACTTCACCCAGGCCACCACCATCACGGTGAGCGGCGTCGGAGGCACCCGGACCATCACCTACCACATGTGACCCGGCGGGCGGCTAGCGCCGCCCGTTGAAATTCGTGGCCCCAAGCCCGGAGTCGGCCACGCCTCGGAGCGCCTCGACGTTCCCGTGAACTTTGGTGAGCGCAAGAACCTCGACGGCGGCCGCCTTGGAAAGGAGACCACGCTGGCGCTGGCAACACGTCTTTTCAAGAAATGCCATGTTGCCATCCGCCCGTGCGTGCCTTTGGTGCTCATTTGAACCATGCGGAGCAAAGTCTACCTCATCCTGCTCGGCGTCGTGCTCCTGACGCTGGCGATCGTCGTGCGCTCGGGGATGCTCATGAGCAAGCACCCCGGCGAGCCGATCAACTCGGCCATGCGGGCCGCGATGGCCGAGACGTCGCCCCAGCTGTCCTCCGAGGACGCGTTCCTCATCAGGAAGAATTTCCCTACCGCCTACACGACCGCCTCGGGCCTGATGTACGTGAACCATGCCCCAGGCACCGGAACGGCGACGCCAAGGATTGGGGACACGGCCGTGGCGCAATACGCCGGCCGCCTCCTGGACGGGACGCCTTTTGACAGCTCGTATACCCACGGCGCCCCCCTCTCCTTCGAGGTGGGGACCGGGCACGTGATCAAGGGATGGGACGAGGCATTCCTGACGATGAAGAAGGGCGCGCGCCGCACGCTGATCATCCCCTATTGGCTGGCTTACGGGCCGGCCGGACGGCCGCCCCTGATCCCTCCCCATGCGACGCTTGTCTTCGAGGTCGAGCTCGTCGATTTTCACTGAACGCTACTCGTGATAGCGGGTGATGGGCGCCTGGAGCCTGTCGAGAAGCGTGGGGTTAAAGAGGGGGCAGCGCTCGTCGATCTCGGCCACGCCGATATGGGTCGCGGCGAGGCCCGCGGCCAGGAGTGTTCCCTGGGCGATCTTGCGCACGATCCGCCCCCCCCGGGCCCTCACGGCCACGGCCGCCTTGGTAGCCCGCGCATGCGCGGCCTGGGTCTCCTGTTTTCGTTGCATCTGTCGGGCATCCATGCCCGACCCAGTCCGACAACCCCCCACCCCTTTCGTTCCCCTACAGTCCCGCAAATCCGCCGTTGCGCTTGATCCAGGCCTCGGCCTGACGCCAGGCCGGGAAAACCTCCTCGACGCAGGCCCAGAAGCGCCCCGAGTGGTTCATCTCCCTTAGGTGCATGAGCTCATGGTAAATGATGTAGTCGCGCACCAGGACCGGAGTCAGGATGAGGCGCCAGTTAAGCGAGATGACACCGGCGGCGGTGCAGGAGCCCCACCGCGACCGCTGGTCGCGCACCGAGACCCGCGTCACGTTCATGCGGGTCTCCGCGGCGAGTTCCCAGGCGCGGGCCGGGAGTTCCACCTTCGCAAGGCGGATGAAGCGGGCCTCGAGCACCGGGCGCAGGTCCCCCTCAAGGCGGGGCACCCGGAACACGTCGGAAGCCAGGCACACCGAGGGCCTGTCGCCCGGGAGCGCGGGCCGGATCTCCGCAAACTCCCCCCGCCAGAGGAGCGCCGTTCCGACCGACCACACCTGCGCCGCGCGCGGCCGCTTGCGCTGCCGCTCCCGCGCGCGCTCCAGCCACTCTCGGTTCTGCTCGATGAACCGCTGCGCCTCGCGGACGGAGCCCCTGGCCGGGATCGTCGCCACGGCGACCCCGTCGCGCCGCAGCGAGAGCCTGTAGTTGCGGGCGCTTGCACTGCGCCTAAGGACGACGCTCTCCCTGGGCTTCTCGCCCCCGGCGGGCGGTCCCATGTGGACGCCGTGGG
>Ga0302196_10001187_pt1 | contig 24797 bp, 17 predicted proteins | sample II_Bog_N1_3_FD_198794 | JGI IMG/M metagenome (GOLD analysis project Ga0302196, IMG submission 198794) | Peat permafrost microbial communities from Stordalen Mire near Abisko, Sweden - II_Bog_N1_3 | ecosystem: Environmental > Terrestrial > Soil > Wetlands > Peat | place: Sweden: Abisko...
TGGGCGGCGGCTGCCGGAAGTCGTCACAGCCTTGCCGGCGAATGCCACGACGGGCCCGGTTGCGCCGCAGTCCGACGTCAATGTGATCCCGCTCAACTTGATCGAGCGCGTGGAGGTGCTCCCTGTAAGCGCCTCAGCGATTTACAGCGGCAGCCCGGTGGGCGGTGTGATCAACATCGTGCTGCGCCCCAACGTGAACGCGACGGAGCTGACGACGACGTACACGAACGCGCTTTCACGCTTCGACGCGTCGCAGTCCACCGTGTCGCTTCTGCACGGCGAGACGCTGCTGGAGGGAAAGCTCCACCTGAGGCTGAACGCCACGTTCACCTTGGTGACGCCGCCGACCGAGGAGGAACTGGGCTATATCCGGGCGAGCCTCCTGGCGAATCCGGAGCCCGAGAGCCAGCTGTTCCGGGCGACCCCGAATGTGAGCAGTGCCAGCTTGGCGCCGCTCTTCGGGCCCGGAACGCCCGACTTCACCTCCGTGGTGCCGGGATCCAACGGCGAAGGGGGGCTCGCCGCCTTCTCGGGGAGGCAGGGCGTCCAGGAACTGGCGCTTTACCAGCCCCCCGGCGGCGGCCTGGCGGACTCGACCAACGCCTTGGACTTCCCGTACGGCCGGAAGGAGCGGAGCGCCTCCGTGTTCGGATCCGTCACCTATGACGCATTCCCGTGGCTCCAGGTCGGCCTTGACGGGACGGCCAGCCGCACGGTCAACACCACCGGCTACAGCGTGTTCAACGGAAGCCTGAACCTGCCGGCGGCGTCCGCGTTCAACCCCTTCGGGCAGGACGTCAATGTCACGCTCAACGAGACCGCGCCTGCCCTCGGCGAGAGCTACAACGAGGCGCACATCGACTATTACTCGGCGGTGATCGGGGCGCTCCTGAGGATGCCGGCCGACTGGGAGGCGTCGATCGACGCCCAGTACGGGCTGAGCATGACCCGCTACCGGGGCATCGAGGGCGTCGACGCCACCCGGTGGCAGCAGCTGGTGGACTCCGGGATCTACAACCCCCTGCGCGACACACAGGCGTACGGCCCTCCGCAGGCGTTCTACGACCGGGTCATCGAGTACTACGGCTCAGAGGGGAGCTTTGTCACGCTCGGCAACTACAACACGCTCGACTCCTCGCTGCGGATCTCGAATTCCGCCCTGGTGCTTCCGACGGGCGTCGCCTCGATAACGTTTGGCGGGGACTACCGGTACGCCCGCCTGGCGAACTATGTGGACCAGCTTAGCTACGGCGACGGCTCGTTGGTGGCTCCGCCGGTGACTTGGGTCGGCCGGGCGCTTCGGCGGCTGAGCGGGTTCGGCGAGCTAAAGGCCCCGTTGGTGCCGTCGCGCTGGCTCCCCGGCTGGATTAGGAGCGTCGAGACCGACCTCGCCGCCCGCTACACGACATCGGACCTTGCGAAAGAGGCCAACCTCGCCCCGACGGGAGCCGTGAAGGTCGACTTCGTGGGAGGCCTGTCGATGCGAGCCTCGTTCGCCACGTCGAACACTTTTCCTCCCCCGGTCTTCAGCAGGGCATATTCGCAAGGGATCAGCACGAGCGGGACCGGCGTGGTGATTGCCACGACGGCCTTTGACCCGAGGCGCGGCGAGGAGCAGGAGACGGTCCGGGCAAGCGACGCGTTCAATCCCAATCTCGTGCCGGAGGCGGCGGTGACCCAGGCCTTCGGCCTCCTCTACCAGCGGGGCGTCGTGCACGAGTTCCGCGCCTCAGTGGACTTCGTGAACACGGTGACCTCAGGCGAGGAGGTTTACCTCAACACGCAGCAGGTGGTCGACCTGGAATCCATCTTCCCGCAGCGGGTGATCCGGGGCCCCGCGTCGCCCGGAGACCCGTTCGGCGTCGGGCCCATCACCGACGTGCTCACGGGAAACTTCAACCTCGCCTGGCGCCATTCCTACGAGTGGAGCGCGTCCCTCGACTACGCGTGGAACAAGTGCATGGGAGGCTCCCTCGAGCTGTACTGCCGGTGGATCTATTTCAAGCGCTACGACCTCGAGAATTACCCCGGGTCGAGGCCGGTGGACGAACTGCACGCCCCCGACGGCGGCGTCTTGGGCCTCTTGCCAATGCGCACGAACTTCGGCGCCGGCTGGTCGAACCGCGCCTACGGGTTCGGGATCGACGGGCACTATTACAGCGCCCAGATCCTGCCCGCCATCGAGCAGGCGATCCAGGGCAGCGACAGCATCGATCCCTACTGGCAGTTTGACGCGTACCTGCAGGGCGACCTGGCCCGGTGGATCCCGTGGAAGTCCTCGCACTACGGCCTGAAGGGCCAGCTAAGGGTGGACAACGTCCTCGGGGCCAAGCCGCCCAAGTACGCCGGCGGGCCGACGGGCGTGCAGTCGTACACAGACTGGCGGGGCAGCGTGTGCTCGCTTTCGGCGACGGTGACTTTCTGAGAGGCAACGCCTCATACGGGTAGTGGGGATGGCCGTGTGGATTGTCGTAGGGGGTGGATGCCCCTGGCACCCGAACCACCATCGTGAAACCGCCTACCCACCGGGAGCGTCAGTTCAGCGTGCCAGTCAGCCGTTACACAAAATTCACGGCTGCACGGGCCGGCGGGGAACACCTTCTGCTACAGGGTGCGGATTGCATGCCGCACCCATGGCCAAAATCCGTATTCCCGGGCAGAACCAAACCCGATGGCTGCAGTCAATGAGATCACGCAAGCTATGAGCGAAGCATCCAGTCCGGACCCTGTGTCGCAGCACCTCATCTTTGGGGGCCAAAGGCCGCTCACGTCGGCCGATGAGAAGTTCGTCATGGACGCGCTCAAGCGTTGCTCGCCGCTGACACGCGAGGCGGCCCGCGAATTCCGGCGCACGGGCAACCCCGAACGCCTGCCCGCGATCATTGACGGGCTCATCGAGCACTATGTCGAGCCCGACGCGCGGGCGAAGCTCGGCCGCGGTGACGACAGCCTTCGCCTGGTCGAGGACCTGGCGATCGACTCGCTGACGATGCTAGAAATCGTGTCCCTTGCGGAGGATGTGCTCCAGATCACCATCGACAACGGGGAGATCCGCCCGTTCCGGACCGTGGGGGACATCAAGACGTTCATCGCGTCGAAGCTGGGGCGGGCTGCCCCCCACGGCGCGCGCACAGGGCCGTAGGGGCGTCGCGGGCGGCTACCGGCGAATTTTTGGGGTTCTCTTTCCCGAATTTAGGGGCGAGGGTGGGGGTCCCGTGAACGCTCACCCTGCTCGGCTGCTCCTTGTCTGCGCCGCCGTCCTCGGCGCCTGCGGACCGGCTGCCGCCCTCGGGGCGGCCGGCGGCACTGCTGCCGCGACCGCATTCTCCCCCGCGCTCCTTCCCGGCAACGGCCTGGCGCAGCATCCTTTCCTCTACGCCGGCGAATGGGACACGCGCAAGGCCGAGCAGTCGATGTTCCTCGTGCGCGACGGCAGGATCGTGTGGTCCGCGTCGATCCCGCTTCATCCGTCTCCCGGCGTCAACCAGGAGTTCGACGACGCGACGCTTCTTCCCAACGGAGACATCATTTTCTCGAGAATGTCCGGGGCGGGGGAGATCGGCCCCGACAAGAGGATCGTCTGGGATTACCCGGCCCCGCCTGGAACCGAGATCCACTCGATCCAGACGCTCGGACGCGGTCGCGTCCTGATCATGCGAAACGGGAATCCGGCGCAGGCGATGATCATCAACACGGTGACGGGCGCCACCGAGCGGGTGATCCCTATCCCGACGACCGTCGCCGGCACGCACGGCCAGTTCCGCCACATCCGCATGACCCGCTCCGGCACGCTCCTCGTGCCTCATCTGGGGGAGGGGAAGGTCGTGGAGTACGACCTCAACGGCAGGGCGCTCTGGTCGGTCCAGGCGAAGTCCCCGTGGTCAGCCGTCCGGCTCAACAGCGGCAACACGCTGATTGCCGGCGACTGGAGCGGGTACGTGCGCGAGGTGAACCCTGCCGGCGAGACAGTCTGGGAATTCACTCAAGCCGACGTGCCGGACATCAGGCTTTTCAACACGCAAACCGCCAACAGGCTGGCGAACGGCAACACGATCATCACCAACTGGTGCGCAGGGGACAAGAACATGGACGATTGGCCGAGCACGGTCCAGGTGCTCGAGGTTAACCCGGGCAAGCAGGTGGTCTGGGCCCTTCGCTCCTGGAGGGATCCGGGAGACCTCGGCCCGGCCTCCTCCATCCAGCTCCTCGACGAGCCGGGCGACGCGGAGAGCGCCGACCCGCAGCGCTGATCTGGCTGCGTGCGCACAAGTCAAAAGATGAAATACCTGTCCCACGGCAATGGGTGCGGTGGGTTTGGAAAGCCCCCTTCGGGCGGCAAGGGACAGGGACCGGGCGTTTTTTTGATAACGCGTGCGTGGGTGTGCGGATCGCGGCAGTGCCGTGACCGTTCTGATCTTCGTGGGTTGGATACCGACCGTACATTGGTGCGTCGTGCCCGCATGGACTAGACTCGAACGTAGGCCGCGGCGAGGCCGCGGGTGTTCGTAGCGCCGACATGCATGGGCTGGCAGCCCGGTCCCTGAACGTTGCCGCCTGAAGGCGGCGATCTCAAAGAACGAAGGTGATCAGGCCGGCGAGGGGACCTGGGAGAGGAGGGCCCAGACAAACCCGGCGAGCTCGCGGGCAAGGGCGGTGACGACCTTTTGCTTCATCAGGCCGCGTTTAAGGAGGTGCCAGCCGCGCTTGTGTAGACGGGACTGGGCCTTCCAGGGAAGCGCCTTATAGGGCTCAGGCTGGCCGGATTGGCGCAGGGCGAGGGGCTCCGAGACCTTGGGCGGGTGAAAGGCGTGATGGGCAGCCTCGATCAGGATCCAGCGCGCCTGGACGTTGCCGGACTTGGTGATGGAGCCAAGGCGGCGGGCTCGTCCGGTCGTGTTCTCCTTGGGGACAAGCCCCAGAAACCCCATGAGCTGGCGGGGGTGGGCGAAGCGCTTCACGTCGCCCAACTCGGCAACCAATACGGTTGCCGCGGTGAGCTTGAAGCCGCGCAGGCACATGAGCGCTTGGACCGCGGGATAGAAACGCCACTGCGGGGCCCTGACCTCGATCAAGGCCTCGAGCCTGTCGACGCGCTCGATGGCCTGGTCTATCGTGAGCAGATACTCCTCGAGGACCGACTTGTGAATGGGGCTGGGAAGCTCCAAGTGGCGCAGGTAGCGCATGTGCGCCTCGCTCCAGTTGGCGGTGCCGGGGTAACGGTGGCCGTGGCGCAGGAGGAAGCCCTTGAGCCGGTTCCTAGCACGGGTGCGATCGGCGACCGCATCGAGCCTGGCACGCGTCAGGTCGCGGATCGCCTCGTCGGTCTCGTCAGGGACATGGATGGCCGTCAGCTCGCCAGCGCGGTGCAGGCGCGCCAGCTGAATGGCGTCGCGCCTGTCGGTCTTCTGGTGAGGCCCCGCGCTCTGGGGGATCCTCGAGGGCGCAACCACAATGCAGTCGATCCCCCGCTTCTTCATCCAGCGGTACAGGACGAAGCCGGTGGGACCGGCTTCGTAGGCCACGTGCAGCTCGACTGACTCGCCGCCGATCTTGGCGATCAGCCTCTCAAACGAGTAGGGGGTATTAGGAATCGTGCCGTAGCTGCGAACCTCCCCGCCACGGCCTGCCTCGGCAATGGCGACGACAATGGTATCTTTATGGACATCGAGGCCCACGTAATGCTTATGCTTCTTCATGTGCTTGTCTCCGTTTTTGGTTGTTAGTTGCACCTACGACCATGCGGATAGGCTCCCTTCCGGGAGCAACCCGCGTTGGGGACAAGCACACCTCTTTGAACTTGCTGACCGCAAGAAAACGTAGCGCCGCGAGGCCAGCGTCGGCGTTGCCGACGCGAAGCAGGGCCGAGCGCCTGACGGCGTCACCCCGTCTACCCGCCGCTTCTTGGCTGCGCCTTGCACGCAGCCATAATGACTAGAATGTCGCACGCCGCAGACGACCGCGCCGACCGGCCGCCGCCGGACCCGCTCCTCCTCGAGATCGCGGACTACGCGCTCGAGCCGGCGCGGGCGCAGGGCTCCCTCGCGACCGAGACGGCGCGCCTGTGCCTCATGGACACGCTCGGCTGCGGCTTCATGGCGCTTGGCTACCCGGCCTGCAGGAGGCTCCTCGGGCCGATCGTGCCGGGCGCGGAGCTCAGGGGCCGGGGCGCGCGCGTCCCCGGGACGGCGCACGAGCTCGAGCCCGTCCAGGCCGCGTTCAACATCGGCGCCATGGTGCGCTGGCTCGACTTCAACGACACCTGGCTCGCCGCGGAATGGGGGCACCCTTCCGACAACCTCGGGGCCCTTCTCGCGGCGGCCGACTATGCGGGCCGGGGGAACATGGAGGAGACCGGGGAGCCCCTTCGCGTGAGCGACGTCCTCGCCGCGATGGTGCAGGCGCACGAGATCCAGGGCGTCCTCGCGCTCGGCAACGCATTCAACCGCGTGGGCCTGGACCATGTGCTCCTGGTGAGGATCGCGTCCGCGGCCGTCTCGACCCGGCTCCTCGGAGGCTCGCGCGACCAGGTCGTGAACGCCCTCTCCAACGCATTCCTGGACGGGGGCGCCCTGCGGACGTACCGGCACGCGCCGAACACCGGATCGCGCAAAAGCTGGGCCGCCGGCGACGCCACGAGCCGGGGCCTCTGGCACGCCCTGACGGCGCTCAAGGGCGAGATGGGGTACCCGGGGGCGCTGTCGACGCGGACGTGGGGATTCGAGGACGTCGTCCTCAAGGGGAAACGCCTCGCCGTCCCGGCCCAGGGCTTCGGCAGCTACGTGATGGAGAACGTGCTCTTCAAGATCTCCTACCCCGCCGAGTTCCACGCCCAGACGGCGGTCGAGGCGGCGGTCGAGCTCCACGCGGAGGTGGCCCCGCGGCTGGCGGAGGTCGAGCGGATCGTCATCGAGACCCAGGAGAGCGGGCTAAGGATCATCAGCAAGACGGGAAGGCTTTCGAACCCGGCGGACCGCGACCACTGCCTGCAGTTCATGGTGGCCGTGGGCCTCATCAAGGGGGCCCTCGCCGCGGACGACTACGAGGACCAGGCCTCTGCCGACCCGCGCATCGATGCGCTGCGGGAGCGGATGCAAGTCGCCGAGAATCCCGAATTCTCCCGCGACTACCTGGACCCCGCGAAGCGCTCGATCGCCAACGCGGTCCAGGTCTTCTTCCGGACGGGCGCCCCCACCCGGCGGGTCCGCGTGGACTTTCCCGTGGGCCACCGCCGGCGCCGCGAGGAGGGCGCGCCGCTCCTGAAGAGGAAGTTCGAGGGCGCTGTCCGCGGGCATTTCGGCCCCGAGCGGGCGGACCAGATCGTCGCCCTCTTCTCAAGGCCCGAGGTGCTCGACGCCATGCCCGTGACGCAGTTCATGGGCGCGCTCCTGCCATAATCGGCGCAAAGGTTCGTCCACGGCGTTGATTTTTCGGCGGACAGCCGTAGGCTGACCGTTCCCGATTTCACGCACCCATGTCCACTGCCACTCCCCAGACCTTCGAATTCCAGGCCGAGATCAAGCAGCTGCTCGATATCGTCATCCACTCCCTCTACACGGAGAAGGAGATCTTCGTTCGCGAGCTGGTCTCGAACGCCTCCGACGCGCTGGAGAAGCAGCGCCACCTGCAGGTCACCGAGAAGGCCATCTACGACGACAAGCTCGAGCTCGAGATCAACATCACGACCGACGACAAGGCCAAGACCTTCACCATACAGGACTTCGGGACCGGCATGACCCAGGCCGAGCTGGTCGAGAACCTGGGGACGATCGCCCACTCCGGCTCGAAGGCCTTCGTCCAGGCCCTCGGCGAGGGCGACCAGAAGGCCGCGGGGCTGATCGGCCAGTTCGGCGTCGGGTTCTACTCGGCGTTCATGGTGGCCAAGACGGTGAAGGTCTACACGCACTCGTGGCGCGAGTCCGAGCCGGGCCAGCTGTGGACGAGCGACGGCACGGGCAACTTCGCGATCGAGGAGAGCTCCGGCGAGCGCAGGGGCTGCAAGGTGGTGATCGAGCTCAAGGACGAGTGCTCCGAGTTCAGCCAGGACTGGCGCATCCGGGAGATCATCGAGCGCTACAGCGCGTTCGTCTCGTTCCCCATCAACCTGAACGGGAAGCGCATCAACACGGTCCAGGCGCTCTGGCTGCGGGGCAAGAACGAGATCAAGGAGGAGGAGTACGCGGAGTTCTACAAGTTCCAGTGCCACGACTCCGAGAAGCCCCGCCTGCGCCTGCACTTCAGCGCGGACGCCCCGATCTCGATCAACGCGCTGCTCTTCGTCCCGAAGGAGAACGCCGAGAGGCTGGGGCTCGCTCGCCTCGAGCCGGCCGTCGCCCTCTACTGCCGGAAGATCCTGATCGACGCCCGCCCGAAGGACCTCCTTCCGGAATGGCTTCGCTTTGTCAGGGGTGTCGTGGACAGCGAGGACCTGCCGCTCAACATCTCGCGGGAGACCATGCAGGACAGGACCCTGGTCGAGAAGCTCAACCGCGTGATCACCAAGCGGTTCCTCAAGTTCCTCGAGGAGGAGGCGAAGGACCGGCCGGAGTCGTTCGCCGAGTTCTACAAGGAGTTCGGGGTGTTCCTCAAGGAGGGCGCGGCCCTCGACTTTACCCACAAGGACGCGCTGACGAAGCTCCTGCGCTTCGAGTCCTCGCTCACCGAGAAGGGCAAGACGACCTCGCTCACCGACTACGTCTCGCGCATGGGCGCCGAGCAGAAGGAGATCTATTACTTGGTCGGGCCGAGCCGCGAATCGATCGAGGCGGGACCCTATCTCGAGGGATTCCGGGCGCGCAACCTCGAGGTCCTCTTCTGCTACGAGGCGGTCGACGAGTACGTGATGAACAACGTCCGGGAATTCGACGGGAAGAAGCTCACGGCGGCCGACCACGCCGACGTCAGGCTCTCGGAGCAGCCCAGGGCCGAGGGCGCGCTCGGCGAGGCTGAAACCCAGGCGCTCGTCGCCTGGCTCAAGGAGTCCCTGGGGGAGCGCGTGGCCGGGGTCCGTGCGAGCGAGCGGCTGGTCGACTCCCCCGCCCTGGCGCTCAATGCCGACAAGCTCATGTCGCCGCACATGCGCCGCCTCATGAAGGCCATGAACAAGGACGGCCCCCCGTCCCCGCTTCGCGTGGAGCTCGAGGTCAATCCCCGAAGCGCGGTCATCAAGCGGCTGTCGGAGCTAAGGACCGCGGCGCCCGAGAAGGCGACGCTCGTCGCCGAGCAGATCCTGGACAACGCGCTCATCTCCGCGGGCCTCCTGGACGACGCCTCGGGAATGGTGAAGCGCCTCTACAAGATCCTCGAGTCGGTCTGAGGGATCCCCGAGGGTCCGCGGCGAGCGGCCCGTCGCTCGCCGCCGCCCATCCGGCCGGGCCGCCGCCCATCCAAACGGCCTTCCCCCGGTCAATAGGGGATTGGCATTCTCGGCGCTCCCAAGGTATTCTCGCGCAAACACCGCAGCATAAACCCATCATGCGAAAGCCATTCCTCACCCTTGGCGGGCTTGCTCTGCTCGCAGCCCCGCTCCTTGCCCAAACCGCCCCAACCGCGGACGAGACGCGCCTCCTCCGCTTCCCCGCCACAAACGGGAAGCAGGTGGTCTTCTCATACGCCGACCAGCTCTACACGGTGGGGCTCGAGGGCGGCGTCGCCCGGCGGCTCACCGACGGGCCGGGCTATGCGGTCTTCCCGAGGTTCTCGCCGGACGGCGCGCAGCTTGCGTTCACGGCCCAGTACGACGGGAACACCGAGGTGTACCTCATGGCGGCCGACGGGGGCAGCCCGAAGCGGCTGACGTACACGGCGACCCTCGACCGGGACGACCTGGGCGACCGGATGGGGCCCAACAACATCGTCATGGCCTGGAAGAACACCTCCCCCGAGGTCGTCTTCCGGTCCCGGATGCGCTCGTGGGATCCCTTCAACGGCCAGCTCTTCGCGGTCGGTGCCGACGCCGACCTGCCCCGGGTGCTGCCCGTCCCGCGGGCGGGCTTCGTCTCGTTCTCCCCGGACGACAGCAGGATGGCCTACAATAGGATATTCAGGGAGTTCCGCACGTGGAAGGACTACCGCGGCGGGATGGCCGACGACATCTGGATCTACGACTTCAAGACCGGGGCCCTCGAGGACATCACGAACAACCCGGCCCAGGACATCATCCCGATGTGGGCCCCCAACAACCGGATCTACTTCCTCTCCGACCGCCTCGCCGACGGGGCCAAGCGGCTGAACCTCTATAGCTACGACCTGGCGACGAAGGCGACCGAGCAGCACACCCATTTCAAGGATTTCGATATCAAGTTCCCCTCGATCGGCGGCGGCGTGATCGTCTTCGAGGAGGCGGGCTACCTCTGGTCATTCGACGTCAAGGCGGGCTCCGCAAGGCGGATCCCGATCGTCGTGAAGGAGGACTTCGCGTCCTCGCGGCCCGCGCTGCTCGACGTCTCGAAGTTCGTCGCCGGCGTCTCTCCCTCGCCCGACGGTAAACGCGTGGTCGTCAACGCGCGCGGCGACACCTTCACCGTCCCCGCGAAGGATGGCGCGACGCGCAACCTGAGCCTGAAACCGGGAGTCCACGAGCGCGACGCCGCGTGGTCGCCCGACGGCAAGCTGATCGCCTACGTCTCCGACGAGTCGGGCGAGAACGAGCTCTACGTGAGGCCGCAGGACGGCTCGGGAGCCCCGGTGCAACTCACGAAGGGGGCGGACACCTACTTCTACAACCCGCTCTGGTCGCCCGACAGCAAGAGGCTCCTCTGGTCCGACCGCCTCCAGCGGCTCAGGATCGTGAACGTCGAGACGAAGGAGGTCACGCTGGTCGACACGGCGACCGCCTTCGAGATCCGCCAGTACGCCTGGTCGCCGGACAGCAAGTGGGTCGCGTGGACCCGCCCGGAGGACGAGTCGCTGCAGAAGGTGTGGCTCTACTCGCTCGAGGGCGGCAAGAAGTTCGAGGCCACCGACGGCTGGTATGAGGCGAGCGCGCCCGCGTTCAGCGACGACGGGAAGTACCTCCTGTACGCCTCGGGCCGCGACTTCAAGCCGACCCTGAGCGACATCGAGCTCGAGCACGTGTTCAAGAACCTCGAGCGCGTCTACGTGGTCACCCTGTCAAAGGACGCCGATTCGCCCTTCAAGCCGAAGAGCGACGAGGTGGACGTGGCCGCCGCCAAGGCGGACGATAAGCCGGCCGACGCCAAGGACGCAAAGAAGGACGCCGAGCCGAAGCCGGTCGTCGTCAAGGTCGACCCCGACGGGATCAAGGACCGCGCGGTCGGGCTGCCCATCAGGGCCGCCGCCTACGACTCGATCTCGACGGCGGGCGACAAGGTCTACTACCTGAGGAGCGACTCCAACGAGGACGGGGACGGCGAGGAGGGCGGCGGCGCCCCGAAGACGCTCGTCCTCTACGACCTGAAGGACCGGAAGGAGACCGAGCTCGGAAGCGCCGCCGCGTACGCGATCACGGCCGACCACAAGAGGATGCTGGTCGCGGTCGACAAGGACTACGCGATCATCGACCTGCCGACGGCTAAGCTTGAGCTGAAGGACAAGCTCTCGTTCGCGGGGCTCACGATGAACCTGGACCGGCACGCCGAGTGGGCGCAGATCTACGACGAGTGCTGGCGGCAGATGCGCGACTTCTTCTTCTCGCCGACCATGAACGGCGTCGACTGGCAGGCGATGCGCGCCAAGTACGGGGCCCTGGTCCCGTACGCGCAGACGCGCTACGACGTCACGTACCTGATCGGCGAGCTGGTCGGCGAGCTCCACAGCGGCCACGCCTACGTGGGCGGCGGAGACCGGCCCCAGGCCCCCCGCGTGCAGACCGGGCTCCTCGGCGCCGTGCTCTCGCGCGACCCGCAGAGCAAGGCCTACCGCGTCGACCGGATCCTCAGGGGCGAGAACTGGGCCAAGACCGGGCGCTCCCCGCTGACGGAGATCGGGGTCAACGTGAACGAGGGCGACTTCATCCTGGCGGTCGACGGCAAGCCCGTCCGCGACATGGCGAACATCTACGCCGTACTTGTCGGCAAGGTCGGCAAGCAGGTCGTCCTGCGGGTCAATTCCAAGCCCGCGGACGACGGCGCCCGGAGCGTGACCGTCCTGCCGATCGCCGACGAGGCGCCCCTCTACTACGCGGCCTGGGTCAGGCGCAACGCCGACTACGTCACGCAGAAGACCGGCGGCCAGGTCGGCTACATCCACATCCCCGACATGGGCTTCGCGGGCCTCGAGGAGTTCGCGAAGCACTTCTACCCGCAGCTGCGCAAGAAGGCCCTCATCATCGACGACCGCGGGAACGGGGGAGGCTTCGTCTCGCCCATGGTGATCGAGCGCCTCACCCGCCAGCTGGTCTACTTCGAGAAGGCGCGAAACGCGACGCCGGTCCCCGACCCCGTCGAGATGGTGCTCGGGCCCAAGGTCCTCCTCATGGACGAGTTCTCGGCCTCGGACGGGGACATCTTCCCCTACCGGTTCAAGATGGACGGCCTCGGCAAGCTGATCGGCAAGCGCACCTGGGGCGGCGTCGTGGGCATCCGCGATTCGCTGCCCATTGTCGACGGCGGATTCCTCGACAGGCCCGAGTACGGCCCCTATTCCAAGGACGGCAAGGAATGGCCCGTGGAGGGCCACGGGGTCGACCCGGACATCGTCGTGGACAACGACCCCGCGAAGGAGTTCGCGGGCGTCGATCAGCAGCTCGACCGGGGGATCGAGGAGATCCTCCAGGAGCTCAAGTCAAAGGGCCAGGCGATCCCGCCGCCGCCGCCCTTCCCCGACCGCAGCTAGGGCCCAGCCGGCCACCCAGGCGCACCGGGCCATGTCGATCGTGTCGGTCAACCCGTCAACCGGGCGCACCCTCCGCTCGCACCGGGAGGCAACCCCGCGCGAGGTGGAGGCCGCCGTGTCCCGGGCTTGGGCGGCGTTCGGCGAGTGGCGCGCAACGCCGTTCTCGGAGCGCTCGCGCGCGCTCACGCGGGTGTCGGCCGTCCTCGGGCGGCGGGCGGGCCGGCTGGCCCGGCTGGCGACGGACGAGATGGGCAAGCCGCTCGCCGAGGCTCGGGCGGAGGTCGAGAAGTGCCGCCTCGCCTGCGACTACTACGCGAGGCGCGCGCGCGGGTTCCTCAGGGACGAACGCCCCCCGGGCTCCCCCCCGTGGTCCCGGGTGGTGTTTGAACCCATGGGGCCGGTCCTCGCCGTGATGCCCTGGAACTTCCCCTATTGGCAGGTCTTCCGGGCCGCGGCGCCCGCGCTCATGGCCGGCAACACGATGCTCCTGAAGCACGCGTCGAACGTCACCGGCTGCGCGAAGGCGATCGGGGCGGTGTTCAGGGAGGCCGGCCTGCCGGCCGGGGTCTTCACGACCCTCGTTATCCCCTCCGGCCGGGTCGGGGCTCTGGTCGCGGACGCGAGGGTGCGCGCCGTCACCCTCACGGGAAGCAACGAGGCCGGGGCGCGCGTGGCCGGGCAGGCCGGCGCCGCGATGAAGAAGGGCGTCTTTGAGCTTGGCGGCAGCGATCCCTACATCGTCCTTGGGGACGCGGACCTCGCCCGGGCGGCGGAGACCTGCGCCGCATCGAGGCTCCTCAACGCGGGCCAGAGCTGCATCGCGGCGAAGCGGTTCATCGTCGTGCGCAAGGTCCTCGGCGCCTTCGAGCGGGAATTCACGGCGAGGATCGCAGCCCGGCGCGTCGGGGACCCCCTCGACCCGCGCACCCAGGTGGGCCCCCTCGCCCGCGCGGACCTGCGCCGCGAGCTCGACCGCCAGGTGCGCTCAAGCGTCCGCATGGGCGCGAGGCTCCTGCTCGGGGGCCGGCCGGTCCCGGGTCCCGGCTTCTTCTACGCCCCGACGGTGCTCACCGGCGTGAGGCGGGGCATGCCCGCCTACGGCGAGGAGCTCTTCGGCCCGGTCGCCGCCATCATCCCCGTGCGCGACGAGGCCGAGGCCGTCCGGGTCGCCAACGACTCCCCGTTCGGGCTCGGCGCCGCGGTCTTCACACGCAGCCGCAGGACCGCCGAGCGGGTGGCCGCGCGCCTCGAGGCGGGTGCCGTGTTTGCGAACGACTTCGTGCGCTCGGACCCGACGCTGCCCTTCGGGGGCGTCAAACGCAGCGGTCACGGGCGCGAGCTGGGCCCGCAGGGCATCCGGGAATTCGTGAGCGCCAAGACGCTCTGGCTGCGCTAGGGGCGCCCGCGGGTCAGAGGGTGATCGCGGCCCGCGCGATCGCCGCGCGGATCCCGCCGCCCGCGTCGGCAACCAGGACCGACTCGGGCACGCCCGGGCCGAGCGCGCCGCGCAGCTGGGAGTCGACGAGCGCCCCCCGCACCCTGCGCTCGACGACGTTGCGCATGGGCCGGGCCCCGAGCCTGCGGTGCCATCCCTCGCCGACAAGCCGCCTGCAGACGTCGGCCCCGGCGCGCACGCGGTGCGGATGGCCGAAGCGCCGCGAAAGCACCTCGGACTGGAGCTGCACCTCGCGCTCGAGCATCCCGCGGCACACCCGCAGCTGCACCTCGCGGCTCAGGTGCCCGAAGACGATCACCGCCGTGAACCTGGCCAGCACCTCCGGCCGGAAGTGCGCGGCGGCCTCCTGCTCCACGTAGCGGCGCACCGACGCGCGCGCGACGCCCTCCATCTCGACCACGCCCGCGGAACCGACATTCGAGGTGGCGATGACGTGGAAGCCGGACAGGTCGAGCGTTTCGCCGCTCGCGAGCGTGACCGCCGCCTCCTCGATCCCGAGCAGGTGGTCGGAGACGCTGGGGTGCGCCTTCTCGATCTCGTCCAGGAGGAGAATCCGCCCTCCCGACGCCCTCAGGCGCCCGAGCGCCTCCCCGAGGAGCCCGCGCTCGCCGGCCCGCGCCCCGAGCAGGAGCGGCACGCGCTCCGGCGACGAGAACTCGGCGCAGTTGACCCGCGCCACCGCACCGCTGCCGAAGAGGTGGGCGCTCGCCGCCTGGACCGCGGACGTCTTTCCCGTGCCGGTGGGGCCGAGGAGAAGGACGAGGCTCCTCGGCCTGCCTCCGGGCGTGTGGCCCATCTCGCCTGCAAGGAGCGCGTCCGCCAGGCCCGAGAGCGCCTCGTCCTGGCCCAGGACCGCGCGCCCGAGGTGCTCGCGCAGTCCGCGGAGCACGGCGAGTCGCCCGCCGTCGTTCGGTGTCTCAGGCATGCCCCGGGTTGTTGGACCACGGGGCCGCGCGCGTCAAGCGGCGGGCGTCTTGTTCTTCTCGCGCTCGCCGTACGCGGCGCGGATCTCGGGCGCCACGGACACGACAAAGTCGCCGGCGTCTCCGGGCGTCACGACCACGGCGTTGCGCTGGCGCCTGCCGGCGAGCTGGTGCTCGCGGATGAACTCCCGAAGCGAGCGGTGGAGAGCGACGGCCATGTCCTGGCGCCTGAGGGGGAGCGAGCCGCGCTGCAGGACCAAGAGCCCGAGCGCCCGGTAGCGCCCGCGGTCGGAGGCGGTCGGGTCGGCCGCGTCGAGGTCCGCGGCGTTCCTGCCCCCCGCCGAGCGGATCCGCACGATCCAGCTCGCGCCCTGGCCCGGGGCGCCCGAGCACCGCCGGCTCGTGAGCTTCACGCCGACGCGCGAGGCGGCCTTGAAAAGGCCGCCCCGGTCGCTCTCCCTGTGGACCCGGACGACCACGCCCTTCCTCTTCATCCCCTGGACGATCTTCTGCCAGCGGACGCAGTGCACCTGCACGCCGAGCAGCGGGTACACGGGAAGGGGAAGGAAATCGACCACGTCCGGCTCCGTGAGCGCACGGGCCGCGGCGACGGTCGCCGAGAGGCCCTTCGGGGGCGCTTCGCTCATTCTGGTCTTGTCACTCATGGTGTTTTAATGAGATCTATTAGGGTATAAGGTGGTTGAAAACGAGTGAAAACTTAGATAGCCTAATTAGACACGTTTAGCAACCGCTTTCTCTTCAGGATTTCCAGAATACACCCATGACACCGAGACAACGACAGGCCGCCTTTGACCGCTTCTTCGCCTCACTCGCAAGGAGCCGCTCGCGCAGGCTCGGGCTGCGCTACCTGGGGACCCTGCGCAAGCTGCCGCCCCCCCCGCTGCCGGGGGAGCCCCCCGGGGTGACCCGGTACTATCTGAACGCGGTTGCCAAGGACGACTCGAGCTCGGGGCTCGTCGAGCTCGGCGGCGCGGCGGACGCCGCCCTGCGCCGGGCGGAGCGCTGGGTCGAGACGGGGCGGGGCGCGGCGCCAGCCGACGGGACCCTGCGATGAGGCCGCGCGAGGATAAAACGTAAAGTTTGACTTGTCTAAAGTGGAGCGGCGTGCTCAGGTGCGCGCCCGATGAGTCCAGGCGCAACCGACGAACCGGAGCTGCCGCGCAGGCCCGCGAACGCCGGGCCCCGCGGGCCCTCCGCGCCCAGGTCAGTCTTCACGCCGGCCGAGCGCTGGGTGGCGGAGCACCAGGTGAAGGTCCTGTGCATGGTGGTGGCGGCGGCCTCGCCCCTGCTCTCCCTCTGGATGCTCGAGCGGGGCACCGCCAACCTGAGGGAGGGGGTCTGGGCCTACTCCGTGGACGGGGCCGGGACCATCCACTTCGGACCGGCCAAGCCGGCTGACGGGCAGAGCGCGCTCTTCCGCGAGATCCTCCTGCAGGCGGCGCAGGCCTGCTTCACCCGGAATCCGTCCGGCCTGTCCTACCCCGAGGTCGCGCGGCGGATCTTCGTTGCGGACAGCTGGAGGGCGCTCGACGCCGACGTCCGCGACCAGCTGCCCGAGCGCAAGCGCAGGAACCTGTACGACCACCCGGAGGTCGAGGGGATCGACGTCCTCGACGAGGGGGCCAGGGCCCGCTACCGGGTGCGCGGCTTCATCGTGCGCGCGGGCGCGGTCGACGGCCTGCCCTACCAGCCGCCCCCCGGCGAATTCCACCTGGTGGTCGAGTTGGCGCCCCAGGAGGACGCCCTGCAGCAGGGGCGCTACCCCTTCGTCGTCGTGCGGCACAGGGCCGTCGTCCGCTGGCAGGGGGAGGCCGCCGCGCCATGAGGACAGCGACCCTCTGCCTCCTCGCCTCGTCGGCCGCCTGCGCCCGCCTCGCAGGCGCCGCCGATCCCGGACCGCCGCCCAGCATCGTGCGGATCGCGCTCCCGCCGGAGCCCGACGAGCGCCAGCCGTTCCTCGTGCCCACGGAGCCCGAGAACACGGTCGAGATCGACCTGCCCTGGCCGCTTGAGGACTGGGCGGGCCGCGGGTTCACCCCGGACGCCGAGAAATTCGCGGGGGACTTCGTGATCGAGGCCACCCGCGGCACGCCGCGCATGTTCGTGACACCCGTGGCGGCCGGGGCCCACCGCGTCCTGCATGTGGTCCTTGCGCAGCCCGGGGGCGCGACGCGGGGGGTGCCGGTCGAGTTCGTCCCGGCGCCCACCGGGCTCGCGTGGCGCAAGGTCGTGTTCCTTTGCCCGGCGCCGGCCGGCGCCCCGCGGCCCACGGTCACCCTCTCGGATTGGCCGCCGCGGACGCGGCTCCGGAAGCCGAGTCCGGAGTCGCAGATCGGGCTCCTTCGGACCATGCGGCTGATGCTCAACACGACCGCCGAGGGCGCCGGCGACATCGCCCGGGCCAACTCCGCACTGGCGCTCACGAGTCTAGGCGGGACCCCGCGCAGCTTCGGCGACTTCACAATCGCAAACCGGTTTGCCGTGACGGACGCCACCACCGGCACGCTTGGCATCTGCGCAAGCGTCGCCAACCAGACGGCAAGGCGGCTCCTTCTCGATCCCTCGGGCTGGGTGGTCCGCGCGGGGGACCGGGTCTACCCGGCGGGGACCGTCGACTTCGCAGGGGAGCTCGAGCCGGGGGCGACCGAGGTCGTGCTCCTCTTGGTGGCGCGCGGTCCCGACGGCGGGCCCGCGCGCCTGCGCTCGGACAACGATTTCGAGGTCAGCGCGCTCCTCGCCGGCTCCGCCAATCCCCGCCCCGTCGCGCGGATGACGCTCGCGGGCCTGAGCCCCCAATGACGGACGCGCGTCCAGAGGGCCCCGGATGGGGCCGGGTCACGCTAAGGGTGCGCCTCCTCCTCGCGGGCGCGGTCCTGCTCGCGATCGCCGCGTGGGCCCGGAGCGGACGGGTGTCCCCCGCGCCGAGCCGCGAGGCACAGGCCCAAAGGCTGCCCACGCGGCTCCCCCCCGAGGAGCTAAGCCAGGTGGACGCCGACCGCGAGGCTCCCTCCGTTGCCGGCGGGTACCGGCGCGAGGTCGTGAGGCCGAAGCCTGTCCAGAATCCCGCTGAGGCTGCGCCCGCGAAGGAGGACTCCCCCGCCGACCCATCGACCGGCGGGCCCTCGAACCGGCGCAGGGACGAGCGCAAGACGCTGCCGGAGATCTTCCGCATGCCCCCTGGCCCCAAGGGGGCCCCGCCCGAGGCGCCGGCCGCCGCGCCCTCGGCGCGACGGGAGCCGGCCCCGCAGTCCTGGGACGAGTTCGCCCCGTTCGGGCGCCTGGTCCGTTGCCAGCTTGTGGACACGCTGGACAGCGTGACCGCCCGGGCCGAACCCATCGTCGCCATCGTGACCCAGGACCTCGACTGGAACGGCAATGTCATCATCCCGGCCGGCACCGAGGCGTACGGCTACGCAAGGCCCGATCCGGTCCTGGACGCAGCCGGCGTGGGGCGCCTCCTCGACACCGGAGAATGGACCCTCGTCCTGCCCGGCCGGCGCGGCGACGGAAACGGGCGCGAGCTGATTCTCAAGGCACGGGCCGTCGACCGGCGCGAGGTCGCCGTCACCGACCGGGGGGCCGCCCGTTCCTGGGGAATCGACGACGGCGCAGACGGCTTAGTCGGCTACACCCTATCGACCCTCGACAGCCAGGAGATCAAGCTCTTCGCGGCGGCGGCAGTCAGCGGCGTGGCCCAGGGCCTGGCCGCGGTCGCGCAGCGCCAGGAGACCGCGCCGGGCCTCCCGGGAATCCTGGGCGCGACCCAGGCCGCGCCGACCGTCGGCAACGCGGTCGCGGGTTCGCTGGGCGCCGGGGCCTCCGACCTCATGAACCAGGTGGCCGGGAGGATCCGCGAGGAGATATCGAAGCGGGGCGTCTACGTGCGCGTCCCGGCGGGCAAGGAGTTCTACCTGTTCGTGGAGCAGACCATAGACCCCCGGGCGGCCGCGATCGGGCTGAGGCTTCCGGCCGACGGGCACCCGCCACGATGAGGACCCGGATCCTGCTCCTGGCAGCCGCGACCGCGCTGGCCGGCGGGTGCGCCAACCCGCGCCAGCCCCAGGCGGCTCCGGGCGCGTCGAGGGTCGGCGCGCCTGACCCTCGCGTCGACGCGACCCTTGCCGGACGGGGCTCCCCTGCCGAGGGCCGCGCCGCGGACGGCGCCCCCGTCCGCCTCCCCGACCGCATCGCGCTGCCCGCCTCCTACAGGCTCATGCTCCTGGACGGCCACCTCGAGCTCGTGCGCGAAACCGACCCCCAGGAGATCCTGCGCGCGCCAGCCACACTGCGGCTCGTCGCGGGCGAGCTCGCCCGCGGGGAACTCGCCTACCAGCCCGGCCTCCTGCCGCAGGAGCTCGCGGCGGAGGTCGCCGCCAACCGCGAGAGCTCGGCGCGGATGGACAACGCCCTGGAGGAGGTCATGCGGCGCAGCCGCGAGCTCTCCGAGCAGGCGCTCGCCCTCCAGGAGCAGTCGCGCAAGCTCGCGGAGCTTCTCTCCGCCGCCCAGAGCCGGGTGCGCGAGCTCGAGGGCGCCGCAGCTGCGCCTCCAGCCCACCGGGGACAAGCAGGCGCTCTGCATCCTCAACGTCGCAATCAACCGCGACTCGCGCGACGAGAGCGGCGAGAAGATGAGCAAGACGCGCCGCATCCCCCTTGCTTTAGTTATGGGGTGAGGCGCGCAAGATCGTCAGAAGGGTTGAAACAATTGGAGGGAAACTCGGTCAAATTAACAACGTGCTTACCCCCCTGGGAACAACCCAATGTGAACACGTTTCCGAACCATGCCTAAGAACAGTCCGCCACGCTTCATTGCGGAGTTCCCCCTCTCGACTCCGAGGTCTGCGGAGGGGCCTCTCGATCGGCGGTTCCGGGCGGGCTGCCACGTCTACAGCGGAGTGCTCGCCGAGGGACTGAAGCGGGTGGACTTACTTCGACAGTCCAAGGTGTGGATTGCGGCCCGAGCCATGCCACGAGGGCAGTCCGATTCACCGGAGCGCAAGGCTCGTGCGGCGGCATTCAGAGCCGCGGCGATGGCTCACGGCTTCAGCCAGTACGACCTGCGAGACTTTGCCGTGGCCTACCGCCAGGGCTGCTGGGCCAACGACCATCTCGGAAGCCACGACACCCAGGCTATCGGCTTCCGCGCCTACCGGGCCCTGGAGCAATACCTATATGGCAAAAGGGGACGCCCGCGTTTCAAACGCGGGGACCAGTTCACCTCCATGGAAGGGTTCTCCAACGAAGCCGTCATCCGCTACCGGGACGGAGTCGTCCATTGGGATGGACTGGCGCTGCCCCTTATCCGCGATCCGCGCGACAAATACCACTGGGAGCGCGATGCCCTGGCTTGCAAGACGAAGTACGTGCGCATCGTTCGGCGCCGGCACCGCGGCCGCTGGCGCTACTACGCGCAGCTGGTCCAGGAAGGGAAACCGCCGACCTGCCAGCGCATTCTGGCCCCGAAGGGGACGCTTGGCGGACTCGATCTGGGCCCTTCCACCCTCGCGGCCGTGACGGACAAGCTGGCCCTAAAGACGGTGCTTTGCCCGGGGGTGGCGAACAAGGCTGCGGAACTGCGTGTCGTCGGCCGCGCCATCGATCGCTCCAGGCGGGCCATGAATCCCGGCAACTACAACCCGGATGGGACCGTTCGTCGTGGCCCGAAGCGCTGGGTGCGATCGAATCACTATCGGAAGCTGCAGGCGTGCCAGGAGGATCTCCAGGTGGGGCTTGCAGCCACGCGCAAGAGGGAGCACGGGGAACTGGCCAACCGGCTCCTGGCGCAAGCGCTCAACTGGAGGACGGAGGACGTCTCCTACAAGGCCTTCCAGAGACTTTTGGGACGGAGCGTTGGAAGACGCGCCCCGTCGCTGTTCATCGCAACCCTCTCCCGCAAAGCCGAAAATACTGGCGGGAGCGTGGTGGCGTTTCGCACCCGGTCCACCCGGCTGTCCCAGTTCGATCACTCGACCGGGGACTGCGTGAAGAAGCCGCTTTCCGAGCGGCTCCACGTCTTCGGGGACGGCCGGACTGCGCCCGTGGACCGCGACGTTTACAGCGCGTTTCTCGCCCGCTTCGTCCGGGACGATCAGCTCGACATCCGCCAGGTCCTCGAGGCCTGGCCACATGCGGAACCGCGGGTGCGATTGCCGGTGTCGGGTCTTCCAAGCTGCGAGCGCCGGGCTTTGCCCGGACACGGTCCCCGAAAGGGGCCCGTCGGAGCGGTTCGGCAATCAAAGGCAGGGTCAGCCAGGGATGACGCCGGGGATGCTGTACGCCGCAAGGCGGAGAGCCCCGGAAAAGCCCTGGTCACGGCCCGGGAGGCGCAAGCCTCCGCCCGAATCCCCCGACCTTAGTCGTGGGGAGGTTCAACCACACGGTCTTCATTAACGACATCGAGGTCTGGGGACCCTCAGGCGAGGCCTGCGCCCACTTCCTCACGTCCGGGTCGATGGTCCTGGTCGAGGGGCGCATGGAGGTCGACCAGTGGAAGGACCGCCAGAGCGGCGCCAAGCGCTCCCGCATGAAGGTGGTCGCGGAAAACGTCCAGTTCCTCAGGATCAAGCGTCCGGAGGCCGGGGGAGGGCCCGATCCGGCGCCCGGAGCCCCAGGCGCCGCGCCAGAAGAGGCCGCCGGCCGAGGGGCCCCGTCCAGGCGCCCGGGCCGCGCGGCGAGGACCGTGTCGTGAACGCGGCGGGAGCGGTCAGGGCTGCTACCGGGGCCTTCCTGGCCGCGGGGGGATTCGCAGCGGCGGCGGCGGCCCTTGGGCACCTCCCGATGCCGGCGGCCGTTCGCGCGGCCGGGATGCTCGCCCTACCCCTGGCCCTGCTCGGCGCTCTGAGTCGGGGCGGCCGGCGCCTCTGCCGCGGCGCTGTCGGGACCGGGGGCCTCGGACCACCGCTCCGGGACCTCCTGCTCGGGCAGCGCGGTAAGCTGGACCAGGCTCTTCATCGACGAGAAGTGCTGGCTCAGGTCGAAGTCCCCATCGAGTCCGCCGACCAGCTTGTCGAATAGGTCCCTCTTGGAGGCCTTCAGGGCCTGGATGCGCTCCTCCACGGTCCCCGCCGTCACCATGCGGTAGACGAAGACCGTGTTGGTCTGGCCGATCCTGTGGACACGGTCGACCGCCTGGGCCTCCACGGCCGGGTTCCACCACGGATCGAGGAGGAAGACGTAGTCAGCCGCATGAAGCGTGATCCCGGTGCCGGCGGCCTTGAGCGAGACCAGCATGGCCGCCGCTCCGGGGGCTCCCTGGAAGGCCTGGACGGGCTTCAGGCGGTCGAGCGTCATGCCGGTCAGCTCGAACCTCGGCAGATCGGGAAAATTCTGGATGAGCGCCGCGCGCACGCGGTCGAGCAGCATCACGAACTGCGAAAAGATGACGACCTTGTGGCCGCTTCCGACGATCTCGGCCAGCTTCTCCACCAGCAGGTTGATCTTGCCCGAATCCGACAGCGGGGCCTTGAGCCACGGCAGCATATCCGGGTCGCAGCAGGTCTGGCGCAGGCGCGTCAAAAGCGCCAGGAAGCCGAACGACTTCTCGCGCATGGCCGAACCCACGTCGTCGCCCAGGCGCTCGAGCCCCTCCGTGCAGATCCTGGCATACTCGGCGCGCTGCACGTCGGTGAGCGGGCAGATGAGGTCCATCTCGACCTTCGGAGGCAGCTCCTGCGCAACCTCCTTCTTCGTGCGCCTGAGGATGAACGGCGCCAGCTGCGCCCTGAGCCTCGCGAGCGTGGCCTCGCGGTCGGCGCTGAGCGAGGCCTCGAACGACGAGCGTGTGCCCAGGAGCCCGGGAAGCAGGAACCGGAAGATGCTCCAGAGGTCGAGCTGCCGGTTCTCAAGCGGCGTTCCCGTGAGCACGACCCGGTGTCTCGCACGCACGGCGAAGCAGGTCTGGGTGACCTTGGCGTCGGGATTCTTGATGAACTGCCCCTCGTCAAGGACGGCGTAGCCGAACTCCACACTGTCGAGAAGGGCGCGGTGCTTCCTGAGCTGCGTGTAGCTGCACAGCCAGAGGACGGGGTCCTTGCGCGACGAGAAGTCGTTACCCGTCTTCAGGACGTCGACCGTCATCTCGGGGAAGAACTTCCCAATCTCCTCCCGCCAGACCGGCACGACGCTCGCCGGGCACACGATGAGGCTCGGGCGCTCCCTGGCGGGCCTCGCCGAGAGGAGCGAGAGGACCTGCAGCGTCTTTCCCAGCCCCATCTCGTCGGCAAGGAGCCCGTGGCAGTCCACCTCGCACAGGTGGTGCATCCACTCCACGCCGCGCCTCTGGTAGGGCCTGAGGATCGCCGCCAGCGCCGGCGGCGAGTCCGGCGCCGCCAGGACCCGCTGGCGCCAGGCCTCCATCTCGGGCGAGAGCGTGAGCTTGAGGCGCGCGTCGTTGAAGAGAGAGAACACCAGGTACTGCAGGAGCGATCCCCCGCCCTCCTGCGTCTCCTCGATGTTGCGGCGCCACGAGCTGTAGGACTCCCACTTCTCGGCGGAGAGGGCCACGATGCCGAGGTTCGGGAGGATGACCGGCTGGCCCCCGCGCTTGAGGAGCGCCGAGACCTCCCCCTCGGTCAGCATCCGCTCGCCGGCCCGGAAGATCCACCGCAGGTTGAGCCCGGCGTCGCCGGCCACGCGCTCGGCGACGGCCTCGATCTCGACGCTGCGCGTGCCCTTGAGCAGATTCGCTGCCTTGTCGTCGAGTTCTATGGAGAAGACGCGCCTCCATAGCGGCAGCGTCACCTTCAGAAAGTTCGGGATCTCGACCAGCGACTCCATGAGGTACGCCCCCGTGTCCTGGTTGTACTGGAAGTGCGCCTTTCGCGCATAGGCCGCCAGACCTATCAGCTTCGCGCGCTCGCCCGACGAGACGTGCCCGTTGCCGCCGTTCGCGGACCTTGTGTCGGGCCCGAGCGCCGGGCTGCGGGTCTTCTTGTCCACCTCGATCCAGAAGGCCTGGAACGCGAGGCCGGAGGACTTGATCTTGAAGACGAGGATCAGCGGCCGGGACGGGCCGTTCAGGCGAGACGCAGCCGGAGCGCCCGCGCCGTTGGCCGCCGGCTGGGGCTTGACGCCGGCGCCGTTTACCGGGACGCCGTTGGCCGGGCCGCCGTTCGCAGCCACCTCGGCCGCGGGGGCGGGCTCCGCCGGAAGCGGCGAAATCTCGTCAGCGACGAGTTCCTCGATCTCGTGAAGTCCCGCCACCGCAAGGGCATGCGCGACTTCCCGGTCCGTCGTGGACGACCGCACCGACAGGGTTCCCGCGTTCCACTCGATGACCGCGTACTCGTCCTTCTTCTCGATGCGCCGGTGGATGATCGCATCCCGGGCCGTCAATTCGAGCTCCCTCACCTCCCCGTTCCGGTAGATCCTGCGACCCTCGTCCAGCTGGCTGGGCGAGAATGTCTCAGACCAGTCATCCGCGAGCATATCAAACCAATATTCCAGGGAATGTGGCGTGTAGACCCGTTTCGGACCGTGGGTTTGCATTTACCTAAAAGGTCGAACGTAGAGAGCAGCTCCCCTTTCGCGCAACAGTTTTCTCAGGTTATAAAATGTTGCCTATCGAGGCGTTTGCGGCTTGCGCGCCCCCGCGATCGGGGTTGCCG
>Ga0302196_10001194_pt1 | contig 24740 bp, 23 predicted proteins | sample II_Bog_N1_3_FD_198794 | JGI IMG/M metagenome (GOLD analysis project Ga0302196, IMG submission 198794) | Peat permafrost microbial communities from Stordalen Mire near Abisko, Sweden - II_Bog_N1_3 | ecosystem: Environmental > Terrestrial > Soil > Wetlands > Peat | place: Sweden: Abisko...
ACGTCACCACTGCGTCGATCCCGCCAAACTCCGAGACCACGCTCTCGACGCCACTCGTCACTGAGGCGTCATCGTCCACGTCCATGCGCAGCGTGGACCACCCGACGGCGGTGACCGACCGCCGACTTGCGCCGATGACCCGGTAGCCCTTTGAGGAGAGGAGTTCTGCGCACGCTCTGCCGATACCGCTCGAGGCACCAGTGATGAGAACGACCTTGCCCGGCATCGATGCCCCCTCTCCGGTTCGCGTGACACAACGTCGGCGTCACACGAGAGCCCGAGACGAAAAGAGGAAGACTATCTCAGGCCCGCCCCCGACGACGGAGGCGAGAGAGCTGCTCTCAACTCACCGCGTGATTGCTCGGGACGACCACGACCGGCACCGTGGCGTGTTGAGCAACCTCGAGACTGGTGCTCCCCAGCAGGTAACCATCGCGGCGGCCGAGCCCACGAGATCCAACCACTAAAAGGTCCGCGTTGATTGGCGGCGCCACGGCGCGTAGCAACACCGAACACGCGTCGCCGTCATCGACCACCCAGCGCAGGCGCCGCTCGTCGAAATCACAGCGGCGCGCGAGCTCGATGAGTCTCGCCGGGGTGACGTTGCGCGGTAGCGGGCTGCCGAGATGTTCCAACATGCCCGCCGCGTGCACGACCACCACGACGTCGTGCGGCGATCGCGCCTCGTGAAGCGCCCAGCGAAGGGCGGACTCCGCGTCACTCGAACCATCAAAACCAACGGCCAGCGTGCGTGACGTCGTCACGACGCCCCCTCGCCGGCTTCGATGGCGAGAAGTGACTCGATCGCCACTCGACGCTCACGCCCCACCAGGGCGACCTGGTCGACCCCGGGACCTCCGTTCGAACGTGGTTCGGCGTCGACGACGCCGTCGAGCGCTGCGGCGAGTGTCGCGTGCACGGAAGCCCGCAGCGCGCCGAGGTCGTAGCCGCCCTCTAAGAACATGGCGACGCGTCCCGGACGTGGGGCGAAGGAGAGGGCGAGGCGGGCCAGTTCCGCGAAGTCGCCGCTGGTGAGTTGGAGTTCCGCCATCGGGTCCGCACGGTGTGCGTCAAAGCCCGCCGAGACGAGCACCCACGTCGGCGCGAAATCGTCGATCACCGGTGACGCGAGGTCCTCGAGCGCGCGTTGCACGACGTCGCCCGTCGCGCCACTGGGCAGGGGAATGTTCAACGTCCGATTGATCGCGCGCCACCCGCCGACTTCCCCGGCGTAGCCGCTACCCGGGAACAGTGGCGACTGGTGCGTCGAAACGTAGAGGACGTTGGGGTCGTTCCAGAAGATCTGCTGGGTCCCGTTACCGTGGTGCACATCCCAGTCGAGGATGAGGACGCGCTCGCCTTGGCTCAGAAGTGCCGCGCCCGCGATCGCGACGTTGTTGAGTAAACAGAATCCCATCGCCCGATCGGCCAACGCGTGGTGACCGGGTGGTCGCGTCACCACGAAGCCGACGGCGTCGTCGCGGGCTTGCATCGCTTCGATCACCGAAAGGCCGGCCCCGGCCGCGTTCTTCGCGATCTCCCACGAGTCGTAGGTGGCGTAAGTGTCCTGGTCGAGATCGCCGCCGCCGCCGTAACAGTACGCCCCGAGTTCGTCGAGGTAACTGCCGTGGTGCACGAGCAACAGTTCGGCCCGCGATGCCGTGCGAGACGGTGCGACGAGGAGATCACCGCCGAGATGCAGATCGGCCACGGCCGCTCGTGCGGCACCGGTGCGACTCGGTCGCTCCGGGTGGCCCGGGTCCTCGTGGCCGGCGTCGTCGTAGGCCTCGTTGACGATCAGGACCACGGATGGACCAGGTACGTGGGGGACGGGGTCGGTAGCGCCGTCTCGTCGTTCGGTGTCTCGAGCGAGAGGCGCACACTGATCTCACCCGCCGAGATCGACGAGGTCATGGGCAGTCCGCTGTGGTGAAAGACCGACATCATGTCGACGTTACGACAGAGCGTCTCGGCCCGAAAGACGGTGATCCCCCGGGGTCGCGCGGCCGCGGCGAGGCTCGCGAAGAGTCGACCGCCGAGCCCCCGTCGCTGGTAGTCGTCGCGCACCACGAAGGCCACCTCCGCTTCACTCGTCCCGGGATAGCGCTCGTAACGGGCCACCGCGACCAGTTCATCACCGTCTTCGATGACGAGCGCGAGGCGGTCGTGGTAGTCGACGTGGGTGAGGTGTTCGACCTCGACGGGGGAGAGTTCGGGGTGGAAGGAGAAGTAGCGGGTGTAGATGGATTCGGGCGAAAGGTGCCCGTGGAACCGCAACAGTTTCCTCTCGTCTTCCGAGCGAATCGGTCGAAGGAATAGGGTCGCACCGCTGTGAGTTTCAACGTCTGTCTCTAATTCGGTGGGGTAGTTCGCAAGAGCGCCACTCGTACGAGTGTCGCGTACGCGCCCGGACGCCGGCACCTTCACCCTCACGACATCAACCCGGAAGATGGCGGCCCGACGCCTCCCGGGCCGCTCGACGCGCGTCGAAGGCTCGCTGCGCCGGGTGATCGGCTCGAGAGCGCTGCCGCAATCGATCACCGCGCTGACACGCCGATGGTCGCAGGCTCCTGGTGTTCACGCTCCTGTTCATACCGATAGTTTCCCGCACGTCGAGGACCCTCACCTAGGGCCAAAAGTAACTTTTTTCGTCTTGTGAGACGTGGGGATATAGAGCGAAGCGCGGGTCGCCGTCACGACGACGCGTCACTCGGGGGTGTTGTGAACATTGGTCAGGGTGAGAGGGCACCCCGTTAAGGTCGGCTTTGATACGAGTGGAACATTCGTGCGAAATTTAAAGAAGGCGAAATGACCACAGGGGTTGCGGGTACGTCATCGAGTGCGTTGAAGGGACGTCGTATCGTCGCGGGAACTGACGGCTCTCACGCGTCGCTACTTGCGTTGGAGTGGGCGGCTCGTCAAGCGGAGTTAACGGACGCGTCGCTCGAGGTGATCGCGGTGTGGGAGTGGCCCAATACCTTCGGGTGGGGCTCGATACCCGATGGGTTCAATCCGGCGAACGATGCGCGCGAGATCCTCGAACCCACGATTGCCTCATTACAAAAAGGGCACCCGGACGTATCGGTCGAGTACTCGATTGTGGAGGGTCATGCGGCACCCACCCTCGTGACGCTGTCAAAGGGCGCGGAGTTGCTCGTGGTCGGAAGTCGCGGACACGGGGAGTTCACCGGCATGCTGATCGGTTCGACCAGTCAGTACTGCGTCGCAAACGCCGCGTGCCCGGTGGTCGTTATTCGAGGCGACTACTCCTAGACACCTCGCCGGGCGAACGCGAACTCAGCGTTCCAGCGCGTCATCGAGGCGACGCCAGAAAGCCCTCGGTAGCTGGCGGATCGCGAATGCCACGTAGCGCAGAATCGGGGGACTCCAGATGATGAGGTCATCGGTCGCGAGGGCCCGCATCACGTACTCGGCGACGTCGCCGGCGTCCGTGGTGAAGGGGCGCTCCGGGAGACCCCGGCTCATTCGCGTTCTCACCACGCCCGGACGAAGGATCTGTAGCGTGACGCCCGTCCCCCGCAGGGAGTCGGCGAGTCCGAGGCACATGTTGTCGAGCCCCGCCTTGGCGCTCGCGTAGAGGTATCCGCTGCGGCGCGTTCGAACGGCCGCGATCGAGGAGATCACGAGAACTCGTCCGGAACCTTGGGCCACGAGGAGACGGCGGACTTCGGCGAGCGCGGCGCCGGGCCAGGTGAAGTTCACCGTGATCAGGCGCTCAACCGCGTCACCATCGTCTTCGTCGCGCCGCTGCTCTCCGAGAGCACCGATGGCCACGATGACGAGGTCGACGTGGCCGTGCATCTTCTCGAAGGCCTCGCGCACCGTCGCGGCGGCGTTGTGAGGCTCCTCGGCGTTGAAGAGCACGGATGTGACGCTCGTCGCACCGTGGGCAGTGGCGTCTGCGCCCGCGTCGAGAAGACGTGTCGCGTCGCGACCACAGAGCACCACGCTGCGCGTCCTCGCTGCACAGAGTCGCTGCAGGATCGCTCGAGCGATGTCGGACGTACCGCCCAGGACGACGACATTCTGGGGCTCACCGAAGGCGTTCTCCACGATTAGCGCCCCGCGAGTGCGAGGCGGAGGGCCAAGTCGCTGGTGAACTGATTCTTCGGGTCGACGCGCGCTTTTGCCTTCAGAAACTCGTCGAGTCGTGGGTACATCTCGGCCACGTGCTCGGGGGCGAGTCGCGAGTCCTTGGCGAGGTAGACCCGGCCCTTCGCCGCGATGACCACGGCGTCGAGTTCGTCGAGCAGCCGAGGAAGCCTCGCTGCACCCAGGGGAAGATCGAGCGCCAAGGTCCAGCCCTTCAGTGGGAATGAGAGCGGCGCGGGGTTCGCCGGTCCGAAACGCTTCAACACCCCAAGAAAGCTCGTCACCTTCGCGCGCGTCAGGCGCTCGACGACCTCGGCGACCGCGGCGCCGTGTTCGTCGGGCACGCAGAACTGGTACTGCACGAATCCGCGCTTGCCGTAAAGGAGGTTCCAGTCGCTCACGCCGTCGAGGGGATGAAAGAAGGTGCCGAGGGGGACGAGTGCGGCGGACTCGCGTCGTGGCGCGCGGCGATACCAGAGTTCGTTAAAGGCCCGAACCGACCAGGTGTTCAAGAGGTGCGAGGGGGCGCGAAAGGGAATCGCGACACGCGCCGACGTCGGCGGATCGAGCCGGGCGTCGTTCACGTCGAGACTGGTCGCGTGGCGCGCTCGCGTCAGGACCGAACGGCCCTTCGCCCTACCGGTCGTCATGCAGTCCACCCACGCGACCGAGTAGCGATAGTCGCCGTCGCGCAGTCGCATCTCGGTCATGACGCTCTCGAGGCCGTTGTGGCGCTCGGTGTCAACGACCATCTGGTTGGTCTCGACGCGGGTCAAGTTGAGTTCGACCGAGCTCACCACCCCCGTCAGTCCCATGGCGCCCATCGTCGCCCAAAAGAGTTCCGGCTCGTTACTCGGTGAGAGCTGCAGCGTTCCTTCGGGCGTGACCAGGCGCATCGAGCGCACGTGGGTCGCGAAGGAACCGTCGACGTGGTGGTTCTTGCCGTGGACGTCGGCCGCCACCGCCCCGCCGATTGTCACCTGGCGCGTACCCGGCGTCACGGGCACGAACCACCCCTGGGGCAGCGTGCTCTTTACGAGCTCATCGATCGACGTCCCCGCCCCCACGGTGACGACGCCGTCAACGACTGGCCCAATGGAGGAAAGTCCACGGTTCGAGAGGACCACCCCAGCGCTCAACTGCGCCGCGTCACCGTAACTACGCCCTAATCCGCGGGCGATCATCGCGTCACCACTCGCCACGGCGCGCGCAACGTCGTCCTCACTCTGCGGGACGCACACTGAAGACCGTGCGGGCGATCGTCCACCCCAACCGACCAGCACCTCTCTCACAGGTAGACGCTGAAGAGAATGAGCACGACCCAGACCGCGAGAAGAATCTGGACGGTGCGGTTGTGCAGCAGCAGTTCCTCGGGGGCTGCGCCGTGACCGGCTTCGACCGAACGCATGATGAAGAGCACCGCAAAGACCACCGGCACGACGCTCAGGCGGACCGGCAAGGACGCGTCGTGGTTGAAGGAGAGCCCGGTGGCGGACGCGTCGAAGGCCCACAGGCAGTACCCGGCGACGACAATCGTGGCGCACATGCTGAGCACCGAGTCCAGGAACTTGACGGTGTAGTCGGCCAGTACCGGTCGCGTCGAGACGTCGCCACCCGAGCGCAGTTCGCTCGAGCGCTTGCCGACGACGAGAAAGAGCGCGCCGAAGGAGATGACGACGAGGAACCACGAGGAGACCGGAATGTGCGAGACGGCGGCCCCGGCGTAGGCGCGTAGGAAGAAACCGCTCGCGACGGCACCGAGTTCGATAATGGCAACGTTCTTCACCCAGAAGATGTAACTCAACGTGATGGTGAGATAGAGCGCGAGCACGATGAGGAGTTGCGATGGGTGGGCGAGCACCAGCGGGAGGGCGAAACCGACCGCGAGCAGTGAGATCGCCGTACCGGTCGCCGTGGTGGTGGAGACCCGACCCGAGGCGATCGCTCGAAAACGTTTCGTGGGGTGGCGTCGATCGGCGTCGATGTCGCGAACGTCATTGAGGAGGTAGACGGCTGAAGAGACGAGGCAAAACGCCGCGAAAGCGATGGCCGTCTCGCCCAGCACGGTGGCGTGGGTGAGGATGCCGGCCGCCGCCGGGGCGACCACGATGAGGCAGTTCTTTATCCACTGGGTGGGGCGCATCGCGGCGACGAGCGAACGAGACAGACCGGCCGTGGGCGCGTGGGTCGTCGTCACGCGGGACCCTCGGGCACAACACTGGCCGCCGTGGGAAAACCGTCACTCAGGTGAGTTGCGCCCGTGGTGTCGATGACGAGTCCCTCGTAGCCGCCGATGCGTCGCACGAACGCCAATCCGGCGGGACCGGCGAGCGCGAGGGCGGTGGCGAGGGCGTCGGCGAGTGCGAGGTCGGGTCCCGTCACGGTCGCTGACGCCGTCATCGCGGCGTCCCCCGTAAAGGGGTTGATCAAGTGATTGCCTCGTTCGTAGGTGCCCGAGGTCGCAACGGCGCCAGGTGATTCGACGACCCACGCGAGCTGGCGAGGATTGACGGGGCTCGCGACGCCGATGCGGAACGCCGCGGTCCCTGCGGGCCCACCGAAGCTCGCGACGTCGCCGGCGGCGTTGACGAGGGCGCCCGAAAGGCCGCGTCCGCGCAGGGAGTTGAGGGCGCGCTGCGCCGCCCAGCCCTTCACCAAGCCCGTTGGATCGACGCCCCCGGGCATCGACCACGGGTCGAACCAGTGTTGCGAGAGTCGCCGTGCGATTCGACACGCGTCGAGCACCTCAGCGACCTCGCGCGGCACCTCGTCGAGGTCAATCTCTCCTCGGCGAAGACGAGACAGTGGGCTGTGCGGCTGCCAGGTACTGAAGACGTCGTCGGCCTCGTGCAAGAGGAGGGCGGCGTCGTCGAGCGCGCGAGCGATCTCGAGTGGGTCGAGGGCTTCGCCGCCGAAGAGATCGATGGTGATGATGGTCCCCATCGCCTCGACGTCGCGGTGGTAGACGGGGGCTGACTTCGTCGAGGTCGTGCCCGACGCCGTCGCGATGCTCATCGGCCCAGCTTGGAGAGCGCTGACTGTAACGACTGCTTGAATCCGGCCGAGGTGTAACTGGCGCCGGAGACGCCCTGGATGTTGGCACTCTGGGCTGAGAGCGCCTGTTGCTCGAGTTGAGGAATGGAGCCCTGGTCAATCGACTGCGACAAGGGGTTGCCGCCATCGTTGATCGAGCCAATGGTGACCTTGGAGATTCGCGATCCCGACGTCGTCACCTCGACCGAGAGCACGCCGTAGATGTAGTTCACCAATTCTCCGGTGGCGCTGCGTGAGGCGGAAGGCGCCTGGGTGGTCGTCGTTGGCGGCGGCGGCGGTTTCGTGGTCGTGGTGGGGGGAGTGGTGGGCGTTGGTCCCTGCGTGGTGGTTGGCTGCGTGGCGGGGGTCGTGGTGGGGGTCGTCGTGGTCGTAGAGGGTTGTCGTGGTGGCGGAGCCGCCGTGGTGGTCGTGGTCGCCGCGCGGTGGGGAATCGTCGTCGAACTCGACGTGGCACCTGGAACGACGGCGAAGGTCGGTAGCGATGGTGACAGGTTTCGATACCCGAGGAGCCCAACGAGTCCGACCACGGCGCCGCTGAGGACGAGCGCGGACCGCCTCACTGTGCGCTCCTCTGGCGGGTGCGATCGTTAGGTCGTTCGGCCATGGCTAGAACGTGAACGTTTCGAAGTGGAGGCGAGTCGGGCGCGCGCCGAGTCGCCGCGCCGTCGCCACGACGGCCTCGGTGAACTCTGCCGGTCCACAGACGTAAACGTCGGCGTCGTGGAGCGTGCCCACGAGCCCTCGCAACGCTCGTTCATCGAGGCGAACCTCATCGCGGGAGCCGACGAGCTCGAAGTAGTGACCCTCGCGTTGTGCGACGAGGTCGGCGACCTCCCGGCCGTGGACAACGTGGTCGGCGCTCTTCGCACGAACGACGACCGAGACGTCGGTCGAGGGCGGGAGGTCTTCGAGCAGCGCGCGCAAGGGCGTCATGCCCACCCCGGCGCCGATGAGCACGACGCGACGGGTCGTCAGTCGATGGCGAGTGAACGTGCCGTAGGGACCTTCGACAATGACGCGGGTGCCCTTCTTCAACCTCGCAACGGCGCGGCTCTGGTCGCCGAGTCCCTTGATAGTGACGCGTAAGAATGGCGGACGGGGGAGCGCGGAGAGTGAGTAGGGATGCGCGTGCCACCAGAGGCCCGGCGCGAGGAAGCGCCACTGGAAGAACTGGCCGCCGGACACGGCGAGTTGCGAGAGTTGACGCCCGGCGACGATCACCGAGTAGACGTCGGGCGCTTCTTGAACGACCGAGTCGACGCGTAGGCGGTGGCGCAGGTTCCGCCAGACCGGGATCGCGACGCGAAAGCTCACGACCGAGACCACTACGGCGACCCAGATGGCGATCCACACGACGCGGAGGACCGGCGACGTGAGGAACATCACGCCGATGCGAATCTGGTGAAAGAAGGCCAGTCCGAGGGCCAAGTAGGTGCAGAGGTGCACGATCCACCACGTCTCATACTTGAGACGCCGTCGCGCGATCTTGGCCGACGTGACCCCGGCCGTGACCAAGAGGGCGAACGCCGCGAGCGACTCGGGGATGTCGGGATAGCGGACCAGGAACGTCCAGAACTGCTTGAAGAAACCAACGCTCGATGCTTCGGCATAACCCCAGGTGACCAGCACGATGTGGAGGGCGATGAGCCCGATGGGCCAGCCCCCGATTCGACGGTGCCATCGCACGAGTCGGTCTTGGCCGACGCTGCGTTCCAGCCAGGGAATGCGCGACATCAAGACGACCATCACCAACATGAGGTACGTCCCGGTCAAGGCGGCGAGTCGAGCTGCCAGCGTGACCCAGCCACCGGGGACTCGAAGCGCCCCGAGTGACTCGCCCCAAAGGGCCATTGCGATGGCGACGCCGAGACCGATACCGGCGATCGTCGCCAAAGCGTCGGTGACCCTCGGCGCGGGGGCGGGACCGGGTCGGCTTCGCGTCCGACGCGGACCTGGTTTCGCGGTGGGGCGCGCCGGAGAGGAGGAGATCACGAGGCGCCCTTGGGGCTCTTCGTGCCCGAGGTCCGTGCCGACATCGTGATGAAGTCGCGAGCCCACCACGACTCGAAGTACCGCGACGGCGTGCCGGTCATCGATTGGATGAGCTCCGCGCCATTGGTGGGTGACGCGAATCCACTCGGGGTGGAGGGGGAGTAGTAGGAGTAGTTGACCCAGTCGACGTTGATGTCGAGTTCCATGGCGCGCACCGCGCCGGCTCGCACCAACAGATTCGCCAGATCGGTGATGTTAAGGCCCGGACCGCCGACGTAGACGAGGGCGCCGTCGGCGGTGACGCCGAGACCGGAGCGCGAGACGTACACCGCGTTACCCACGGTGGCACCCCATCGCGACGTGTCGTTGGCCAGTAGTCCCGGGACGGGCTTGGAGTTGTTGACCAAGAGATCGAGATTCTGTCGCACGGAAACGATCTGTGAGTTCACGTGGTCGTGCGGACCCCACGCGATGACGTTCGACGAACCATCGCGGTAGACGACGAATGACGCCGCACCACTTCGCAGGGGGACGACCATCTTGTGATCCGTGTAGTAGCCCCCGTTGGCGTCATTCATGAGGAATCCCGCATTGAAGGCGGCCACGAGTGATCGCGCTGCTGCCGGACGCACCGGGGCGGTGTCGGGCCACGGTCCACCGCCGGGAATCCAACTGCCCGAATAGAGCGTCGCGCGGAGCAGTTTCGTGTCCATCCACGCGACACCGACCACGTAGCTCGTGTGCACGGCGTCGGGGCGGAGCGACGTCACGTACACCGCCGGCACCCCGTCGACTCGTCGACCGACGGCCGACCACTGACCCTCGCCAGGCAGCGCCGGCGAGGCGAAGGGGCGCAGTGGTGTCGGGGTCGTCAGGTAGGCGACCTTCGAACCGGTGGTAATCGGTTGAGAGTGTGGGACGCGGATCTCCCCTCGAGGCAGGGTGCCACCCACGGGAGGCGGGTGATGGCTATACCACTCATTTTCGACCCAGTTCACGATGCCGGCCCCTCCGTGAGCACGTCCCCACTCTGCGAAGCGCGAACTGAATGAGCTCCCGAGCGCCGGATTGAGCAGGGCGCCACCGAGTGAGAAGGCGAACCAGGTGAAGGCGACCAGTAGCAGTGAGGCGGTCGCGGCGACGCTTCGTCGGCGCCAGAAGGATCGCCGGCGCCAGAAGACGCGCCGTCGGTGAGCACGAAGTGCTGTTCGCACCCGTGGCGACGGCAACGCGTGTCGTGGTTCGCGGTGACGAGTGGTGGAGGACATCCGCGTCACGCCCCACGCAGCCACGCACCGGTGTGCGAGACGGTGATAAGAGCCAGAACGAGGCCGGCGAAGAGACTGAGCGTGATCAACAGCCGCCGGGCTCTCGAGCCCGCGACGAGACCCCGAGTTCGTCGCGACCAGTCCTTGGTGGAGACGCGCACGACGTCTCCGAGGTGCGCGAGCACGTGAACGGCCATGAGGATAAACCACAGAATGAAGCTCGCCTGGTGAAGTTGAAGGAGCCGACCACGCCAACCGACGGGACTGAACAAGAGGAGCACACCCGACGCGAAGAGCAGCACGGTCAACAACATCACGAAGGGTCCGATCACCCGGAGCGCGGCGGGGGGCGGACCCTTATGGCGGTACTCGGGGGCGCCCAGGTAGTACCGGGCGAAGCGCCACAGCGTGCTGGACATCTTGACGAGGATGGGCGGAATCAACAGCATGCCGACGAACACGTGGAGGGTCAAGAGGGAGTGGACCTGTACCACGGTGACGCCCTCGACGGCGAGCAGCACCAAGAGGACGAGTGCGGTAGAGCTGGTCAGGCGCTCGTTGGCCTCGATGCCCCATCGCACGAGCCGGTCGCGAGTTGGGTGGGGCGGACGCGCGGCTCGAAGCGACGACGCGGCCGGTGAGATTCCTCCTCGACGGGCCCGTGAGGGGGCGGGGGCGTGGGGGAAGGACGACGACGTCGGCTCGTGACGTGCCCGGTTCGCCGATCTCGAGGGAGCGGGCTCGTGCACGAATGGGGACGCAGCGCTTGCCGCGGGCCTGGCTGGGGGCCGGTACTCGCGTCGATCGTCCACAAAACAAGGCTAGAAATCGAACCTGACGGTTACCTTACGACCGCGCCTTATTGACGGTTTTCTTATGAACCCTCGCGCCAGCTGATCTCGAAGCGAGCCCCACCCAAGTCGCTCTCGCCAACCACGCAGTGCGCGTGGGTCGACGTGATGATGGCGTCGGCGATCGCGAGCCCGAGACCGGTACCGGCGGTGGACGAGTCGGCTCGGTGGAACCGATCGAAGACGACGTCGCGCTGGTCGAGAGGGATGCCGGGTCCACTGTCTTCGACGCAGAGCACGAGTCGATGCGCGAGCACCTGGACGGACACGAGAGCGCGCCCTCCCAGGCCGGCGAACTTGCAAGCGTTATCCACGAGTACGCCGACCAGTCGGTCGATCGACTCCGCGCTGGCGCGCACCGTTGCGGCCGCGAGGGGACGGTCTATCTCGAGCGATACGTCATTGCGCGCGGCGAGACCTTCGAATCGGCTCGCCGTCTCGGCGGCGACGTCGCCGAGGTCACACGTCGCGCTGTCGTTCGACACGAGGCCCGCTTCGTCCGATCGGGCGAGCCATAAGAGGTCCTCGACGATGCGGTGCAGACGGCGACCTTCGTTGCCCACGCGGTCGAGTGTCGCTCGATAGTGTTCGGCGGTTCGCGGACGTGACAGGGCGAGTTCTACCTCTGCTTCAATCACGCTGAGTGGTGTTCGCAGTTCGTGTGATGCGTCTGAGGTGAACTCCGCTTGGCGTCGACGGGCGAACGCCACTGGCGCCAATGCGCGCATCCCGACGAAGAAGGCCGCCAGATACGTCAAGACGATAAGTACGGCGCCGGCGGCGACTTCGAGGTCAACGAGCGACGAACGCACTCGCGTCACGTCCGCGAGACTCTCGCCGGCGACGAGCCAACCGTGCCGAAATCGCACGATGCTGAATCGAAACGAGGATCGACCCACTTCCGCGGTGCGCAGGCCTTCGGACAATGTCAGAGCGGGTAGTCGGGGTGAGTCGTTGGCGTAAGCGTGCGTCACTCCCGTTTCGCTGATGCGCCAGACGTATATCGGTACGTCGTCGCGGTCGTCATCTTTCGAGAGTCCTTCGAGCCCCGTGGCGCCGCCGTGGCCGTTGGTGTCGACGCGCTCCACGACTATGAGTTGCTGTTGTAGGCGGGTATCGATCTGAGAGTTGAGTCGACCAAGTAGCACCAGGTTGACGACGACGCTGACGAGCACGAACGCGGCGATAGCGATGATCGTCGCCACCGCCGCGACGCCCGCGGCGCGTCGGCGCTCGGTCGACGATGTCTTCATCGCTCCGTCAATCGGTAACCGAGACCTCGTACGGTCTGGATCTCCGCGGAGCTCGCCGCGAGCTTCGAACGAAGCCGTGTGATGTGGGCCTCAATAGTGTTCGACGCCGCCGTGCGGTACGTCTGTTGCCAGGCGTGGTGTGAGATCACTTCGCGCGTCACGACGAGTGGGCTTCGTCGCATGAGCAACTCCACGATCGCGCCTTCGGTGAGCGTGAGATTGATCACGTGGTCCCCAATGGTGCACCGCTGCGTGCTCGGATCGAACGTCAAGTCGCCGCAGAAGAGTTGGTTCCCGAGTCGCAACGCTGGTCGACGCTGCAGCGCATTGAGACGTGCGAGCAGTTCGGCGAAGTCGAAGGGTTTGATGAGGTAGTCGTCGGCACCCGCGTTGAGTCCATGAACTCGATCGATCGGCGTATCCCTAGCCGTGAGGAGCAGGATTGGCGTGCGCACGCCGCTACCTCGAACTCGTTCCAGCACCTCGACGCCAGAACGCGCTGGCATCCGCCAGTCGAGAATCGCTACTTCGTACTCACGCGCGCGCAGCGCGGACTCCGCGGCAACGCCGTCGATGACCGAATCGACCGCGTAGCCAGCTTCCTGCAGTCCCCGTTCTAAGACGTCACGAAGGGCGCGGTCATCTTCCGCAACGAGGATCCTCACGAACATCAACGGTAGGCCAGTGGAGGCGTGAGCACCGGCGTGACAATTCAGATGTCTCCCCTCCTCACTCGCGACGACTACGTTCGTTACTCACCGAGCCACCCCCGCGCCCCTTCGTTCTCCGTAGGGTCCCCTCAGGGTTTTCCCTAATGGCGTTGGCGATGAACGTGTTTTAGCGTGCAGTCGATGGAGCGATCCGTGCGAGAACGACGCAACGAGGAACCGCCGGACCGTGCTCGCGCATACTAAGCCCGGTGCAGGCGGCAGATCGATGGCGCGAAACAGGTGGCTGGTCCACCTGGCACTGATGCTGAGCTTTCTGGCCGCCATCCTTTCAGCCATTTTTCTCTCCAAGAAGTACCTAGGTCACTCCGGCGTTACCGATCACGCGATTATCGGACTGCTGTTCCTCGTGTTCGTGCTCGTTCACTTGACGCAGCGTCGTCAGACGGTGCGGCGGCTCCTCTCGCGGCTCATGGCTCACTCAGGTTCGAAGGGCCCCCGCTCGCGGTTGGCCATTTCAGACTCAATTCTGTGGATTCTCACGCTGAACGCGATGGTCTCGGGCGCCGCCGATTTTCTCGTCGGTCACGAGATCTACCTGTCAGTACCCGGACCGTTCATCTTTCACAAGTGGCACGAGCTGTCGGTACTGGTGCTGCTCGGCTACGTGATTGTCCACGTGGTCCGACGCCGCCAGCGCCTGCGGACGTCGCACGTACGCTGACGCGGCGGGTGCTCGCGACGTTTCCGTATGACTCCCTTTGACGACGACGGCGTCACTCGCTGCTCGTTCTCGAGTGATGTGACACGGGCCCACGGTGATTTTGCCTTCGTGTTGTGACGGAGTAGTGACAGAAATTCCCCGCATAACTTAAGTTATGTGGAGGCGAAATGTAAACAAATTATTTGTCGGTGATGATCGCCTCGGTGATGGTGACGAGCAGGTAATCCTTCAAACCTGGGGAAGAGCTCAAAATGGCCAGTGTCGGGACTGGGGTGTCGAACGTGAGGGAACGGCTGGTCGCCGTTTGTCGATCGCTGTATGAGGAGCGCTCACAGTTCTGGTGGCAGGTCGTCACGGCCCTCGTCGCCCTCTTGTACGTCGCGTCGTTGGCCTTCATGCACCGCACTCACCACTACTCGAGCTTCTGGGACGGTTGGGTCGGCAACATCGCCTGCACGTTGCCCATGTTCCCCCTGCTCTTGCGGGGTCTGCAGCCGTCGAAGCTTCGCGCCGCCTGGCTCGCGTTAGCTGGCGGTGTCGCGCTCAACGAGATCGGCAATATGGTCTATCTTCTCCACGACCAAAACATCCACCCAATTCCTTCCCCGGCGCCGAGCGACGTCTTCTACCTGCTGTCTTACGTCGGTTTCGCCATCGGCGTGACCTTGATCACGCAGCGCTCCTTCGGCGCGCGCATTCCGAGCGCACGGCTCGATGGAGCCATCGCGGGGCTCGCGGCCGGAGCGATCGCCGCGATGGTGTGGTTCGACTCCGTCCTGCAAGTCAGCGGCAATCCGTTGCAGGTGGCCGTAGGAATGTCCTACCCCCTCATGGACCTCGCGCTGTTGATGTTGTTGGTCGCTGGACTCTCGCCACTTCGGTTCCGCCCTAACGTGACGATATTGGCGCTCACGGCGGGTATCGGTTGGTTCCTGGTGGGCGACATCGTCTACTTGAATCAGATCTCCAACAACACCTACGCACCCGATAGCGTGCTCGACGCAACGTGGTTGATTGGTATATGGCTCATGGCGGTCGCGGCGTGGCCGAGGCCGAACGGGCGAGCCGCAACGAAATCTGAAGAAACCGTGGCGCCGCGGGGAATCCTTCTGATCCCAACGATTTGCGGGCTTGCCTCACTGGGCGTCCTCGTGCGTTCGTTGGCCCACCACACGTCGCACGTCTCCGCGTTACTCGCGATTTGCACCCTGCTTCTCGTGATCGTGCGAATGGTCTTGACCCTTCGCGAGGTGCGCCAGGGCGCCCTCAACTTCCGCGACGCGCGCACCGATGAGCTCACGGGACTCGGTAACCGGCGGAGTTTCTTAGAAGATGGCCTGGCGAAGTTGGCGACGCTGCACGAGAACCAAAAGCTCGCCGTTCTCTTGATCGACATGGACGGTTTCAAGGAAGTGAACGACGCGCTCGGACATCCTTGCGGTGACGAACTGCTGGACATCGTCGGCGAGCGATTCCAGGAAAGCCTCGCGGGACGTGGTTCAATCGCTCGTATCGGCGGTGACGAATTCGCTACGACGTGCGTGGTGACGTCGGTCGAAGAGGGCGTGGCGATCGCCGAAGAGTTGAACGCCGCGCTGGCGGAGCCAGTGACGCTCGACGGCGTGACGCTGCGGATTGGTGCGAGCTTCGGAGTGGCCATCTCACCCGAACCCGGGTTCTCCCACGCTGACCTGTTACGTCGCGCCGACGTCGCGATGTACAACGCGAAGGAACGCCACAGCGCGGTGTGCACGTATCACGTGGAGAACGACAACAACAGTCGTGAACGTCTCGCGATGATCGACGAATTGCGATCGGCGATCGAAGGGCGCGAGTTGACGCTGCTCTTTCAGCCAACACGCAATCTGCACACCGGCGAGGTGCACGGCGTGGAGGCCCTCGCGCGTTGGCACCACCCGACGCGGGGACTGCTCTACCCCGATGAGTTCATCGCCCTGGCCGAACGCGTGGGGCTCATTCTTCCCCTCACTCGCGCGGTACTCGAGCAAGCCATCGCCGAAGCAAGCCGTCTCGATCGCGCGGGTTTCCAACTCAAGATGAGCGTCAACATCTCTCGCTACGACCTTCTCGACGATCAGCTGCCCAATTACGTCAATCGTCTGTTGGAGAAGAACGACTTTCCCCCCAGCCGTCTCACCCTGGAGATCACCGAGTCCAGCGTCGGCGAGGACCCCATCAACGCGAAGCGGTGCATTGAGAAGTTGCGGGATCGCGGTATCGGGATATCCATCGACGACTTCGGCGTCGGTTACTCGTCCATGTCGCAGCTCCTCGAACTGCCCATCGATGAACTCAAGGTCGACAAATCGTTCGTGATCGCCCTCGGCGGCGACCGACGGGCTCGCGCCATCGTGAGTTCCGCCGTCGAACTTGCCCGGGCCCTCCACCTCACCCTCGTGGCCGAAGGGATAGAAACGGCGGCGAACCTCAAGATGCTTGAAGACATCGGGGCCGATATTGGACAGGGTTTTTTCATCGCCCGACCCCTCACGCCAGCGCAACTCGACGACTTCCTCGCCTCCTCACACCTCGAGGGAGACGTCACCACGGCGGTCCCCGTCACCGTGGGACAGTAAGGACTTACCGGGGCGGTGACCGTCCCGACATCACATCACGTCGGCGCAATTACCCTTCACTAGGAAATTCAATTGCCGCCGCACCGTTACGCGGCGTCCCCTTCGACGAGGAACGAGCACGCCATGGCCGCACTTGACCGTAAGTGGTGGACACTCATTGCCGTCTGTACCGCCACGTTCATGTTGCTCCTCGACATCACGGTCGTCAACGTGGCCCTGCCGAATATCCAAAGCGCCCTGCACTCCTCGTTCAGCGACATCCAGTGGGTGGTGGACGCGTACTCACTCACCCTCGCGGCGTTCTTGCTCACCGCGGGCGTCTTCGGTGACATGTTCGGTCGGCGCGAGGTCTTCGCCGTCGGACTCGGCGTCTTTAGCGTGTCGTCACTCGTCTGCGGACTCGCGAACTCCTCGCTCACGCTCAATCTGGCGAGGGCCGCCCAAGGGGTGGGCGGGGCCATCATGTTCGCCACCTCGCTCGCGCTGATCGCCGGCGCGTTCAGTGGCCGAGAGCGCGGCACCGCCTTCGGCATCTACGGAGCGGTGCTCGGCGGGGCCGTTGCCGTCGGACCATTGGTCGGTGGCGCGATCACCACCGGCATCGGCTGGCGATGGATCTTCTTCATCAACGTGCCCATTGGCGTGGTGGCCATCTTCATCACGTTGACCCAAATTCAAGAGTCCCGTGACCCCAACAAACGCCGCGTGGACTGGATTGGGTTCGTGACCTTCTCCGGCTCGCTGTTTCTACTGGTCTTCGCACTGATTCGGGGCAACGACGACGGCTGGTCCAGTTCGCTGATCGTCGGGCTGCTGGTCGCGGCGGTCGTCTTGATGACGATCTTCGTCGTCGCCGAGATGAAGCAGTCCGAGCCGATGCTCGACCTTCACCTCTTCAAGCGACCCGCCATGACCGGGGTGTCACTAGTCGCCTTCGCCATCTCGGCGTCGATCTTCGCGATGTTCTTGTACTTCACGCTCTACATCCAAGACGACTTGGGATACGGCCCGCTCGCCGCCGGCGTGCGCTTCTTGCCCCTCACGGCCCTCGCGTTCATCGTCGCTCCCGTCGCGGGGAAGTTGACCGTGCGCGTGCACGCGCGTTACATGCTCGGGGTGGGCCTCCTCTTCATCGCCGCCGGACTCTTCGCCATGGGCTTCACCCACGCCACGTCGAACTGGACCGTGTTGCTGCCCGGATTCATCCTTGCGGGCATCGGCATCGGTACCGTCAACCCGGTGCTCGCCTCATCGGCCATCTCGGTGGTGCCGCCCGAACGAAGCGGCATGGCGTCGGGGGCCAACAGCACCTTTCGCCAAGTCGGCATCGCGACGGGCATCGCCGGCCTGGGGTCGGTCTTTCAGTCCCAACTGGTGAAGAAGACGGTGGACGCCCTTCGCTCGACGCACCAGGGTGCGACGATCGCCCAGCGCGGCGGCGCCCAGCTGCGCGGCGCGATTCTCGGCGGTGACGTCCGCCACGTGGCGGCGACGATGCCCGCGGGGGCTCGATCGATCGTGTTACAGGCCTACCGCAGTGGATTCTCCTCCTCCCTCAACGTCATCGTGCTGATCGCCGCGATCATCGCCCTAGTCGGGTCGGTCGGCGCCTTCGCCCTCGTTCGCCAACGCGACTTCGTACCGAGTGTGGCGCCGCCCTCGCACTGACGACTCGCGCCTCAGAAGAGGGAAAAGTGTTACCTGTAAGGTGGCCACTAATGACTCCGACGGACGATTCGTACGACCTCAACCTGGCGGCGGCGGCGCTTCGTTCGAACAGCACTGACCTCCGTCTGTTGTTAAAGGCACTCAGTCAAGAACTCGCCGACACGCTCGGTGATCGCTTGCGCGTCCAGCGCGGTGGTGGTCGGTTCAAGAAGTCTGACGTCATCTCCTCGCTGCAGATCAACCTGGCGAACAACCAGTTCGAGGCGGTGATGGAAGGTTCGGATCTTCGCTGCACCATCGGACGGTTCTCAGGAGGCATACGGATTCGAAACGAAGCCGTCGACGTCAACGTCTGGATCGTGAAACTTCTCGAGGCCCTCCAGGCCGAAGCCGCCCACAGCGACGGCGCCCGACAGGCCCTCGAAAACCTTGTCATAGGAGGCACCACATGAGTGAGGTAACGAACGATCTACCCCAAGCGACGGGCCATCGACTCGAGGAGTTGGAAAAGGGCCTGTTCACCTCGGACCTCTCAGTGAATGAGTTCCTCTTGATCAAGGAGGTGGGATTTCACCCCGCCGGCTTCGTGATGGGGTCATCGATCTATCACACCGGTATTCAGACCCGTAAGTGGGGGCAGAGCCTGGAGTTGACGAAACTCACCGAGGCGATGTACAACGCGCGCGAACTGGCCATGACGCGAATGGAAGAAGAGGCGGCCGAACTCGGTGCCGACGGCGTCGTGGGCGTTCGCTTGACGGTGAACTACTACGACTGGGGCAAGGACGCCGCGGAGTTCATCGCCGTCGGCACCGCCGTCAAGGCCGAAGACGGCGTCTCGCGTCTCAACAAACTCGGCAAGCCCTTCACCTCGGACCTCTCGGGTCAGGACTTCTGGACGCTCCTGCAGACGGGTTACTTCCCCCAAGGACTGGTGATGGGCACGTGCGTGTACCACATCGCGCACCGCGGTATCGGCCAGACCCTCGGCACGACGGGACAGAACGTGGAGCTGCCGAACTTCACCCAAGCGCTCTACGAAGCGCGCGAACTCGCGATGACGCGCATGCAAGACGAGGCGACACAACTTGGCGCCACGGGTATCGTGGGCGTCCGCCTCGAGGAAAAGTCGCACCAATGGGGTTCGCACACCATTGAGTTCCTCTCGCTCGGCACGGCGGTCTTGAAGACCTCGGACGACGTCACGTTGGCCAAGCCCACGACGATCATCACGCTCGACAGCTAATGACGCCACCGAGCGACCTACCCGAAGCGGCCGAACGACGGCTCAGCGACGGCGCGTTCTCCTCGGGCCTCAGCGTGTCGGACTTCGCGGCGTGCCTCGAATTGGGTCTGGAGCCCTTAGGGCTCGCGCAAGGTTTTTGCGCGATGCAACAAGGGGCGTACGCCATGGGCGGCCTCTCACGGAGCGTCTCGCCCTACGGCGGAACCCAGGGTGGCTACGTGCAGAACTACCAGTGTCCCCACGGCATGATCTCGGGCGAGCATCGAATGTGGGGGCAGAACTATCAACAGACGTGGGTCGAAAGCGCGTGGAACGAAGGATTTAGGAGTTCGTACTCGCGCATGCTCGAAGAAGCGACGCAGCTCGGCGCGCACGGCGTCGTCGGTGTCGTCGATTCGGTGAGCCGTCTCACCGACGCCAACGTCACCGAGTTCCACATCTGGGGCACGGCGGTCAGGGTGCGCGACACGCCCGCGGCGACCGCAACCCCCTGGAGCACGTACCTGGCCGGGCAGCGCCTCGCCAAGGTCTTCGAAGCGGGCTACGTGCCGGTGTCGATCGTCGCGTCGGTCTCGTCAATCCGGGTGTGGGCGTACTGCGTCACCGAGTACCTGATGGAAGGCAGCGCCGGGATGTGGGCCAACTCCACGGCTCCCACCGAGATCGAGCAGATCGTCTCGGCGAAGTCCCAGGTGCGCTCCATGGTTCGCGCGTCGGCGCGCAACCAACTCCACGGTGACGCGCTGCACGGCGCGACACTGATTCTCGGCGATCGAGAGTTCGCGAAGGGGGACCTCGAGGTCGAAGCGGTGCTGCGGGGCAATCGTATCCGGCGCTATAAGGATTTCGATCCTCTGCCGGTGCCCCAACCAACGGTCCGGCTCTCGTGACGAACGTCGAGCACTCAACGAGCGCTCCCGACGCCAAGGCCGAAGTGCGTCGGGCCGTCGCGTCGCTCTCGGAGAAGGCGCCCAACGCGGGGTCCACGACGTCGGACCTCTCCATCGACGAGGAACTGAATCTGCACTCCATTGGCTGGGAACCCGTCCAGCTCGTCAGTGGCCTGTCGGTGTTTTCCACGCCGGCGGGACTGTGGCGGTGGGGTCAGGGCGAGATAGTCGCCGCGGGTGAGGCGCACGAACAGGCTTTTAAGAACGCGATCCGGCGCCTCCACAGCGAGGCCGCGATGGCCGGTGGTCACGGTGTCGTCGGCGTGCACGTCGAGCGAAGCGTGTACTCGACCCACATCGAGATCTCACTCCTCGGTACGGCGGTTCGACCGGTCGGCGCGAAAGCGGTGGACGCGAGCGTCGTGTTCGTCTCGGATCTCTCGGCTCGAGACTTCACGATGTTGATGGTGGCCGGTTGGGAACCTCTCGGTCTCGCGACCGGGGCAAGTTTCGTCTACGCCCCGCGTCGCACGGTGGGCACGGTCCTGCAACAACAGTCCCAGAACGTCGAGTTGAAGAACTTCACGGAGGCGATGTACTCGGCACGTGAGACGGCCATGGAACGAATGCAGCGGGACGCGCTCGCGCTTCGCGGCAGTGGCGTCGTCGAAGTCAAACTCATCGAGGGTCCGATGAGTTTCGCCACCCACGCGGTGGGTTTCGCGGTCTGGGGCACCGTCGTCCAGTTGGCTAAGGACGCACATCAATTCGTCCGCCCCATGATGGTGGTCTCGCTCAACGACGTCGACGAGGCCTTCGACCCCTCGGCGTTGGCGTGAGGCGCGAAGAGGCCACAACTCCACGGTTCCCGTGACGCAGGTGATCACGTCGCCGCCAATCCAGACTTGACCGTGACTATCCGCACTGACGAACACGCGACCGCCCCGACCAATGGCGGTGCCCTGTGATGCGACGTAGGGCGGGGTGAGGCGGCCAGAGCTGATCAGCCACTGAGCGGCCGACGCGTTGAGGCTGCCGGTAACCGGAGCCTCGAAGGAGGCGTTGCCCGTTCCGAAGAAGGCTCGCACCTCGTACGCGGCAGAATATCCGTCGCCCTAGGGGCCGATGACCCCGATCTTCAACTCGGTGTTTGACATCGATATACGGCAGTGATAGAACTTCAGACATCAGATGTCTCGGGGGGAAATTCGGCGAATCGTTTAATTTTTGCGCGAATATCTGTGTGTTGTTTCGAAAACATCGGACCAATGTACAAAAGGGGGAAGTTGCAATGAGAGAAGACAATGCTTCGTCGGCGGTGACGCGAAGCCGGAAAAAGGGCCGAAATGCCAGGACCTATCGGTCATTGACCCTCGGTCTCGCGGGCACCCTTCTGGCGACAATGATCGCACTGGTCGTGCCAAGTGCGACGGTCGTTAGTGGTGCGGCGTCGGCGAAAACGATAAAAATTGGCGTGTCGTTGACGTACAACAACACCGACTTCTGGTCGGCGTACATCACGTACGAGCAGCAGTTCGCCAAAAAGGACCACGTCAAACTGTTAGGTCCACTGCTCTCCGAGGCGAGCGCGAGTCTGCAGAACCAGCAGATTGAAGAGTTGGTGAATGAGGGAGCCAAGGCTGTCATCGTGAACCCGGAGACCGCGACGAGTCTTGCGCCCGCGATCGCCTACGCCGCGAAGCACAAGGTGCAACTCATTTCGGTTGACACCATCGTGGGGGTTGGTCACGTGTACATGGTCGTTCGCGCCTCGAACCTGCTCTACGGCCAAGACGCGTGCGCTTACATGGTGTCCCAAGGCGTGAAGTCCGGTTACGTGCTCAACCTCGAGGGCGACCTCACGTCTTCAAACGGTGCTGACCGCTCCAATGCGTTCGCGGCCTGCATGCAGGCGAATGCGCCAGGCGTGACAGTGCTGAATGACCCGACGGTGTGGAATGACGCGACGGCAGTCTCAGATGCGCAGACCGCCATCACCGCGTACGGCAGCCAGTTAAAGGGCATTTACTCCCAGTGGTCCTCGCCGGACACCGGCATCATCCCGCTGTTGACGAAGGCGAATCTGTCCCCCCTGTTGATCAGTGACGACGGCGTGCCTTTTGAGATGTGCGACATCAGTGCAGGATCAGTCTCGGCGTCGCAGTCGCAGCCGGCGAACCTCTACGCCCAGTACGCCTTGCAGTACGCCGTTGACGCGGCGAAGGGCGTCGTATTGAAGGTCGGCGAAAAGGGCGGTGGAGCACCTACCTTGCAAGACGTCAGTTATGACAATGACACCAATCTTGCTGACCCGATCGTTGCACCGTTCGTGACCAAGACGGCCATCTCGCTCAAGGTGACAACGCCGGTTGATGGCCTGCCAGCCAACGAGGAGTCAACCCCCGTCTCGGACACCTCACTGTGGGGCAACGCCTTTGGCGCCGCTCACGGTGGCGTCTGCAACGCGTCGTAGCAACAAGCTTTCAAAGAAGGAAATCCACAGTGACTCAACTCTTTACGGTTGAAGCTAAAGGGATTGAGAAGAGTTTTGGTAGCACGAAGGCACTGCGCGGCGTCGATCTTCACATCGACGCCGGGCAGTGCCTCGGGCTAGTCGGACGCAACGGGGCGGGTAAGTCGACGCTCGTCTCAATTCTGAGCGGTCTCTCTAAACCTGACGCCGGTGAGGTGTTCTTTCACGGTGAGCCCGCCCCCTCGCTCCGTGACGTCGACGGCTGGCGCAAACAGATCGCAACGGTGTTTCAACACTCGAAGGTCGTGCCGCAACTCAGCGTCACCGAGAACGTCTTTCTGGGCAGTCCCGCAGTCCGCCGTGGTGCGGTTGATTGGCGACAGATGCGTGAAGCCACGCGCAAGATCATTGACGAATGGAATTTCGATATTTCGGTGACCGCGCGATGTGAGACGCTCACCGTCGAGCAACTCCAAATCGTCGAGATAGTTCGAGCACTGGCGACCGGCGCGCAGTGCATATTGCTCGACGAGCCGACGTCCGCCCTTGAGCGGCGTGCCGTTGATCGACTCTTTGAGCGGGTAAATCAGTTAGTGAAAAATGGCGTAGCGGTGCTCTACATTTCGCACCACCTGGAAGAGGTCTTCGATATCTGTAGTGACGTCACCGTGCTGCGCGACGGCGAGGTGGTCGTTAATAGTCCCATCGCTGACATCGATAAGGATCAGATGGTCGCTGCGATGGTGGGCGAACTACCCGCGACGGCGAACGTGACGGACGAACTCGGCGTACTCCTGCAGCGTGAAAAGGCGGGCAACGGTGAGGTCGTACGCGAAGGCCTCGTGGTTGAGGACTTGCGAGTGACGTCATCGCGCGGGGACGTCATCGGCGTTTCACTGACGGTGAAGCCGGGCGAGTGCGTCGGTGTGACGGGACTGCTCGGCGCGGGCGTGGCGACATTGGGACGCGCGGTCGCGGGGTCACAGAAGTTCGACGGCGGCACGGTCACCCTCAATGGCCGCTCGCTTGCTTCGGGGCGACGGGACCTCTCGCTCCGCGACGGCGTTGGGTACATTCCCGAGAACCGCCAACTCGAAGGGTTTGTTGCCCACCTCGGCGTCGGCGAGAACGTCACGATGACGATCACCGATCGGCTCGCGAGGCGATTTGGCTTGATGCGCCCACGCCGTCGTGACGAAGCGGCAGTTGCCCTGACCGAGGCGCTGTCGGTGATCTCATCAGGCATGCGACAACCCGTTGGAGAGCTCTCGGGTGGAAATCAGCAAAAGGTGACGGTCGCGAGGTCGTTGATGAGCAATCCGAGCTTGATCGTCGCGGTGACCCCGACCCGCGGCGTTGACGTCGCGTCCAAGAGTCTGTTGTTGCAGTCACTCATTGAAGCCTCGCGGTCAACTGGTGCCGCGCTGTTGATATGCAGCGATGAACTCGACGACCTCGTTGATTGCGATCGAATCATCGTTCTTTTTCACGGAAGTATTTACTATGAATTTTCGTCATCCCCGTTCGATCGCGAAGCGCTCATTGCTGCGACCGAGGGGATCTCCTTGAGTGATCGGACAGCATCGTGACCATTGCGGATAGAGCCAAACCACAGGACCCTGAGTTAGCACTCATCGCCCCGTCGGGGGGTTTCAATAAGTTTGTGCGAAAGAACAGCGGTGCGGCGAATCTGATTCGTCAAGCGGCGCTCGTGCCAGTGCTGATCATCGTCTTGATCGTCGGGGCGTTGGCGAGTCCGTTCTTCTTCACGGTCGACAACATCGCGGGCGTTTCCCAACAGATCTCTGCGCTCGCGGTGACGGTGGTTGGCGAGAGTCTCATTCTTCTCATCGGTGGCATGGATCTCTCGCTCGAGTCGACCTACGGACTCGCCCCGATGGTCGCGGCGTGGATGATCCTGCCCATTGCTGACGATGGCAATG
>Ga0302196_10001198_pt1 | contig 24679 bp, 23 predicted proteins | sample II_Bog_N1_3_FD_198794 | JGI IMG/M metagenome (GOLD analysis project Ga0302196, IMG submission 198794) | Peat permafrost microbial communities from Stordalen Mire near Abisko, Sweden - II_Bog_N1_3 | ecosystem: Environmental > Terrestrial > Soil > Wetlands > Peat | place: Sweden: Abisko...
CCGGGCCGTGCCGACGTGCTCGAACATCCCGATCGACGAGATGGCGTCGAACTGCTCACCCCGGACGTCCCGGTAGTCCTGGTACCGGATCTCCACCGAGTCCTCCAGCCCGGCCTCTCGTACCCGCTGCCGGGCCCGATCCACCTGCTCGTGACTGAGCGCCACCCCGACCACCTGTGCTCCGTGGTGGCGGGCGGCGTGGATGGCCATGGAGCCCCAACCGCAGCCGACGTCGAGCAGCCGGGACCCGGGCCGCTGGTCGATCCCGAGTTTCCGGCAGATGAGCTCGTACTTGGCCGCCTGGGCCTCCTCCAGCGAGGTGGCCGGAGTCACGAACCGGGCGCAGGAGTAGGTCCAGCTCGGGCCGAGCACCAGCTCGTAGAAGTCGTTGCCCACGTCGTAGTGGTGGCTGATGGCCCGGGCGTCGCGGGCCGGGGAGTGGAGGCGCCCGGCGGGTCGGGCCTCCTCGGGGGGTGGCGGCAGGGGTGCACCGAGGGCGCCGATCCGTCCGGCGGCCCGGACCGTGGCGACGAGGGTGCGGGGGTCGACCCGGCGCAGCTCACCCGGTGCGGCGTCGCGCAGGGCGGTCAGGACCTCGAAGATGTCCCCTTCGACGGAGATCTCCCCGGCCACGAACGCCCGCGCCACGCCGAGTTCACCCGGCGCCCAGACGATGCGGCGCAGCGCATCGGGCGAGTGCACGGCCAGTGTCCCCACGGCGCCGTCGGGCCCGAGGGCGCTCCCGTCCCAGAAGGTGATCCTGACGTTGGCGTCGGGTCCGATCAGGGCGGTGAGCACCGGGGCCAGGGCGTCCGCCACAGAGCGCGGGGGGCCTCCCGAGGGCGACCGCTCGCCACCGGCCCGGACGGACCCGTCCCTCCGTGGTGCTTCCCGGATGACCATGGTGACCTCCTCGTGCTGCCAACCGCTCCCGACGATGCCGATCCTAGGACCGGGGCCCCGGCCGCTCAACGGCCGGTGCCGCCGGTCGCGCCGCGTCTCGGTGGAGCCGGGTCGGTGCCATGCTGGGCGCCGTGAAGACGGTCCTCAACATCCTGTGGCTGGTGCTGTGCGGCCTCTGGTTGGCCATCGGCTACCTGGTGGCCGGGGTGGTGATGTGCATCCTGATCATCACCATCCCCTTCGGGATCGCCAGCTTCCGACTGGCCGCCTACACCCTCTGGCCGTTCGGCCGGACCCTCGTCCCCAAGCCCGACGCCGGGGCGGGGTCGTTCATCGGCAACGTGCTGTGGTTCGTCCTGGCCGGTCTGTGGATGGCCATCGCCCACGTGGTCACCGGCATCCTCCTGTGTCTGACGATCATCGGCATCCCCCTCGGGATCGCCGACTTCAAGCTGGCGGCGGCGGCGATCGCCCCACTGGGCAAGGACATCGTGTCGACCGACGATCCCCGGGCCTTCGTCCAGGGCTGAGGAGGTCGGATCGATGCGGGCAGGCGGTGGTGTCACCGGTAACGCACGGCACCGACCGAACGTTCTCCCTGGCATGACCTCCCTTGGAACGTCCGGTCCGGGCGCGGATCGTCGACGGGCCGCGGACCCGGCTGCGGGCCGCCGGCACCGGTGGGCCGTGCTCGGCTGCGGGGCACTGGCGGCCTCATCGGTGCTGGCCGTCGCCGCACCGACCGTCGGGGCAGGTGCGACCACCCGGGTGGGCGTCCGGGTGGGCGCCGCCAGCCGTTCGGTTGCCGCCGCCCGGGTCCGCACCGCCGTCAGGGCGGTGACCGCGCCTCCCGCCGTGCCGTCCGACACGTCCGCCGCCGGCCGAGCGGCTCCCGACCTGGGTCTGGGCGCACCCTACGGCGGTCGGTTCCGGGCGACGGCGTTCTCCCAGGACTGGTCGGGCTTCGCGGTGACGGGCACCACCGTCACCCAGGTGTCGGGCTCGTGGACCCAACCGGCGGTCACCTGTGGAGGCGCCAAGGTCCAGCAGTCGGCCTTCTGGGTCGGCATCGACGGATTCGCCGCCAGCGACCCCACCGTCGAGCAGGTGGGCACCGATTCGGACTGCACGAAGCACACGAAGAAGGTCCCGGGTGGGCCCGTCTACTACGCGTGGTTCGAGCTGTACCCCTCGGCGCTGGTCACGCTGGGTCCCGCCCACTACCCCGTGTCGGCGGGCGACTCCCTGTCGGCGAGTGTGGACTACTCGGGAGGCGTGTACGTCCTGTCGATCATCGATGCCGGCCGGTGGTCGTACTCCACGTCCGTGGCCACGACGGCCCCACGGAACGCCTCGGCCGAATGGGTCGCCGAGGCCCCGACGTCGTGTACGGCGGGCCGGTGCAAGGTGCAGCAGCTGGCGAACTTCGGCTCGGTGACCTTTCGCTGGGCGACCGTCAACGGACAGGCGTTGACGGCCGGTGGGACGACGGTCACCCGGATCGTGATGAGCCGCAACAAGAAGGGCGTGGGGGTCGAGGCCTCCCCGTCGGCCCTGGACGCCACCGGACACGAGTTCACCGTCACCTGGCTGTCCATCTGAGCCGGGAGCGGCCTGGGCCCGACGGTACCCTGGCCGTGCGGGACCCCGGCCGACGTGAACCCCCGGCGCTCCGGAGCACGGCCGTCGTCGACCCCCGGCGCTCCCGGAGCACGGCCGGTCCTGGTGCCGGGCGGCCCCGCGGCCGGTCGGAGCGTCCCCGGTGGCGTCAGAAGCGACCGTTGACCCCGATCCCGACGGGCAGCTTGGCGGGGTCCCAGCCCAGCAGGGCCACCGCCTGGGAGAAGGCGAAGCGGTCGGTCATCCCGGCGACATAGGCCACCGCGGCGTGCACCGCACGGGGCTCGCCCCCGGTCAGACCGTTGTCGTCGGGCCCGGCCGACGGGATCAGGTGGGGCCGGTCCCCGAAGTGCTCGACCAGCGCCTGGAGGACGGCGACCACCGCTCGGCCCTGGCTCACCGAACTGGGGCGCAGGTAGATGTGTTCGTAGTTGCTCGCCCGGAACGCGGCGAGGGCCTCGGCCTCGGCATCGCCCATGCCGATGCGACCGGTGTGGAGGATGGTGGCGACCATGGCGTCGATGAAGGTCCCGAGTTGCTGGCCGCGCCGGTCCCCGCACCGCTCGCGGACCAGGGCCGGCAGGGCGGCGGGCGTGACGATCCCGCTGCGGACGGCATCTTCGAAGTCGTGGCAGACGTAGGCGATCCGGTCCGCCCAGCTGACCACCTCCCCCTCCGGCGTGGACGGGGCCGGGCGGGACCACGAGTGGTTGCGGATGCCGTCGAGCGTCTCCTCGCACAGGTTCAGGGAGGCCAACGACACGTCGGCCCCCCAAGGGGCATGGTCGAATCCCCCGTCCAGATACGGGGAGAGGGCGTCCTCGCTGGCGTGCCCTCCCGGTCCGTGGCCGCAGTCGTGTCCCAGGGCGATGGCCTCGGTCAGGGCCACGTTCAGCCGGCACGCCCGGGCGACACCCACCGCCACCTGGGCCACCTCGAGGGCGTGGGTCAGCCGGGTGCGCTGGTGGTCGTCGGGGAACACGAAGACCTGGGTCTTGCCGGCCAGGCGGCGGAAGGACGGGGCGTGGAGGATCCGGTCACGGTCCCGCTCGAAGCAGGTCCGCCACGGGTCGGGCTCCTCGGGACGGGCCCGGTGACCTCCGCCCGAGGCGTGGGTGGCCCCGGGGGCCAGCCGGGCCTGCTCCAGCGCCTCGCGGGCCACCCGGTCGAAGCCCGGTGCCGGCAGGTCGGTACCCGTGGCGGCGTGGCTGTCCCGATGGGCGAAGGTAACCCCGTCGGCACCGTGGCCGGCCATGGTGGCGGCCCAGCGCCGGTTCCGCTCGCTCTCGCCCGGAGCCACCAGGGGCACCGGAGGCCTCCCGGCCGCCAGGGACTCTCCATCCATCCCGCCAGTGTGCACCATGGCCGTGACGCCGTGACGCCGTGACGCCGTGACGCCGTGACGCCGGGACGCCGGGACGCCGGGACGCCGGGACGCCGGGACGCCGGGACGGCGGGACGCCGGGACGCCGTGACGCCGTGACGCCGGGACGCCGGGACGGCGGGACGGCGGGGTCCCGGGGGGCTGTATCGTCAGGGGCACCGGGCAGTCCCACCGACCGCCGGGATCGAGAGGAGCGTGCCAGGTGGACGTACGTATCGGGATCGTGCAGTCGATGAAGGAGCTCGACATCGAGCTGCCCGACGATGCTGACCGAGACAAGGTCCTGGCCGACATCGAGGAGGCGCTCGGCGAGGAGGGGAAGATCCTCTGGCTCACCGACCGAAAGGGCCGCCAGGTGGGGGTGCCGGCGGGCAAGGTCGCTTACGTGGAGCTGGACCCGCCTGCCTCCGACCGTCGGGTCGGGTTCGGGATCTCCTGATTCCCCACTGTCCCTGCCGCCCGGCCGCCCTCGGGAGAGGTCGTCGTGCCGGCTGACCCGATGACGCCCCTGCTCGACCGGAAGCTCGTCTTCGTCACCGGGAAGGGCGGGACCGGAAAGACCACCGTCGCCTCCGCCCTGGCCCTGTTGGCGGCGTCCCGGGGCAAGCGGGTGCTCATCTGCGAGATCGACGGCAAAGGTGAGCTGGCCGGGTACTACGAGGCGCCGCCGACGGCGTTCAAGGAGAAGGAGGTCCAGCCCGGCCTCTTCGCCATGACCATGGACACCGAGGCGTCGCTGCGCGAGTACCTGAAGTTGCAGCTGCGGGTCCCCATCGTCGGCCGCATCGGCCCCGTGGCCAAGGCCTTCGACTTCCTGGCCGCAGCCGCCCCCGGGGTGCGGGAGATCCTGACCGTCGGCAAGCTGTGCTTCGAGGTCCGGGACAACGGGTGGGACATGGTCGTCGTCGACGCCCCCGCCTCCGGGCACATCGTGGGTCAGCTCGCCGCCCCCCAGGCCGTCAACGGGCTGGTCAAGGTCGGACTCATCCGCAACCAGACCGACTGGATGCTCGAGATGCTGTCCGACCCGGCCGTCACCGCGCTCCTCGCCGTGTGCACGCCCGAGGAGATGCCGGTCACCGAGACCATCGAGCTCGCCGTGCGGATCCGCGAGGAGACGACCGTGCAGCTGGCCGGGGTGGTGGTCAACCGGGTGCTGCCCGAACTGTTCGGACGCCAGGAGGAGGCCGTCTTCGACGCCCTGGCGCTCCCGGAACCCCTGGCCGAGCTCGACCACCTCGTCGCCGGCGACGCCGGACCCGTACTCGAGGCGGCCCGACTGGCCGTCACCATGCGCCGGACCCGGGCCACCCACCTCGAGCGCCTACGGTCGGGGATCGACCCGGCGGTCCCCCTGCTCTACCTCCCCTTCCTGTTCACCCGGTCGCACGGGCTGCGCACGACCCGCCAGGTGGCGGAGTCCCTCGGCGAGGAGCTCGGCTACTGATGGCGGGACGCGCTCCGAAGAAGAAGGACCCCACTCCGCCGGCCCCCACCATGGACAGCCTGCTGGCCACCAAGGAGATCGCCGTGGCCTGCGGGCCCGGCGGGGTGGGAAAGACCACCACCGCGGCGGCGTCGGCCCTGATGGCCGCCGTGCACCACGGGTCCAAGGTCCTGGTCCTCACCGTCGACCCGGCCAAACGCCTGGCCAACGCCCTGGGCCTGGACGGGATCGGCAACACCGAGCACCGGGTGCCCGACTCGGCCTTCAAGCGGGCCGGCCTCAAGCCCCGCGGCGAGCTGTGGGCGGCCATGCTCGACACCAAGGAGTCGTGGGACTCGCTGATCCGCCACCACGCCCCCGATGAGCAGACCCGGGACGAGATCCTGGCCAACCCCCTCTACCAGAACATCTCGGGCCGGTTCATCCAGAGCCACGACTACATCGCCATGGAGCGCCTCTACGAGATCCACTCCGCCGCCGAGTACGACCTGATCGTGGTCGACACGCCACCGACCCGGAACGCGCTGGACTTCCTCGACGCACCCGAGCGCCTCGCCGACTTCTTCTCGTCGCGGTTGCTCCGGTGGCTGATCGTCCCCTACCGCTCCAAGCTGGTCAACGTGGCGACCAAGCCCTTCTACCAGATCAGCGACCGGATCCTGGGCACGGAGTTCATGTCCGACATCTCCGAGTTCTTCATCCTCTTCCAGACCATGTACGACGGGTTCGTCGAGCGCTCCCAGGCCGTCGGCCGCCTGCTGTCGGACCGGCGGACCACCTTCGTGGTGGTGTCCACCCTGGAAGCCACCCCCCTGCGTGAAGCGGAATTCTTCGCCGAGCAGCTGAACGAGCGCAAGCTCCATCTCGGCGCCATCGTGCTCAACAAGGTGCTGCCCGACTACCTCCAGGGCCGGGCCGGAGCGAAGGTGGCCGAGGCGATGAAGGACCGGGCCGAGGAGCTGGCGGCCGGGCTGGCCCCGTCGGTGGGTGCCGGCGACCCGGGCCTCGCCGACCCGACCCAGATCGCCCGGGTGCTGACCGAGGTGGCCGACAGCTACCTCAACTTCCAGATCGTCGCCCTCCGGGAGATGGAGGAGCGGGCCACGCTGGCGGTGGCCCCCGACGTGCTGGCCACGGTGCCGTTCTTCGACACGGACATCTACGACCTCACCGGGCTGCTCCGCCTGGGTGAGCAGATCTGGGGGTGACCCCCCGGCTCCGGCACCTCCGGCCGGGTCGTACGATGCGGGGATGACCGACATCGTCGACCCCGGACTCGAGGCCTACGCCACGGCCCACACGACGGCGCCCCCCGACCACCTCGAGGCCCTGGCCGACGAGCTGCGCGTCACCCTGGAGCACCCCCACATGATGGTGGGGCGCCTGGAGGGCCGGTACCTCGAGCTGCTCACCTTCGCCCTGTCCGCCACCTCGGTCCTGGAGATCGGGACGTTCGGCGGGTACTCGGCCCTGGCCATGGCCGCCGGACTCGCCCCCGGTGGACGCATCGTCACCTGTGAGATCTCCTCCGAGCACGCCGCGTTCGCCCGCCGCCACATCGCCGCGAGCCCCTACGCCGACCGGATCGAGGTGCGCGAGGGGCCGGCCATCGACACCATCGCCACCCTCGACGGGCCGTTCGACCTGGTCTTCCTGGACGCCGACAAGTCGTCATACCTCGCCTACTACGAGGCGGTGCTCCCCAAGCTCGCCCCGCGGGGGATCCTGGCCGCCGACAACACGCTGTGGTCGGGTCGCATCCTCGATCCCTCGGACACCTCCGAGGACACCGTGGCCCTCCGGGCCTTCAACGACTTCGTGGCCACCGACCCCCGGGTGGTCGCGGTCCAGACCACCGTGCGCGACGGGGTCACCCTGGTCCGCCGGGCCGGCTGAGCCGGCCGACACCGACGCCACCTGCCCCGCCGGGCACCGAAAGGAACGACGACCAGCGTGCTGGACTACCACCTCCACCTGTGGCCCCACAGCCAGAGCGACGCCGAGACCACCGTGGAACAGGTGGCCGCCTACTGCGAGCTGGCCGCGGCCCGGGGGATCACCGAGATCGCCGTCACCGAGCACCTGTTCCGGTTCACCCAGGCCAAGGACCGCCTCGGTGGCTTCTGGGACGACCTGCCCGGGGACGCACTGCGTCCGGGCATGGCCGCCTACTGGGACCACCACGCCCGGGTCGACCTCGACGACTACGTCGAGGTGGTCGAGGCCGTCAAAGCGGCCGGCCTCCCGGTCGTGCTCGGGCTCGAGGTCGACTACTACCAGGACCGGATGGACGACGTGGCCGACCTGCTCGACGGGTATCCGTTCGACGTGCTGCTCGGCTCGGTCCACTGGCTGGGCACCTGGCGGTTCGACGTCCTGTCCGATCCCCAGGTACTGGCCGAATGGGACCACCGGGTCATCGACCGGGTGTGGGACGAGTACACCCGGGCACTGGAGGAGCTGGCCGCATCCGGGGTGTGTGACGTGCTCGCCCACCCGGACCTGGTGAAGATCGCCGGTCGGATCCCCGACGTCCCCGACGAGTTCCACGACCGGATCGCCGAGGCCGCGGCGATCTCGGGTATGGCCGCCGAGGTGTCGTCGGCCGGTTGGCGCAAGCCGGTGGGGGAGGAGTACCCGGCGCCTGCGCTGCTGCAGCGCCTCGTGGCCCGGGGCGTCCCCCTGACCACCGCCTCGGACGCCCACACCCTGCCCGACGTGGCCGAGCGGGCCGACGACCTCCGGGGGCTGCTGTCCGCCGCCGGGGTCGACACCCTGCGCGGCTTCCGTCGCCGCCAGCCGCTGGAGGTCCCCGTGTCACCCGGCGCGGCCCCGGACGACAGAGTGGTCCCGGCCGACGGGGTGGTCCCGGTCGACGGGCCGGCACGAGGGGGGATCTGACGATGGCCACCCCGGCCGAGCTGGCCTTCGAGCGCACCAACCTGGACGAGGTACAGCTCGCCCATCTCCAGCGCCTCCTGGGGACCTGGGGCATCCTGGCCGACCTGTCCTTCTCCGACCTCGTCCTGATGGCGCCCATGGCCCCGGACCCGGGTGATCCCCGGCCCAGCGGGCTCGAACTGGTCATCCTGGGGCAGATGCGGCCGTCGAACAGCCCGACGGTGGTGGAACACGACCTGGTGGGCCAGACGGTCGACGCCGACCTGTGGCCGCTGGTCGTCCTGACCTTCGAGACCGGTGAGTCGTCACGGGGCGAGACGGTGCTCGAGCCGGGAGCGGAGCCGGTCCGGCTCCACTGCATCCCGGTGCGGTGCGAGGGGGTGACCGTGGCCGTGCTGACCCGGATGTCGGCCGGCGCCGGCCGGCGTCCCGGGCATCTCGAGCGCACCTACCGGGACGTGTTCAACCGGTTCGCCGTGATGCTGGCCGAAGGGTCGTTCCCCTTTCCCAACGAGGAGGTGGCCACCGAGGAGGCGCCCCGGGTGGGTGACGGGGTGGTCCTGGTCGACGAGGAGGGCCGCGTCCGCTACGCCTCCCCCAACGCCACCAACGCCCTCCACCGGATGGGGATGTACTCCCAGATCGAGGGGAGACGGCTGACCGACCTGGGCATCGAGGAGTCGGCCATCGAGTGGGCCCTCGCCTCCGCCCTGCCCGTGGTGGAGGAGGTGGAGCGGCGACCGGACGTCACCGTCCTGCTGCACTGCATCCCCCTGATCGAGGCCGGGGGCGTCAGCGGGTGCATCGTCCTTCTGCGCGATGTGACCGATGTGCGCCGGCTCGACCGGCTCCTGCTGTCCAAGGACGCCGCCATCCGCGAGGTCCACCACCGGGTGAAGAACAACCTCCAGACCATCTCCGCCCTGCTCCGACTGCAGGCCCGGCGGCTGCCCCCCGGCGGGGGGCGGGTGGCGCTGTTCGAGGCCGAGCGGCGGGTCCGGTCGATCGCCATCGTCCACGAGATCCTGTCCCGGGAGCCGAGCGACCAGGTCCCCTTCGACGAGATCGTGACCTCACTGATCCGGATGGCGAAGGACTCGGTGATCTCCCGCCACCTGGAGTTCGAGGTCACCGGGGGGCTGGGCGAGGTGCCGGCCGACGTGGCCACGCCGCTGGCCGTGGTCCTGGCCGAGCTGGTCCAGAACGCCATCGAGCACGCCTACCTCGACTTCGAGGCCGAGGAGGACGGAGCCGGGGCGATGCCGGATCGGGACGCCACCGGCACCATCCGGGTCGACCAGTTCACCGACGGGGTCGTGCTGCGGGTCGAGGTGATCGACGACGGTTCGGGGCTGCCCGAGGGGTTCGACATCGACGAGACCCAGAGCCTTGGACTCTCGATCGTTCGCGACCTGGTCCGCAGTCAGCTCGACGGGACCATCACCATGCGCAACCGGAGTGTCGACGGCCAGGGGGAGTCGGGGACACTGGTGGCCATCGAGCTGCCGGTCCGGGAGCCGCAGCCCATCGGTCAGTAGGGCGTCGGTCGAGCGGTGGGTAGGCGGCCGGTCGAGCCGCCGGGAGGCGCTCAGTCAGGGAGGCGTCAGACGGCTGGAGATCAGTCGAGCGGTGTCACGACGCCCGACGTCGGGCGGCGAGCCAGGCCTTGCGGAGCTTGCGGCGCTCCTCTTCGGAGGTGGCGCCCCACACGCCGGACTCCTGGTTGGTGGCGAGGGCGAAGTCGAGGCAGGTCTCCTGGACCTCGCAACTGCGGCAGACCCGTTTGGCCGATTCGATCTGGTCCACCGCGGGGCCGGTGGTCCCGATGGGGAAGAACAGATCGGGCTCGGTGCTCCGGCAGGCAGCGAACTGCCTCCAGTCACCCTCGTCCCACTCGACCGTCCGATTCCACATGAGGGCCACGCTGATCTCCTCCACGTCATGAGTCCGTATGACCCTCTTGTGATTTGTTTCACATAGCTCGGCGCACAATGTGTCACCGGCCGTTCAGGGTTCGTTCACTAGAGTATCCAGCGGTACCAACGCTTGCAAGCACTTTTGGTGCTTCCGACGTGGGTGTTGAGACGAGTTTCGCGATGTCGCGTCAGGTGTCGGGAAGAGTGCGCAGGGTGACCATGACCACGGCAGTCCAGGCCCACCGGGGGAGTCCCGACCCGGCCGCCGGGGTCCGGGAGAACACCCTGGAGGCATTCGCCCGGGCCCGCTCGCTCGGGGCCGACGGAGTGGAGCTGGACGTCCGGCGCACCGCCGACGGGGGACTCGCGGTCCACCACGACCTGCTGATCGAGGGTCGGGGACCGGTCCACCGGCTGGCCACGACCGATCTGCCCGCCCACGTCCCCCTCCTGGCCGAGGCCCTGGGGGCGTGCGCCGGCATGACGGTGAACATCGAGGTCAAGAACCTGCCCACCGAGGAGTCCTTCGACCCGTCCGAGCGGTGCGCCCGGGACGTGGTCGAGGTCGTGGCGGCCGCGGGGGCGTCGGCGACCGTGGTGGTCTCGTCGTTCTGGTCCGGTTCCCTGGCCGCCGTCCGGGACACCGGTTCGGGCCTCCCGACGGGCCTCCTGGTGCTGCCGTCCTATGACGTGGTGACGGCGGTGTCGGGCGCCGTGGAACTGGGCTGTTCCGCCGTGCACCTGCCGATTCCCCTGGTGACGGCCGCCGCCGTGGCCCGGGCCCACGCCGCCGGTCTGGCCGTCGCCGCCTGGACGGTGGCGGACGGGGAGGGGCTGGCCGGCATGCTGGCGGCCGGCGTGGACGCCGTGATCACCGACGACGTGACCCTGGCCCGGCAGGTGGTGGACGGGACGGGACTCCCGGCGGCTGGGGCGCCCTGACCTGGGACGGCGACCCGATTGGTCGGAGGGGTCGGTTTTCGTCAACAATGCACGACTATGAACGTCGTCGTCTGTGTAAAGCAGATCCCGGATCCCGCCGCCCCGCCGGCGCTGGATCCCGGGTCGAAGACCCTTGTCCGTGACGGAAAGCTGATCCTGGACGACTCGGACGCCTATGGCGTCGAGATGGCCCTCCAGCTGGCCGACGCCGCCGGTGGGGGTGAGGTGACCCTGGTCTCGATGGCCCCGAACGGAGAGGTCTCCGGCCTGCGCACGGCGCTGGCCATGGGCGCCGCCAAGGCGATCCTGGTGAGCGACCCGGCCCTGGCCGGCACCGATGCCCTGGGCACCGCCAAGGTGCTGGCCGCCGCCATCCGCCGGGCCGAGCCCGACCTGATCCTGGCCGCCACCGAGTCGTCGGACGGCTACACCGGGACCACCCCGGTGCAGATCGCCGAGCTGCTCGGCCTCCCCTCGGTGACCTTCGCCAAGAAGGTCGAGGTCACCGGCTCGTCGGTCAAGGTCGAGCGCCAGACCGAGGCCGGGTACGACGAGGTCGAGTGCCCGCTGCCCGCGGTGGTCACGGTGACCGCCGGTGTCGTCGAGCCCCGGTACCCGTCATTCAAGGGGATCATGGCGGCCAAGTCCAAGCCGGTCGAGAATCTCACCGTGGCCGACCTCGGAATCGATGCCGACCAGGTCGGCGCGACCGGGGCCCGCCAGGAGATCACCGAAGTCGTCCCGGCCGAGGCCCGGGCGGCGGGGGAGATCGTCGTCGACGAGGGCGAGGGTCACCTCCGGGTGATCGAGTTCCTCGAGCAGCTGAAGGTCCTCTAGGTCCGGTACAGGAGAACACGAACATGACCATCGCCAAGATCTGGGTCGTCGCCGAAATCGTCGACGGCGCCCCCACCACGACCTCACTGGAACTCGTCAGCCACGCCCGGACGCTGGCCGACACCGTCGAAGCCGTCGTCTGGGGAGACGGGGCATCCGCCGCCGGCGCCCTGGGCGAGTACGGCGCCACCACCGTCCACGACGTGGGCGACCTCGGCGGGGCGCTGCCCGGGGCCCCGGTGGCCGCGGCCATCGCCGCCGCCGTGGAGGCCGGCTCCGGTCCCGACGCCGTGCTGCTCCCCGCCACCTATGACGGGCGCGACGTCGCCGGTCGCCTGTCGGTCAAGCTCGACCGGCCGGTACTCACCAACGTCGTCGGCCTGACCGAGGCCGACGGCGTCCTGTCGAGCCAGCACGCCATCTTCGGGGGTGCCGAGATCCTGACCGCACGGTTCACCGCCGCCGGCCCCGGCATCTTCGTGATCCGGGCCAAGTCGTTCCCGGCCGAGCCGTCGGGCGGCGCCCCGGCCGCCGTGGTGGCGGCCACCGCCCCCGACACCGGTGCCGCCAATGCGGCCCGTATCGTGGCCCGCCACGTCGAGGAGCGTACCGGTCCCAAGCTGGACGAGGCCGACGTCGTGGTCTCGGGTGGCCGCGGCCTGGGCGAGAAGGACCAGTACGTCCTGATCGAGCAGCTCGCCGGCCTCCTGCACGGTGCCGCCGGTGCCAGCCGGGCCATCGTCGACGCCGGTTGGGTCCCCTATTCGCACCAGGTCGGCCAGACCGGCAAGACGGTGAAGCCCACGGTCTATCTGGCCTGCGGGATCTCGGGTGCCACCCAGCACATGGTGGGCATGAAGAACTCGAAGAACATCGTGGCCATCAACAAGGACCAGGACGCACCCATCTTCCAGGTCGCCGACCTCGGCATCGTGGGGGACGTGCACAAGGTCCTCCCCAAACTCATCGAGACCCTGCAGGCCCGGGGCTGAACCCCCCGGTACCGTCCACCCGGACGGTGCCGACACCCGGTAGGTCGAACACGACCCGTGGCCCCGGCCGCGGGTCGTGACGCGCCCGGGCCCGGCGGATCCGGCCGGCCGGCACCCCGGTCCGGTGGGCCCGCGACTCATCACAGGGAGCCGGGGGACCACCGGGTAATGTCCGCAACGGTGCCGCCGTCCGGTGCCGGCGTCCGGTTCCCGACACCCGTCCCCCTCCGAACGAAGTACACGTGCTCTTTCCCACCATCGATTTCGCCATCTTCTTCGCCGTGGTCTTCACGGTGCAGTGGCTCCTGGTCCCCCACGCGGGGCCGTGGAAGGCGTTCATGGTGCTGGCCAGCTACGTCTTCTACGCCTGGTGGGACTGGCGCTTCATCTTCCTGTTGGCCGCGGCGACCGCCATCGCCTTCGTCGGCGGGCGCCTGGTCCATCCCCTCACCGGGTCCCGCCGATCCGCGGCCATGTGGACCACCGTGGGTCTGCTGCTGGGCCTGCTCGCCTGGTTCAAGTACTACGGCTTCGTGGCCGTCAACGTCGACAACCTGACCGACGCCATCGGATTCGGCCGGCCGATCCCCCTGATCTCGGTGACCCTCCCCGTAGGGATCTCCTTCTTCACCTTCATGGCCATCAGCTACGTGGTCGACATCTACCGAGGGGTGCTGCGGCCGGCGCGAGGGATCGACGTGACGGTCTACCTGGCCTTCTTCCCCCACCTGATCGCCGGGCCCATCGTGCGGGGCACCGAGCTCCTGCCGCAGATCCGCAAGATGCGGAATCCGAAGGACGTCCACTACGTCGAGGCCTTCTGGCTCATCGCCGCCGGTCTGGCCAAGAAGGTGGTGCTCTCCTCCTACCTCTCCACCTACGTGGTCGACCCGGTCTTCGCCGATCCCCACCAGCACTCGGCGCCCGAGGTCCTGTTCGCCATCTGGGGCTATGCCGTCCAGATCTACGCCGACTTCAGTGGCTACACCGACATCGCCATCGGACTGGCCCTGCTCATGGGGTTCCGGTTCCCGGTCAATTTCCGCAGTCCGTACACCGCCATCGACCTCCAGGACTTCTGGCGACGGTGGCACATCACCCTGTCGTTCTGGCTGCGCGACTACCTCTACATCCCGCTCGGCGGCAACCGGGGGAGTGAGCGGCGGATCTCGTTCAACATCCTGGTGACCATGCTGCTCGGGGGCCTCTGGCACGGGGCCTCGTGGACCTTCGTGATCTGGGGCGCCTACCACGGAGTGGGGCAGATCATCGGGCGTCGCCGCCGGGCGGCGAGGATCGCCGCCGGCCAGCCGGCCGAACCGGTGGGACGGGCCCAGATCGCCTGGGCGCGGTTCGTGACCTTCCAGGTGGTGTGCCTGGGCTGGCTGTTCTTCCGGGCGGACACCGTCGGGAACGCCTTCGCCATGCTGGGGCGGCTGGTGACCGGCTGGGGTGCCTCCCCGATGGTCACCCCGCTGGCCGCCCTGGCCATCGGGGCCGGCATCGCCAGCCAGTACCTGCCCAGTGACTGGCTGAAGGCGCTGCTGCGGGTCTTCGCCGACCGCCGGCCGCTGGTCCAGGGCGGCATACTTGGCCTGGTGCTCCTGGCCATCACGACACTCGGGCCCGCCGGTGTGGCCCCCTTCATCTACTACCGGTTCTGAGCATGCCCCCGCCCCCGCCCCCGCCCCCGCCGCCGCCGCCCCGCACCTCCACCCCACCGGCCGCCTCGGCGCGGGAGCCCGTCCCCTACGACTGGTCCGATCCGGACACCCACCCCGCCGCCGCCGCCCGGCGGGAGCCCGAGCACGCCGACCACGGTGGCCGCAGCGACCACGCCTTCTGGGAGCGCCTGCCCTTCCCCGGCGTGCCGTGGACCCGGGTCTTCCTCGTCGGACTGGTCTGCTTCGGGCTGTGGTTCCTCCTCGACGCCCCGAGCCTCCAGCGCTCCGCCCAGGAGTCCCCCGTCGGTACCCGCCGGACGGTCTCGATGGACGTGACCGGCCCGGTGGCGGCGCTCAGCCGGACCCTCGGCCTGTCCCACGTGGTCGGCTGGACCGACGAGGCGCTCGGGCGTACGCCGGGAGGGGGGCCGTCCCTGGCCGTGCCCATCCGCCGGCTCCCGCCGTTGCCCACTCCCGCGACCACACCCTCGGGTCCGACGAGCACTCCCACCACCCTGCCGCCGCTCGACCTCCACCCGACGCCGGCCGCGCCGCTCCGGGTGCTGATCGTCGGTGACTCCGTCGGGCTCGACCTCGGCCAGCCCCTGGTGGCCGCCCTCGGCACCTACGGGGACGTGACCACCTATCTGGACGGACGGGTCGACACCGGGCTGACGCGGCCCGACTACTTCGACTGGCCGGCCGAACTCCGGATCGACCTGGCCAACCAGCAGCCGCAGCTGGTGGTGGTGATGATCGGCGCCAACGACCCCCAGGCGCTGGTCACCCAGGACGGCAGCATCCAGTTCGGCCAGCCGGGGTGGGACGAGGCCTACTCGGCCCGGGTGTCGGCCTTCATCGCCGAGGCCAACGCCGCCGGTGCCCACGTTCTGTGGGTGGGCATGCCACCCATGCAGAACCCCGGCCTCAACGCCTCCCTCGCCCACCTGAATTCGCTGGTCGAGGCCCAGGTGGCCGAGACGGCGAACGGCGGTGCCTCCTACCTGTCGTCGGTCCCCTCATTGGGTGACGCCCGACACGGCTACACCCCCTACGTGGCCGGACCGTCCGGGGCCATCACCCAGATCCGCACCCCGGACGGCATCCACCTCACCCCGGGGGGAGGGGCCCGCCTGGCCGCCGCCGTGGTCACCGCCATGCAGGACCAGCTGCACGTCGCGTTGGTCCCCGCCGTCAACCGCATCGGCCACCAGGCCTGACCCCGGTCGGGGACCGGGCGACCGGCCGACCACCGGCTGGCGTCCAACGCGGTGGTGCTCCGGGGACGCCTAGGTCGGTGGGATGGCGTCCGGATCCGGCTCCAGGAAGTGGTTGACCAGGGCCTCCAGCCCGCAGGCGAACAGCGACCACTCCTGGTCCTCCCCGTCCGGGCCGGTCGGGCGCACCATCACCTCGATGTGGTCGCTGGTCCGCTGGCGGAGCGAGCACCCCTCCGAGAGGGCGATCACGGCCAGGACGAACTGGTCGAGCGTGGCACCCGGACGGGGTCGGAGCCCGAGCGTGGCCATCAGGGCCTCGAAATTCCCCCGCCAGAACTCGGTGAGCGACTCGTAGCCCTCGGCCAGTCCGGACTTGATCCTCTGCTGCTGTTCCGGTGAGGCCGTTGCCGTGGCCAGGGCCATCACGCTGATCCACAGCGGCCAATTGGACGACCCCTGGATGGCGGTGCTGCTGGCCGTGCCGCCCACCCGGCAGACCTCGCGGACGGCCCGGGCCCGGGACTCCGGGGTGGACAGGTCCAGGTCCGCCAGCAGCGAGGCGATGGCCTCCACGGCGCCCCCCGCCTCCGGGCGGGCCTCGTCCTGGGCCACGGACACCAGCACGTCGGTCTGGAAGTCGACCTGGTTCTCCCACACCCGCCGGATCACCGAGGCGTTGGTGATCCGCTCGCCCGTCTTCGCCTCCAGCCGGTCGAACACCCGCTTGAAGGTGAGGTTGCTGGAACCCGCCTCCAGTCCCTCGTCGGCCAGGATGGCCCGGCCCTCCTGGAGGAGCAGCTCGTGCAGTTCGTCGCGGCTCCGCCTGGCGCGTCGCATCGTGGTGGCCATTGTGCACCCGATGTTCACAATTGAAAAGACCCACGCCCTCCGGTCGATCGGGCGAGGCGGCCGGCGGCCGGCGGCCGGCGGCCGCAGTCCGGAGACCGGCTGCCGATCAGCGGAACGCGGCTCCGGTGGGTTCGTCGCCAGCCCGGTCGAACGTCTCCGTCCGCTGGTTCGCCGGCCCCGACCCGCGGGCCAGGCGGACGACTTCGACGATCATCACCACGGCGGCGCCCGCCACGGCGACGGAAAGGGGTCGGCGCCGGCGCCCGTGACGGCAGGCCCGGGCCCCGGCGTGGCGTTCGACACCGGAGCGCCGGACCCGACCACCGACGTCCGGTGTCCACCGGACCGGTCGGGTGGGGCGCCGGCGTCCGATGATCCGGGCCGCCCCTCCGAGCGATCCGTTCACGGGTCAACGGTGCCGCCGGCCCTCCGCCGGGCGGGCCGGGTATCGGCTATCCGGCGTGCCGACCGGGGTAGCTTTCAGGAGCAGCACCGCTACTGCACGACCGTTGTGGTCCGTGTCGACGAAAGGACGGTCGGATGGCCCGAAAGCTTGCCGCAGAGTTGCTTGGAACCTTGATCCTGGTATTTGTCGCCTGTGGGGTGGCCACGTTGTCGTTCGGCAAGGGGTTCAACTTCGCCGGCTTCACCCTGGTGCACAACCTGTCCGCCGGTATCGTCGCCACGGCGATGGCCTTCGGACTGGTGCTCCTGGCCCTGGTCTACGTCCTCGGGCCCATCTCGGGATGCCACGTGAACCCGGCCGTGACCATCGGAGCCCTGCTGACCCGGCGGATCGAGCCGGTCGAGGGTGTTCTCTACATCGTGGCCCAGTTCATCGGGGGCATCCTCGGTGCGCTGCTCCTGTGGGGCGTGTTCAGCTCGTCGCCGTTCTACAACCGGACGGTGACCGGCCTCGGGGCCGACGGGTACGGCACCTCGTCGCTCGTCCATATCAGTGTCGGTGGTGCCTTCCTCGTCGAGGTGATCCTCACGGCGATCTTCGTGTTCGTGATCCTCGGAGTGACCTCCAGGATCGCCAACGCACTGACCGCCGGGATCGTGATCGGCCTCACGCTCACGTTCGTCCACCTGATCGGCATCCCCCTGACCGGCACCTCGGTCAACCCGGCCCGGAGCCTCGGCCCGGCGCTGGTGGTCGGAGGGACCGCGCTCAAGCAGGTGTGGCTGTTCATCGTCGCCCCGGCGGTCGGCGGCATCGTGGCCGCCGTCATCTACTGGGTCATCTACCCCAAGGACGCTCCCGAGGAGACCGAGTCCCTCGATCCCGTGGCGGCCTGACCAGGCCGGTGGCCTGAGCGGCGGCCCGGGAGTCCACACCCGCGACCTCGGGTGGTTCCGACCGGGGATCCGGGAGTCAGACCAGCGGCCAGGGATAGGGGGGCCGGTCGCCCGCCGGCTCGGGGAAGCAGCCGACGGCGACCAGTCGATCGGCCCGCTCGAGCACCGCGTCCGCCTCCGCGGGCGAGATCAGCGCCTCGAGGTCGGCCGGGAGCCCCGAGTCGACCAGCCGCTCGAGGTCGGCCAGGAGGTGCGGTGGGACCTCGTCGCCGGCGAAGTCCCAGATGACGGTGCGCAGCTTGTGCTGGACGTGGAAGCACAGGCCGTGGTCGATGCCCCACAGCCGGCCGTCCGACCCGTAGAGCACGTGGCCACTCTTGCGGTCGGCATTGTTGGCCACCACGTCGAAGGCACAGAAGACCCGCAGTTCGTCCTCATGGCCGCCTTCCTCGAGCAGTGTGAAGTAGTGCTGCTCGTAGTCCGACGCGATGAACAGCTGCACCGAACCGGGGCCGAACGGACCGTCGTCGCGCACGACGGTCGGCGGAACCAGCCCCCAACCGAGGGCCTCGGACAGGCGGGCGGCGGCCACCTCCCGGCGGTACAGCCCGTCGGGGAAGTCCCAGAGCGACTGCTCACCCCGGTGGGGCTTGTACACGGCCTGGACCGGTTGGTCCGCCCTGTCCGTGTCGCCGCCGCCCCCCCCACCCTCCTGCTCGGTATCCCCCAGGGTCACCAGGAACGTCAGATTGGAGCTCCACGGCAGGCGGCCCTCGATCACCAGCTCACGGGTGGCCAGCAGCCCGGCGGCCTCCTCGAGGGTCGGTCCGGTCCCTGGCCTCCACCCGCTCACACGGCCGGCGGACGGTGGCCGTTGGTCCGGGGGCATTCGTGTCCCGACGGGTCGAGGGGGGAGCCGCACAGCGGACAGGGGGGCCGTCCGGACTCCACCAGGCGGGTGGCCTGGATGGTGAAGGCGGCGGCCTGCTCGCGGGTGATGGACACCCTGGCGATGGCGCCGACCTCACCCTCGGCGACCAGCTCCTCGATGACCAGCACCACCCGGTCCTCGGCCTCGTCGTACGAGACCCCGATGGTCCCGACCGCCCATTCCGGATCGGTCGGTTCCTCGAGGGCCTGGTCGTCGGGGAGGTGACCGGGTCGCTGCTGGTCCTTCACCACGCGGGCCAGGAGCTCGCCCATGGCCGACACCTGTTGCTTCTCGACCTTGAGGGTCAGCAGCGTCTCGCCCTGGCGGCACTGGATCAGGAACAGGCGGCTGCCCACGGGCCCCACCGTGCCCACGCACAGCCGCTCGGCCGACAGGTCGTAGGCGTCGGTCACGCCACCTCCTCGAGGCTGGGGTGGGCCGCCATCGGCGCCCCCCCGTCGGGCGACGTCCGGTGGCGCCCCGGTCGGCTGGACGTGCTCATGCGATGGCCAGTGCGGCGAGTGAGTCGGTCGAGTTGACGGTGAGCACGAACGGTCCACCCCCGGTGTAGGCCAGGGCCGACACCGAGCAGGGAGCGACGGTGAGGCGCTGGAACAGGTCGAGCGGGGTGCCGGCGGCCTGGGCGACGACCGCCTTGATCGGGTCGGCGTGGGATACCGCCACCACCGTCTCGCCCCGGTGGCGCTCCACCAGGGCGGCGACCGCCGAGGTCATCCGGGTCTGCATCTCCAGGAACGACTCGCCCGACGGGAACCGGAACCCACTGGGGTTGCGCTGCACCGTCCCCCATTCGGGCTTCTTGGCCAGGTCGGTCAGCCGGGCCCCGGTCCAGTCCCCGAAGTCACACTCGAGGAGACCCCGGTCGGAACGGACCCGCAGGCCGAGGCGGCGGGCGATGGGTCGGGCCGTCTCGGTGGTCCGCTCGAGCGGTGAGGCGTAGACGGCCACCGGTCCGCGCCCGTCGTCGGCCAGTCGGCCGATGCGCCCGGCGACGGCCTCGGCCTGGGCGAGCCCCTCCTCGGACAGGTGGAGCCCGGGGGCGCGCCCGGGCAGGACCTTGCCCGTCGTCGGCGTGCGGCCGTGGCGGACCAGCAGGACCACCGTCGGCCGGTCAGAGGGTTTGGGTCGGCTGGCCACGCCCGATCACCGTACTCGGTCCGTGCGGTGGCTCCGCCGCCCCGAACCCACCGGCGGGGTGCAGGATCCACTCGGGATCGGGCACCGCCGAGCCGTGGTCCCGGTCGGCGTGGGACAGTCGGGAGGGCCACCAGTTCCACCGTCCGAGCAGTACCACGGCGGACGGCACCAGGAGGGTACGCACGAAGAACGTGTCGAGGAGGATCCCCGCGGCCAGGCCGACCCCGATCTCCACGATCTGGGCGTTGCCGGTGACGGTCAGGACGCCGAAGGTGCCGGCCAGGATGAGCCCGGCCGAGGTCACCGTGGTCCCGGTGGCCTGCACGGCGGTGCGCACCGCCACCCCGATGGGCGCGTGGTGGGCCTCCTCGCGGATACGGGTCATGACCAGGATGTTGTAGTCCTGGCCCAGCGCCATGATGAAGATGAACATGAAGAACGGCAGGACGAAGTTGATCCCGTCCTGGCCGCCGATGACCACGAACACCAGCACGGCGAAGCCCAGCGAGGCCAGGTAGGAGAGGCCGACACTGGCCACCAGGTAGAGGGGGGCGATCAGGCTCCGCAGGACCAGGGCCAGGAGCAGGGCCAGCACCAGCATGACGATGGGGATGATCCGGATGAGGTCGTCGGTCGAGAGGGTTCCCACGTCGGCGGCCACGGCGGCGTAGCCGTCGACCCCCGACGCCGTGGCCCCGATCGTCCGGCCCACGGCGGAGACCGTGTCCCGCACACCGGGTATCGCCGAGGCGGCGGCCGTACTGGTCGACGGCCCGGCGGCCAGGGCGGTCTGGAACAGGATGGTCCGCCCGTCGGTGGACACGAACTGACTCGACGCCTTGTAGGCCTCGTAGGCGGCCGTGGTCCCCGTGTACCCGACCGGCGGATCCATGGGCAGATCACCCGGCGGACCGGTCCCGGCCAGCTGGGTGCGGGCGTCGGCCAGCTCCGCCGGGGTCACGACCGTCCCGTTGGGGTCGAGGGCACCGGTGACCGACGAGAACTGACCGGACGTCCGGAGACCCTGGTCGGCGGTGCCCAGCACCGTCGGTTCCTCCCAGATGCTGGTCGGCAGGCGGTAGAGCACGTTGGTAGGGTCCGACTCTGCGCCCGGGTAGTGGGCGGTCAGCAGGGCCTGGCCGCGGGCGGAGTCCGACGCGGACGGCAGCGACTGGCTGCCGAAGCCGGTCGGCGAGTAGGCCAGGAGGGACAGCGACAGGCCGACGAAGAAGCCGACGCCGAGCACCAGGGTGAGCACGGGATGCCCCACCACCCGGCCGGCGACCCGGCCCCAGAAGCCCTGCCGGGGCCGGCCCGGCCGCGGTACCCGGGGCCAGAAGACGGCGCGGCCGAAGATGGCCAGGAGGGCCGGCAGGAGGGTCAGGTTGGCCAGCAGGGCCATGGCGATCCCGATGGCCAGGGCCGGCCCGAACCCCTGGTAGAGGCCGAAGGTGGCGATGACCACGGCGGACAGGGCGGCCATCACGGTGAATCCCGAGAAGGTGATCGACTCGCCCACCTTGGACAGGGAGAACGCCACGGCGTCGTCGGGGGTGAGGCCGCGACGGAGCTCCTCACGGACCCGGAAGATCAGGAAGAGGCCGTAGTCGGTGCCGGCCCCGAGCAGCACCACCACCAACAGGATCGGGGTCAGGTCGGACACCTGGACGCCGATACGGGCCGACTCGGCGATCACCGGCTCGACGGCGATGAGGGCGACCCCTGAGGGGAGCAGGGCGATGAACGGGGCCAGTAGCGAGCGGAAGGTGAGGAACAGCAGGGCGATGATGAACAGGACCGACAGGAGTTCGGTGAGGGTCTGGGTCTTGGACTGCTGGGCCTGCTGGTCGACGGCCTGGGCGGCCTCGCCGGTCAGGTGCACGGCCAGCTGGTCGGGGGCGTGCGCGGACGTGATCGCCTTGCGCACGGCGGCCACCGTCCGGGTGGCCTCGGCGGAGGTGGAGCCCGCCGGGATGTCGAGCTGGACCACCACCTGACGGGCCCGGCCGTCGGCTGAGTCCCCCTGGTCCTGGACGGCGGTCACCCGGGGCACGGCGGCGACGGCTGTCTCGATGCGTTCGAGGCCGTTGGCGTCGGCCGGAGTCAGGGGTCCCGACGTGGTGGCGGCCACGATCAGCGCCTGGGACCGGGTGGTGGGCTGGAACGGGGCGGCCAGGGTGGACGCCAGCACACTCGGCTCCGACGCCGGCAGGAATTGCGAGTTGCTGTTCTTCTCCACGCTGGAGATCGAGGGCAGCCCGACCACCAGGGCCACGGTGACGATCGCCCAGGCCACGACGACCAGCCACCGGAACCGCACGGTGACGTGCCCCAGGGAGGCGAAGAAGTGGCGATCGTCCAGCAAGGAAACACCCTACGTCCGTGGACGGTCGGCCCGACGGGCGCGGAGGGGGTAATTGGACCCATTTTCGAGGGCCGTTGGTCCCATCGGCGACCCGGTCGCCGAACCGCCCGAGGAGTCATGGCGGACCCGCCCTCCGCTCGGGCTCAGGTGGCGGCGGGCATGCGGCGCGGCATCGGGACGGCGGTTTCCGGCCAGCGCCTGCGGCTGACCCGGGCGAGCCGGTGGAGCAGGGCGATGGCTCCGGGGTCGTCGTCGCCCGGACGGGTCTCGACCGCCCCGTCGTCGATCATCCCCTGGAGGAGCTCCCGGCCCTTCTCGGTCCGCACGATGGTGAGCGTCCAGTCGTGGAAGGCGCCGATGCCGCCGGTCGAGATGTCAGCGTGCTCGGCGGCGAAGTCCGGGCAGGTCGTGCACCCCTCGCGGGTCCAGGCGTGGGCCTCCTTGAGGGGGATCTCGTGGAACCCGCCGTCCTTGGTCCACACCTGGAAGACACCCTTGATGTTCATCTTGGCGATGTCGGCCCGGGCGATCCCGTACTTCGCCTCGAACAACTCGGGGAAGATGGCGTCGTCGAACGTCTTGGAGCACAGCAGCCCGATCGTCAGCGACAGCCGACGGGCGATCTTGCCGGCCTTGCGTGCCTGCATCATCGGGGGTGCCGACGCCTGGCACCCCATGCCGACCAGGGCGATGCGCTCGGCGCCCGCCTCGATGGCCAGGGGGTAGGCGAGGGTGTTGGCCGAGTACGTGTACCGGGAGCCGGCCGCCGCCAGGACCTCGGCCCGGTTGGTGGCCAGGGCCGGTCTGGCCTTCCAGGTCGTCCCGTCCCCCTCGAGGTCAGACACCAGTGCGGCGTCGATGACGTCGTGCTCCAGGGCCCAGATGAGCAGGGCGGAGACCAGTCCACCGTCCTGGCCGGCGGTGTGGACCTCGGGGTCGGTGGCCCGGACCAGCAGCACGTCCGACGAGATCCCGGCCACCTCGTCCTCGGTGCGCTCCCGCCCGTGCAGGTGGGTGTCGATCTCGGGCTCCCACAGCCGGAACCGCGGGCAGGCCCGGGTGCACATGGTGCACCCCTTCACCCCGTGGGTGCAGCTGTCCGGCCCGCCCTCGGCGTCGATGTGGAACGGCTTGTACCGGCCACCGGTGTCGTCGTAGGAGAGGACGTCGTAGGGGCACGCCACCACGCAGGCGGCGCAGCCCGTGCACAGCCCCGAGGTGACCACTTCGGTGAGCAGTTCGGTCCAGTGCGGCTTCTCGGGCGGCATGGGGGACACCCTACCGTCCACCCCCGAGCGCAGATCGGGACCGGGGAGGCGACGCCCTGGGTACGCTCACCGGATGCCCGAGATGATCGAGGTCGAGCGGTACCGGGACCTTGCCGATCGAGCGGTCGGGCGCACGGTCGCCGCGGTCGACGCACCGGATGCCTGGTTCCTGAAAGGGGGGACGACGGCCGCCGCGCTCGACGCCGTGCTGGTCGGGAACCGGATCACCGGGACCCGCCGGATCGGAAAGCTGCTCCTGCTCGACGTGGACGGAGGACCGGTGGTCGGCGTCCGGTTCGGGATGACCGGGACGCTCCTGCTCGACGATGCCGATGCGGTCGGACAGCTGCTCTACGGCCCGAGCCGGACCGAGCCGGCCTGGGAGCGGTGGTCGCTGGTCTTCGACGACGGGGGGCGCCTGATCGTCCACGACCCGCGGCGGCTGGGCGGGGTGACGCTCGACCCGGACCTGTCGGGGATCGGCCCGGATGCGACCGCGGTGGGTGTCGCCGACCTGACCGCCGCCCTCGACGGATCGTCGGCGCCGCTCAAGGCGCGCCTGCTGGACCAGTCCCGCATCGCCGGCATCGGCAACCTGATCGCCGACGAGCTGCTGTGGCGCGCCGCACTGTCGCCCCAGCGACCGGCCCGGTCGCTGTCGAAGGTCGAAGTGCGCCGACTGCACCGGAACCTGGTGCGCACGCTGGCCGAGCTGACCGAACGCGGGGGGTGCCACCTCGGGGACGTCATCGCCGAACGCCATCCCGGTGGCCTCTGCCCGAAGGACGGCGTCCCCCTGACCCGTGGGACGGTCGGGGGACGGACGTCATGGTGGTGCCCCGCCCACCAGGTGTGACCCTCAGGTCCGGGGCACCGGCTCCGGTGGTCGGTCCATGCCCAGTCCGGGCTCCTGGCCGAAGGGCGGCTGGGGGGTGAAGGTCCATCCCGGGTGGGCATCGCTGGGCCCGGTGCGCTCGAGG
>Ga0302196_10001201_pt1 | contig 24631 bp, 22 predicted proteins | sample II_Bog_N1_3_FD_198794 | JGI IMG/M metagenome (GOLD analysis project Ga0302196, IMG submission 198794) | Peat permafrost microbial communities from Stordalen Mire near Abisko, Sweden - II_Bog_N1_3 | ecosystem: Environmental > Terrestrial > Soil > Wetlands > Peat | place: Sweden: Abisko...
GCCCCCTCCATCGACGCCGCCGCGCCCGACGCCAGCGGGCCCGACTCGACCATTTCCGACACGTCCGCGCCGGACAGCGAGGTACCGGACTCCGCGGATCGCAACGACACCTGCGTGCCCCTCACGTGCGCCGGCAAATGTAACCAGATGATCTGGACGGCTGCGGCGGGACGCTGGTTTGCCAGTGCGGCTTCTCGCAGACCTGCATGAACAACGAGTGCGTGACGCCGCCCGTCTGCCCCGCCGACGCGGGGTTCACTTCGACGATGCCCGGCGTGTATCCCGTCCCCGTGCCGGGCGGCTGCTCACGCGCCCTCATCGAAGCAATCGGGGCGAGCGGCGGCGGAAACGTCGATGGGGGTCTCGGCGGCGGCGGGTCCATCGTGACCGTGACCATCTCGCTGCAGTCGGTGACCTCGGAGCTCGTGGCGTTCGTTGGCACGGAGGGCATGGCCGCGTGCGCTGGCTCTTGCAGCTCGGCGCCGTTCACCGGGGGCGGTGTCCAGGGTGGCCTGGCGAGCGGGTCCCCGAGGGGAGGGACCGGCGGCGGCAGCTCCGAGGTCGACTCCAATTGCGCAAGCCCGACCATCGACAGCGCCTTCCTTTGCGGTCTGCGTCTCGTCGTCGCGGCAGGAGGCGGAGGAGCAGGCTCCTGCGCGGGCGGCGCGGGCGGCGCGGGCGGCGCGCCTGGCGTCAGCGGCTCGAAATGCGGGTCAGGGCTGGGTGGCGAGGGCGCGACCCTGACCGCGAACGGCATGGGCGGCGCGGCCGTCGATGGTGGCACGGCCGGCAGTGCCGGCACGGACATGTCGGGTGGAGCTTCGAACGGAGGCGGCGCGGGCGGCGGGGGGTATTTCTCGGGCGGCGGCGGCGCGATCGGCCCCGGCAACTCGGACTCGAACCCCCTGGGAGGTGGGGGAGGAGGAGGAACGTCGTGGGCCAACCCCAACGTCGTCAGCGGAAGCGTGACCTACACGACGAACGGATTCCAGAGCGACGGGTTCGTCCGCATCACATTCGAGTAGCCAAGCCACCCCGGCGGACTCCCTTGTCTTAACCCGGCTGCGCGTTACGCTCGCGACACAATGAGCACGCCCCGGTTCGACACCCTCCTCGACATCTCCGACTACGCCCTAAAGAGCTTCCCCGAGCGCGACCTCTTCGGCACGAAGAAGAACGGCACCTGGTCGTGGACGAAATACGGCGAGTTCGGGAAGATGGTCGAGAAGATGCGGGTCGGGCTCGCCTCGATCGGCCTCACCCGGGGCGACCGCATCGCCGTCATCGCCAACAACCGCGTCGAGTGGGCCGTGTGCGCCTACGCGGCCTTCGGTCTGGGCATCGCCTTCGTGCCCATGTACGAGGCCCAGCACGAGAAGGACTGGAAGTTCATCGTGCACGACTGCGACGCGAAGGCGCTCGTGGTCGCCAACACGGCCATCCTCGAGAAGACCAGGCCCTTCCTGACGAGCATCCCCACGCTCAAGCACATCGTCGTGCTCGACGGCGACTCGAGCGTCATCGGAGACCAGGTCTCGACCTTCAAGAGCCTCCTCGACGCCGCCGACGGCAAGTCCTCACCCCAGGGCGCGCGCCCGACCAAGGACGACATCGCCTGCTTCATCTACACGAGCGGCACGACGGGCAACCCCAAGGGCGTCATCCTCTCGCACAACAACATCGCGTCGAACGTCTCGGCCGTGCACGAGATCTTCCCCATGAACCAGGACGACCGCGCCCTCTCGTTCCTCCCGTGGGCGCACTCCTTCGGCCAGACGTGCGAGCTGCACGCGCTCTTCTCGACGGGCGCGTCGATGGCCCTCTGCGAGGCGGTCGACAAGATCCTGGACAACCTCGCCGAGGTGCACCCGACGATGCTCTTCAGCGTCCCGCGCATCTTCAACAAGATCTACACGGCGGTGCAGAAGAACATCGCCACCAAGCCCAAGCCCATCCAGGCGATGGTGAAGTCGGCCCTCAAGGCGACCGCCAAGGAGCGCGCGGGCCAGCGGCTCACCATCTCGGAGCTCGCGGTCCTGCGCCTCACCGACAAGCTCGTCTTCGAGAAGGTCCGGGCTCGCTTCGGCGGCCGGCTCAAGTACGCCTTCAGCGGCGGCGCCGCCATCTCGCGCGAGGTGGCCGAGTTCATCGACAGCCTCGGCGTCACCGTCTACGAGGGCTACGGCCTGACGGAGACGAGCCCGATCTCCACCGCCAACTACCCCGGCCTGCGGCGCATCGGCTCGGTCGGCCGCGCCATCCCGGGCGTGCGCATCGAGATCGACTCGTCGAACGGCGGGGGCGAGAAGAACGGCCGGCCGGAGGGCGAGATCGTCGTCTACGGGCCGAACGTCATGGTCGGCTACCACAACCGCCCCGAGGAGAACGCCGCGGCCTTCAACAAGGACCACGGCTTCCGCACGGGCGACATGGGCTACGTGGACGCGTCCGGCTTCCTCTTCATCACGGGGCGCATCAAGGAGCAGTACAAGCTCGAGAACGGCAAGTACGTGGTGCCGACTCCGCTCGAGGAGGCGCTCAAGCTCTCGCCCCTCATCGCCAACGCGATGGTCTACGGGGACAACAAGCCCTTCAACGTGGCCCTCGTCGTCGCCAACACCGACGCCCTGTCTCGCTGGGCCGGGGAGAACGGCCTCTCGACCTCGGACATGGACGCCCTCCTCCAGAACCCGAAGGTGAAGGAGCTCTACAAGGGCGAGATCGACAAGTACTCGCACGAGTTCAAGGGGTTCGAGTCCGTCGGCAGCTTCGCGCTCATCGCGAAGGACTTCACGACCGAGAACGAGATGCTCACGCCGAGCCTCAAGCTGAAGCGGCGCAAGGTGATGGAGGTCTACGGGGCCCTCCTCGACTCGCTCTACACGAAGAAGGCGGCCAAGCCGGCCGAGAAGACGGCGTCCGCCCAGGCCTAGGGGGGCCGACCAACCCCCTCTAGACCCGAGCAGCCCGTTGCCGTCCATCCACCGCTACGCCGAGTCCGACGTCCCCACCGACTACGGGGTCGTGCATCTGGTCGTCTACCGAAGGGGAGCGGCCAACGAGAGCGGAGCTGCCAGCGAGCCCAACGGAGGCGCGACCGCCGAGCTGCCCCCGATGCCCGAGGAGCACCTCGCCATCGTCGTGGGCGACCCGCGGGCATCGGCGAGCGACGCCTCCTTGCTCGTGCGCGTCCACTCCGAGTGCTGGACCGGCGAGGTCTTGCACTCGAAGAAGTGCGACTGCCGCGCCCAGCTCGACCTCGCGATGCGGGCGATCGCCAGCGCGGGGCGCGGGGTGGTCGTCTACCTGCGCCAGGAGGGCCGCGGCATCGGCCTGGGCAACAAGGTCCGCGCGTACGCGCTCCAGGAGGCGGGCGCCGACACGGTCGACGCCAACCGTATCCTCGGCTTCGCCGACGACGGGCGCACCTACGACGTCGCGGCCGCCATCCTCCAGGATCTCGGCGTGGGCACGGTCGCGCTGCTCACCAACAACCCCCGCAAGGTCGAGGGCCTTCGCACGCACGGCATCCGCGTGAGCGAGCGCGTCCCCGCGACGACGGAGCCCAACCCGCACAACGCCGACTACCTCGCGGTGAAGGCGCGCCGCATGGGTCACGAGTTTTGAACGAACGGAGGAGCGAGTGGCCGAGTTGAACGCGATGTCGGCTGCAGTCGTGCAGCTCAACTGCCAGGACGACGTGACGGCGAACCTGGCGCGCGTGCGCCACTGGACCGCGGAGGCCGCCCGCGCAGGCGCGCGGATCGTGACGCTGCCCGAGAACTTCGCCTTCGTGGGTGACGAGGCCGGCAAGCGCTCGCTGGCCGAGGAGATATCGAACGCCGCTGCTGGACCCATCGTCTCCGCGCTGCGCGAGGCTGCCTCGAAGGAGGGCGTGTACCTCGTCGCCGGCGGGATGCCCGAGAAGAGCGGAGACGCCGACCGTCCGTTCAACACCTCGCTCCTCATCGCCCCCGACGGATCCATCGCTGGCTCGTACCGCAAGATTCACCTGTTCGACGTCGACCTCGCCGACGGCACGAGCCTCCGCGAGAGCCGAGCCACGAAGCCAGGCCCGACGGCCCCGGTCCTCGAGAACGCGATCCCCGAGGTGGACGGCGTGCCTCTCGGCATGACCGTCTGCTACGACCTGCGCTTTCCGGAGCTCTACCGGATGCTCGAGCGGAAGGGCGCGCGCATCTTCACCGTCCCCGCCGCCTTCACGCTGACCACGGGCAAGGACCACTGGCACGTGCTCCTGCGCGCGCGCGCCATCGAGAACCAGGCCTTCGTCCTCGCCCCCGCGCAGACCGGCAAGCACACGCAGAGCTCGGGGCAGAGCCGGCAGACGTACGGCAAGAGCCTCATCGTGGATCCGTGGGGCGACGTGCTCGCGCAGTGCGGGGAAGGGGAGGGGTTCGCGGTGGCGCGGCTCGACTTCGCCTACCAGGACCGCGTGCGCGCCAGCCTGCCGTCGCTGTCGCACTGGAGGCTCTGAGCCTCGTGCCCACCTGGCGCGTCCCGATGGTCGACCTGCGCGCGCAGCACGCCGCCATCGGCGCCGATCTCCAGGCCGCGGCCATGGCGGTGGTGGAGCGGCAGGCGTTCATCCTCGGTGAGCCCGTCGCGCGCTTCGAGCGGACCCTCGAGGCGCTCTCCGGGACGACCCACGCCATCGGCGTCGCCTCGGGCTCCGACGCGCTCGCGCTCGCGCTGCGCGCCGTGGGCGTCGGACCTGGCGACGGCGTCGTGACGAGCGCGTTCGGCTTCGTGGCCACCGCCGAGGCCATCGTCCGCGTGGGGGCCCGCCCCATCTTCGCCGACGTGGACGAGTACAACCTCGCGCCGGCGTCGGTGGAGGAGGCGCTGGCTCGAGCGCACCCCCGCGCGCCGGCCCGGGCGATCCTCCCTGCGCACCTCTTCGGAGCGTGCGCCCCCATGGGCGAGCTCGTCGGGATCGCGCGTCGTCACGCGCTCGCGGTGGTCGAGGACGCGGCGCAGGCCATCCTTGCGACCTCCGCGGCCCCGAGCGGCGCACGCGGCCGGGCCGGAAGCCTCGGGGACGCGGGCGCGCTCAGCTTCTTTCCGAGCAAGAACCTCGGCGGCTGGGGAGATGGAGGCGCCGTCGTGACGTCACGCCAGGACGTGGCCGACCGCGTGCGCGCCCTGCGTGTCCACGGATCGCCTGCGTTCGACGTCGTCGGGACCAACAGCCGCCTCGACGCGTTGCAAGCCGCGGTGCTCGGCGCGAAGGTTCCCTACCTCGAGGGGTGGACGGCGGCCCGCGTCCGCGTCGCCGATCGTTACCGCGACCTCCTCGCGCCGCTCGGCGAGCGCGTCCTCTTGCCTCGAGCGAGCGAAGGCCATGTCTACAACCAGTTCGTGCTGCGGGTGGAGCGCCGCGACGCGCTCCTCGAGCACCTCGCCCGCCACGGCATCGAGGCACGCGCCTACTACCCGCGAGCCCTGCACGAGCTGCCGGCCTTCGCCGCCTTCGCCGACGGCACGCACCACCCCCGCGCGGAGGGGGCCGCCCGGACCGCCGTCGGCATCCCGATCTACCCGGAGCTCAGCGAGGCCCAGCAGGCCGAGGTCGCCGACGCGATCGCCGCCTTCGCTTGGTGACGAGGCCAGGCGCTTCGAGACCGCCCCTTGCCTAGCTCCTTGGCGCACCCGGGGAAGGGGCGTCTTCGGGGCCCCCCGTGTGCCAGCCTGGGCCGCGAGCGGCTGGCGTTGCAGGCGCTGTCGCGATCGGCGCCCCATCCGCGCCCCCTCTTCCCCCACAATTCCCGGGCAATCGAGGCCTGGCACGAACCCTGCTGAGCACGGTCTGCGGGCGAGTGGAGGGAATCATCCAATGCGACGATCTGATCTTCTCTTGGGGCTGTTGGTGGGTGCGGCGTCTCTGACGATGGTCGGGGAGCGCCAGGCGGCAGCGTGCGGCGGGTGCTTTCACCCCCCGCCGACGGCCATGGTGACCCCAACCGACATCACCGACGAGCGCATGCTCCTGTCGGTGTCGCCGACGCAGACCACCCTGTACGACCAGATCCAGTACAGCGGCAACCCGTCGTCGTTCGCCTGGGTGCTCCCCATCCACGGCACCGTCGCGGTGGGCCTCAGCGCGGACGTCCTCTTCGACACGGTGGACAGCCTGACGGCGACGCAGATCAACGCGCCCGTCCCCGACTGCCCGCCTCCGCCGGACTGCGGCTACGGGGGCGGCGGCTTCGGCGAGGACAACGGCGCCACCGCAGCGCCGAGCGCAGCCGCGGACGCCGGGACCGCCGTCAACAACGGTGTCGTCATCACGAAGCAGCAGAACGTCGGCCCTTACGCCACCGTCCAGCTTCACTCGACGAGCCCCACGGCGCTCAACGACTGGCTGACGACCAACGGCTACGACATCCCGACGGCGACGCAGACGATCATCGCCGCCTACGTCAACGAGGGCTTCGACTTCCTCGCCATGAAGCTCCTGCCCACCGCGGGCGTGCAGGCCATGCGCCCCGTCCGCGTGACGATGCCGGGCGCGTCGGTCTCGCTCCCGCTGCGCATGGCCGCCATCGGCACCGGCGCCACGGTCGGCATCACCGTCTGGGTGGTGAGCGACGGCCGCTACCAGCCGCAGAACTTCCCGTTCTTCCACATCGAGGACTCCGAGCTCATCTGGGACTGGAGCGTCAACTCGAGCAACTACACGAGCCTCCGCGCCTCGCACGAGGCCGCGCTCGGCGGCAAGGGCTGGGAGATCGAGAGCTCGCTCAGCCTCGCCGAGGACACGATCACGGGCGTCATCGAGAGCGGCGGTCTCTATTACCCGGGCGGTGGCGGACAGAACGGCGCCGCGTATCCTCCGCCCGTGGACGCCAGCGAGGACTACATCGCCGGGACGGACGCCAGCGGCAACCCGGAGACGCCCGACCAGGTGCGCACCGACGACGTGACCGACCTCTTCGCCGGCATGAACGCCCCGAACGTGACGGTCACCCGCATCCGCAGCGACATCTCCCACGCCGCGATGTCGACCGACTTCGTGCTGGCCGCGTCGCCGGACCAGTCGCAGCTCACCAACATCCGCAACGTCACCCAGCAGATCAACGTGCAGTGCCCCATCTACAGCAACGACTGCAGCGTCATCGGGTACGGCACGCCGAGCCAGTCGCAGGCCAGCGTGACGGCCGCGACGGGCGGCGGCTCGCCGGGAGGCACGTTCGCCTGCAACACGACGTCGACCGAGCCGGTCGGCGGCCCCGCCGGCCTCGGCGCTGCCGCAGCGCTCCTCGGCCTCGTCGTCACGCGGATGCGTAAGCGCCGCGCAGAGCAGTCGGGGCTCCGCTCCGCGAAGTAATCGTCAACAGGACACGTGGGTCCGGCCGCGGTCGGGCACGGCAAGGAGGATGGGATGCGTCGTTCGGTGCTCGTATTGGGACTCGTGCTCGGAGCGGCTTCGCTGGCGGTGATCGGCGAGCGTGACGCCGCCGCATGCGGGGGGTGCTTCCATCCTCCCTCGCAGACGGCGAGCGACATCAGCGACGAGCGGATGCTGCTCTCGGTCTCGCCGACCCAGACCACGCTCTACGACCAGATCGAGTACACCGGCAACCCGACCTCCTTCGCCTGGGTGCTGCCGATCCACGGCACGGTGACGGTCGGCCTCAGCGCCGACGTGCTCTTCGACTCCGTCGACGCGCTGACCCAGACGACCATCACCGCGCCGACGCCGGACTGCCCCAACGCCCCGAGCTGCGGCTCGAGCTTTGCGAACGCGGGCGTCGCTGCCCCGGAGGGCGCAGGCGGCGGCGACATGGGCGGCGTCACGGTGACGAAGCAGCAGAACGTCGGACCCTACGCGACCGTCCAGCTCCAGTCCACGAGCCCGAGCGCGCTGAACAGCTGGCTCACGACGAACGGCTTCGCCGTCCCGGCGGCGGTGCAGCCGATCATCGCGGCCTACGTCACCGAGGGCTTCAACTTCCTCGCGATGAAGCTCTTGCCGAACCAGGGCATCCAGGCGATGCGCCCGGTCCGTGTGACGTCGACGGGCGCCTCGCTCTCGCTTCCGCTGCGGATGGCCGCCATCGGGACGGGGGCCACGGTCGGCATCACCATCTGGGTCGTGAGCGACGGCCGCTACGATCCGCAGAACTTCCCCTTCTTCCACATCGAGGACTCCGAGCTCGTCTGGGACTGGGCCTCGAGCTCGAGCAACTACACGACCCTTCGAACGGAGCACGAGGCTGCGCTGGGCGGCAAGGGCTGGGAGCTCGAGAGCTCCCTCAGCCTGGCCGAGCAGACGATCAGCGGCGTCATAGAGAGCGGCGGCGTCTACTACGGCGGCGGCGGGGGCGGCCCCGGCGGCTTCGGCGGCGCGGCGCCGCCCGCGGACGCAAGCCAGGACTACCTCCCGGTGACGGACGCCAACGGCAACGTCGTCGAGACGGCGGACCAGGTGCGCACGGACGACATCACCGCGCTCTTCGCGGGCATGAATCCCCCGAACGTCCGCGTCACGCGGATGCGCAGCGACATCTCCCACGCCGCCATGACGACCGACTTCGTCCTCGCCGCGTCGACCGACCAGTCGGAGGTCACCAACATCCGCACCGTGACCCAGCAGATCAACCTGCAGTGCCCGATCTACGGCAACGATTGCAGCGTCATCGGCTACGGCACCCCCACGCAAGCGCAGGCGTCTGCCAGCGGCTCATCGCCCGGCGGAGCAGGCGGCGGGGGAGGCACCTTCGCGTGCAACACCACGAGCTCGGAGCCCCTCGGAGGCCGCGTCGGCCTGGGCGCGGCTGCGGCCATGCTCGGTCTGGTCGTCACGCGCATGCGCCGCAAGCGCCGCCGGTAGAAGCGCGGTGTTTTTCGCCGATGGCGGCGCGCTGGCGTCGTCGGGCATCGTCATCGTACAGGAAGTACGACTCCTCGGCCGCTCCTAGCCATCGCTTGCCCTCGGCGAAAACCACCACGCTTCTACGTGGTGGGGAGCTCAGTCACAGGTGCTGGCGAGCGATCTCCGCCCAGGTACCCGTGGGCTCGAGCTCCAGATACTTTCGCCAGTGGGGCCGTGCCTTGCCGCGCTCGGCGATCTGCTCGTAGGCCATGGCCAGGTTGAAGTGCGCGTCCGCGAAGCGGGGGTCCGCTGCGATGGCCTTCTCGAAGTAGGCGACCGCGTCCTTGGCCTCGCCTCGCTCCAGCATGACGTATCCGATGTTGTAGTGCGCCTCGGGCTGGCGCGGGTCGATCTCGAGGGCGCGGGTGTAGAGCTCCTCTGCCGCCTGCTCGTCGCCGCTGCGGAAGCGAATGTTGCCGAGGTTCGTGTACGCAATGGCGAGCGAAGGGTCGAGGTAGATGGCGCGCTTGTAGAGCGCCTCTGCCTCCTCGAACGTCGCAGGGTCCTCGTCGAGCGTGCTCGCCTTGGCGTAGAGGTCGTAGGCGGTGCGAGCGCGCTGGGCGGCCGTCTCGGGGCGCAGCACGCGGACGACGTCGTCGCGCAAGGTGGTCACCTGGAAGTCGATGACCATCTGCCCGGTGAGCGGCTCGAACGCGGCGCCGTCCACCCGGACGACAACGCGCCGCCCGTCGCTCACGATGCGCAGCTCCTGGAGCGGGCGCGTGACGCGGGGGAGGGTGTGCCGAAGGGCGCCGATGGCCTTGGCCACGTCGCGGATCTTCACGTGCTTGGCGAGGAGCCCGTGGGTCGCTCGCAGCGCGATGAGGTCCTGGAACGTGTACGCCCGCCGGCCGCTCTTGGTGCCCGTGGGCGACACGATGCTCGCCCGGTCGAGCGAGCGAAGGCGCGCCTCCGAGAGCCCGAGGAGCTTGGCGACCTCCTTGGTGCTGAAAAGGTCGGTCACGGGCTCGCGCGGGTCCGCGGCCGTGGCGCCGGCGTCCGTGGACGTCGCGGGGGCGGGCAGCTTCGACTCGGGCTTCACGCGCCCTCCGCCGTCACCGAACGCGACGTGGATGACGTTGGGCGCGGGACGGCCGCGACGCTTTCGTTTTCCTTCGGGAGTCTTCTGGTCGGTGGTCATGCTCATGGCTAGTGGGAGCAACCGGGGCACGACGAAGAGGGTAGGGGGGCGCATGCGCTCCTAGCTCCCGGCGGTTCCCGAATGTCGACCCTCTATCAATGGCGCCTGGACGTCGACGTCAATCCTCACCCCCCGTGGAGCGACAACAAATCGCATCTCGCAGGTGGAACGCCCGAGGGCCCGCCCGAGGCCTGCCGCGCGACTCGCGGCCTCCCGGCGGGCTATCCGCACGGCGCGGAGCCGGACGTGGAGGTCCTTCGAGGCCACGGCGGCGAGGAATTCCTGCTCGGCGGGGCTCATGGCCTCCGGGAACGGGACAATCATGCTGGTCGACCCGTACCAGAAGTCGCCCCCCGGCTCCTCCCGGACGGAGCCTTCGCTCACGGCGTCGGCCATCTCGAAGAGGGCGCGCCACCGGGCGTCGATGGAGCGGACGCGCGGCGCGCGCACGACCGACAGCAAGGAGAGCCGCGTCTTTGCGAGACCAGGGCGCTCTCCGCCGCCGCTCGTCTCCCTCGTCCCCTTCGTGTTTGGCCCCGTCACGAAACCGATCGTGCCGTGCGCGCGCGAGCGCGAGCAACTTACGCGCGCGACTGCTAGCCTCACCGTGTCTCGGGTCGGAGGAGCGATGGCGACGAAGCAGGCGAAGAAGAACAAGAAGCCGAGCGCGAAGAAGACGGCCGCGAAGGGCCCTTCGAGGGCGAAGAAGAAGAACGTGAAGGTCGCGCGGACCAAGCGCCCCGCACCGAAGAAGCACAAGGCGAGCGCGCGGCCGAAGACGGGCCCCAAGAAGAGCGCAGGAGCGCGGCCGAAGGCCGGCGCCACGAAGAAGGCGAAGGCCGGCCGAGCCGAGAGAGCGCGGCCGAAGGTCGCTGCGGGGCCGACCGAGCTCGACACCATCAAGCTCGCGTACCTGTTCCGCGACACGACGCCGGCGGACATCTACCGCGCCCTGATGGACTCGGCCGAGCACTCCACCTTCACGGGCGACGTGGCCGAGATCGACGCCCGCGTCGGCGGCGCGTTCCATTCCTACAGTGGCTTCATCCACGGGACGACGCTCGAGCTCGTCCCCGACGCCCGCATCGTCCAGTCGTGGCGCACCAAGGACTTCCCGACGAACAACCCGAGCTCGACCCTGGAGCTCACCTTCACGCCGGTGCCCGAGGGCACGCGGCTCGAGATGCGCCACATCGACGTCCCGAAGGACCAGGTCGAGTACGTCGTCTCGGGCTGGGTGAAGCACTACTGGGACCCGCTCGCCAAGCACCTCGGCAAGCGCGCGTCGGTGCGCCCCCCGCCGCTGGCCTAGCGTCGGGAATCGAGGGCGCTGAGAAGTGAGCCGCAGAGGGCGCAGAGGGATTCTTCAAAAACTCTCCCCTCTGCGTTCTCCGCGCGCCTCTGCGGTTCTCTACCTCCGAGGATCCGACGGCAAGCTAGCGCATCGAGATGGCGCGCTCGAGCGGCGCGCTCAAGGGGACCGTGATGGGCTCGACGACGAGGCCGCCCGCCGTCGAGTCGATCCACGTCGCGTGCGCGACGCGAGGGCCGCCGGCCGAAGGCGCCTCGCCGACGCTCCCCACGTTGATGAAGCGGACGTCCCCGACGGTTCGGTCGAACGGGACGTGGCTCATGCCGCACACGACCACGTCCGCCGGGTCGTCCCCCATGAGGGCGTTGAGCTCGTCGTCGCTCATGTCGTGCGTCAGCTCCTCGGCCGGATCGGCCGGGGCCCCATGGACGAGCAGGAGCTCCTTGCCGTCCTCCAGGGGGAGGCGAAAGTGCGTAGGCAGCCGCTTCAGACGCTCGAGGATGATGTCCCCGAGCTCGGTGCGCACGGCGCGCATGCGGTCGAGGCGACGACGCTCGTGCTCGCTCCGCGGATGAATCTCCGTCGGGTCGAGCGTGGCGAGGGCCTTGTCCGACACGCCCTGCACGAGGACCGCGCCCGCCGCCACGAGGCGACGCCACGTCTCGAGGGGAGCAGGCCCCGGGAACACGATGTCGCCGGCCACCAGGATCTTGTGGAAGCTCCGGCGCTCCGCGGTCGCGAGCACGGCCGCCAGTGCGTCGAGGTGGCCGTGGATGTCCGAGATGCAGAGGAGGCGCATGACAATGAGATCGTAGTCGCTGTGGGGGTCGATCGCATCCCCCTTGGCGCAGATTCCGCGCTTTTTTCGCGCGGGACTTGCATGCGACTCTAGAGCGAGTCCAGCCCCGCCCGGAGCTCTGCGACGAGGGCTACGACGGCTGCGCGTCGTGCCTCGGGCGTCTTGGACTCTTCGATGCGACGCACGATGGCCGTGCCGACGACGACGCCATCAGCCTGGGCCCCCGCGGCGCGCGCCTTGTCCGCCGAGTCGATCCCGAAGCCGACGACGACGGGGACACCGAGCGCGTCGTGCAGGCGTGCGGCGTGGGCGCTCGCGTCCGTGAGCGGCGCGGCTGCGGCGCCGGTGACGCCGGCCACCGAGACGTAGTAGGCGAAGCCAACGGGATTCGAAGCGTGCGCGCGCCTGACGGCCTCGACGCGGCTCTCGGAGCTCGTCGGCGTGAGCAGCGGCACGACGCGGATGCCGCGGGCGGCGGCGAGGGTACGGAGCGCGACGGACTCCTCCACGGGCAGATCGACGACGAGCAGCGCGTCGACCGAGCCCGCGGCCTCCGCGACGACGCGCGCCTCACCGTGGACGAAGATCGGGTTGTAGTAACCGAAGAGGACGATCGGGGTCTCGGGCTTCCGGGCGCGGACTGCGGCAGCGACGCGCAACGTCGGCACGAGGCCGCCACCGCGGGCGATGGCACGCTGGCTGGCGCGCGCGATGCTCGGCCCGTCGGCGGTGGGATCGCTGAAGGGCACGCCGAGCTCCAGGATGTCCGCTCCGGCGTCCACCGCCGCGCAGGCGAGGGCGACCGACTCCTCCGCGCTCGGATCTCCGACGCAGAGGTAGACGACGAGGGCCCTCCGGCGTCGCGGCTGCGCGGCCCGGAGGCGGTCAAATGTCTCCTCGAGGCGGCCCTTCGTGGTGGGGTGGCTCGCAGGCTCCATCGAGCCCTCGCCATAGCAGGACGCGCGCCCGGACGCCTGCAAATGCTGGCCAGTGCGAGGTCAGCCAGGGTATAAAGGGCCATGATCTATCTTCGAAGCTTTGGCTTTCTTGCGATTTCGAGCTGCGTTGCCATCACGTCTTTCGTCGCCGTCGGCTGCAGCAGCAGCACGTCGGGCGGCGGCGGCGAGACGGACAGCGGGGCGGCAAAGACCGACTCCGGCACGCCCAGCGGCGACACCGGCGCGGCCTCGGACACCGGCACCGCCGCGGACACGGGCGTCGCAGTCGACACCGGCACCCCGGTGGACACCGGCGCGACCTCGGACGACACGGGCGCCCCCGCCGACACCGGCTCGGCGACCGAGACCGGCCCGGGCGACTCGAGCATCACCTGCAACGGCACGCCGGCGACGCATGCCGTCACCGTCGGTCCCAACAGCTCGCTCACGTTCAGCCCCTCGGCGCTCACGATCTGCCCGGGCGACACCGTGACGTGGACGTGGGCCGGCTCCGGCCACGACGTGACGAGCGGCACGAACGGCACGCCCGACAACAACTTCTGCAACGGCGCCACGTCCGGCGACCCGGGCGACACCAACTGCGCGATGGCGCCCCTCGAGAACGCGGGCTTCGTCTACTCCCACGTGTTTCCGACCGCCGGGACGTTCCCGTACTACTGCCGCCCCCACTTCTCCTTCGGGATGACGGGCACGATCACCGTCCAGTAACGACCTCGCCCCCAAGGTGGCCGGGGAAGTCCCCAATGTGCGCGAGCCGTGGGTCATGGTAAGCCCGTAACCATGAACCTTACGCACGCCCTGCCCATTCGCGCTTTCTCTGGCCTCCTTGTGTCCGCCGCGCTCCTCACGGTCGGAGGATGCAGCAGCAGCACCAGCCCCACGACCCCCGAGACCGACAGCGGCACGCCGGTGGGCGACACCGGCACGCCGACGTGCTCCGGCACCCCCGCCACGCACGACGTGCAGGTCGGCGGATCGACCTTCACCTTCACGCCCGCCACGCTCACCATCTGCGCCGGAGACACGGTGCACTGGGTGTGGATGGGAACCGGCCACGACGTCGAGAGCGGAACGAACGGAACGGCGGACAACAAGTTCTGCAGCGGCACGTCGCCGACCGATCCGGGCGACACGAACTGCGCGATGGCGCCGCTCCAGAACGCCGGATTCACCTACGACCACGTCTTCACGACGGCGGGCTCGTTCCCGTACTTCTGCCGCCCGCACGCGAGCATCGGCATGGTCGGCACGATCACCGTTCAGTAAATGCTCGTGGCGGCTTCACGCGCCCTCGCCTTGGCGACCGTCGTGGCCTGCGCCATCGGATGCAGCAGCGGCAGCCCGCCCGGCGCAGACGCGTCGGACGCGGCCCCGCCGTCGTCCTCGCAGCCCGCGACGGTCACCGTCCCCGCCGAGGTGACGGAGCTCGTCGGCGAGGTGCACCTGCACCAGTACCCCGACGGCTCCCACGCGTGGGCCGCGTTCCTGCAGCAGGGCATCCCGGTGACCACGTTCCACCGTGACTCCGTGACCGAGATCGACACGGTCGTCACCAAGACCGACGGCCCATGCAACCTGTATGTGGCGCCCACGTGCACGTCGGTCTGCCTCGGCGCCACGTTCTGCTACGCGCCCGACACGTGCCAGCCGCTCCCGGCGTGGACGTACATCAACGGCGGGGAGGTGGACGTCACCGGCAGCAGCCTCATCCCGCTCATTCGCATGTACTGGGACGCCGCCGCGTCCTCGTACGACTCGGACCCCGCGCCCGGCGGGCTGACGCTGTTCGCCGGCGGCGAGCAGCTCAAGATCGTGGGCGGCACGGGCGAGTTCGCGTTCAGGGGGACCGTCCCCGCGCCCATGCCCCTCGTGCTCCTCTCGCCCAGCCCCAGCGAGGACTTTCACATGCCTCTCGGCGCCACGGCGCTTCCGCTCACCTGGAAGAGCCTGAACAGCGGGTCCATCGAGGTGCTCATCACCGCTTCGTCACCCTCGGGAGCGGAGGGCGAGATCCGCTGCTACACGGACGACACGGGCTCGCTCACCGTCCCCGCCGACCTCATGGCCGCCATGCCTCCGCCTCCCCGTGCGACGACCTTCGAGATCCTCCGCAACGTGGAGATCGTCATGCCGATCGCGCGGCCCGGCGCGGGGGTCTTCATCCACGCCGGTCAGACGACGTGGATGACCGGGATGAACTGAGCGCGGACCTGCGGTTAGGGGAGCAGGCGCGCGAGGAGCGTCTGCAGGTCCTTGTCGCCGCGACCCGAGCTGCACATGACGAGCGTGGCCGCATGTCCGCGTTTCTCGGCGAGGTCCTTGGCGATCGAGCCTAGCTTCGCGAACGGGTGCGCCGTCTCGAGCGCCGTGAGGAGCCCCTCGGTCTTCGCGACGAGCGAGACAGCTGCGAGCGCCTCGTCGTCCGTCGCGTGAACGTACGTCGCGCGGCCCGTCTCCTTGAGCCACGCGTGCTCCGGGCCCACGCCCGGGTAGTCGAGCCCCGCGCTGATGGAGTGAGCCTCGGTGATCTGCCCGCCATCGTCGCACAGCACGTAGCTCTTCGAGCCGTGCAGGACGCCGATGCGACCCGCCGACAACGTCGCCGCGTGCTTGCCGCTCGGGATACCCGACCCCGACGCCTCGACGCCGTAGAGAGCGACCGTGTCGTCGGTCATGAACCCGCGAAAGAGCCCTATTGCGTTGGACCCGCCGCCCACGCACGCGATCGCCGCGTCCGGCAAGGCGCCCGTCGCCTTCAGGATCTGCGCGCGCGCCTCCTCCCCGATGACGCTCTGGAGGCGCGCGACCAGATCAGGGTAGGGGTGCGGGCCTGCGGCGCTCCCGATGCAGTAATACGTGGTGCTCACGTTGGTGACCCAGTCGCGGAGCGCCTCGTTCATGGCGTCCTTCAGCGTGCGCGAGCCCGCGTCGACCGGGATGACCTTCGCGCCGAGGAGCTTCATGCGCCCCACGTTGGGAGCCTGGCGCGCCACGTCCTCCGCGCCCATGTAGACCTCGCACGGCAGGTCGAAGAGCGCGCACGCCGTCGCCGTCGCGACGCCGTGCTGGCCCGCGCCCGTCTCCGCGATGACGCGGCGCTTGCCCATCTTCTTCGCGAGGAGCGCCTGGCCGAGCGCGTTGTTGATCTTGTGCGCGCCCGTGTGACAGAGGTCCTCCCGCTTGAGGAAGAGCCGGGCGAGCACCTTGCCCGTGGGGTCGATCGCGTGCGCGAGCCGCTTTGCTTCGGAGAGGGGCGTCGGCCGCCCGACGTAGCTCTCGAGCAGCCCGCGCCACTCCTGGTCGAACGCCGGGCTCTTCACGATCGTCTCGACGGCCACCGTGAGCTCTTCGAGCGCCGGCACGAGCGTCTCGGCGACGAATCGCCCGCCAAAGGGTCCGTAGTATCCAGGTTGTGACATGGGTCGGTGCGCGGCGTCGGAGATGGTCACGGGGAGATCGGGAGATCGGGAGAAATGCCGGATGCTTAATACACTCTCTTCTCCCGATCTCCCGATCTCCCTGTGATCATCTCCGTCTCGCCTGGGAGGGCGCACGGGGCGACTTGCGTTTGCGGGCGTTCGAAATCACGATGCGGCGCCATGAGCGAAGCCCCCCTGCTCCAGACGCGAAGCGAATTTCCCACGCTCGAAAAAGGCGTGCACCTCATCAGCCACTCGCTCGGGGCCATGCCCCGGGCCGCCCGCGCCAACGCGACGCGCTTCCTCGACGAGTGGGAGAACGACTCCATCAACGCGTGGCACGACTGGCTGCCCGCCGTCCGGTCGCTCGGCGACCTCATCGCCAAGGTCATCGGCGTCGACGCCGGGACCGTCGTGGTCCTGCCCAACGTGTCGACGGTCCAGGCCGTTGTCGCGTCGTGCTTCACCTTCGACGCCGGGGCCAAGCGCAACAAGATCGTCTACGACGACCTCAACTTCTCCACCGTCCACTACGTCTGGCAGGAGCAGCAGCGGCGCGGCGCCGAGCTCTGCGTCGTCAAATCAAAGGACGGCATCCACCCGCCCACCGAGGAGCTCCTGGCCGCCATCGACGAGCGCACGCTGCTCGTCCCCATCAGCCACGTCCTCTTCCGCTCGAGCGCCATGTACGACGCCAAGCGGATCATCGACCGCGCGCACGCCGTCGGCGCCAAGGTGCTGCTCGATTGCTACCAATCGGCCGGCACGGTGCCGCTCGCGCTGAAGGAGTGGGGCTGCGACATGGCCTGCGGCGGCTCCGTGAAGTGGGTGTGCGGCGGACCGGGCGCCGCGTACCTCTATGCGCGGCCCGACCTCCTGCCCACGCTCTCGCCCATGGCCACCGGCTGGTTCGGCCACGCCGAGCCGTTCGCCTTCGACATGGGCCCCATGCGCTACGCGGCGGACGCGTGGCGCATGATCGGCGGCACGCCCGCAATTCCCGGCATCTACACCGCCCGCGCCGGCTGGGAGATCATCGAGAAGATCGGTGTCGCCAACATCCGCCAGAAGTCGCTCCGCCAGACGACGCTCTTGCGCGGCCTCGTCGAGGAGCGCGGCTTCACCGTCAACACCCCGCGCGCCGACGACGCGCGTGGCGGCACCATCTGCTTCGACTTCGAGGGGGCCGAGGCCGTCTCGCGCGAGCTCTCGCGCCGCAAGTTTTTCCACGACTACCGCCCGCGGTGCGGCCTCCGCGTGAGCCCGCACTTCTACACGACGGACGAGGAGCTCCACCGCTTCATGAAGGAGCTCGACGGCGTCCGCTAGCCGGCGCCGTGCCTAGCCAGCCAGAGGCGGTAGGCGCCGAAGCCCAGCACCATCAGGACGAGGAGCGTGCCGAAGAACGCGATCGCGCCGACGAGCGCGACCCTCGACTTGCTCACCGGAGCCCAGGTCTCCACCGGGGGACGCGGGGAGGGGGCGGGGAAGGGCGGCGGGGGCGCAGTGAGCGGGGCCGCGGGCGGGCGCGGCGGCGCGATGCGCGTCGGATCGTCGAGCGTGTCCGAGGCGGACGGCGCCTGCGCGTACGCCGGTTTCGGGGGCGCGAAGGGCATGGGGTCCGTCCCCGGAGGCGCGTCGGTCGACTCCGGAGCCGTCAGCGTGGCCACGAGCGTCGGCGGCTCCACGGCAGGGGCGGGGCGGTCGTGCATGATCACGGTGCCGCGGAGCGCCATCCCGACCGGCACCGCGGCCTTGAACGCCCCCGGGCTGAGGGCGCCGCCCGGACCCAGCGTCGTCGCCGCCGGGCTCGTCCCGGGGGAGCCGTACATCTTGACCGTCGCTACGGGCATCGCCCCGGGCGGCGGGTTCGCGGGGGCGGTAGGGCCAGCGACCATCGCCGACTGGATCTCCGCCCACAGCTCACCGGCGTCCCTCGGCCGCGATGCCTTGTCCGGGTGCACGCACCGGTCGAGGAGCGCCTCGAGACGCGGCGGGAGCGACAGGCCCAGGGCCCTCGCCGACGGGCGTGCCGCGGGATCGATGGCGAGGCGGAGGCCCTCGATCATCGTGTCGGCCTGCCGGACCTTCTTCCCCGAGAGGGCTTCGAGGATCACCATGGCGAGCCCGTAGACGTCGGTCGAGGGATCGACCGCGCCGTAGCGCTTCGTGTCGAACTGCTCGGGCGCGCCGTACGCGGGGGAGCAGACGGTGACGCGGGTGAGTGTCTCGGCCGCGTTGACGCCGAGCGCCGCGGGCTCGAGGACCTTGGCCATCCCGAAGTCGAGCACCTTGAGGCGCACGCCGCTCCGGGTGACCGCGAGGAAGAGGTTGCCGGGCTTCACGTCCCGGTGAACGACGCCCTGCCTGTGCGCGTGCTCGAGGGCGCGCGCCGCGGGCTCGAAGAGGGCGAGCACCTCCGCGAGCGGGCGGCCGGCCGACTGCGTGCGGCGGCGCGAGGTGAAGTCCTCGGCGAGCGACTTGCCGGAGAGCCACTCGAGCACGATGTACGGCACGAGGTGCCCCGACGCGGCGGTCGCCCCGCCGCTCGAGATGCTGCGGACGATGTCGAGGCTGCCCTGCGAGAGGCGGTAGCTGATCTGGCTCTCCGCGCGGAAGCGCTCGACGAGCTGCGCGGCGATCGCCGGAGGCAGCGCGGCGGGCAGCTTCATGCACTTGATGGCGACGTCCTCGTTCAGCCCGATGTGCCGGCCGCGGTAGACGACGCTGAAGCCACCCTCGCCGACGCGCGCGTCCACGCGCACCTGCGGCTCGATGTGCTTTCCGACGAAGCCATACGCATCGCCAGAGACCATGACCGCTTGTCTACCACACCCGCGCTCGCCCGCCCGCCGGGGTGGCCAGGGCGCGCCTGGAGCTTCTCCGTACCGGGAGCGTCAGCGACCGGTGACCCGGCGCCCCAGGTTTGCGCCGGCGAGGCATCGTCACCGCTCGCGGTACCGAGGACAGGCCGCAGCGGTGCGAAGCCGGCGCGCGGCTACCCGCGGGTCTTCCAGGCGGGAGGACGGCGCTCGAAGTAGGCGTTCACGGCCTCGATGTGGTCCGGTCCGGTCCAGGTGGCGACGAAGCTCGCGCGCTCGCCCGCGAGGAGCTCGGCCCCGCCGGCCCTCTCGCGGGCGCGGAGGAGGCGCTTCATCGAGGCGACGGCCTCGGGGGAGCCGCGGGCGATGTCGTCGGCCCACGCGAGCGCGACCTCGGCGCACGTGCCGTCGTCGCAGATGGCGTCGACGAGGCCCACGGCGAGCGCCTCCCCGGCGGACAGCTCCTGCGCCGTGTAGAGGAGCCGCGCGGCGGTCCCGGCGCCCACGAGCGAGACGAGCCGCCCGAGCACGCCCCAGGCGGGCGTCACCCCGAGCCGCACCTGCTTCCACGAGACCCTCGCGCGCCGGTCGGCGACGCGCAGATCGCAGGCCACGGCGAGCTCCGCGCCGCCCCCGAACGCGACGCCGGGCAGCGCGGCGAGGACGGGGAAGGGGAGCTCGGCCAGGGCGGTGCAGAGCGCCGCGCCCGCGTCGGCGAAGCGCTCGGCGTCCGCGGGCGCGTGCTTGCCGGCGAGCTCGCGGAGGTCGCCGCCGGACACGAAGGCGTCGCCCTCGCCGGTCAGGACGATCGCGCGGAGCCCGGGGTCCTGCGCGGCGCCCTCCGCGGCGCGGGCGAGCTCGGCCATGGTCGCCGCGTCGAGCGCGTTCTTCGCCTGCGGCCGCGCGATGGTCCACAGGGCCGTCGTGCCCCGCCGCTCGACGCGCAGCACGTCAGCCCGAGGCCTCGTGGGCGCCGTTGACCTTCCGGATGCGGCGCGGGCGGCGCTCCTCCTCGATGACCACGTCCCTCCGGGCCCGGCGCTTGCGGCGCGTCTCCAGGTAGTGCTCGGCGTGCGAGATGATGGCGCCGGCCACGTCGATCCCGCTGGCCCGCTCGACCCCTTCGAGGCCCGGCGAGCTGTTGATCTCGAGGATCTTCGGCCCGTCCTTGCCCTCCAGCATGTCGACGCCGGCGATCTCGAGGCCCATCACCTTGGTCGCGGCGACGGCGGCGATGCGGTAGCGCGGGTCGAGCTTGATGCGCTCTCCCTGGCCGCCGCGGTGGAGGTTCGAGCGGAACTCGCCCGCCTTCGCCTGGCGGCGCATCGAGGCGACGACCTTCCCGCCCACGACGATGGCGCGGTAGTCCTTCCCCTTCGACTCGGCGATGTACTCTTGGAGGATGATGTCCTGGCCCATCGCCCACAGGGTCTCGAGCAAGGACGTCACAGCCTGTGGCGTCTCGGCGATCATCGTGCCGATGCCCTGGGCTCCCTGCTGGAGCTTCACGATGGCCGGGCAGCCCCCCACGAACGACAGGGCGAGCTCGACGGAGTCGGGTGTCCGGGCGCAGACGGTCGTGGGGACGTCGATGTCCTTCTTCGTCAGGAGCTGGATGGCGCGCAGCTTGTCCCGGGAGCGGGCGATGGCGACGGCGGTGTTGAGGACCGGGACGCCCATCATGTCGAACTGCCGGACGACCGCGAGGCCGTAGTTGGTGATGGAGGCCCCGATGCGGGGGAGCACGAGGTCCGCGTGGGGGACGTGCGTGTTGCCCAGGAACATCGACGGCCGCCCCCGCGACACCACGATGTGGAAATCGAGCGGATCGGCCACCGTCACCTCGTGGCCACGCGATCGCGCGGCCAGCACGAGGCGGCTGGTCGAGTAGAGGGTCGCGCTTCGGGAGAGGATGAGCAGGCGCATCGGCTGCCTGAAGGTACGGTCGGCCAACCCGGGAAGGCAATGCGCAAGCACGGGGGCCCCCCGAACCCTCCCAGGTCACCTGTGCAGGCGGCGGCTCCTGCCGATGAGGCTGCCGGGGCCGACGGGCGGGCGCCCTCGACGCTCGCGCTCAGCTCTGGGCGACGGCGGCGGGGGGCGCCTTCGCGGGCGCGTCCAGCTGCGTCCTGACCGGCTGCGGCGCCTTCGCCGTCTGCGCGACGCCCCGCGGCATCAGGGCCGCCACCGCGATCACGGCGAGGGCCGCGATGCGAAGGTGGAGATGGGCTCGCGGGGACATGTCTTGTCCTCATGCACTCGCCATGCCGCGCGTTCGTTCACCCGAAAGGGGGTCCCTCGCGTGGAGTCCCCGGTGTTTTCCTACGGCCGCTGCGACCGCAAACCTGCGGGCTCTCGTGGCGTTTCGCATCGTTGTGACCGGCCACGACACCGATGTCACTGGATCGGGTGACATGGCTCATGGCGGATACACCCCGTGTCTCCTTGGACAGTCTGTCGGGTCTCCCGACAACCCTGCCGGCACCAGGGACCCCGGCCGCACCATTTGCGCGTTCTCCCTGGGCGGTGCCGGCGCCGGTCGGGCGAAGGGCGTTGGCGGAGTCAGCCCACACAGGGCTAATGCGACGCGCGACGGAACGCGGTGAAGGCCACGAGGCACATTCCAAGCGCAAATCCCCCGGTCATCCCCGCGTCGAGCAAGACGCCGAAGGCGTGGGCCTGGCCGATGGAGGCGCGCATGAGATCGACGCCGTACGTCACGGGGTTGCACATCACGAGCGTGCGCATCCAGGAGGGCATGCCCTCGGGCGGGAAGACGCCGCCTGACAGGAAGTAGAGCGGAAGCACGACGAAGTTCGAGATGACGCCGAAGCCCTCGAACGTCCTCATCCGGCTCCCGACCGCGACCCCGAGCGCGGTGATGCCGATCGACAGGAGCGCGGCCGCGCCCAGGAGGCAGAGCCCATCCACGATGCCGAAGTTCACCCCGACCATGGGGGCGAAGGCCGCGGCCACGACGGCCTGCGTCAAGGTGACGAGGGCGCCGCCGCACGTCTTGCCGACGACGATGGCGAAGCGCGAGATGGGGGCCACGAGCACCTCGCGGAGCATGCCGAACTCGCGGTCCCACACGATGGTGATGCCCTGGAACATGCCGCCGAAGAGGATGGTCATGGCGATGGCGCCCGAGTAGACGAACTGCCGGTAATCGCCGGCTCCTCCCACCGCCGCGTGCCGGAACCCCGAGCCGAAGAGGACCATCCAGATGAAGGGGCGGCCGATGGCGCCCGCGAGCTGGCTCCTGTCGCGGGCGAAGCGCAGCAGGTCGCGCCGGGTCAAGGCGAGCACCGCCGCGAGGTCGGTCGCGAGGGGCGACATGAAGCGCACACCGGCGGCCCGGCCGGAGGCTCCGCCGCCGAGCTCGGGGAGAGTCGTGCTCATCCGCTCCGTCCCCGCGCGCGGAGGCGCGTGCGCATCGCCTGGTGCTGGCCGTTGCCCTGGTCGTGCTCGTCGCGGATGTCCCGGCCGGTCAGGACGACGAAGGCGTCCTCGAGGCGCGGCCGCACGACCGTCACCTCGCGCAGCCCGAGCCCGCGCTCCGACAGGCGCGCGAGCATCAGCTCCGGACGGTCGCCCTCGATCTCGAGCCCGGCGGGCGTCTCGCGGTACGCGAAGCCGAGATCGGCCGCGGCGGCGGCGGTCTTCGCGTCGTCCTCGGTGCGCACGACGAGGCGCTCCTTGCCGCCGTGGGCGATGATCTCGCGGGGGGTGCCGCGGGCGATGAGCTTGCCGTGGTCGATGATGGCGACGTCGTCGCAGCGCTCGGCCTCGTCCATGTAATGCGTCGTGACGAACACGGTCCGCTCGCGGGACGCGCCGATGTGGACGAGGTGGTCCCACACGACCCGGCGCGTCTGCGGATCGAGCCCGACGGTGGGCTCGTCGAGCACGAGGACCTCGGGCTCGTGGGTGAGGGCGCGCGCGATCTCGAGCCTCCGCCTCATGCCGCCCGAGAAGGTGCGCACGAGCTGATCGGCGACGCGGGCGAGGCCGATCCACTCGAGCACGTCGGTGACGCGCCTGGCGCGCTCGGACGAGGGGACGCCGAAGATGGCGACGTGGAGCATGAGGTTCTCGCGCGCGGACAACCTGTCATCGAGCGAGGAGTCCTGGAAGACGACCCCCGTGCGCCGGCGCACGTCCCGCGGGTGAAGCGCGACGTCGAACCCGGCGACGAGCCCGCGCCCGCCGCTCGGGGCGAGGAGGGTCGTCAGGATCTTGATGGTCGTGCTCTTGCCGGCTCCGTTGGGTCCGAGCAGAGCGAAGAGCGCTCCGCGGGGGACGTCGAGGTCGAGCCCCTCGAGGGCGACCAGCTCCCCGAAGGAGCGGCTGAGCTTCTCCGTGCGGATGGCGGGGTCGTCCATGGGGGAAGCTCCTTCTTAGCGCGTCCTGGCTCGGTACCGAGAGCGTAAGCGACCGGTGACCATGACGTCGGGGCCCGGGCTCGAGACGTCGTATCACCGCTCGCTGACGCTCGCGGTACCGTGGCGGAGGGCGTGGGAACGCATCGTGCGGGTCCGCGGTCGCGTGACTCCGAACCGCGGTTGCGTGCCAAGGGAGCGCGGCCTCGTTGATCCGAGCCCCGGTCGCGTCGTTCGGGAGCGCTGTCCGTCGTGACGGCTCTGCTACCTCGCCGCGAACGACACCCGCTGCTTGCCCGCGGCGATCACTCGAGCGGTCACGTTGGCCCACGTGTCCGTTGGGGAGGCCGCGATCTCCGTGACCCCGGGCTCGCCTGTCGGTGCAATCTGCACGGTGTAGTGGGCGGCGGGCGGACCGTCGTAGCGGCCGAGCATCGCCCAGAAGGTCGCCTTCACCTCGCCCGTGTCGGCCTTGCAGTTGCATTGGTCGACGCCGTCGGCCACCGCCTGCGCGAGGCTGGCCGCCTTCTCGTCGGGCGTCGCCGAGGCGCCGCTCAGGGACGCGACCGACTCGCCCAGCTCGGGGCACCGGTCGGACACCGAGGGCGTCGCTCCCTCCGGGGGAGCCTTCCTGGCGGGATCGATCTGCCCGCTCGTCGACCGGGCGGCGAGCGCGCGCGAGGCGGCGCTGTCCGGCGGGGGAGGCGCCTTCGTACGGACCTCGAAGACGAAGCCCGCGCGGACGTACCCGGCGCGCGCGGCGTCGTCCAGGGCGGCGGCGACCTCCGACCATCGGTCCGTGCGCGCGAAGGCGGCGACGAACGCGGTGTCGTCGGCGGAGGTCTTGCCGGGGTGGCCCTTCGTCCAGAGCGACGCCTTCTCGAGGCGCACGCGACGG
>Ga0302196_10001211_pt1 | contig 24558 bp, 16 predicted proteins | sample II_Bog_N1_3_FD_198794 | JGI IMG/M metagenome (GOLD analysis project Ga0302196, IMG submission 198794) | Peat permafrost microbial communities from Stordalen Mire near Abisko, Sweden - II_Bog_N1_3 | ecosystem: Environmental > Terrestrial > Soil > Wetlands > Peat | place: Sweden: Abisko...
CCCGACGCGCCGGGCGGTCGGAGGAGCGCGGTCCTTCGCTTCCCCGACGCGATGGTCGGTCGGAGGAGCGCGGTCCTTCGCTTCCCCGACGCGATGGTGGGTCGGAGGAGCGCGCTCCTTCGCCTCCCCGACGCGCCGGTGGGTCGGAGGAGCGCGGTCCTTCGCTTCCCCGACGCGCCGGTGGGTCGGAGGAGCGCGGCCCTTCGCTTCCCCGGCGCGATGGTGGGTCGGAGGAGCGTGGTCCTTCGCTTCGCCAGCGCGATGGTCGGTCGGAGGAGCGCGGTCCTCTCGTTGACCGAGGTGCCGCTTCGAGGGAAGGCGGCGCGGCCGCGACTCCCCGACGCGCCTCCCCGCCGGAGACACCGCGGTCTCCCGAGACCCGGTCGCCCCCCTTACGACTCGACCGCCCGCTCCTCCGCGATCGCCCTGACGAGGCTCGCGCAAAGCGGCGACCTTCGCGCCTCCCGGGGCGCGACCCCGGGCACGACGCTGTCGTACACCGTCAGCCAGAACGCATCGATGCGTCGCGCGACGAGCCAGGGCGCGTGCCGATCGAGGTCGACGGCGAGCGCGCACACCACGATGGCGTGCCGCCCGGCCACCCCGTGAAGCCGCCGCATGACCTCCTCCAGCACCGGCCCCGTGAACGGCGCGTAGAGGAAGAACACGGTCCCATCGCCGAGATCCGCCGTGCGCGCGTCGGCGTGCACGAAGCTCACCTGGGCGCCCACGCGCGCCGCCGCAGCTCGCGCCTGCTCGACGAGAGGCGCCTGAAGCTCGATGCCCCGCGCCGCGGCCCCCGTCAGCAGGCGCGTGAGGAGCACGACCTTGCCGAGCCCGGCGCCCAGATCGATCACCGTGTCGTCCGCCGCCACCGGGACCTCGGCCAGCGCACGCACGATCGCCGCGATCCCGCTCGGGTGGTAGCCGAGCAGGTGCTCGCCGGGCGGAGTCGTCGGGACCGGCAGGCGGATGCCGAGGCGCGCCTCGATCGCGGCGTCGCGCGCGGGCGGGCTCATCGCCGCGAGCCAGGAGAGGATCCCTTCGCCGTGCATCGGCGACCATTGTACGAAATCTTCGGCCGTGTTCCCCTCCTTGCCGTCATCCGTTCGGGCTACTTGGGGCCGAGGAAGGCCTCGGGTAGCCATCGCGTAGGACAGCCGGAGCGTAGGAAGCGGCGAGGCGGGTTCGGCAACAGGAGTCGCGTATGGCGAGCGTGAAGGCCTATCGGTTTGGCGAGGCGGGCAGCCCGAGCTACCCCGTCGATTTCGAGGTCTCCAAGAAGGCGGTCTTGCAGGTCACCGACATCAAGACCAACAGGAACAAGTACTACGCCATCGAGCTCCACGTGGCCGGCACGCAGTACCGCGTCTTCACGCACTACGGCCGCACCGACGACCTCGAGGGCAACGCGGAGGCGGGCGCCAAGGAGTGCCGCTTCTTCGCCGACGCCGTGGAGGCCATGGCTTGCTACGAGCAGATCTACCGCGAGAAGACGAGCGCCAAGAAGGGCTACAAGGAGGTGTCGCTCGCCTCGAGCAAGATTGGCTCGCAGAAGGCGCGGGGCACGTCCGCCGGCGAGGTCGACGCGAAGACCGTCGCCAAGATCGCCGAGCGCGAGCAGGACCGCCCGCCGCTCCCCGTGAGCAAGCTCTCGCCGCTCGTCCAGGGCCTCGTCTCGTACATCTACGCGGAGGCCACGAACGCGCTGACGACGACCATCGCCGCGAAGATCACCGCCAACGGCATCGAGACCCCGCTCGGCGTGCTCACCATCGGGCAGATCGAGCGCGGTGAGGCGATCCTCCAGCAGCTCTATGGCGTCTTCAAGAGCGACAAGCCGAGCCCGAGCGAGCTCGAACGCCTCTCGGGCGAGTTCTACACCTGCATCCCCCACCGCATCGGGCGCACGCGCGCGGCGGTGGAGCAGGCGGTCATCTCGTCGCTCGAGTCCTTCGAGCAGAAGCAGGAGACCCTGCAGCTGATGAAGGACATGCTGAGCGTCAACGGCGACAAGAGCGTCCTCTTCGACTCGAAGATCGACACCCAGTACGGCGCGCTCAAATGCGAGGTCGCGGCGATGGACCCGGCGTCGACGATCTTCCGGGAGCTCTCGGACTACGTGCTCCGCAGCCAGATCAAGTCGAAGAACATCAAGATCCACAACATCTACACGCTCCAGCGGCCCGACGAGTGGGCGGCCTTCGACACGAAGGTCGGCAACGAGAGGCTTCTCTACCACGGCTCGCGCATCAAGAACTGGGTCGGGCTCCTCTCGCGCGGCATCCTCATGCCCAAGATCGTCGTCAGCATGGGCGTGAACCGCACGGACGCGGGCTGGCTCGGCAACGGCATCTACTTCGGCGACGCCGCCTGCACGAGCTCGTTCTATACGACGGCGGGCAAGAAGGGGACGCGCCTCATGGCCATCGCGCGCGTCGCGCTCGGCAAGATGAAGGACTTCAACCGCATCACCTACGGCATCGAGGGCCCGCCCCCCGGGTTCGACAGCTGCCACGGCGTCCGCCACACGCCGAAGACGCCGTCGCAGTTCCAGGACGACGAGTACGTCGTCTATCGTTCGAGCCAGCAGCGCCTGGAAGCGCTGGTGGAGTTCGCCGCCTAGTCGCTGTTACGCAAGCAACGTTCGGGAGGCAGCATGCTGGTCCGAGTCATTCTTGTCGACGTGAACCCGAAGATGGTCGCCGCGTGGAAGGCCACGTTCGAGGAGAACCCCGAGGTCGACGTCCTCGCCGGCTCGATGCTCGACCAGCAGGTCAGCGCCTGGGTCTCGCCCACCAACCGCAAGGGGAGCATGGACGGTGGGCTCGACGCGGTCATCAAGAAGCACTTCGGCCCCAAGATCGAGCAGGCCGTGCAGAAGGAGATCGCGAAGACGTACGGCGGCACGATGCCCGTCGGCCACGCGACGTGCGTGGAGACGGGCGCGCAGGTGCCGCGCTTCCTCATCTCGACGCCCACGATGGGGGCCTCCTCGGAGGACATCAGCGACACGTTGAACGTTGCGCTCGCGTGCGCGGCGGCCTTCCAGGCGGTGCACATGCAGAACGCCCTGCTACCCGGCAGCATCCGGGCCGTGGCGCTCCCCGGCCTCGGCGCCAACACGGGCAAGGTGCCCGTCGAGATCTGCGCCGACCTCATGTGGACCGCGTACAATCTGTTCCGCGAGCGCGAGTTCACGGACTTCCCGTCGCTGCGCAAGGCCCTCGAGGAGGAGCTCGGCGACCTCGGGCCGAGCACGGGCAAGGCGCAGTCTCCCAAGAAGGCCGCAGCCGCCCCCGCGAAGCCCGCGGCCGCCAAGGCGGACTTCGACGATCACGACGACGACGAGGACGAGGACGAGGACGACGAAGAGAAGGACGACGAAGACTTCGACGACACCGAATAGCGCATGTACCTCCACCTCTACAGACCATCCGGCGCCGAGCGCGTCGCCGTGGTGTCGATGCGGCCCTCGTCCTCGGGGGACGGCTTCCTCGTGCAGGTCGCGTCCGGTCCGGACACGAAGCGGCTCAAGAACCCGCACCTGTACGGGCCCGGCCCGGAGAAGGCCGCGCTCGAGATCTTCGCCCGCGAGGTCGCGGCGCTGAAGGCGCAGGGCTTCGTGCGCGCGGGCCTCGGCGCGCTGCTCACGGCGCTCGAGAGCAAGAAGCGCCGCGCCCGCGCCCTCGCGGCCCGCCGCCTCGGGTGGATGCGCGAGCTCGCCGCGGTGGACGCGCTCCTCCTGCTCGGCCAGAAGGCCAACGAGGAGCTGCCCGTCGTCGTCGACGCGCTCGGGGAGATCGGTAGCCCGCAGGCGATCGCGCTCTGTCGGACGGCGGCCGAGAAGAAGCTCCTCTCGCGCCGCAGATCGGGCGTCGAGGCGCTGCGCAAGCTCGGGGACGCGCCCGGCCTCGCCGAGGCGAAGAACCGCGCGCTCGAGCGCCTGCCGGCCTCCGTGCGAGCGTCCCTCGCGACGATGGACGCCGACAGCCGCGCGCCGCAAGACGTCGCGGCGCTCGTGACCGTCGTGCTGGCCGTGTCGGAGAAGGACCGCGGCCTCGCGCTCGACACGCTCTACGAGCTCGCGGGCGCCCTCGGCGGCGCGGCGACGCACGACGTGCTGGTGAAGGACGCGATCGATCGCCCGCATCTGTGGCGGTACACGAAGAGCATCTTCAAGCGCTCGATGCTGCGCCACGATCTGGGCATGTTCGGGTGGCTGTCGCACGGCATCGAGCACGTCGGGCGAAAGTCGAAGGGCTCGGTCGCGACCGTCAAGAGCGGCTTCGACGGCGAGATGCGGAAGACCCCCATCTTCGGCAAGAAGACCCAGGACTACCTCCGCCGCGCGTCGTGGCGGTACATGCGCGCGCTCGCGATGCACCGGAGCTCGTGGTACCCGCACGCCGCCGCCGAGGTGCTCGTCCAGTACTCCTCGGCGGACGAGGACGAGCCGCAGGGCAGGTACGGTGCCTACTCGCGCTGCTACCTGCTCCACCGGATCCTCTACGGCTCGAGCACCCGCTACGAATTCGTCGCGCGCCGGATGCGCTTTCGCCTGAAGAAGGCTCAGGGAGCGAAGGCCGTCCCGGGCGTCCGCGAGGAGGCCTACGCAGCGCTATGGGACCGCGAGCCTCGCGCGTACCTGCGGGTTCTCGGGGGAGCGCAGCTCCCGGTGGCGCACGAGTTCGCGCTGGCCGCGGTGCGCCGCGCGCACATGGAGGTGGTCCGCTCCGCGAGCGCCGGGGAGGTCGTGGCCATGCTCGCCGCGCCGTACCCGCCGACGGTGGACCTCGCGCTCGAGGAGCTCCGGCGCAGGTTCGACCCGAAGAACCCGGACTGGGAGCTTCTCACGCGCCTCATCGCGGAAGCGCGCCCCAGCGTCCGCGACCTGGGCATCGAGTGGATCGGCCTCACGGCGCCGGCGTGGGCGACGAACGCGTCGCGGGTGCTCCAGTTCCTCTCGGTGGGCGACGCGACCGCGCGCGCCGCCGTGGTCGGGCACGTCCTCGCCGCCATGCCGCGCGCGGACGCCGTCGAGCGGCGAGCCCTCGCCGTGGCGCTGCTCGCCGTGCTCCGGACGCCGGAGCCCACCGAGGGGGCCTACGACGGGCACGCGCAGATCGCGCAGGCGCTCGCGGACGAGGTCGCCGAGCTCGTGTCCGCCGACGAGCTGGTGGCGCTCCTCACGAGGGGATCCATCGCCGCGAAGGGCGTCGCCGCGCGGGCGCTCGCGCGGAGGGCAGGGGCCGCGGAGCTTTTGGGGTTGCCGCAGCTCCTGGCGATGGCCGCGCACGAGCAGGTGGCGCTGCGCGAGGCGTCGCACGCGCTCTTCCTCCAGATCCTCCCCGACCTCCAGCGCGATCCGTCGCCGGTCTACGAGCTGCTCGAGAGCGAGTGGCACGACACCCGCGCCTTCGCCATCGTGCTGCTCAAGGACTCGATCGACACGAGCTCCCTCTCGCCCGACGCGCTCATCGGGATCTGCGACTCCAACCGCGTGGACGTGCAGGGCCTGGGGCGCGACCTCGTCGTGCGGCACATGAAGTCGCTCGATCCGCAGGAGCTCATCAAGCGCCTGAGCCAGCACCCGCACCGGAGCATGCGGGCGTGGGCGATGGAGCTCGTCCAGAAGCACCTGCGCGACGGGTTCGTACCGCTGGCGGGCCTCGAGGAGTTCTTCCGCACCATCCTGCTCGACGTCTCGCCCGACCGGAAGATGAAGCACGCCGCCGTCGCGTTCCTCACCGCGCGAGGCCTCCTGGACGAGCGGCAGGCCGAGGTGGCGACGCGCCTCCTCGGCGAGTTCGTGCGGAGCAAGACGCAGGACGACTTCGGGCGGGCCATCTCTGCCCTCACGCGCCTCAGGCTCGCCTACCCGGGCGTGGCCAGCGCGGTGGCGGTGCTCGGGGCCGGGCCGCAGGCGCACGCGGAAGGCGGCGCCCCGTGATCGTCGAGTTCAAGTACCGGGGCCAGAGCGCCATCACGCAGGGGCTCGACCGCGCGCGCATGACGTTCGCCTCCAACACGATCCGCGAGGCGGCCTTCTTCAGGGGGACGCTCGCGCGGCCGCTCGTCCTCAGGGAAGCCCTGGGCGCGCTCCACGAGGTCGTCACGAGCGACCTCAAGTACCGCCCGCGGGACCGCTTCGCCTTCCAGCAGTGGCTCGAGGAGCAGGACCGCATCTTCCTCGCGAAGCTCGCGATGCGGCGGGAGGACGCGCGCGTGCGGGTGGAGGAGCTCGAGGCTCGCCGCGTGGAGCTCGACCTCCTGCGCGACGCGCGCCTGGCGCCGTTCTACGAGCGGCGGCGCCACTACTTCGACTACGTCTTCAAGAACCAGTACGAGCTCTCCTTCCTGTTCGACCCGGTCATCTCGATCCACCCGGACGAGATCTTCTTCGAGGCCTTCAGCAAGGACGAGAGCTCCTACGCGCGCGTCGGCGCGCGCTACGACGTCTTCGAGAAGATCCACGAGCTCGAGTGCGGCACGACGAACATCGACTTCAGCGGCAAGCTGGCCGGCGAGTTCGACCGGATGCGTACCTACAGGAAGACCGACCTCGACGTGACGCCGAGCGGCTTCGGCGTGAAGGTGGGCGACGCCCCCGAGCACCACGAGAAGAAGATCGATCTCCCCGACAGCTGGGTGAACGGCTTCCTCCAGGTGCAGAGCACCATGACGATGGGGCTCACGCGCGTCCGGATGACGCCCGTGGACCTCTTCAACGTGCTCCGCTTCCTCCGGCGGAGGAAGGCGCGCACGTCGCCCCGCGCGATGCGCTACGAGCTCGTCCCCGGCAAACCGGTCAAGGTCGTGTTCGAGCCGTGGAACCACGTCATCGAGCTCGAGGCCATCTTCGACGGCCCCAAGCCCCAGACCGTGCGGACGTGGGGGCGCGACCGCCTGCGCGTGCTCGGGCGGCTGCTCCCGCAGGCGCAGCACGTCGACGTCTACCTCGCGGGCCTCGGGCTGCCGAGCGTCTACATCGTGGACATGGGGGAGGTGTCGTTCACGCTGGCCCTGAGCGGCTGGACGGACAACGACTGGACGGGCGGCGCGAAGTTCGACCTCCTGACGCGCCGCCTGAACGGCACGCCCGAGGAGCTGATGCTCGTCTACGAGACGCTCGGCAAGACCCAGAACGGCACCGACGCCGAGCTCGCCCAGCGCACCAAGCTCACGGTGGAGAAGACGCGCAGCGTGCTGTCTCACCTCTGCCAGGTCGGCCGCGCGATGTACGACCTGTCGACGCGCAAGTACCGCCGGCGCGATCTCTTCCTCACCCCCTTCACGCTGAAGGACGCCGCCAAGGCCGTCCAGCCCGCGCAGACGGAGACGACGAAGGAGGCAGCCGGCGCGCACCAGATCTACGCCGCGGACAACGTCCGCATCATCGCGCGCCGCCCGTTCTCGCAGGGCTTCAAGCTGAGCGGGAGCGCGAAGGGCAAGGACGGTAACCGCGTCCGCCCGCAGATCACCGTGAACCACGAGGGGCAGATCGTGGAGGGGGCGTGCACCTGCTCCTTCTTCAAGAGTCACCAGTTGACCCAGGGGCCGTGCGAGCATCTGCTCGCGCTGCGCCTGGCGCACATGGACCGGCTGGCCGCCGAAGCAAAGAAAGGAGCGCCGTCCTGACGTAGAGAGATGAGGGAGGATGGTGAAGCGGGCCCAGAGGTTCTAGCAACCGTGCGGCGCTACGCCGTGCATGCTGACATGCCACGCATTCATCACGAGCCCGTTCGTCACTCGGCGCCACCGTACCCGTCAGACCGCTGCTGAATGGGTTGCTCCGCAACCCGCGGTCATCGACGGGTACGGTGGCGCCTATAGTGGAACGAGCACGTCCCGAGGAGGTTCGTAGTCCCCCTTGGGTCCGTTTCGCCATCCCCCCTTGTCCCTCGACGCCCAGCGGCCGTACGCGCACGATGGCGGACGACGAGAAGAAGAAGCTCTACCGGCGGATCTCGGGCGCCAACCCGCACGTCGTCCTCCAGCGGATGCGCGTCCACGGCTTCTGGCCCGCCGGCCAGCCCCTCCCGCCCGACCCGCCGGACGAGGCCGCCGAGCGGCGGAAGATCGAGGACGAGCTCGAGGCGCTCCGCTCCAAGTCGGGCCTGAAGGGCGGGCCCGCCGCCGTCGAGAAGGCCCTCGAGGAGGAGCGGAAGCGGCGCTGGGAGGAGAGCAAGAAGAAGCGCGCGGAGAAGAAGAAGCTCCGCGAGGCGCGCATCGCCGAGAGGCGCGCGGCGTGGGCCAAGGCGCGGCGCGGGCTGCTCGTCTTCGCGGGCGAGGGCGTGAGCGGGGGGCTCTCGGACCTGACGAGCAACCTGGACGCGCTCGCGGCGCGCAAGCTCCCCGTCCTCCACACGCCCGTCGAGCTGGCGGCGGCGATGGGCATCCCGATCGGGCGCCTCCGCTGGCTGACGTTCCACCGCGGCGCGGCGACGCTCGTGCACTACCACCGCTACGCTATCCCCAAGAAGACGGGAGGCGTCCGAGCCATCAGCGCGCCGAAGCCCGACCTCGCGAAGGCGCAGCAGTGGGTCCAGGCGAACATCCTCGCGGGGCTCGACACGGGGCCGGACGCGCACGGGTTCGTGAAGGGTCGGTCCATCGTCACGAACGCCGCGCCGCACGTCGGCAAGCGGGTCGTCGTGAACCTCGACCTCAAGGACTTCTTCCCGACGTTGACGTTCCCCCGCGTGAAGGGCCTCTTTCGCGCCTTCGGCTACTCCGAGTCGGTGGCGACGTGCCTCGCGCTCCTCTGCACGGAGCCTCCGCGCGTGCCGGTGGAGCTCGCGGGCAAGGCGTACTCCGTCGCTGTGGGCGCGCGCGTGGTGCCCCAGGGCGCGTGCACGAGCCCGGCGGTCACGAACCTCGCGTGCCGCAGGCTCGACCGCCGCCTCGCGGGCCTCGGGGCCAAGCTTGGCTTCGCCTACACGCGCTACGCCGACGATCTCACGCTCTCGACCCAGACCGGCCACATCGGCTCGCTCCTCCGCACCATCCGCAAGATCCTGGCGGACGAAGGCTTCACGGAGAACGCCAAGAAGACGCACATCATGCGGCGGGGCCGCCGCCAGGAGGTCACCGGCGTCACCGTGAACGACAAGATGGGCGTCTCGCGGGCCGAGGTGCGCGAGCTGCGCGCCATCCTTCACAACGCCGCCAAGCACGGCCTCGCCTCGCAGAACCGCGAGGAGCACCCGAACTTCGGCGCGTACCTGCGCGGGCGGGTCGCCTTCGTCACGATGGTCGATCCTTCCAAGGCCGAGCCGCTGCGGGCGCTCCTGGCGCGGGCTCTCGCGTCGTCTTCGAATCTCTGAAGGAGGTCTTCCGTGGACGAGGTCGAACGCTTTCGGGGGTGCATTCTCGGGCTGGCCATCGGGGACGCGCTCGGACACCCCACCGAGTTCGTCGGCAGCGTGGCGGCCATCCGTTCGCGGTGGGGAGAGCGCGGCGTCACGACCTTCGAGCGCAGCGGACGGCACCCGGCCGGGACGTTCACCGACGACACTCAGATGAGCATCGCCGTCCTCCGCGCCCTCCTCCGCGCGGGCCACAAGGACGTCGACGCGCTCATGGGCGTGATGCGCGACGAGTTCGTGGCGTGGTCGCGCTCGCCGGACAACAACCGGGCGCCGGGCGGGGCGTGCATGGCCGGGTGCCGGTCCCTGTCGCGTGGCACGCCGTGGCGCGAGGCCGGCGTCCGTGACTCGAAGGGCTGCGGCGCGGCGATGCGCGCGGCGCCCATCGGGCTCTTCTTCGCCGGGGACGTGGACGCGCTCGTCCGCGTCGCGGCCGCGCAGAGCAGCCTCACGCACAGGCATCCGACCGGGATCGCCAGCTCGGTCGCCGCGGCGGCGCCGGTCGCGTTCGCGGTACGCGAGGGTACGCTGCAGGGGATGCTCGCCTTCACCCGCGCGTGCGTCGCGAAGGTCGACGCCGCGCTGCTCGTGTCGGTGGGGTGCGCGCCCGAGCTCGCCGAGTCGATCGGCAACCGCGAGATGCTCGCGGCGCTCGACGCGGTGGAGCGCCACGAGCGCACCGAGAGCGAGGACGTCTGCTCGCTCCTCGGCGGCGCGTGGATCGGCGAGGAGGCGGTCGCGACGGCGCTCTGGTGCGTGCTGCGCGCGGAGGGGCAGTTCAAGGAGAGCGTGCTCCGCGGCGCCAACTCGAGCGGCGACAGCGACTCCATCGCGTGCATCGCGGGGAGCATCGCCGGTGCCCTCGTCGGGCCGGCCGGCATCGACGAGACGTGGCTGGCGAAGGTCGAGAAGAGCGCCATGCTGGAGGAGCTCGCGCGCTCGCTGTTGCGCGTGAAGCACGGCGCCGACGAGCCCGAGACGCCTCCCGAGCTCGACCCTTTCGGCGCCGAGCGCGCCCCGAGGAGCGAGTCTCCGCCGGAGCCCTTCAACGGCCACTGGACGACCGCGTCCGAGCCGCCGCAGGACGAGAACGACGAGTACGAGGACGAAGAGCCCGAGCCCGAGGACGAGGAGCTCGAGGACGAAGAGGCCGACCCAGAGGCCGAAGAGCCCGAGCCCCCCGAGGAAGACCCGCATGGGTAACACCACGAAGACGAAGCCCGAGACGGTCGCCGAGCTCGAGGCCGAGGTCCGTCACCACAACAGCCTCTACTGGGACAAGAACCGTCCCGAGATCAGCGACTACGAGTACGACGCGCTCGTGAACCGCCTGAAGGCGCTCGCGCCCGACTCGCCCGTGCTCCTGTCGATGGGCCCGAGCCCGGCGGCCGAGCGGCTCGGCGCCGAGTTCCGGCACAAGGAGCGGATGCTCTCGCTCGACAAGTGCTACGCGCCCGAGGACCTCGCCTCGTGGGCCAAGTCGTTCGAGGGGGACGTGGTGGCGACGCCCAAGTTCGACGGCATCGCCTGCTCGCTCCACTACGACAAGCGCGGCAAGCTCATCGTCGCGGCGACGCGCGGCGACGGCGTCGTCGGGGACGACATCACGGTCAACGCGCTGGCCATCAAGGACATCCCGGCGAAGCTGCACAAGCTGGAGGGACACGCGCTGGAGGTCCGCGGCGAGATCTACATGCGCCTCTCGATCTTCGAGCGGTACAAGGCCGAGGGCATGGCCAACCCGCGTAACCTCACGGCGGGCGCCATCAAGCAGAAGGACACGAAGAAGTCCGCCGCCTACCAGCTCTCGTTCGCCGCCTACGACGTCATCGGCACGGACGACGAGACGCAGGAGGGGGAGTTCAAGCGCCTCGTGGCCCTCGGCTTCGACAAGCTCGACTACCTCTTGCTCTCGCGGGCGGACGTCTTCACGGGCTACGAGCGGTTCGCCGTCCTGCGGCCGAAGCTCGACTACGAGATCGACGGAGTCGTCTTCAAGGCCAACCTGATCAAGGAGCAGCGCCGGCTCGGCGAGACCGCGCACCACCCGCGCTACTCGCTCGCGTACAAGTTCCAGGGCGACTCGGGGCTGTCGACGCTGCGCAGCGTCGAGTGGTCCGTCGCGCGTACGGGCGCGATCACGCCGGTCGCCATCGTCGACCCGGTCGCGCTCTCGGGCGTGTCCGTGAGCCGGGCGTCGCTCCACAACGTCGCCTTCATCGACAAGCTGGGTCTCACGATCGGGGCGAAGGTAACGCTCGTCCGGCGCGGCGGGGTCATCCCGAACGTCGAGGGCGTCGTCGAGCCCGGCACCTCTCCCGTCGAGATCCCGACGGTCTGCCCGAGCTGCGGGTCGCCGGTCGTGCGCGAGAAGGACTTCCTCTTCTGCAGCACGCCCGGCACGTGCCGCCGCTCGATCATCGGACAGATCTCCCACTTCGCGGGGACGTGCGACATGCGCGGCTTCGGGGATGCGGTCCTCGAGCAGGCCTACGACGCGAAGCTCCTAAGGAGCCCGGCCGACCTCTACAAGCTCACCTGGGAGGCGCTCGCGAAGCTGGAGAGGAGCGGGGAGAAGTCCGCCAAGAACCTCATCGCGGAGGTCGACAAGAAGCGCACCCTCGAGCTCCCCGTGTTCCTCCGCGCCCTCGGCATCGGGGAGCTCGGCAAGCACGTGTCCGCCATCCTGGCGGACCGCTACCACACGCTCGACGCCATCCTGGCCGTCACGGAGGCCGACCTCGCGGGGACCCACGGGATAGGCGACACCATCGCGCACGCCGTCGTGACCGGTCTCGCGGAGGCCCGCCCGCTCATCGACGAGCTCCGCGAGCACGTGGCGATCGCACAGGCGAAGGTCGAGGTCGGGGGCGCCGGCAGGCCGCTCGCAGGAAAGTCGTTCGTCTTCACGGGCAAGCTGCAGACCCTCGCCCGGAGCGAGGCGGAGAAGCGTGTCCGGGCCCTCGGCGCCGCGGTTCTCAGCGCCGTGAGCAAGGCCGTGACCTATCTCGTGCTGGGGCAGGAGAAGGACGGCGCCAAGTCGACCAAGCAGAAGGCGGCCGAGAAGCTCGTCTCGCAGGGCGAGCCCATCACCATCCTGTCGGAGGCCGAGCTCGTCACGATGCTGGAGGGGCTGGGAAACCCCCAGGCGCAGGCAGAGGAGGACGGAGAGGCAGCGAACCCCCCCGAGCAAATGGCGCCCGGGAAGGCCGCCAAGACCGACAAGAAGCAAGGGGAGCTCTTCTGAGAGGCGCCCTCGCGCGGCGTCGCCTCTCGACATTGGCTCGCGGAAACCCTAACGCTCACGCTCGTGCGCGCGCGCGACGTCCTCGGTCCGGGTTCACCCCTCAGTCGTAGCCTCCCCGGCTACGAGGACCGGCCCGGGCAGCTGGCGATGGCGGAGGCGGTCGAGGAGGCCCTCGCCGCCGAGGAGCCGCTGTTCGTCGAGGCGGGGACGGGCACGGGCAAGACGCTGGCCTACCTGGTACCCGCGATCCTCAGCGGCAAGAAGGTCGTCGTCTCCACCGCGACCCGCGCGCTCGAAGAGCAGATCTTCGAGAAGGACCTGCCGCTGGTCGCCCAGGCCCTCGCGGCGCACGGGGTCACGTTTCGCGCGGCGCTGATGAAGGGCCTCTCCAACTACCTCTGCAAGCGGCGCCTGTCCGAGCTGCTCGGGGGCGCGGGCGCGGGCGCAGCCGGTCCGCCGCCGCCGGAGCGCGACCTGTTCGGGAACGTGGCCCCGCGCGGCAAGTCAGGGGCTGCGCCGAGTCCCAGTCCGCTCCTGGGCGAGCGCGACCGCGTGCTCCTCCGCATCGAGGCGTGGGCGAGGGAGAGCGAGACCGGGGATCGCGCCGAGCTCGCGGACGTGGCGGAGGACGCGCTCGCGTGGCGCGAGGTCCAGTCCTCCACCGAGACCCGGATCGGCGCAGGCTGCCCCCACTTCGAGTCGTGCTTCGTCACGCGGATGCGGCGCGAGGCAGACGAGGCCCAGCTCGTCGTCGTCAACCACCACCTCTTCTTCGCGGACCTCGCGCTCCGGGCGGGGCGGTCGGGGGATTACGCGAGCGCCATCCCCAACTACGACGCGGTCATCTTCGACGAGGCCCACCAGATCGAGGACGTCGCGACCGACTTCTTCGGCGTGCGCGTCTCGACGTCCCGCGTCGAGTCCCTCACGCGCGACGCGGCCCGCTCGTTCGCGGCCGCCGGCGCGGCGCCCAAGCTCGGAAGCTCGGCGCGCCCGCGATCCGCCGTGCTGCAGCCGAAGGACGCCCCCATCTTCGAGCAGACCAACGCGGCGGCGCGCGCCTTCTTCGACGCCTTCGCCCAGGGACCCCGCGCGGACCGCGCGGGAGGGGAGTCGCGCCGGACGCTCGCCGACAGCGACTGGACGCCGCTCGTCGTGGAGCGCTACGGCAAGCTCGACGCGTGCCTCGAGGCGCTGGCGGGCGCAGCGTCGACCCACGAGCGGGGCAACCCGGACGGCTCCCGCCGGGGGGACGAGGCAGTCTCCCTGATCGGTCGCCGGGCGAGCGATCTGCGGGGCGACCTGCGCGGCATCATCCGCGGGGCCCGCGGCGAGCAGGACGAGGCGCTGCGTGTCGCGTGGCTCCACACGAGCGACCGGGCCACGTCCATCGGCGCGAGCCCGATCGAGCTCGGCGCGACGCTCCGCACGGCCCTCTTCGATCGCGTGCGCAGCATCATCTGCACGAGCGCGACCCTCGCCACCGGCGCCGCCCACGCCCCCTCGTTTCACTTCGCGAAGGCGCGCCTGGGCGCGCCGCCCACGACGCGCGAGCTGGTCGTGCCGTCCCCCTTCGATTTCGCCGAGCGCGTGGCGCTCTACCTGCCCCGCGATCTGCCCGAGCCGAACGACCCTGCCTTCGAGGACGCCGCCGTGGAGCGGATCGCGGAGCTCGTCGGCATCACCGGGGGCGGGGCCTTCGTCCTCTGCACGTCGACGCGCGCCATGCGTCGGCTCCACGCGGCGCTCCGGAGCCGCGTGGACGGGCTCCTGCTCCTCCAGGGCGAGGCGCCCAAGCACGTGCTGCTCGACCGATTCCGGGAGCACGAGGATGCTGTGCTCGTCGCGACCATGAGCTTCTGGGAGGGCGTCGACGTGCCGGGCCGCGCCCTCCGGCTGGTCGTGCTGGACAAGATCCCTTTTGCCGTCCCGACGGACCCCGTGGTGGCGGCGCGCTGCGCGCAGGTCGAGCGGGAGGGGGGCAACGGCTTCGCGCAGTACTCGGTGCCGAGCGCGGCCATCACGCTGAAGCAGGGCTTCGGGCGCCTCATCCGCACGCAGACCGACGCGGGCATCGTCGCCATCCTCGATCGCAGGATCGTCATGCGCGGGTATGGCCGAGCGCTCATCGCCAGCTTGCCGCCGGCCCGCCGCCACTCTCACCTCGAGGACGTGCGGGCGTTCTGGCACGCCATCGCGCCCTCGCTCGCCCCGCCGCCCCCTCGCGGCTGACGGTACCCGCGCGGCGTGATAAGGACGGGCCCGACGGCACGTCTGCGGCTCTGCCGCAGGGCGCCCTCTCTCACCCCAAGGAGCACGGACCATGAGCGAAATCACGGCTGTCTACGCGCGCGAGATCCTTGATTCCCGCGGCAACCCCACCGTCGAGGTCGAGGTGCAGACGGACGCGGGCCGCGGCCGCGCCGCCGTGCCCAGCGGGGCGTCCACGGGCGAGCACGAGGCCATCGAGCTGCGCGACGGGGACAAGAAGCGCTACCTCGGCAAGGGCGTCCTCAAGGCCGTCGCCAACGCGAACCAGTCGCTCGGGCCCGCGATCATCGGCATGGACGCGCTCGACCAGGCCGCCGTCGACAAGGTGCTCATCGACGCGGACGGCACGCCCAACAAGGGCAAGCTCGGCGCGAACGCGATCCTCGGCGTCTCCATGGCCGTGGCGCGCGCCGCTGCCGACACCGTGGGGCTCCCCCTGTGGCGCTACCTCGGAGGCGCGAACGCCCGCGTTCTGCCGACCCCGCTCATGAACATCCTGAACGGCGGCCAGCACGCCGACAACGGCCTCGAGATGCAGGAGTTCATGATCGTCCCGAGCGGGCTTCCGAGCTTTCCCGAGGCGCTGCGGGCCGGGGCAGAGATCTTCCACTCGCTCAAGGGCGCGCTGAAGGCCAAGGGGCTGACGACGGCGGTGGGCGACGAGGGGGGCTTCGCGCCGCGCATCGGCACCAACGAGGAGGCGCTCGCGTTCGTGCTCCGCGCCATCGAGGACGCCGGCTACAAGCCCGGCAAGGACGTCAGCATCGCGCTCGACGCCGCCGCGAGCGAGTTCTTCGACAAGAAGAGCGGCAAGTACACCTTCGACAAGAAGCAGGTCACGAGCGCCGAGCTCGTCGCCATCTACGAGAAGCTCTCTACGACGTTCCCGATCGTCTCCATCGAGGACGGCTTCGCCGAGGACGACTGGGACGGCTGGAAGGCGATGACGGACCGCCTCGGCGGCAAGATCCAGATCGTCGGCGACGATCTCTTCGTCACCAACGTGACGCGGCTCGCCCGCGGCATCGAGGGCGGCTTCGCGAACGCCATCCTCATCAAGCTGAACCAGATCGGCACGCTGACCGAGACGTTCGACACCATCCGCATGGCCACGAACGCGGGCTTCCGGTCCATCATCAGCCACCGGTCGGGCGAGACCGAGGACTCCTTCATCGCGGACCTCGCGGTCGCGACCAACGCGGGGCAGATCAAGACGGGCAGCCTGTCCCGCTCGGATCGCATCGCCAAGTACAACCAGCTGCTGCGCATCGGCTTCGAGCTCGGTGACGGGGCCGTCTACGCGGGCAAGAACGCGTTCGCGAAGCGCTGAGGCGCGACCGATTCCTCCCCGGAACCGGGGGGAACACTACCGTTGCAACAGGCGTTCTGCTCGCGCTCTGGTAAGGAGACCCTCATGGCCAAGTCCAAAGTCGCCGTCCTCAAGTGCACGCCCAAGACCATCCTGTCCGACATCGAGCGCCTCTGCGAGCTCGGGGGCATGAAGGAGGCGCTCCCGAAGGGCCACACCACGATCCTGAAGGACAACATCTCGTGGCACTACCCGTTCCCCGCCGCGAACACGACGCCGTGGCAGATGGAGGGGACGATCCAGGCCCTACAGCACGCGGACCTGAACGACATCAGCTGCGTCCAGAACAAGACCGTCGTGACGAACGCCTTCAAGGGCGAGGACCTCAACAACTACATCCCGCTCTTCAAGAAGTACGCGATCCCCGTCCTCTACAACTTCAAGGAGGGGGACATGAAGTGGGTCGAGTACAAGCCCAAGGCGAAGATGCATGTGCTTCACCGCATCTTCCCGGACGGCATCATGATCCCGGACTACTTCTTCGGGAAGAACATCGTCCACCTGCCCACGGTCAAGTGCCACATCTACACGACGACCACGGGCGCGATGAAGAACGCCTTCGGCGGGCTCCTCGCGACGAAGCGGCACTACACCCACTCGTGGATTCACAGGACGCTCGTGGACCTGCTCGCCATCCAGAAGGAGATCCACTCGGGCCTCTTCGCCGTGATGGATGGGACGACGGCCGGCAACGGCCCCGGGCCGCGTACGATGATCCCCGTCATCAAGGACTACATGCTGGCCAGCGCCGACCAGACGGCGATCGACGCGGTGGCCGCCAAGATGATGGGCTTCGACCCGATGTCGCTCGAGTTCATCCGTACGGCCCACGAGGACGGGCTCGGCGTGGGCGATCCGAGGGACATCGAGATCGTGGGCGACGACATCTCGCGCGAGAGCTGGGGCTTCACGGTCGGCGACAACGGCGCCAGCAAGGTCGGCGACTTCATGTGGTTCGGGCCGATGAAGCGCTTCCAGAAGCTCTTCTTTCACACGCCCCTGGTGAACGTCTTCATCTTCGGCAGCGAGGCCTACCACGACTACTACCGGTGGCCGCTCCGCGATAAGCACACCTTCGAGACGTGGAAGAAGGAGACGAGCTGGGGCCGCCTGTTCGCCGCGTACGAGCGCGGGGAGGCCGACCGCGTGATCGGCGCTCCTCCCCCTGCGGGGACTCAAGCGACGGCCTGACCGCCGAAAGGACCGTCGCGGGCTGGCTGGTTCCGTGTAGTCTCGGACTCGCCTATGAAGAATCCCGAGGCGCTCCTGCGCAATCTGGAGCGGCGCGAAGTCGAGGAGCTCTCTCTCACGAGCGGTCGGGTCCCACGCGTGAGGGTGGCGGGGGAGCTCGACCCGCTTCATTCGGAGGCCCCTTCCGCCGACGAGATCCTCTCGATCCTGATGACGGTCGGGGGGAGCCGCTACGTCGAGTCGCTGGGGCCCGTGCCGAAGCAGTGGACCGCGCGCCTGCCGGGGGTCGGCGTCGTCGCCATCACGGCGGTGATTCCCCGTGCAGGGGAGGTGCAGGCACGCTTCACGCTCGCCGCGCGCGAGGAGCGCGCGCGGCCCCCCACGTCGCCCCGGAGCGCTACCACGGGCGGCGATCGTCCGCCCACGCTCAGCGGGGCTCGACGTGGCTCGGTGCGCCCGCCCTCGCCGCAGCCCACCCCTGCCGCGAGACACACGACGGAGCCCGATCGGTACGAAGAGCCTGGCTCCCAGCACCCCATCCTCGGAACGAAGCGGCGGCCGATCTCGGACCGCCCGCCCCCCACGACTGCCCCTGCGATGCGGCGGCCGGTCGAGAGCCCACCCCCGGCGGCGGTGGACAAGCGGCGCCCTTCGGACCGTCCGCCGCCGATGGCCTCGCCTTCGGCGCGGCGCCCCGTGGACAGCCCGCCCCCTCTCGGCGGCCGTGTGCCGGCCGCGATGGATGGCTGGCACCTGTCCGAGCGGCCACCCACGTCGCCGCCCGCGCGGCGACCGGGAACGGGAGACCCTCCCGATGGGCGGCGGCCGGTAACGGGCGACCCTCCCACTGGGCGGCGGCCGGTAACGGGCGACCCTCCCGATGGGCGGCGGCCGGTAACGGGCGACCCTCCTGGTGTCGCCGTTCGGCGGCCTGGAACCGGCGATCCTCCTGGAGGACTGGCGCAGCGGCCCGCCACGGGCGACCCGCCCGGCGGGGGTGCGCGCGGCGCGGGGGCAAGCGCGAAGGAAGCTCCCACGCGGCCCATCCGAACGCCGGCCTTCGGCGTGACCATGCTGCGCGACGAGCCGGGGGCCGCCCCCTCACCGCCGTCGGGCTCGAACAAGTCGGTGCCTCGCACGCCGACCCCGGAGCTCGGGTTCCCGCCGCCTCCGGCACGCGGCGGGACGCCGTCGTCCTCTCCGTCGCTCGATGGAACGGAGCGGCCCGGCGCGACGCGCTCGGGTAAGGTCACGCCGGCACCCAGGGTCGACGTGACCTCGGCGGCGAAGGTGGACGCCGTCGCGAACACCGAGGCGCCGGCGAAGTGGAGCGTGAAATCCGCGTGGGGCCAGACGCCGGGCGAAGGCATCCGCGAGCTCGAGCCGCTGCTCAAGACTGCGCGCACTGCGGGAGCCACCGATCTGCACGTGGTCGCCGGACGACCGCTGCTCCTGCGCGTGGCGGGCGAGCTGCTCCCGAAGGGCGACCGCCTCGAGGTGAGAGTCATCGAGAAGCTCCTCCTCGGATGCATCCCCGAGCGGCTCCGCGGCACGTTCGAGGAGCTCGGCTCCTGCGACTTCTCGCTGGAGCTCCCGTCGCTCGGCCGTTTCCGCGTGAACGTCTCACGCCAGCAGACAGGCCTCAAGGCGACCATTCGCCTGATACCGCGGGACGTGCCGACGCTCGAGATGCTCGGGCTTCCCCCCGCCATCGGCGCCGCCACCAAGCACCACCAGGGCCTCATCGTCGTCACCGGGCCGACGGGCCACGGCAAGACGAGCACGCTGGCCGCGATCGTCGACATCTTGAACCAGACGACGACGTCGCACATCATCACGGTGGAGGATCCGGTCGAGTACGTTCACCCGCGCAAACGAGCGCTCATCAGCCAGCGCGAGGTCGGCCTCCACACCCGCTCGTTCGCCTCGGCGCTCAAGGGCTCGCTACGGGAGGACCCGGACGTCATCGTCGTTGGCGAGATGCGCGACACCGAGACGGTGCGGATGGCCGTCGCCGCCAGCGAGACGGGCCACCTGGTCATCGGCACGATGAACACGCCGAGTGCCTCCAAGACGATCGACCGCCTGATCGACCTCTTTCCCCCGGCCGACCAGCCGCAGGTCCGCACGTCGCTCGCCTCGGGCCTCCGGCTCATCGTCGGCCAGCGCCTCGTACCGAGCGCGGACGGCTCGCGGATGTACGCCGCGGCCGAGCTCCTGTCGGGCTCCGTGCCGCTCTCCGCGCTCATCCGCGAGGGCAAGACGTTCCAGATCCCGAGCCTCCAGCAGCGCGGCAAGGCGCTCGGGATCATCCGACTCGACGACTCGCTCGCCGCCCTCGTCCAGGGCCGCCACGTGACCCTCGAGATGGCGAAGTCCTTCGCCGAGTCGCCCCACGAGCTCGAGTCTCTCGTCGCCCAGAGGAGAGGGTAGCCCATGGCGCAGATCGATCGCCTGTTCGACGAGCTGCTCGCCCGCAAGGGGAGCGATCTCCACCTCAGCATCGGGCACCCACCCATGGGGCGCATCCGCGGCGAGCTCGTCCCGTTGCGGGATGCCCTGGTCAGCCCGGAGGAGATGAGCTCGCTGCTCTTCGAGATCGTCTCCGGCGCCCAGCGAGCCAAGATCACGACCGAGCTCGACCTCGACTTCGCCCACGCGTACGCGGACAAGGCCCGCTTCCGCGCCAACTACTTCCACAAGGTGTCGGGGCTCGCCGCCGTGTTCCGCACCATCCCGACGCAGATCCTGACCCTCGAGCAGCTCGCGTGCCCGGACGCCGTCCGCAAGCTCGCCGACCGCCGCGCGGGGCTCGTCCTCGTGACGGGCCCCACGGGCTCCGGCAAGAGCACCACGCTCGCCGGGATGATCCGCCACATCAACCAGACCCGCGCCTGCCACGTGCTGACGATCGAGGATCCGGTGGAGTTCGTTCACGAGAGCGAGAAGGCCCAGATCACCCACCGCGAGATCGGCCGCGACGCGCCCACGTTCGCGGCGGCCATCCGGAGCGCCGGTCGCGAGGATCCCAACGTCGTGCTCATCGGAGAGCTCCGCGGGCCCGAGACGATGAAGCTCGCCGTGCAGCTCGCGAGCTTCGGCGTGCTCGTCTTCGCGACGGTCCACACGAACAACGCCCCTTCGACCATCGACCGCATCTTGAACTCGTTTCCGGCCGACGAGCAGCCGCAGGTCCGCGGGCTGCTCGCGGAGTCCCTCGTCGGGGTCGTCGCCCAGCAGCTCCTGAAGAGCGCGGACGGCAAGGGGCGCGTCGCCGCGCTCGAGATCCTCGTGTCGACGTCGGCGATCGCCGCGATGATCCGCGAGGGAAAGACGTTCCAGATCCCGAGCGCCATGCAGAACGGTCAGGGCCTCGGGATGCAGACCATGGACATGGCGCTGGAGAAGCTCCTCCGCGAGAACCGCATCTCGCCGCAGGTCGCCTACGAGCGCGCGTCGGACAAGGAGAGCTTCGAGCGGAAGTTCCCGCAGTCGGTGTCCGGGCACGCGTGAGCCCTCACGGTGTTCTGTCATCCTGAGCACAGCGAAGGATGACAGGCGTGACGCGCAGCGAAGCTCCGGCGGTGACCTAGTTCGCTCGCCGCGCGTACGTCTCCCAGTCCTCGCATAGCCCGCGGGCGATCATCATCGCGACGCCCATCACCGGAAGCTGCGAGTTCACCCCGATGCTCGTCGGCAGAACGCTCCCGTCGGCGACGAAGAGGTTGTCCGCTGCCCACGTCTCCCCGGTGGGCTTCACGACGCCGCCCTTGTCCGTGGCGCTCATCTTCGCGGAGCCGAGCGGGTGAAACGACATGCACTCGACCGTGCGCGCCGAGGGAGGGCTCGTCGTCAGGAAGTCGATGTCGGCCGGCCTCGTGAAGACGTCAGCGCCGAAGATGGGGAGAAGCACCTCGCGTGCCCCCGCCGCGAAGGCCATCTTGCCGAGGATCTGGATGCCCTTCCACATGCTCGCCCGGTCGCGATCGCTCATCTTGTAGGTCACGAGCGGCTCGCGCGAGAGCCACCTGTGGACGCGCCCCCCGCCGTCGTCGTGGACCATGCCGCCGAAGACGGCGAGGTTCTTCATCCGATCGATGCGCTTGCGGTAGCGCGGGCCGACGCCGGGGAAGCCCGCCGCGAGCAGGTTCACCGCGCTGTAGACCCCGACGAGGGTGATCCCGTCGTCGTGGAAGTGGTCGGAGTAGACGCTCTGGAGCGACCCGTCCCAGCCGTCCACCTCCTCGTCGAACATGGCGCTCACGCGGAACGCGGGGTGGAGCGTGAGGTGGCGGCCGATGTCGCGCGAGTCCATGCCGCTCCGCCGGAGGAGCACGGGCGTGTGCAGCGAGCCGCACGCGACCACCACGACCTTCGCCCGCACCTCGAACGGCACGCGGGGCTCGCCCGTTTCGCCGTCGAGCAGCCGACCGCGCACGCCCACCGCGCGGCCGCTCGCGAAGTCGATGCGCTCGACCAGGGCGTCGGAGACGAGGCGCGCGCCGTGGGCGAACGCGTCCGGCAAGAACGAGACGTCCACGCTCATCTTCGCGCCCTCGGGGCAGCCGAAGTTGCAGCGCGCCTGGCCCTTGCAGTCCTTCGTGTTGCGGCGAAGGCTCTTCATCGGGATGCCGAGCTTCGTCGCTCCCTCGACGAACAGCTCCGTGCTCCGCGAGCGCATGTGCTCGGGCACCGTCTCGACGTGGATGGTGCGCTCCACCTCGGTGAAGTACGGGTCCAGGCCCTCGGGCGTCATCTTCCCGAGCGCGAGGTCGTTCGACCACTCATGGAGGATGTGGTCGGGGATGCGGAAGCAGACGCCTCCCGTGAGCACCGACGAGCCGCCGACGCACTTGCCGGAGAGCACGCTGATGAAGGGTGTCTGCCCGATGCCGAGCGCCGATCCCATGCCGGCCTCGCGGGCCAGCCGGCGCAGCGTGTTGGACGGCGTCATCTTCGCGTAGTCGCTCTGCGCGTAGTTGCCGCCCTCCTCGAGGACGAGCACGCTGCGGCCATCGCGCGCGAGCTCGCGCGCCACGACCGCTCCGCCGGCGCCGGAGCCCACGATGACGACGTCCACCTTCAAGGAGAGGGGAGCGCCGATCTCGCGCCCGTGGGTGATGGCGTTCATCCTTGGTGGTCCGTTAGCTGGGGAAGCGCGCGCGTGTAGCGCCGGCGTACGCTCGAGTACCCGGTGGCGCGGAGCTCCTCGGGCGTCTCCAGGTAGAGCATCGTCACGACGGTCTTGTACGCGACGAAGACGAGCTGCAGCGCGGGCCCGCGGTCCATCTTCTCGAGCACCTTGGTCCGGCTCGCGAGGTCGAGATCCTCGAACACCGCGAGCTTGCCCATGAGGAAGAGGGGCGCCCAGCGCATGATGTCGAGCATCACGCAGAGGCCGAAGCGCAACGTCTTGCTCGCGTTGCTGATCATCGCGTCCACCTCGGCCGGGAAGCCGTCGAGGCGGGCCTGGTCCGGCGGTCCGTCGTCGCGGGCGAAGAGGGTCTCCGCGAAGGCGCGCACGACCGCGCGGTGGCGAGGCTGGAGCGTCGTCCGGGCGTAGTCGCGCACGCGCAGCAGCGCCGGGTCCCGCGCGGGGACCGCGCCATCGAGGCCGCCAGCGGCGGCGACGGCCGCTTCGTGGGCGGCGGGATGGGGAGCGCTCGGGGCCATCGGGACGCGATGATAGCGCCCCCTGGCGGGGCGGCTTGCAACTTCCCCGCTTCCGGTCGAACAAATTGGTGTCAAATAGGCCGATGTCCGGCGGAGAACTCGACTGGAGCGCGCTCATGGAGGCGTCGCTGCTCGCCTTGCTCGAGGCAGCGGACGAGGGGGTCCTCGCGTTCGACCGCCTCTCGCGCTGCCGCATGATCGGCCGGCGGGCGGGCGAGCTCTTCGGGATCGACCCGGTGAGCTACGTCGGCAAGACCCGGGAAGAGGTGCTGCGCGCGCTCGCCCGCTCGTCGGACGATCCGGCGGCGTTCCTGCAGACGGTCGGCGTCCAGGATCTCACGTTGCCCCCGAAGGTCATCGGGGAGCTGGAGATCGTGCGGCCTCGCCGCCGGAGGCTCGTGTGGACGACCTTCCCGGTGATCCAGGGCGCGGCCGTCCTCGCGCGCCTCGTCATCCTCCGGGACGTGACGCGCGAGCGGCTCCACGAGCGGATGAACACGGAGCTGCTCACGCGGATCGAGCACATGACGTCGAACGACGCGCTCACGGGCCTGCGCAACAAGCGGCGGCTCCTCGAGGACCTCGAGCGCGAGCACGGGCGCAGCCAGCGGGCGTGGGACAGCTACGCCGTCCTGCGCATCGACGTGGACGGCCTGTCCGAGATCAACGACCGCTTCGGTCGCCCCGCGGGCGACAAGGTGCTCGAGCAGGTGGCCGACTGCCTGAGCCGGGTGCGCCGCGAGTACGACGTGCTCGCGCGCTACGAGAACGACGAGTTCGCCGCGCTCCTCCCGGGCGCGGACGCGGTCGCCGCGAAGACGGTCGCGAGCCGCTTCGCCCTCGCCGTGGAGATGCACGAGTTCGGGCTCACGGGCAGGCTGGTGACCGTCTGCGTTGGCTGCGCCGTGTGGACGCCCCCGTCCACGGAGAAGGGGGAGGACATCGTACGGCGCGCTGCCGAGGCGCGCGACGCGGCGAGGGCGGACGGCGTCGGGAACGTGCGCGTCAGCGAGGGCGGCCTTCCCGCCGCCAAGACGGACGAGGCGGGCGGAGGAGAGTAAGCCGCACGGGTGGGGAAGCCGAGGGGCTCCGGATGCCGGGAGCCCCTCGCTCCGCCCGGGTCACTCCTTGCCGGTGCCGGGGGCTCCGTTGCCGGTCGTGCCGCCCGGGGGCGCCGCGGCGGCCTCGCGCTGGGCCGACTCCGCCTGCTGCTGGCCTGCGGCCGGCGGAGGCGGCGGCGGCGCGACCGGGGCCGATCCGCGGATCTTCGCCTTCTGGCGCGGGCCCATCGTGTGACGCTCCACGCGCGTGTTGGCGCCCTTTGCCACGGCCATGGCCTTGACGGCGACCGACTTCACGACCGGCGTCTCGGGCGTGAAGCCCCACTGGGCGAGCATCGGGCTGCTCTTGCCGTAGCTGGCGATGGCGTAGGCGTG
>Ga0302196_10001212_pt1 | contig 24505 bp, 19 predicted proteins | sample II_Bog_N1_3_FD_198794 | JGI IMG/M metagenome (GOLD analysis project Ga0302196, IMG submission 198794) | Peat permafrost microbial communities from Stordalen Mire near Abisko, Sweden - II_Bog_N1_3 | ecosystem: Environmental > Terrestrial > Soil > Wetlands > Peat | place: Sweden: Abisko...
TCACCAGGCGGTAGCCGTGGGCCCCTTCGATCAGGAGCAGGCCGTCGTCGGCGGCGCGCAGCTCGGCCGCGATCGCATCCATCGCCTCGCGAATCTGCGCCAGGGTGATGAGCGACGGCACATCGGCGTAAAGCTCGGCCTCATCCGCCGGCTCGCCGAAGACCTCCGCCGCGGCGGCCTCGGCCTCCACCGCGGGGCGCGCCGCGGACCCGGCATCGGCAGCCGCCTCCACCGGGGGCGCGGCGGGCGTCGCCGCCTCATGGAAACGGGTGAAGGCGGCCTGGATGTCCTTGATCGAGACGGCCTGCCCGGAGGAAAGCAGCAGCGCCTTCAGGACCTTTTTGAGATTGAACGCCATGGGGATAAGCTGACCCAGTGAATGCCCGCCCCCGCCGTCCTGACAAGGTTTCTTTGCGCGGAGAACGCTTGCCCGCCCGAGGTCTCCTTGCTCAAATTGCCTTTCTCCCATGAGCCATCCCACCGATTCCCTCCGGCCCCACTCCTCCATCGTCTTCGATGGGCCCGACCGCGCGCCCAATCGCTCGATGCTGCGCGCCGTCGGCTTCGGCGACGGCGATTTTCGCAAGCCGGTCGTGGGCGTGGCCTCGACCTGGAGCATGGTGACGCCCTGCAACATGCACATCGACCAGCTTGCCCGCGAGGCGGAGGCGGGCGCCAATGCGGCGGGCGGCAAGGCGATCATCTTCGGGACCATCACGGTCGCGGACGGGATCAGCATGGGGACGCCGGGCATGCGCTATTCCCTCGTGTCGCGGGAGGTGATCGCCGACTCGATCGAAACCGTGGCCGGCGCCGAGGGTTTCGACGCGGTGGTCGCGATCGGCGGCTGCGACAAGAACATGCCGGGCTGCGCCATGGCGCTCGCGCGGCTGAACCGTCCCGGCCTCTTCGTCTACGGCGGCACCATCCTGCCCGGCATCCATCCCGATACGGGGCAGGAGTGCGACATCGTCTCGGTGTTCGAGGCGGTCGGGCAGCACGCCGCGCACCGCCTCGATGACGCCGGGCTGAAGAAGGTCGAGGACTGCTCCATCCCCGGCCCGGGGTCCTGCGGCGGCATGTACACGGCGAACACCATGGCCTCGGCCATCGAGGCGCTGGGCATGAGCCTGCCCAACAGCTCGGCCCAGATCGCGATCAGTCCCGAGAAGCGGGAGGATTGCCGCCGGGCGGGCGCCGCCGCGCTCGCGCTGCTCAAGGCCGGGATCCGGCCCCGTGACATCATGACCCGCCGGGCCTTTGAGAACGCCATCACGGTCGTGATCGCGCTCGGCGGCTCGACGAACGCGGTGCTCCACCTGCTGGCCATGGCGCACACCGCCCGGGTCAAGCTCTCGCTCGACGACTTCACCCGCATCGGGAAGAAGGTTCCCGTGCTTGCGGACCTCCGGCCCTCCGGAAAGTACGGCATGGCCCACCTTTCGCGGATCGGCGGCCTGCCCCCGCTGATGAAGATGCTGCTCGACGCCGGCCTGCTCCACGGCGACTGCCTGACGGTGACCGGCCGGACGGTCGCGGAGAACCTGCGCGACGTGCCGCCCTATCCCCCCGACCAGGACGTCGTGCGTCCCCTCTCCCACCCGATCAAACCGGACAGCCACCTGCGCATCCTCTACGGCAACCTCGCCCCCGGCGGCGCGGTGGCCAAGATCACCGGCAAGGAGGGATTGGGCTTCTCGGGCCGGGCCATCGTGTTCGAATCCGAGGAGGCCGCGTTGCACGCGATCCTCGGAGGGCGCGTGAAGGCCGGACACGTCATCGTCATCCGCAACGAGGGACCGGTGGGCGGGCCCGGCATGCGCGAGATGCTCGCGCCGACCAGCGCGGTGATGGGGCGGGGTCTGGGCAAGGATGTGGCGCTGATCACCGACGGCCGGTTCTCCGGCGGCAGTCACGGGCTCGTGGTCGGCCATATCACGCCGGAGGCGGCGATCGGCGGTCCGATCGCGGTCCTGCGCAACGGGGATCCCATCACGATCGATGCGGTGAAGAACACGATCTCGCTCGGCCTGCCGGCCTCCGTCCTCAAGGCGCGGCTGCGGCAGTGGCGGGCCAAGCGGCCCAAGGAAACCCGGGGCGTTCTGGCCAAGTACGCCAAGCTGGTCACCACCGCCTCGGAGGGCGCCGTCACGGACAAAGATCTCTGAATTTCGAAATTCGAATTTCGAAATCGGGACTTTCGCCGTCACCTATGGCTTGCCTCGCCCGTCTTGCGCGGTATCCTCTCGGGCCAACATGACTTCCTCCCAGAAACTCGCGTTCGGTTTGATCGCCCTCCTGGCCGGCGCCACGCTGGCGGGATGCGCGATGTCGTCCCCGAAGGACTCGTCCATTCCGTGGGCCCAGCCGACCACCTGGGAGAACCAGCTCCCCGGCATGGAAGGCTCGAGCCACTGAGGCGGGCGCGGGTGAGCCGGCGCCGCCGATGGAAAACGCCTCCCTCCTGCCCCAGCCCGGCTGCCTATACGTGGTGGCGACGCCGATCGGGAACCTGGCGGATCTGTCGGCGCGGGCCCGGGCCATCCTGGGAGCGGTCGACCTGGTCGCGGCGGAGGACACCCGGACCACGGGTGCGATGTTGGCGCGGCTGGGGCTGCCGCGGCCGCTGACGGCCTATCACGAGCACAACGAGCTCGCGGCGGCGGAGCGGCTGGCGGACGCCCTCGCCGGCGGCCAGTCGATCGCGCTGGTGAGCGACGCCGGCACCCCCGGGCTGAGCGACCCGGGGTTTCGCCTGGTGCGCGCCTGCCGCCGGCGCGGCCTGGCGGTCGTGCCGGTGCCCGGCCCGAGCGCCGTCATCGCCGCCCTCAGCGCCAGCGGCCTGCCGACGAATGGATTCCTCTTCGTGGGGTTTTTGCCGCCGAAGTCGAGCGCGCGCCTCGCCTTTTTTGAGCGGTACCGCGCCTTTGACTACACGATGGTGCTTTATGAGAGCTGCCACCGCATCGACAAGGCGGTGGACGACCTGATCGCGGTGCTCGGCGTCGACCGCCTGGTCTGCGTCGCCCGCGAAGTCACCAAGCTGCACGAGAGCTTTCTCGTCGGACCCGCCGCGGACGTCCGCGGGCGCCTGGCGCAGTCCAGCCACAAGGGTGAATTCGTGCTGCTGATCGCCCCGGCCGACTACCGGCTTTGACCTCCGTGATCCCCATTCCTTCCGTCGCGGTCCTGGATATCGGGAGCAATTCGATCAAGGTGCTGCTCGCCGCGCGCGCGCCGGACGGCCACCTGACGGCGCTGCTGGTGCGCGCCCTGGAGGCGCGAATCAGCGCCGGGATCAGCCGGGAAAGTCCGCGCCTGGGCGAGCCGGGCATGGCCCGCGGCCTCGCCGCGATCCAGTCGCTCCTCGCGGATACCGCGCCCCTCCAGCCGCGCTCCACGGTACTGGTCGCCACCAGCGCGGTGCGCGACGCCGCCAACGGCGCCGATTTTCGCGCGCGAGTTCGCGCCGCAACCGGCCACGACATCCGCATTCTCACGGGCGAAGCGGAGGCCAACCTCATCGGCCGCGGCCTGCTCTGCGATCCCCGGCTGTCCCACCTGCAGGATTTCCACGTCTACGACCTGGGCGGCGGCAGCCTCGAGTGCCTGGCCTTCGTCCACCGGAAGATTGCGCAGGCGGCGAGCCTGCCGCTGGGCTGCGTGCGGCTGACCGAGCGGTTGGTCGCCGACCCGGAACAGCCGTTCGCCGCCTCGGCCGGCGCGGCGATCGCCGCCTGCGTGCGCCAGGAACTGGCGCGCGCCGCGTTCGCCCCCGGTTCGCCCGCCGCGGTGATCGGCACCGGCGGCACGCTGGCGACCGCGCGCCGGGTGCTCGCCGCCCGCGCCGACCTCGCCTGGGAACAGACGGACGCCACCGTCGCCGTCGCCGAACTCCGGGGGTTGCTGGCCCGGCTCGGCGCGCTCCCGCTGGCCGAGCGAAAGAAAATCCCCGGCCTGCCGCCGGAGCGGGCCGACGTCTTTCCGGCGGCCCTCGCCACCCTCGTCGCCCTCGCCGAAATCGGCGGCTTCGACGCCTACCAGCACTCCCTCTATAACCTCCGCTGGGGCGTCGCCGCCGAGCTGCTGGAAAACGGATGACCCGGCCGTCCGGGGTTCTCTTTCCGCAGGACTTCGAGGACGGCCTGAAAGTCGGCGGGCAGCGGGGCGCGCAGGTCGAGGGTTTTGCCCGTGACCGGATGGGTGAAGACCAGGTGCTCGGAGTGGAGCATGACGCGGTCGGCCGGCAGCGGGTGGCGCGGATCCGGCTTCCAGCCGTAGACGGAGTCGCCGATCAGGCCGTGGCCCGCGGCCTTGAGATGCACCCGGATCTGGTGGGTCCGCCCGGTGTGGATGGTGCAGCGCAGCAGCGCGGCGCGGTCGCCCCAGCGCTCGACGACCTCCCAGTCCGTGTGCGCGAGGCGGCCCTGGCCTGGTTCCACCACCGCCATCTTGTGCCGTTGGCGCGGATTCCGGCCGATCGGCTTCCGGATGCTGCCGCTGAGGAGGGAAGGCACGCCCTCGACCAGGGCGAGGTACTCCTTGCCCACCGTGCGGGCCGCGAACTGCGCGGCCAGGCCGCGGTGCGCGGGATCCGTCTTGGCCACCAGCATCACCCCCGAGGTCCCGCGGTCGAGGCGGTGGACGATGCCCGGCCGCTCCACCCCCCCGATCCCGCTCAGCTCCCCCGCGCAGTGCGCCAGGAGGGCGTGCACCAGGGTGTTTTCCGCCGTTCCGGCCCCGGGGTGGACCACCATGCCGGCGGGTTTGTTGAGGGCGAGGAGATGCCGGTCCTCAAACAGGATTTCCAGCGGAATGGCGGCGGGCCGGAGCGCGGAGCGCTGGATCTCGGGCATGGTGAACACCAGGGCGTCGCCGGGCCGCACGGTGTCTTTTTGGGAAATGACGGATCCGTTCCGCCGGACCAGCGCGGCCTCGAAGGCGCGCTGCAGCGCCATCCGGCTGTGTTCGGGAAAGGCCTGCGCGAGCGCCTTGTCGGCGCGGGCGGGGCGCGCATCCGGCGGGACAAGATGGGTCTGGGGCATGGGCGTGTCATCCCGCCTGCTCGACCCCGTCGATTTCCGCCAGCATGCGCGCCCGCAGCTCCGCCGGCACGTCGGCCACTTCCCAGCCGTTGCGCGCGAGGCGGGCGAGTTCGGGCCCGGTGAAGGCGGCCTCGTCCGCCAGGGCGGCATACTCGCCGACCACGGTATTGGCGAAGCACAGCGGGTCGTCCGTGCTCACCGTGCAGCGGACGCCCGCCTGCATCAGGCGCCGCAGGGGATGCTCGCGCAGCGAGGGCACCACCTGCAGGCGCACGTTGCTGACCGGGCAGATATCGAAGGTCACGCCCCGGTCGCGCGCCAGCGCGACCACGGCGGGATCCTCGACCGCGCGCACCCCGTGCTGGATCCGGGTGACCCCCAGCTGCTCGATCGCCTCGCGGACGCGCCCGGCGCCGTCAAACTCCCCGGCATGGCACTTGGTCACCTTGCCGGCGGCGCGCAGCCGCGCCCAGACCGCGGCGGTGTCGGGTTCGGTGTGCATCTGCTCGAAGCCGTGGAGGTCCACGCCGGCCAGGCCCTCCCAGGCGTGAAGGCCGTCGATGGTCGGGCGCAGCGCGCCCGCCAGGTCGCTGCGCAGCATCCCGGCGAAGATGCGCACTTCCAGCCCCGGGGGCACGGCGGCGCGGATGGCGGCGACGATCTCCTCGCCGGGGACGCCGATGAACCGGGTGACCGGGAGGTGGAAACTGGTCTCGACGTAGCGCACGTTTTGCGCGAGGTGCCCGGCGAACATCACCCGGGTGGCCTCGTGGTAGCGCTCGGCGGTGGTGAACCACGGCAGGGCGTTCTCCAGCAGGATGCACTCGAATTCCGGGAATGAGGCGTAGCGGTAGCCGGGGCGCCGGAACGGGGGATCGACGGGGAAGTCGCCCGGCCGCCACCCGTGCAGCAGCTCATAAGGCAGCGCCCCCTCGACATGCAGGTGCGTCTCCGTCTTGGGGAGCGCGCGGATGAAGGCTTCGGTCATTTCTTCCCCAGGAGGTACTCGGGATTCAACCGGTGCAGCGCCGCGGGGACGAAGCGGCCGTCCCGGCGGATCAGCCGGCCGTCGAAGCGGATCTCGCCGCCGCCGAAGTCGGGGCGCTGGATGCAGACCAGATCCCAATGCACCTGCGACTGGTTGCCGTTCCCGACTCCCTCGTAAGCCTGGCCGGGCGTGAAATGGAAGGAACCGGCGATCTTCTCGTCGAACAGGATGTCGCGCATCGGCTGCAGGATATGCGGGTTGAAGGCGAGGGAGAACTCCCCGATGTGCCGCGCGCCCTCGTCGCTGTCGAGGATCTCATTGAGGCGCTTGGAGTCGCTGCCGGTCGCCTCGACGATGCGACCCTTCCGGAAGGCGAGGCGGATCCCGTCGAACGAGGAGCCGAGATAGACGGTCGGCGCGTTGAACTGCACGTGACCCTCGACCGAGTCGCGGACCGGGCAGGAAAAGACCTCCCCGTCGGGGACGTTGCGCCGACCGCCGCACTCCTGCGCGCCGATGCCCTTGATCGAAAAGCGGAGGTCGGTGCCCGGTCCCGTGATCTCCACCCGGTCGGTCCGGCGCATCAGCTCCGCCAGCGCCTTCATCCCCGGGCCCATGCGGCGGTAGTCCAGCGTGCAGACCCGGAAATAGAAATCCTCGAAGGCCTCCGTGCTCATCCGGGCCTGCTGCGCCATGGCGCCGGTCGGCCAGCGCAGCACCACCCATTTGGTCCGTCCCACCCGGTAGTCCTGGACGGGCTTCATCAGCCGGCTGGTCAGGCGCACCTTCTCCGCCGGCACGTCCGAGGACTCAAAGATGTTCTCGGAGCCGCGCAGGGCGATGTAGGCGTCCATTTTCCGCATCCGCGCCAGCTCGACCTCCGCCAGGGGCGCCAGCTGCGCCTCTTCGGCGCCGAGGGCCAGCTCGCGGGTGATGCGGGCCCGGTGCACCTGGGCGTAGGGCAACGCGCCGCGGGCCCGCGCGGCGCGGATCAGGGCGATCACCATCGCATCGGGCACGTCAAACGCGTCGATCAGCACCCGTTCGCCGGGCTGGAGCTCGGTGGAGAAACCGGCGAGGGTTTGCGCGAGCTGGGTGAAACGAGGGTCGATGAGCATGCGGCAAGTAGGAACGAGAATGGCGAAAGGCGGAAGGCGGAAGGCGAAAGTAGCGGCTGACGGGGCGTAAGTAAATACCGGGCGCGGGGGCCCTCAACCGCGGGGCAAATCCGCGTGGCCGTCCTGGGGGAAGCAGATGCGGGCGACGGCCTCGTCGAAGTCGGCGGCGCCGCGGATGATCTCGATCTCCAGGCGCAGGTAATAGATGGGGATCGGCCCCGTTTCGGGCAAAGGCAGCCGCACCGCGTCCTTTTCGGTGGTCACCAGGCATTCCGCGCCCTCGCGCCGGGCCAGGGCAAACAGCCCGGCGAGATCCTCCGCGCTGTAACGGTAGTGATCGAGAAAGCGCTCCCGCGCCATGACCAGCGCGCCGAGGTCGCGCAGGAACTTCTCGAAGCTTTCCGGGGTGGCGATCCCGCTGAAAGCGACAATGCGCCGACCCTTCAGCCAGTCGAGGGGGACCCTCTCCCCCGGGGGCGCGGTCGCGGCCCCGCAGCGCTGCAGATACTTCGGGCGGTGCACGCACTCGATGAGGTCGGCCTGGGGGTTGTATTGGGCGATCTGCGCCTCGATCTCGGGATCGCGCCGGCCGTTGGATTTGGTCAGGAAGACGTAGTTGGCCCGGCGCAGGTGCTTGATCGGCTCGCGGAGGATGCCCCGGGGCAGGAGGTGGCCGTTCCCGAAGGGGTTGGTCTTGTCCACGAGCAGCAGGTTGAGCCGCCCCTTGAGCGGGAGGTATTGGAAGCCGTCGTCGAGCACGAGTGTGTCGCAGCCGAACCGCTTGATGGCGTAGGCGCCAGCCTTGACCCGGTTCTTGTCCACGAGCACGACGACCCCGGGCAGGTTGCGCGCCAGCATGTAGGGCTCGTCCCCGGCCTGCTCGCTGTCCAGCAGCACGCGGCGGCCGTCGCTCACGATGCGTGGCGGGGGTTCCTCGGTGTGGGACAGGCCGTACCACCACTTCTTCCAGAACGGCGGGGCCTTGCTCTTGTAGCCGCGGCTGAGGATGGCGACCTTGCGACCGCGGTCCTGCAGGGCCCGGGCGAACTTCTCGACGACCGGCGTCTTCCCCGTGCCGCCCACGGTCAGGTTGCCGACCACCACCACCAGGCAACCCAGGGGCTGGTCGTGGAGGATGCGGTGCCGGTAGAGCCAGAGCCGGAGCTGCACCAGGCCGCTGAAAAGCCAGGACAGCGCCTGCAGCACCGCGCCGTAGACCGTGGCGCCCGTGTCGGCCCGGCGGCCCAGCACGACATCCACAGTGTAGAGCTCAAAGGTTTGGAATTTTTTCTTGAGCCAGGAATGGGGCATGCGCGGGGGTGCCTGCTGATGAAGGTTGACGCGGCCCGGCGCGTAAACTGTTTTCGAACCTCCGCATGAGCTATAAACTTTTCATCCCCGGCCCGGTCGCCGTCTCCGAGAAAACCTTCCGGGCGATGGCGCAGCCCATGATCGGGCATCGCAGCGCCGATTTTGTGGCGCTCTACCGTTCCCTGCAGCCCGGCCTCCAGGCGCTCTTCGCCACCCGGGATCCCGTCTACCTCTCCACCAGCAGCGCCTGGGGCGTGATGGAGGGGGCGGTGCGCAACGTCGTGCGGAAGCGGGTGCTCAACTGCATGAACGGCGCGTTCTCCGACAAATGGAACGACGTCGCGCGGCGCTGCGGCCTCGCCGCCGGCGCCCTGCCGTTCGAGTGGGGCCAGCCGGTGGATCCGGCGGCCGTGCGCCGCGAGCTGGCGACCGGAGCCTATGACGCGATCACCCTGATCCACAACGAGACCTCCTGCGGCTGCATGAGCGACCTGCCGGCCCTCATGGCCGTGGTCCGCGAATTCCCCGAGGTCATCTCGATCGTCGACACCGTCAGCTCCTTCAGCGCCCTCCCCATCCCGAAGGACGCGCTGGGCATCGACGTCATGATCACCGGCAGCCAGAAGGCGCTCGCCCTGCCCCCGGGGTTGGCGCTGCTTTCCGTGTCCGCCCGCGCGCTCGCCCGCGCGGCGTCGGCGGAGGCCCGGGGCTATTATTTCGACTTCGTCGAGTTCCAGAAGAACCACGAGAACGGCATGACGCCCAGCACGCCCTCGATCGCGCTCATCCACGCGCTGGCCTCCAAGCTCGAGGATATCGCCGCCGAGGGCGTCGCGGCGCGCCACGCCCGCCACGCCCGGCTCAACCGGACCGTGCGCGAGTGGGGCTACGGCCGGGGGTTCAAGCTCTTCCCCCCGGAGGCGTTCGGCTCCGTGACCCTGAACTGCTTCGCCAACCACCTCAACTACGACCTGGCCGCCCTGAACAAGACGCTCAAGGCGAAGCACCACCTCGTGATCGATGGCGGCTACGGGAAGATCAAGGGGAAGACGTTTCGGATCTCCAACATGGGCGACGAAACCGACGCGACCATCGCCGAACTGATCGCCGCCCTGGATTCCGCCCTGGCGGAAACCCCCCGGCTGGCGGGCTAAACCACGCCGCGCTTCCGCGGCGCGCTTGCTATAATCAGGGAGCGATGCCGCCCTCCGCTCCAAAACTAGTTCTTGCACTTGGGCGCGGCGCACCCTAACCGGCTCACTCACATGAAGTCACTTATCATCGCCGAAAAGCCCTCCGTCGCCGCGGACCTGGCGCGGGCCCTCGGCAAGATTCCCAAGAAGGGCGAGCACTTTGAAAACGACCAGTATGTGATCTCCTCGGCGGTCGGACACCTGGTGGAGCTGCTCATGCCGGAGGATATCGACAAGAAGAAATACGGTTTCTGGCGCCTCGAGATGCTGCCGATCATTCCCGAGAAATTTGAGCTCAAGCCGATTGAGGAATCGAAGGACCGGTACGACCAGCTGAAGAAGCTGCTGGCCCGCAAGGATATCGGCGAGGTCATCAACGCCTGCGACGCCGGGCGGGAGGGCGAGCTGATCTTTGCCAACATCTACCAGCTGACCAAGTCCAAGCTGCCCGTGAAGCGCGCCTGGATGCAGACCATGACCGCCAGCGGCATCCGCGAGGCCTTCGAGCACCTGCGCAGCGGCTCGCAGATGGCCGGGCTGGGCGACGCCGCGCGCTGCCGGAGCGAGAGCGACTGGCTGATCGGCATCAACGGCACGCGGGCGCTGACCAAGCGGATGTTTGGCTCGCGGGCCGGCAACGTCGCTTCCGTCGGGCGGGTGCAGACGCCCACCCTGGCGATCGTCTACGCCCGCGAGCTGGAGATCCGCAACTTCAAGCCGCGCGCCTTCTGGCGGGTCACCGCCCTCTTCGAGATCGCCCAAGGCCAGTACGAGGGCGTGTTCCAGCGGCCCAATTTCAAGAAGGCCGAGGATGACGAGCACGACCGCATCGACCGCATTTGGGAAAAGGCGCTGGCCGACGCCGTCATGGCCGCCTGCGCCGGCCAGCCGCCGGCCGCCGTCACCGAGGAGCGCAAGGCCAGCACCCAGGCCCCGCCCCGCCTCTACGACCTGACCACCCTGCAGCGGGAGGCCAACAACCGCTTCGGCCTGTCGGCCCGCCGCACCTCGCAGATCGCGCAGGCGCTTTACGAGCGGCACAAGATGATCACCTACCCGCGCACCGATTCGCGGGCGCTGCCCGAGGACTACCTGCCGACCGTCCGCGAGGCCCTGGGCAACCTGACCGGCGACCTCGCGCCCCATGCGCGGAAGGTGCTCGCGGAGGGCTGGGTCCGCCCGAACAAGCGCATCTTCAACAACGCGCAGATTTCCGACCACTTTGCCATCATCCCGACCATCGCGGAGCAGAAGCCGCTGGAGGACATGGAGGCCAAGATCTTCGACATGATCGCGCGGCGTTTCGTCGCGGCGTTCCATCCCCCGGCCGAGTTCGACATCACCACGCGCCTGAGCGTCGTCGCCGGGCACAGCTTCAAGACGGAGGGCAAGGTGCTCACCGTCCCCGGCTGGCTGGCCGTCTACGGCAAGGCCACGATCGAGGACGATTCGCCGGACTCGAAGGCGCTGCCGGCCCTGTCCCCCGAGGACAACGCCCGCGCCACCACGGCGGATGCCATGCTGCACAGCGAGACGACCAAGCCGCCGCCGCGCTACACGGAGGCGACGCTGCTCTCCGCCATGGAGGGCGCCGGCAAGCTCGTCGACGATGAGGAGCTCGCCGAGGCGATGAAGGAGCGCGGCCTGGGCACGCCGGCCACGCGGGCCGACACGATCGACGGCCTGATCAACGCCAAGTACATGGAGCGCGCGCAGCGGGAGCTCATCCCAACGGCCAAGGCGGAGCAGATCCTTCAATTCCTCGCGGCGGTGAAGGCGGAGGAGATCACCAGCCCCGCCATGACCGGGGAGTGGGAATTCAAGCTGCGCCAGATCGAGCACGGGAAGTTCACCCGCCCGGAGTTCATGAAGGAGGTCGCGAACCAGACCCGCGGCATTGTGGAACGGGTGAAATCCTTCGAGGAGGATGACTCCGTCGCGCGGGTGACCGAGATCCCCTCCCCCACCGACGGCAAGCCGCTGCGCGAAACGCTCCGCGGCTACAAGTCGCAGGACGGCGAGTTCATGGTCTACAAGGTGATCGGCGGCCGCAAGATGCAGGAGTCGGAGGTCGCCGAACTGATCGCCAAGGGCCAGATCGGCCCCCTCGACGGCTTCCGCTCGGCCAAGAGCGGCAAGGCCTACAGCGCGGTCCTGCGCTACAACCCGGAGGAGAAGAAGATCGAATTCGTCTTCGACGGCCAGCGCGACGCGAGCGGCGCGGTGAAGATCGACTTCACCGGCCTGCAGCCGGTCGCCGCGGCCCCGGCGACGTTCGGGCCCGGTGCGGCCGTCTATGAAACGCCGCAGAGCTATGTCGTGCGCGTGGTGGAGAATGGGGAGGACAAGGTCCTGGCGCGCTGCTCGCGCCGCATTCTGTCCCGCGACATCCCGCGGGAGCAGTACCTGAAGATGATCGAAACGGGCAAGACCGACCTGCTCGACAAGTTCTGGAGCCAGCGCACCCGGCGCCCCTTCAATGCCTTCCTCGTGCTCAAGCCGGACGGCCGGACCGGCTTCGAGTTCGCCCCCCGCGCCCCGAAGGATCCGAATGCGCCCGCCCGGGGCCGATTTGCGCGGAAGAAGAAGCCCGCCGAGCCCGCCGCCGAGCCGCCGGCGGCCTGACCCGGCAACCTTGTCGCCTGCGGTGCGTCAAGCCTGCACCATGAAGCCTTCCGGCATCCTCATCCTGATCCTCGGCCTGGCCGCTCTCCTGGGCGCGGCGTGGTCGTGGAAGGAATACCAGGAGATCATCGCGCTGCGCGCCGCGGCGGCCGCCGCGGACACCAGCGACGCCCAGACGCTGGCGGACTACGTGAGGCGAATCAAGGCCCTGACCGACCAGGTCACCGCCCTGCAGGGACGGGAGCAGCGCAGTGAAACCCCGGACGCCCCGGGGCCGGCGTCCGATGCCCCGCGCCCGCGGCGCAATGGCGGATTCCGGGCCATGATGGACAATCCCCAGTTCCAGAAGCTCATGGCCATCCAGCAGAAGGCGATGCTCGACACCAGCTATGCGCCGCTCTTCAAGATGCTCGCGCTCACGCCCCAGCAACTCGACCAGTTCAAGAACCTGATGGTCCAGAAGCAGCAGGCGATCATGGACGCGCGCCAGGCCGCCATCGAACAGGGCATCAATCCCCGCACCGATCCCGACGCCTTCCAGCAGGCCGTCGCCCAGGCCGCGGCGGCCGTGGACAGCCAGATCCAGGCGGCGCTCGGCGACGCCGGCTACGCCCAATACGAGCAGTACCAGCAGACTCTCCCGCAGCGCAACACGACCAACCAGCTGCAGCAGTCCCTCAGCTACACCTCGAGCCCCCTGACCGATGACCAGGCCGCGCAGCTCATCCAGATCCTGACCCAAAGCGCCCCGGCGAACAGCGGTGAGGGAGGAGGAGGAGGAGGAGGCATGTTTTTCGGGCCGGGAGGCGGCGGGGGCGCTCCGATCACCAACCAGGCCATCACGCTCGCGCAGGGCATCCTGTCGGCGCCCCAAATTCAGGCTCTCCAGCAACTCCAGCAGCAGCAGCAGGTGCGCCAGCAGATGCAGCAGCTGATGCGCGCCGGCGCCAACGGTGGCGGCGGGGGCTGACGGAATAGCGGAGACCCTAAGGGCGCCAGGGAAACTTCCGGGCGTCGGGTTTGCGCTTCGCGCGCTGGGCTTGGTGAAACTCTTTCGCCTCCCCGGTCATATAATAGAGCAGCGTGGCGTTGCCGGCGAGTTCCTGCAGCCCCGCCTGCCCGTCCACGTCGGCGTTGAAGGCGCTTTTCAGGCAGCGGATGGCCAGCGGGCTGTGGCCCAGGATTTCCCCGGCCCACTTCACGCCCTCCGCTTCCAGCGCCGCGACCGGCACGACCGCGTTGACCAGGCCCATCTCCAGCGCCTGGCGCGCGTCGTACTTCCGGCAAAGATACCAGATCTCTCGCGCCTTCTTTTGCCCGACGATGCGCGCCAGGTAGCTCGCGCCGAAGCCCCCGTCGAAACTGCCCATGCGCGGGCCGACCTGGCCGAGGATCGCGTTGTCCGCCGCGATCGTCAGGTCGCACACCACCTGAAGGACATGGCCCCCGCCGATCGCGTAGCCAGCCACCAGCGCTATCACCACCTTGGGCATCGCGCGGATCAGCTTCTGCAGGTCAAGGACATTGAGCCGGGGCACGCCGTCCGCCCCGACGTAGCCGGCGGGACCGCGCACGGATTGGTCGCCACCCGAGCAAAAGGCATACTTTCCATCCGTGTGCGGCCCCGCCCCGGTGAGCAGGACGACCCCCACGGCCGGATCCTCCCGCGCATCGGTGAAGGCCTCGATCATTTGCGCGACGGTCTCGGGGCGGAACGCATTCCTCTTCTCCGGGCGGTTGATCGTGACCTTGGCGATGCCCCCGGCCTTGTGGTAAAGAATGTCAGAGTAAGTGCTTGCGGTACGCCAACGGGGCTTCATGGGCCCGAATCTAGGCGTTCGGCCGCGGTTGTCGAGGACGGGCGCCAATCACCGACTTAACGGTTTTTTTACATTACGGCTTGGATCGGACGCATCAATTGGCCGAGGATGGCACACCCATGAGCCACCGCCACGCGCCCAGCCTGAGTGCCGCCGCAAAATCCGGGCTTTGCCTGGGCGCGCTCGGCGTGGTCTTTGGCGACATCGGCACGAGCCCGCTTTACACCATGCGAGAGTGCGTCGCCCACCTGCCGGCGGGTGGGGAGACCGCGGGGGTGTTGGGCGTGCTGTCGCTGATCTTTTGGTCGCTGGTGCTGGTGGTGAGCGTGAAATATCTCTGGTATGTGATGACCGCGGACAACGAGGGCGAGGGCGGCATTTTTGCCCTGCTGGCGCTGATCCATTCCGGCGGCAAGGGCAACCGGGGGCGGGCGACGACGCGGCGGGGCCTCGGCCCCATTGTCGTCATGATCCTGATTGGCGCGGCCTTGCTCTACGGCGACGGCATCATCACGCCGGCCATCTCCGTCCTCGGTGCGGCCGAGGGGTTCAACGCGATCAGCCCGGTGTTCACGCCGTACGTCCCGGCGATGGCCTGCGCCATCCTGGCGGCGCTTTTCTGGTTCCAACACAAGGGAACGAAGCGCATCGGGGGAGTCTTCGGCCCGGTGATGCTGGTCTGGTTCGTCTCCCTCGGCGTCCTGGGTGCCTGGCACCTCTGGCGGGTGCCGGGCGTCCTGCGCGCGCTCGATCCGCGATACGGCCTGGCGCTGCTGCACCACCCTCCCCTCCAGGTGGCCACCCTGCTGGGCTCCATTGTGCTGGCGATCACCGGGGCGGAGGCGCTTTACGCCGACATGGGGCATTTCGGCCGCAGCTACATCGCGGTCGCCTGGTACGGCATGGCCTTCCCCGGGCTGGTGCTCAACTATTTTGGCCAGGGCGCCTATATCCTTTCGCATCCGGGATCGGACGAGAATCCGTTTTTCGCGATGGCCCCGCCCGGCCTGATCCGCGCCTCCCTCACCGGCATTTCCATCGTGGCGGCGGTCATCGCCAGCCAGGCCCTCATCTCCGGCGCGTATTCGCTGACCCGCCAGGCCATCCAGCTCGGCTATTTCCCGCGCCTGAAGATCGTCTACACCAACGCCGAGCAGTCCGGACAGATCTACGTGCCCTTCGTCAACATGCTGCTCGCCCTCGGCTCGATTTTCACCGTCGTGCTCTTTGGCTCGAGCAGCCGCCTCGCCTCCGCGTACGGCATCGCGGTCACGGGGACGATGGCGATCACCACCGTCGCCTATTTCATCGTGGCGCACCGCAACTGGCACTGGCCGCTCTGGCGGGTGGGGCCGATCTGCGCGATCTTCCTGACCATCGACCTGGCGTTCTTCCTCTCCAACGCCCGCAAGCTGGCGGACGGCGGCTGGTTTCCGCTCGCCATTGCCGCGGCGCTGCTTGCGGTCATGCACACCTGGAAGACCGGACGCGACGCCGTCTACGACCGCGTCTATGGCAACAACGTGACCGAGACGGAACTGACCGCGATCGCGCGCAGCAAGCACATCGCCCGCGTCCCGGGCGCGGCGGTGTTCATGGTCGGCTCGCCCAAGGGCACCCCGATCGCGCTCCTGCACCACGTCAAGGCCAACCGCTGCCTGCACCAGACGATTGTGCTGGTGAGCATCGTGACGGAGGACGTCCCGACGGTGCCCGAGGGCGACCGGCTGAAGCTCCGGGAGGTCGGCGCGGGCATCTGGCGCGGCATCGGCTACTATGGCTACATGCAGTCCCCCGACGTGAGCGACCTGATGGGCCGGATCAAGGCGTCCGGCCTGGCGATCAATCCCCAGTCGGCGACTTATTTCTTCAACCGGGAAATGGTGATGACCGGGGGCAACAGCGGCATGTGGGAATGGGAAAAGAGCTTCTACGCCTTTCTCACCCGCAACGCCCGCCCCGCCAAGGACTACTACCAGATCACCCCCTCGCAGATCATCGAGATCGGCCTGCCCCTGCAGCTGTGATCGTGAAAAACGCCGGCGCCCCACTCGCCAATCGTCGCGGGGGGAAGGGAAAAGGCCGCGCTCATCGCCTACGGGGGCGAACATCCGCCGACGCCGGCCGAGGTGACGCAGCTGCACCATCAGGCCCGCGAACAATGTTTCATCGCAAATTCGGTGAAGACCGAAGTCACGGTTGAGTAGCCCATCGCCGTCCTCCCCTCGCCGACTGAAGCGACAGGACCGCCGTGCCGCCGATGTCAGCCGCTGGTTGACATTGCACGATCAGGACCTTGCGAGGCCCGCGTAGAAGTCCCGGGCCCGGGCGAGCAGCTGGCCCTCGGTCGAGTGATGCTCGTCCACGACCACCGAACCCATGATGCGCCGGGCCAGTTCCGGGTGATGGGCCGTCGCCCAGCCGATGAATTGGTCCATCTCGCTGCTCCGGCCGGTGCCCGAGCCGAAGACCAGGATCCGGCCGTGGGTGCCCAGCGCCTGCACGACCGGCCCGAAGTAACTGGCCTGCTCGGGATCCTCCTCGCCCTTGGGAAAGTCCTTCGACTTGTGCGCGCGGCGAAAATAGCGGTTCGGCTCGTGGGGCACGACTTTATGAGGGAGGGAGCCGTGCAATTCCGTGCGAAAAATGCGCGCCTCGTCGTGGTCGATCACCAGCAACCAATCGGTCCCGGGCGGGATCGCTGCGGGCGGAACCGCCTCCGATTGGGTGAGAAAATGCCGCAGGGTCATCAGTTCGTCGGACTCGCTGACGTCCTTCGTCCGGGACGGGGGCAGCACCAGGACGTGCCCGTTGCGGGTCACCTTCAGGTTGCCGTTGCGCTCCTCCACCACCTCGCCCAGATGCCGGAACAGGGCGTGGACATCGCGCCAGTTCAGATTGTGCGAAATCGGGTGCTGGAAGATGGTCTGGTAGGTCCGCAGGTGGGAACCGCTGAGGGTCGAGGTCGAATTCATATTATCTTTGATGGGGGCGCCGCGGAGACTACAGGCCGGCGGCTCCGCCCGAAATGGGGTGTAGTGCTAACCTCGGACGCCGGCGATCAGTCCCCGGCCACTACTCCAGGGACGCCCAGACCTCGGCGCCGATCGAACGGGTCATCACCGCGCATGCCACCAGCACTCCGAAGCACTCGGCCAGCAGAAAGGGCCAGAACCACCCCAGATGGCGGGCCCAACCCGCCAGGCCCGAGAGGACCACGGCAACCATCATGACCCCAAACATCCGCAAACCGCGTCCGACGGACTTCGCCCCTTCGATCGGCGAGGAAAATGGCACCGCCCGGCCACCCAGGTTGGGGATCAGGGCGTAGACCGGCATCGTCACGACGCCGGGCAGCAGCAGGACCCAATCCGGCGTCCCGCGCATGAACCACCCAATCACCAGGCCGAAGAGCAGCAGCACCGGGAAGGTCAGGAAGCACAGCACGGCGCGCCGGGCTCCGCGGCAAATCGCGGCGGGCCCCGCCAGCGGAGCCGCGCGGAAAACATCCGCCGCCTGCCAGTGCTGCGAGTACTGGAGCAGGCTCATGCTGAAAAGCGGAATCAGCCCCAGATAGCCGCTGGCAAACGCGGTGCTGAAGCCGCCGTGCCGGAAGCCGCCGCGGGTGCCCCCCTGAAACAGCACCACGAACGGCATGATGAGCATCGGGGAGATTCCAGGATAGAGCCGCAGCTTGGTATCCCGGTCGCGAAAGAGGTAGGCGCTGGTCAGGACAAATGACGCGCGCGTCACCGGATCGCGAAACCACCAGCAAAGCGGCGGGGCGCTGACCAGCCGGTCGAGCCAGCGGCGCCGCCCCCGCGGGCGGCCCCGCCCGGACCCGCGCTCGTTCAGGGCGCGCAGCCCCGACTCGTAGGTGAGCGCCAGCCGCCCGAAGGCGCTCCACAGCACGGCGGCGGAAGCCGCGACCGCAACCAGGCCGAGCAGCCAGGAACTCGGCGCCCCCGTGCCCGCCAGCGCGTCGTCCAGCCCGGCGAACCAGGCGGGCGGAAGCAGCACGATCCACCCGGCCCCGATCCCGACCCCGCTGATCGCGTGGGGATGCATGACCAGCCGCGGCACCAACTGGGCGGCCATGACGGTCACGATGGTAAAAAGGACCTGGGTCGTGGTCATCAGCCCCTCGAGTCGCTCGCGTCCAAACCAGCCCAGGCAGAGCTGGTAAACCAGCACCACCGAGGACGTGCAAAACACCGCCTCCAGGGTCGTGGACAGCGCGTGGGCCAGGGGAAAGAGCCAGCTCCCGCCCCGCCCCATTGCGCCCGCGAGGCAGCCGACGAGGTTGAACGCGCCCGCCACCCAGAGCGAGACCTCGACCAGGACCCGGACCTTCGCCCACAGCAGTGTGCGCGGCTGGACCGGGCGGTGCAGCAGGATGTCACCCTCCTCCTGGTTGAACAGGACCTCCCCCGCCGAGGAGGCGACGAACATGCCCAGGAACATGAAGGTCATGGCGTGGAGGTAAACCCCGAGCGCGAAGACCGATTGCCGCCGAAAGAGCAGGGCGAGGCAGCCGGTCAACGCGTACAGGGCCAGCGTGACCCACAGCTTCTGGGCGATCGACTTCGGCGCGGTGCCCCGCCGGAGGCCGCGCGCGCCGCGCCCGCGCAGGAACAGGGTCAGGAACAGCCGCCGCAGGATCCGGGCCTGGCTCGCGATCCGGGCGTCCCCGGCGGTGGCGGCACCGGCTGCAGCGGGGTCGCTCACGAGCGGAACGTCCGGCCAAAATCCTCCGCGCGGCGCTCCAGCTCCGCGCCGCCGGTGACCTGCGTGAAGAGGCGCTCCAGCGAGCCGGCCTGGTGCGCGGCGACCAATTCTTCGGGCTTGCCGTCGAGCAGCAGCCGGCCCCGGTCGATGATGATGACGCGGTGGCACACCCGCTCCACCACGTCGAGGATGTGCGAACTGTAGACGATGGTCTTGCCCTCCCGCGCCAGGGCCTGGATCAGCGCCTTGAAACCGACCGCGGCGTTGGCGTCGAGGCCGTCCAGCGGCTCGTCAAAAAAGACCACCGGCGGATTGTGCAAAAGCGCCGCGGTGATGACGACCTTGCGCCGCATGCCCTTGGAATAGGCGCCGAGCAGCTTGTCGGTCAGGGTGTCGAACCCCAGGTCGAAGAAGGAAATGAACTGCTCGATGCGGGCTCGCGCCGCCTTGGGCGGGATGCCGTACAGGGCCGCGACCATCTCGAGGTACTCCAGGCCAGACAGCGACTCGAACACCGCCCCCGACTCCGGCACGAAGCCCACCCGCCGTTTCACCTCGATCGGGTCGCGCTGCAGGTCGAACCCGGCGACCCGGGCCGTCCCGCTGGTCGGCTCGATCAAGCCGGTCAGCATCCGGAGCGTGGTCGACTTGCCGGCTCCATTCGGTCCAAGGAATCCCACGATCTGGCCCGCCGGGACCGCAAACGAGAGTTCGTCGACCGCCGTCTGCGACCCGAAGCGCTTGGTGAGCCGGTCCAGGACGATCATGACGAGGCGGCGACCAACAGGCGGCGGCGGCCGGCCGCATCGCGTTTCCGGTCGGTGCGCACCTCCAGGACGCGGACACCCGCGGCCGGGAGTGCGCTGATCAGCGAGGTGAAATGGTCCCAGTCGCGCACCAGAATGTGCGCGGCGCCGTGGGCGGAGGCCAGCCCCGCGAAATCGACCTCCTGCGGCGTGGCGAAGAATTCCTCAAAGGGCGGGTCGAATTGGGCGACCGGCAGGTGCTCGAAGATGCCGCCCCCCCGGTTGTTGATCAGCACGACGGTCAGGCTGCCCCGCAGCCGCGGGCGCAGGAGAAACCCGTTCGCGTCGTGGAGCAGCGCGAGGTCTCCGGTGAGCAGCACCGCCGGCGGACCGCCGTGGGCCACGCCCATCGCGGTCGAGAGCGTGCCGTCGATGCCGTTGGCCCCGCGATTGCCGAACGCGCGCAAGCGGCGCTCGCCGCCGCCGCACACGTACTCGACGTCGCGCACCGGCATGCTGTTGGCGATGAAAATCGGGGTGCCCGCCGGCAGGTGGCGGTCGAGCAACCAGGCCGCCTTCGGTTCGAAGAGCGCCGCTTCGTCCGCCAGGGTCCGGTCCAGGACGGCGCGGGCGCGCTTCTCCGCGTCCGTCCAGAGCGGCGTGTAGCCGTTGGGGGCCCCCGCCGCCGGCAGGCCGGCCGCCAGCGCGGGGACCGCCACGGGCAGCGGCCGGGTGCGCCCGTGGAGCGCGTCGCGATTGTCCGGGCGGGTCCCGACCAGCCAGGTCCGCGCCGCGCCGGCCTGAAGCCAGTCGCGCAGGACCTTGCTCGTCGGCCAGCCGCCCAGGCACAGGACGGTTTCCGGCCGGACCCGGGCGGCGAATGCCGGGTTGCGCAGCAATGCGTCGTAGGCGGTGACCAGGTGCGGGATCAAATTCGCATGCTGCCGCACCGGCGAAAGCCCGTCGGCCAAAACCGGCCAGCCCAGCTTCCGCCCAATTTCGCCCACCGCCGCGGCATAACCGGCCGGATCCGCCGGCTGGGCGGGGCCGGCCACGATGATGCCGTGAACGTCCGGGCCCAGCGAAGGCAGGGGAGCCGCGCATTCGATCCCGGCGGGCGGGGCGACGAAATCAAAAAACGCGTCCCAGTCCACGGCCGCGGCCGCCGGTTCCGCGGTCCCATCGGCGACCGGCGCCAGGGGGTCGCGAAACGGGGCATTGAGGTGCACGGGCCCGGGCGTCGGATGGAGGGTGCGGCCGAAGGCGTGCGCCAGGGTTTGGCGCAGATAGGCCAGGAGCGGCTCGGCGGCCCCGGGCAGCGCCAGCTCGTGATAAAAATTCGGGTAGCCGCCAAACAGCTTCTGCTGGTCGATCGTCTGGCCCGAGGCGCAGGCGCGCATCTCCGGCGGACGGTCCGCCGTGATGACCAGGAGGGGAACGCCGCTCTCGCTTGCCTCGATCACCGCCGGAAAATAATTGGCGCCCGCCGTTCCGCTGGTGCACACGAGCAGCACGGGTTCCCCTTTTCGCCGGGCGAGCCCGAGGGCGAAGAATCCGGCGGAGCGCTCATCGAGCACGGGAATGGCCTCGATCCCCGGATGCCGCGCCAGCGCGATCGCCAGCGGCGTCGATCGCGACCCGGGCGAAACGACGGCCTGCCTCAACCCCAGCCGAGAAAGCGTTTCCACCAAAACACTGCCCCAAAGGGAATTGACGTTCCGGAAATCCAGAGGGGCCATGGCGCAATACAAACGCGGAAAGCGGAAAGCGGAAAGCGGAAACGGCTTTGCCGCAGGAATGCCCTATTTTCGCTTTCCGCTTTTCAGCAAAGCAGGGCCTCCTGCATCGCCCGGAACTTCAGCTCGGTCTCGGCCCACTCCTTCTCCGGCTGCGAGCCCGCCACAATCCCGGCCCCGGCGTAGAGCCGGGCGTGGACGCCGTCGATCAGGGCCGAGCGGAGCGCCACCTCGAACTCGCCTTCCCCCCGGGCGTCGATCCAGCCGACCGCGCCGGCATATAAGCCCCGCGGGAATGCCTCCCCGGCGCGGATGCCCGCCAGCGCGGCCGCCCGGGGGATGCCCCCGACGGCGGGGGTGGGATGGAGCCGGGCCAGCACGTCGAGCAGGCGCCGCCCCGGCGGCAGCTCCGCCCGCATCGGAGTGAAGAGGTGCTGGACGTTGGCGAGCCGGCGAATCGCGGGCCGCTCCGGGAATTCCGGCGCAATGCCGAGTTCCGCCAGGCTCCGCGCCACCGCCGCGGTCACCAGGCGGTGTTCCCGCAGTTCCTTTTCGTCGCGGAGGAGTCCGGCGGCCAGGGCCGCGTCCTCACTCGCCGTCGCCCCGCGCCGCCCCGAACCCGCCTGCGCATCGGTCAGCAGCGCCCCGCCCCGCACGCGCAGGAGCCGCTCCGGGCTGGCCCCGATGAAGCTCTGGCCCCGGCCGTTGGCCACGGAAAAGGCGCAGCAGTCCGGAAATCGCTGCCGCAGCCCGTTCAGGACGCTCAGCGGATGGAAGGCGTCGCGCGCCACCAGGTCCTTGGCGCGGGCCAGGACGATCTTCTCGAGGCTTCCGTCCGCAATGCGACGGAGCGCCGCGCGCACCGCCTCGAGATAGGCCCCCTCCCCGCCCACCTCCGCCACCGACACCGGGCTGGCGGGCGGGCGGGCGGCAAAATCCGGCGCCGAATAGTCGAAGGCCCCAAACTTGGCGTGAGCCCGCCAGACCTTCTCGGCCAGCGCCGCGACCGGGGAGGCGGCGTCCACCATGAAGTTCGCCACCGCGACGGTGCGTTCGCCCCGGCGGCCCACCTGCCAGCGCGGAACGAGCACGCTCGCGGCCGCAAACGGCTCGCCGGGTTCCACCGCATCGGCAAAAGCGAAGGCGGAAAAAAAGTGCGGCCCGGCAAAGGGCGCGGCGAGGTCGCCCACCGCCAGGGTGCGCGCCAGGGTGTCGTCGATGAAGCGCTGGCAGGCCGAAAAGCGCGCGGGGCCGGATGCCGAGAAGGCGAGGACCGCCTCCGCGCCCGCGATGGCCATCTGCTCGTCCGGGCGTTCGGCGTAGAAATGCCGCTGGCCCGGCTCGAAGATCGACTCGAGCACCGCCAGCGGATCCAGCGCGTCCACCTCCAGGGAAATGCTGACCAGCTGCGCCTGGCCCGCCCGGGCCGCCGCGTCCCGGCAATCTCCCAGGAAGGCGCGCAGCGCCTCGGGCTTGCGGTTGGCGGCGGGATCCAGGGGAAGGACGATCATCGCCGGCCCGCCGTCACTTTCTGGCGGAATCCCCGGGGCGCTCGGGCCGCGGGAAGAGGACCAGCGCGGTGGCGACCCGGGCGCCCGTCAACCGCCCGCCCCAGGCGAGACCGGCCAGCCAGGACCCCGGCGCGGCCGCCGCGCCGCCCATGACCTCCGTGATCCGGGCGGTGGTTCCCGGCATCACCGGCTGCAGGGCGGTCGCGGCCAGGCGGAGCGCCTCGGCCATGGTGGCCAGCGCCGTGCGCAGCCGCGCCTGGTCGCCCGGTTCCGCCGACTTCCCCAGCTTCCAGGGCGCGAGCTTCTCGATGTAACTGTTGATCGACTTGACGAAGACGAACACCCGCTCGAGCGCGGTGTGGAATTGGAAGCCTTCGTTCAAGGCGAGGAGGTCGCGGCGGGTCGTCTCCCACAGGGCGTGCACCTCCCGCTCGGGCTCGCCGGGCTCGCCCGCGGCCGGCACCGTGCCGGCGGCGAAGCGGTTGATCATGTTGAGGGTGCGGTTCACGAGATTGCCGAGGTCGTTCGCGAGGTCGCCGTTGTAGCGCACAAGGAACTGCTCGCGGGTGAAGTCGCTGTCCTGGCCCACGTTCATCTCGCGGATCAGGAAATACCGGAAGGCATCGACCCCGAACTCCGCCACGAGGTCGAGCGGATCGAGCGCATTGCCCTTGCTCTTCGACATCTTGTCGCCGGCCTGCGTCCACCAGCCGTGGACCAGGATGCCGTGGGGCAGAGGCAGGCCCGCGGCACGCAGCATGATCGGCCAGTAGATGGCGTGCGCCGGCACCAGGATGTCCTTGCCGATGACATGCCAGTTCGCGGGCCACATCCCCGGCAGCTGCCGGACGCCCGAGTAGTAGCTGAGCAGGGCGTCGAACCAGACGTACGTCACATGCTTTTCGTCGAACGGCAGGGGGATGCCCCAGGCCAGCCGCTCCCGCGGCCGCGAGATGCACAGGTCGTTCAGCGGATCCTTGAGGAACTCCAGCACCTGCTTCTGGCGGTGCCGCGGGAAAATGAAATCCTCCTTCCCGGCGAGGAAGCCGGTCAGCCACTCCTGATGGACCTTCAGTTTGAAAAAATAGCTGGGCTCGGCGATCTCGATCACCTCCCCGTAGATTTCCGGCCAGGAGCCGTCGGGATTGCGGTCCTTGTCCCGGAGGAACTGCTCCTGGCGGACGCTGTAGGGCCCGCGGTACTCGCCGAGGTAGATGTCACCCTGGTCGAACAGCTGCTGGAGGACGGCCCGGACCACCCGGATGTGCTCGGGGTCGGTGGTGCGGATGAAGCCGTCGTTGGAGATGTTCAGCCGGGGCAGCAGCGCCTGGAACTTGGCGCTTACCGCGTCCACATACTGCTGCGGCTCGATCCCCAGCTCCTGCGCGGTCTGCTGGACCTTCTGCCCGTGCTCGTCGGTGCCGGTGAGGAAATAAACCGGGTCGCCCAGCAGCCGCCGAAACCGCGCCACGACGTCCGTCAGCACCTTCTCGTAGGCATGGCCCAGGTGCGGCGCCCCGTTGGCGTAATCGATCGCCGTGGTGATATAGAACGGTTTCATGCTGAAAAAGGCGACCAGCTGAACACCCGGGTGGCCAAAAGTCGACCGAAAGAAGCACCGGACAGATTCCCAGTTTGCTCGGAGAGGCCCCCTTCGCGGCCCGGGATAGCCAAACCCGATCTC
>Ga0302196_10001214_pt1 | contig 24496 bp, 25 predicted proteins | sample II_Bog_N1_3_FD_198794 | JGI IMG/M metagenome (GOLD analysis project Ga0302196, IMG submission 198794) | Peat permafrost microbial communities from Stordalen Mire near Abisko, Sweden - II_Bog_N1_3 | ecosystem: Environmental > Terrestrial > Soil > Wetlands > Peat | place: Sweden: Abisko...
CGATCCGGGAAAACACGAAGCTTCAGCGGGCCCGCGACCTCCTGGAGATGACCGGCGACGGCCCGCGCAATTCGCTCTGGCGCCAGCACCCCGGTCAGGCCTGGGGCGGCCGTGTGCCGCGGGAGATCACCGCGGAGTTCGTCCGCGACGAGGTCGCCCGCGGCCGGGCGATCATTCCCTGCAACATCAACCACCCGGAGCTCGAGCCGATGATCATCGGCCGGAATTTCCTGGTGAAGATCAACACGAACATCGGCAACTCCGCGGTCGCCTCGTCGATCGACGAGGAGGTCGAGAAGATGCGCTGGTCGGTCAAGTGGGGCGGCGACACGCTGATGGACCTGTCGACGGGCCGGAACATCCACCAGACCCGGGAGTGGATCCTGCGGAACTGCCCGGTGCCGGTCGGGACCGTCCCGATCTACCAGGCCCTGGAGAAGGCCGGCGGCCGCCCCGAGGAGCTCACCTGGGAGATTTTCCGGGACACGCTCATCGAGCAGGCCGAGCAGGGCGTTGACTACTTCACGATCCACGCCGGGGTGCTGCTCCGCTACATCCCGCTCACCGCGCGGCGAATGACCGGGATCGTGAGCCGCGGCGGCTCGATCATGGCGAAGTGGTGCCTGTCCCACCACAAGGAGAACTTCCTGCACACGCACTGGGACGACATCTGCGACATCATGGCCGCCTACGACGTGTCCTTCTCGATCGGCGACGGGCTCCGCCCCGGGTCGATCGCCGACGCGAACGACGAGGCCCAGTTCGGCGAGCTGAAGACGCAGGGCGAGCTCACGCTCCGCGCCTGGGACCGCGGCGTGCAGGTGATGTGCGAGGGCCCGGGGCACGTGCCGATGCACATGATCCCCGAGAACATGGAGAAGCAGCTGGAGTGGTGCCACGAGGCTCCGTTCTACACCCTCGGGCCGCTCACCACCGACATCGCGCCGGGCTACGACCACATCACCAGCGCGATCGGCGCGGCGATGATCGGCTGGCACGGGACGGCGATGCTCTGCTACGTCACGCCCAAGGAGCACCTGGGGCTCCCCGACCGCGATGACGTGCGCGCCGGGGTGATCGCCTACAAGATCGCGGCCCACGCGGCCGACCTGGCCAAGGGCCACCCGGCGGCCCAGTACCGCGACAACGCGCTTTCCAAGGCCCGCTTCGAGTTCCGCTGGCAGGACCAGTTCAACCTCTCGCTCGATCCGGAGCGCGCCCGCGAATACCACGACGCCACGCTCCCGCAGGATAGCGCCAAGACGGCGCATTTCTGCTCGATGTGCGGGCCGCAGTTCTGCTCGATGAAGATCACCGAGGATGTGCGCCGCTACGCGGACGAGGAGGCCCTCCGCGAGTCCGAGGCGATCGCGGCGGGTCTCAAGGCGAAGGCCGAGGAGTTTCGCGCCACCGGCGGCGAAATCTACCGGGCGGAGCCGGCTGATCCAAAGACGGCCTGAGGCGACCATGGCGACGGCAACGGAGACAATCCTCGTGAACGACCGGGCCCGGGCCCTCCGCCCGGGGGAGACCCTGGCCGGCCTGGTCGCGGAGCTCGGGCTCGCGGACCGCAGGGGCGTCGCCGTGGCGGTGAACGGCTCCGTCGTGCCGCGCCTGCGGTGGGCGGCGCGGATCCTGGGCCCGGATGACCGGATCCTGGTCATCCAGGCGACGCAGGGAGGCTGAACCTGAACCACCATGGCCCTCGATCCCTCCCGGCGATTCCCCCTGATGAGCATCACCCAGAACGGCGTGGCGATGGGCCATGCCGAGCAGGCCGCGCGGCTCTGCGCGGCGGGAGTGCGTTGGATCCAATTGCGGATGAAGGATGCGCCCCGGGATGCGTGGCTTTCGACCGCCCGCGAGGTCGCGGCGACTTGCCGGGCGCACGGCGCCATTTGCATCATCAACGACAGCGTGGACATCGCGCTGGAGGTCGGGGCCGATGGCGCGCATCTCGGCCGGACGGACCTTGACTGGACGGAGGCCCGCCGGCGCCTCGGTCCGGACCGGATCCTGGGCGGGACGGTCAACTACGCCTGGGAGGCCGAGCGCGCGGTGAAGGCAGGATGCCTCGACTATGTCGGGGTGGGCCCGCTGCGCTTCACCCGGACGAAGAAGGAACTCGCGCCGCTCCAGGGCTTCGAGGGCATCCGGACCCTGGTCGGGATCCTGGGAGGCATCCCCGCGTGGGCGATCGGGGGAATCAAGGTCGCCGACCTGCCCGAGCTGCGCCGGACCGGCGTCGCGGGAACGGCGGTGTGCTCCGCCCTGCTTCGGGGTGGCGCCGTCAATGAGAACGTCCGCGCCTTCCTCGATGCGTGGCCCAGCGAGGTCCTTTCTTCATGAGCGCCAAGCCCCTGGTCATCGCCGGAGTCGCATTCTCATCCCGCCTTTTCGTGGGCACCGGGAAATTCAGCTCAAACGCGGCGATGCGGGCGAGCCTCGCGGCCTCCGGCACCCAGCTGGTGACCGTGGCGCTGCGGCGCGTCCACGCCGCCGGTACCCCCGGCGACGGGCCCGAGGACATCCTCGGTCACCTGGACACGGACCGCTACCGGCTCCTGCCCAACACCTCGGGGGTTCGCGACGCCCGTGAGGCGATCCTCGCCGCCGAGCTCGCGCGCGAGGCGCTGGAGACAAACTGGCTGAAGCTGGAGATCCACCCGGACCCGAAGTACCTCATGCCCGACCCCGTCGAGACCCTGCGGGCGACCGCGGAGCTCGTGAAGCGGGGCTTCATCGTCCTGCCCTACATCCATGCCGACCCGGTCGTGTGCAAGCAGCTCGAGGAGGCGGGGGCGGCGGCGGTGATGCCGCTTGGCGCGCCGATCGGGAGCAACCGCGGGCTCGAGTCCCGCGCTTTCCTGGAAATCATCATCGCGCAGAGCCGGGTGCCGGTCGTGGTCGACGCCGGGCTCGGGGTTCCATCGCACGCGGCTGCCGCGCTCGAGATGGGCGCGGACGCGGTCCTGGTGAACACGGCAATCGCGGCGGCCGCAGACCCGGTGGCGATGGCGGAGGCCTTTTGCCGCGGCGTCGAGGCCGGCCGCCTGGCCTTCGAGGCGGGGTTCGCGGGGCCCGGTGCCGCGCAGTCGACCTCGCCGCTGACGGAGTTTCTCACACGATGAGCTTCCTGGAGACCTGGCGGGAGCACGACTTCGAGTCGGTCGGCCGGATGATCGCCGGCCGGACGGAGGCGGACGTGCGGCGCGCGCTGGGAGCCCGCCGGAGGGACTTGAACGACCTGGCGGCGCTCCTTTCGCCGGCCGCCGCCCCCTTCCTGGAGGAGATGGCCCAGGCGAGCCACCGGCTGACCGTGGAGCGCTTCGGGCGGACAATGCAGCTCTACGCGCCGCTCTACCTGTCGAATGTCTGCTCGAACATCTGCACCTACTGTGGTTTCAGCGCCGAGAACCGGATACCGCGGAAGATACTCAACGATGCGGAGATCCTTGCGGAGGCGGCCGCCCTGCGGGCCCGCGGGTTCGACCACGTGCTCCTGGTCACCGGCGAGGCGGGTCGCGTGGGCCGCGACTACCTCGCGAACGCGCTGCGGCTGCTGCGACCCCGTTTTGCGAGCCTTTCAATGGAAGTGCAGCCGCTCGAGCAGGAGGAATACGCCTCGCTGGCCGGCGAGGGGCTGAGCTCGGTCCTTGTCTACCAGGAGACCTACGACGCGGCCGCCTACGGGCGGCACCACCTGAAGGGGCCCAAGGCGGACATCGCGTACCGGCTCGAGACGCCCGACCGGCTCGGCCGCGCCGGGCTGAAGAAGATCGGGCTGGGGGCGCTTTTTGGCCTGAGCGACTGGCGGGCCGACGCTTGGTTTGTCGGATTGCACCTGGGCTACCTCGAGCGGACCTATTGGCGGACTCGCTACAGCATCTCCTTCCCGCGGCTGCGGCCGCACGCGGGCGAGGCGACCACGCTCACCCCCTTCGACGAGCGCGACCTGGTCCAGGCCGCATGCGCCTTCCGGCTTCTCAGCCCGGAGGCCGAGCTGTCGCTTTCAACCCGGGAGAGCGCCGCTTTCCGCGACCGGGCGTTCCGGTTGGGCTTCACGTCCATGAGCGCGGGCTCGAAGACCAACCCCGGGGGCTACGCGAGCGAGCCGGAGTCGCTCGAGCAATTTGCGATCGACGACGAGCGCAGCCCCGCGGAGGTCGCCGCCACCCTGGGACGCTCGGGGTACGACCCGGTATGGAAGGACTGGGACCCCACTTACGACGGCCATGGCTGAGTCATTTGATCCGAGGGAGACGGCCCGCTACCAGAGGCACTTTTCGCTGACGGGATTCGGCCCGGTCGGCCAGGAGCGGCTGAAGGCGGCCACCGTCCTGGTCGTCGGTGCGGGCGGACTGGGGTGCCCGGCGCTGCTCTACCTGGCGGCCGCGGGCGTTGGCCGGATCGTCGTCGTGGACGATGACCGCGTGGAGGCCTCAAACCTCCAGAGGCAGACGCTCTTTACCGAGGCAGATGTCGGCGATTTGAAGGCGGCGGCGGCGGCGCGAAGGCTCACCGCGCTCAATTCGCTGATCCGGGTCGAGGGCCGCGCGGTCCGCTTCAACCGGGGGAACGCGATCGAGTTGGTTTCCGCCTGCGATGTCGTCGTCGACGGATCCGACAATTTCGCCACGCGCTACCTGGTCAACGACGCCTGCGTCCTCGCGGGGAAGCCCTTTGTCTTCGGGGCGGTGCAGGGTTTCGAGGGGCAGCTCAGCGTCTTCAACTGGCGCAACGGGCCCACCTACCGCTGCCTCTTTCCCGAGCCGCCGGCCGCAGGGACGGTTCCAAATTGCGCGGAGGCGGGCGTCCTGGGGGTGCTCCCCGGGCTCATCGGAACCGCCCAGGCCTGCGAGGCGATCAAGCTATTGGCGGGCATCGGCGAGCCGCTGTCCGGCCGGCTGCTCCTCTGGGACGCGCTGGCGATGACCGTCCGGACCGTCGCCCTCGATCCCGATCCGGCCAGCCGGGCGATCACCGGCCTGCCGCCGGAGGGCTATGGGGAGACCTGCGCCGTCCCCGACGAAATTCCCATGGAAATCGAACCCGAGGTATTACGCACAGCAACGAAACTGCCGCAGCTCATGGACGTTCGCGAAGGCTGGGAGCGCGCGCAGGGGGCCATCAATCCCTCCGTGCACGTGCCGCTGGGGCGGCTCGAGCGCGGCGAGGCGGACAAGGAGCTTGCAACCCTCGACCCGGAGGCGCCGCTGGTTGTTTATTGCGCCCACGGGAGGCGGAGCCTGAGGGCCGCGGCGATCCTTCGGGATCGTCATGGCTTCAAGCAGGTGTCGAGCCTGCGCGGCGGGTTTTCCGAGTATTGATTCATCATGTCCGAGAGCCGCATTCCCTGTGTCCTGTCGATTGCGGGCTCCGACAGCGGCTCGGGCGCAGGCGTTCAAGCGGACGCCCGGACGATTCATGCGCTCGGGGGGTACGCACTGACGGCAATCACTGCAATAACCGCTCAAAATAGCCGCGGAATTGTAAAATGGCGACCTGTCGAAAAATCGATGATTTTGGCCCAAATTGGGGCTATTTTGGCCGATTTTGACGTAAAAACAGCCAAAATAGGCCTAATTCCCAATAGTGAGATCGCACGGGAATTGGCCCGTTTTCTAGCCCCATTTTCAGCCTTATCCCTGGTGGTGGACCCTGTGATCGGCTCGACGAGCGGCACGCGCTTCCTGTCCCGCGAGGGCGTGCGAGAACTGAAGCGCCGGCTCCTTCCGCTGGCCGCGCTGGTGACCCCGAACTGGCCGGAGGCGGAGGAACTCACCGGATTGCGGGTGCGTTCCGATAGGCAGGCCGAAGCCGCGGCGCTGGCGCTTTCCCAGGAATGCGGCTGCGCCGTCCTGGTCAAGGGCGGCCACGGGCCCGGGCGCGTGTGCCGGGACTGCCTGGTGACCCGCGACGGCCGGATCCGGTGGTACTCAAGCCCGCGAGTCATCACGCGGAACACGCACGGGACGGGCTGCGTCCTGTCCGCGGGCATTGCGCTCGGACTCGCGAAGGGGTTGTCGCTGCCGGCAGCGGTGGCAGCAGCACGACGATTTCTTGTGACGAGCCTGAAGAAAAATAGGAAGGTCCGCCTTGGCGGCGGCCGCGGCCCGGCGCTGCCGTAATCCGCTAGCTCAGCGTCACGCCCCGGGCCTTGGCGGCGCGGATGAGCGCGTCGGCCATGTCCGAGGGCGTTTCCGCGACCTCGATCCCGCACTCCCTGAAGACGGCGATCTTGGCGGCGGCCGTGTCCTCGGTGCCTCCGACGATCGCCCCGGCGTGGCCCATCCGCCGGCCGGCCGGCGCGGTCGACCCGGCGATGAAGCCGGCCACCGGCTTGCGGCAGTTCTGCTTGATCCAGCGCGCGGCCTCGACCTCGGCCGTGCCGCCGATCTCGCCGATGACGACCATGCCGACCGTGTCGGGGTCGTCGTTGAACAGCTTTATGACATCAAGGTGCGAAGTCCCGTTGACCGGGTCGCCGCCGATCCCCACGCAGGTGCTCTGGCCGATATTTCGGGTGGTGAGCTGGAAGACCGCCTCGTAGGTGAGCGTTCCGGAGCGGGAGACGACCCCGACATGGCCCTTGCGGTGGATGTAGCCGGGCGCGATTCCGATCCGGCACCCGCCCTGGGAGCCCTCGCCGGTGCCGGGCGTGACGATGCCCGGGCAGTTCGGGCCGACAAGCCGCGTGCGCGAGCCCTGCATCGCGCGCTTCACGCGCACCATGTCGCGGACGGGAATCCCCTCGGTGATCGCGACGGCCAGGTCCAGCCGCGCGTCCGCGCACTCGAGGATCGCGTCGGCCGCGAAGGCCGGGGGAACGAAGATCGCGGACACCGAGGCGCCGGTGGCCGAGGCCGCGTCCGCCACGGAGTTGAAAATGGGAACGCGGTGGCCGGCATGCTCGAAGAACTGGCCGCCCTTGCCGGGCGTGACCCCGGCGACGACGCGGGTGCCGTAGTCGAGCGAGAGCTGGGCGTGGCGCGCGCCAAAGGCACCGGTGATGCCCTGGACCATGATGCGCGAGTCGGGTGCGACGAGAATGGACATAAAGATTAGGCGACGAGTTTTACGATCTTGCCGGCCGCGTCGGCCATCGAGTCGCCGCTGGTGATCGGCAGGCCCGAGTCGGCGAGCGTCTTCTTGCCGGCGACCACGTTGTTTCCCTCCAGGCGGACGACGAGGGGCATCTTCAGCCCCGTCTCCCTCACCGCCTCCACGATACCCAGCGCGATCACATTGCAGTCCATGATCCCGCCGAAGATGTTCACGAAGATCCCCTTCACGTGCGGGTCGCCCAGGATGATCCTGAAGGCGGCCGACACCTGCTCCTTCGTGGCCCCGCCGCCCACGTCGAGGAAGTTGGCGGGGTTGCCGCCGAAGTGCTTGATGATGTCCATCGTGCTCATGGCCAGGCCGGCGCCGTTCACCAGGCAGGCGATGTTCCCGTCGAGGGCGATGTAGGAGAGACCGGCCTTGGAGGCCTCGACCTCCTTGGGGTCCTCCTCATTGAGGTCGCGCAGGGCCAGGATCTCCGGGTGGCGGAAGAGGGCGTTGTCGTCGAAGGACACCTTTGCGTCGAGGGCCAGCGTCCCGCCGGCGGGGGTCGTGATGAGGGGGTTGATCTCGATCATCGACGCGTCGGTCTCCCAGAACATCGCGTAGAGGCTGCGGATCAGCTTGCCGGCGCTCTTCGCCTCGGCGGGGTTGAAGCCCAGCTTGAAGATGATCTCGCGCACCTGGAAGTCGGCCAGCCCGTAGGCCGGGTCGACGAGCACCTTGTGAAGCTTCTCGGGCGTCTCGTGCGCCACCTTCTCGATCTCCACGCCGCCCTCGGTCGAGGCGACGATGACCGGCCGGGACGTTGCGCGGTCCAGGAGGATCGCCAGGTAGTACTCCTTCTTGATCGCGCTCGCCTCCGTGAAATAAAGCGCGCGAACCACCCGGCCGGCCGGGCCGGTCTGGGCGGTGACCAGGGTGTTGCCGAGCATCCGGCCGGCGATCTCCCTTGCCTCGGCCTTGGTCGGGCAGAACTTCACACCGCCCTTGAAACCGTCCTTGAAGGTGCCCTTGCCGCGGCCGCCCGCATGGATCTGCGCCTTCACCATGGTCGGCCCCTCGGGCAGCCGGGCGAGGGCCGCGTCGATCTCCCCGGCGGTGCGCGCCGCGGCGCCGGCGGAAACCGGGACGCCGAATTTTTCAAAGAGGGCCTTTGCCTGGTATTCGTGGACGTTCATGGAAGGGTCGCTAGGGCTTGAGGAGCTGCTGGGCCAGGAAGGCCCCCTGGATGGAGGCGAGCTCGCGGAGGCCCTTCTGGGCCAGGACGAGGAGGGCCTGGAGCTGGTCGTTGGAAAAGGTGGTCTCCTCGCCGGCCCCCTGGACCTCGACGAAGCGGTTCTGGCCGGTCATGACGACGTTGAAGTCGACCTCCGCGTCCTTGTCCTCGACGTAGGCCAGGTCGATGAGCTCGCGGCCGGCGACGACCCCGACGCTCACCGCGGCCACGGAGTCGGCGATCGGGTTCTCCGGGATCCTGCGCGCGTCGACCAGCTTCTGGACGGCGAGGCGCGCGGCGAGGTAGGCGCCGGTGATCGCCGCGGTCCGCGTGCCGCCATCGGCCTGGAGGACGTCGCAGTCGACCCACAGGGTGTTTTGCCCGAGCTTCTGGAGGTTGACCACCGCGCGCAGCGAGCGGCCGATCAGGCGCTGGATCTCGACGGTCCGTCCGTCGATCCGGCCCTTTGCGATGTCGCGCGGCTTCCGCTCGAGCGTGGAGTAGGGCAGCATCGAGTACTCGGCCGTCAGCCAGCCGCCCTTGACCCCCTGCTGCTTCATCCATCCGGGGACGTTGGGCTCGATCGTCGCCGCGCAGATCACCTGGGTCGAGCCGAAGCCCACGAGGACCGAGCCGGTGGCGTAGGGAGCGACTCCCGCCTTGAGCGTTATGGGCCGCAGCTGGTCGCTGTGGCGTCCATCCGCCCGGACAAAGGGGGCGTCAGTCATGGCTGGCTCCCCGGTTGGACTCCTCGCGCTCGATCGGCTTGATGGACGCCTGGGGATCGGAACCCTGCTCGGACATCGACGCGATGAGCCGGTCGTTGAAGTCCCGTGCCGGGTCGTGCCCCATCCGCTTGAGGGCCTGCGTGAGCGCCGCGACCTCGACCAGGCGGGCGATGTCGCGCCCCGGGCGCACGAAGAGCTCGATGTGGGGGATCTTCATCCCCAGGATCTCGTAATACTGCTCCTCCAGGCCGGTCCGCTCCTCAATGGCGTCGGGCGTCCACTCCCGGAGAGTCACGACCAGGTCGATGCGCTTCTCGAGGCGGATGGACTTCACGCCGAACATCACGGCGATGTTGATGATCCCGATGCCGCGGCACTCCATGTAGCCGCGGTTCAACTGGCGGCTCGAGGCCATCAGCTCGCGCTCGTCGAGCAGCTTGATCACCGTGAGGTCGTCGGAGACCAGGGAGTGCCCGCGCTCGATGAGGGCCAGGGCGCACTCGCTCTTGCCGACCCCCGAGTCGCCGCGCATCAGCACACCCACGCCCTTGATGTCCAGCGTGGTCGCGTGCTCGATGCTCCCCGGGGCGAACTCGTTGTCGATGCACAGCGTCGCCAGGTTGACAAAATTCATCGTGATCAGCGGGGTCCGGAAGAGCGGCAGCCGCATCTCCTCGGCGACGGCGAACATGGGCGGGGTCGCGTTGAAGTTCCGGGTGAGGATCAGGCAGGGAACGCTTTTCTTCGCCATCTGCCGGAACGTGAGCGCCTGGTCCTGCGGGGAGCGGGTCTTCAGGTAGGTCATCTCGGCCGCGCCCAGGACCTGGATCCGCTTGTTGGCAAAATACTTGAAGAACCCGGTGAGCGCCAGCGCCGGACGGTTGATGCTCCCCTCGCGAATCAGCCGGTGCAGCCCGGCCTCCCCGGTGACAAGCTCCATCCGCAGCTTCTTCCGGTAGGTCTCGAAGAAGTGGGCGACGGTGATCCCGTGAATGGCTTTCTGCATGGCTCAAGCCGATTATTCACAAATCAAAATCCTCGCCGAGATAAAACTTCCGCGCCTGGGCGTCGTTGATGAGAAAATCGCCGGTTCCCTCCGCCAGGACCTTCCCCTTGTGGATGAGGTACGCCCGGTCGACGATCCGGAGCATCTCCCGGACATTGTGGTCGGTGACGACCACCCCGATGCCGTTCTTCTTGAGCTGCAGGATGATATTCTGGACCTCGGCCACGGAAATCGGGTCGATGGCCGCGAAGGGCTCGTCCATCAGCAGGAACTTCGGCTGGATGACCAGGGAACGGGCGATCTCAAGCCGGCGGCGCTCTCCGCCGGAGAGCGTGTAGGCCCTCTGGTTTGCCACCGGCTCCAGGGCGAGCTCGCTCAGGTGCTTGCGGACGCAGTCGTCGCGCTGGGAGCGGGGAACGCCGACCGCCTCGGCGATTGCGAGGATATTCTGCGCAACGGTGAGCTTGCGGAAGACCGACGGCTCCTGCGGGAGGTAGCCGATCCCGCAGCGCGCCCGCTCGTGCATCCGCAGCGCGGTAATATCCCGGCCGTCGAGCCGGACGCAGCCGCCGCTGGCCGGGACCAGGCCGACGATCATGTAGAATATCGTCGTTTTGCCCGCCCCGTTGGGGCCGAGCAGGCCGACCACCTCGCCGGCGCCCATCCGAAGGCTGACGCCGTCGACGACCGCGCGCGTGCCGTAGACCTTGAGGAGGCCCTCGGTCGTGATTGTCGAGCCGGTGCCACCGGGCGCGGGAGCGCGGGCCTGGGAGAGTGCGGTGTTCACGGCTCCGGGACGGGGCCGCCCTGCGGCGGGGGCTGCTTCCGGTCGAAGCCCAGGTCCTTGATCGGCGGGCCGCTCATGTGGACGTGCTCGATGAAGACGCGGCGCTCGCCCCGCAGGAGGACCAGGCGGGTGCCGCTGCAAATCGTGTTGTTGCTGTGGTCGGTGACGACGGGGTCCTCGGTCAGCGTGATCTTGTCGTCCAGGGGCAGTATCTCCGCGCGGCCGCAGGTCGCCTCGCGGTCGAGCTGGACGATGTCCACGTGGCCGGTGGCCAGGAGGTACTTGAACTGGTCCTGCTTGCCGATCGTGTCGCCGGCCTGGCCGGTTCGCAGCGTGACGACCTCCAGCTTGTCGCAGGTCATGTGGATGTCGTTCCCGCTCACGATCACGTGGCCGGTGAAGATCGAGGTGGTCTCCCGGGCGGAGCTCTGGGAGTCGAACTGGTCGCTGTCGATGACCGTCCTCGGCTGCGGCCCGGTGGCCGCCTGCAGGGCGAGCGCCGGGAGCGCGGCCAAAAGCGCGAGGATGCGGGGAAGGGTGTTCATTTGAGGACGTCGGCCAGTTGCTCCATGAAGACTACGTGGGCGTTCCGGCGGATGGAAACCTTTTTGCCGTCGTTGCGGTAGGTCCAGTCCTCGCCGGTCATCTCCGCCACGATTCCGCCGTCGTCGCTGTATCGGATCACCCGCACCGACTCGTCGCCGGTCGCGCGGTTCTCCCGGGGGAAGAACGTGGCGGCCGAGCTGAGCAGGCTGCTGTCCACCCGGGCCTGGGCGTCGCCCGAGAAGGTCGTGATGTTGATCCCGACCACGTCGATCCGCGCGCTGCTGATGGCCCGGACCTCGCTGCCGCGCAGGGACATTGACCGGTAGCCCTCGGGCGTGAAGATCTGGAGGGCCCAGTTCCGGGCCGGCGCCGCGGCCACGATCCCGGAGGCGGAGTCGCCGGCGGCCGGGGACGGCCCCGCGAGCGCCGCGAGGGCGGCGAGGAGGAGCGCGGCGCGGGGGGCGTTCACCGTGCGCGGGCGGCGCCGCGCGCCGCCAGGATCCGGTCGCAAACCTCGCGCACGGCGCCCAACCCCGCGGCCCGCGACGTCACGTAACCGGCGGCCGCAGCGGCCGGGGGCATGGCCGTCGGTACGGTCACCCCGATCCCGGCCCAGCGGATCGCGGGGGCGTCTATGTCGTCGTCTCCCATGTAAATGCAGTTCACGGCGGGGACACCCAGCCTGCCCGCAAGTTCCCGGAGGGCCTCCAGCTTGTCCGGCCGGTCCTGGATGAGGTGGGGGATCCTCAGCTCCGCCGCGCGCACGGACGTGGCCGTCGACGCCCGCCCGCTGATCCAGGCGGTGGCGACCCCCGCGCGCCCGAGGCGGACCAGCCCCATGCCGTCCAGGACGGAGAAGAACTTGATTTCCGCGCCGGAGGCGGAAACGCCGATCGTGCCGTCGGTGAGGATGCCGTCGACGTCCATCGCAAAGAGCCGGACGGCCGCCCAGCGGGCGCGGGGGATTCGGGTGCGCGCGCTCATCCCATCCAGGCGGTTATCCGCTCGATGACCTTTTCGCGGGTCGGCCGGAAGGCGGCCTCGAGCTCGCCGGCGAAGGGCACGGGCAGGTCGAGGGACGCGATCCGCAGCGGCGGCGCCTTGAGCGCGGCGAAGTGGCGCTCGACCAGCCGGGCCGTGATCTCGGCGCCGAACCCGTGGGTGAGCCGTCCCTCGTGCAGGACGACGAGGCGGTGCGTGCGCTCGAGCGAGGCGCCGATGGCGTCGAGGTTCAGGGGGGAGAGGCCGCGCAGGTCGAAGACGTCGAAGGAGGCCTCGTACTCGGTCGCCAGGTACTCGCAGACCTCGGAGGCGAGGCCGACCATCTCGCCGTAGGTGACGAGGGTCGCGTGGTCGCCGCTTCGGACCTTTCGCGGATTCCAGACGTCGCGGAAATTCGGGTCCCAGGAGACGGGGTGCTTGCCGTGGCGGTAAAGCCCCTTGTGCTCGAAGAGGATGACGGGATTGTCGTCCTCGTAGGCGGCGAGGAGGGCGTTGAATGCGTCCTGCGGGTTGCTCGGGTACAGGCCCTTGATCCCGGGCATGGAGAGGAAGAGCGACTCGAGCTCCTGCGAGTGGAAGGACCCCAGCCCCGCGCTGCCGCAGGGCAGGCGCAGGACCAGCGGGCAGCGCGCCCCGGAGCGGAAATGCATCGTGGCCGCGTTCAGGGTGATCTGCGTCACCGCCTCCGTCGCGAAATCCGCGAACTGGAACTCCTCGATCGGCCGGTGGCCGTTGAGGGCCAGGCCGATCGCGTACCCCGTGCAGGCGCTCTCGGCGAGCGGGGTGTTCAGGACCCGCGAGCGCCCAAAGTCCTCGAGCAGCCCCTCGGTGACCTTGAAGGCCCCGCCGTAGGTGCCGATGTCCTGGCCCATGACGATCGACTCCGGGCACTCGGTGAGGATCTTCCGCAGGCCGCGGTTGATCGCCTGGGCCATCGTCATCATCTCCGGGGTCGCCGCGGCCCCGGCCGGCTGCACGCCGATCGAGGGGATCCACGGCCGGGGCGCCGCCGCGGGCGCGAAAAGCCCCTCCTCCATGCCCGCCGGGCTCGGCCGCGGCACGGGCAGCGAGACCTGGATGCAGGCCTCGACGTGCGCGTCGATCGCGGCCTCGTCGCGCCGGAGCCGCGCCGCGTCGATGGCCTCGAGCCGCGCGCGCAGCTTCGGGAGCGGGTCCCGCTCAAAGAAGCCCTCCGATTCCCCCGGGCGCAGGTAGTTGCAGGTGTCGTAGGCCGCGTGGCCGCGCAGCCGCAGCGTCCTGGCCTCGAGGACCATCGGCCGCGACGTCGCGCGGACCTTTGCTATCGCCCCGGCGAGGGCGCGGGCGCAGGCCTCCGGGTCGGTCGCGTCGACCGCGAGCCCCTCCATCCCGTAGCCGGCCGCCCGCTTCCAGAGTTCAGTGCCGGCCGCGAACTGCTCGCTGACCGGCGTGGAGTACGCGTAGCCGTTGTTCTCGATGACGAAGAGGACGGGCAGGGAGAGAAGCGACGCCAGGTTCATCGACTCGTGGACGTCGCCGGTGCTCGAGGAGCCGTCGCCGAAGAACGCGTAGCCGACGGCCGGGCGCCCGAGCCGCCGCTGGGAGTCGGCCGAGCCCAGGATGACGCCGCACATCGCCCCGAGGTGGCTGATCATCGGGATCGACCGGTTGGCGGGATCGCCGTGGTGGATGTTCCCCTCGCGCGCGTGGGTCGGGCTTCCCGCGTTGGCGAAATACTGGTTGAGGTGGTGGCAGAGGTGCCCGCCCCAGACCAGGTGGCCGCCGAGGTCGCGGTGGGTGAAGCTGATGACATCGGCCGACTTGTCGGCGAGCAGCGCGAGCGGCACGATCAGGCCCTCGTTGCCCTGGCCGCCGGTGAGCGTGCCCTTCATCAGGCCCTGGCGGAAGAATTCGAGCATCCGGTTGTCCACCGTCCGCGCGTAGTGCATCCACGCGTAGATCCGGAACAGCGAATCAACCGGGTTGTTATCCAGGTCGCCGGCCCCGAGGTTGCGCTCCTCGAGGATGGCTGGGGGTATGGGAAGGGCCATGGCCAAACCCAAAAAATGATCGCCCGGCGCGGCGTGGGCAAGCGAGGATTGCCGTCCTGGATTGACCCGGAGGGCCCCCTTCGCGGCTGCGCTGCGCAATGCCCAATCTGGTCGCCACACCGCCGTCCCGCCTCATGGGGGGACGGCAAGAGGCGGCCAATGAGCTCCGCTAATGCCGCTCCGGAGGCCCTCCGGGTAAATCCAGGACGGCGTTTTCCGCTCCTACGGATCGATCTTCGCGATCCGGGCGATGTGGCGGCCGCCATCGAAGGGGGTGGTGAGCCAGATGGAGACGATCTTCAGGGCGAGCTCCTCGCTGATCGTGCGCTGGCCGATCGACAGGCAGTTGGCGTCGTTGTGCGCCCGGCAGAGCCGGGCGGTCTCCTCGCTCCAGCACAGGCCGCAGCGCACGCCGCGCACGCGGTTGGCGACGATCGCCTCGCCGTTGCCCGAGCCGCCGAGCACGATGCCGCGCTGGACATCGCCCCGCGCGACCGCCTCGGCCACCGGCCGGATGAAATCCGGGTAGTCGCAGGAAACCTCCGAGTCCGTGCCCATGTCGGTGACCGTGTGGCCGCCGGCCAGCAGCATCGCCTTGATGGCCTCCTTGTAGCGGAAGCCCGCGTGGTCCGATCCGATGGCGATGGTGAAGGGCATGGGAGGAGGCTACGGACGACAGGCCGCGGGTGGAAGGGAAAACCCGCGGCCTTGCAGAAACCTGAGACCTGAGACCCGAAACCTGAGTCGATCCTTCAAACCCCGGATTGAGGGATCGAAAGATTTACTCAGGTTTCAGGTCTCAGGTCTCAGGTTTCTGAATATCGGCCCCTACTATTTTCCAGAACGCGTCCGTGTCCCCGAGATTCTCCAGGAGCGCGGTCGGGCGGTGGAGCGCCAGCTCGGCGGCCGAATGGATGCCCGTCGCCACGGCGAGGGAGTTGGCGCCGATCGGGCGGGCGCAGGCGATGTCCATGGGAGTGTCGCCGATGATCCAGACCGATTCCGGCGGAAAATCGACGCCGTAGCGCTCCCGCGCGCGGCGCAGGGCGTGCGGCCCCAGCTCGTCCCGCAGCTCGCTGTCGTCGGCAAAGGCTCCGAAGGGAAAATAATCCCACAGCCCGTGGTAGCCCAGCTTGGTCGCGGCTCCCTGGCGCATGTTGCCGGTCAGCAGTCCCTGGCCGACGGTGCCCCGCGCGATCGCCCCGTCGAGGATCGGCCTGATCCCGGGGAGGACGGAGGCATTCAGGTTCCTCATCTGCCCGGGCAGCGCCGCGAAATAGGCCGCCGCGTAGCGCGCGAAATTCTCCTCGGTGGCCGCCAGTCCGAAGCGGCTGAATATCTGGCGCATGATCCAGCGGTCCGTCCGCCCGGAGTACTCGATCGACTCGGTGGAGCCGCTGATGCCAAAGGCGCTGTCCAGCGCCACGGCGAGCGCGCGCATTCCCGCGCCGCCGGAGCGGATCAGTGTGCCGTCGATGTCCCAGAGGAGGAGGAGCTTCATGGATGCCGGCGGGAACCTTGATCGGGGTGGATCGCGGTTGCGATTCCAATGTCCGGTGGCAGCGTGGGCCCATGAGTCCCCTGCTTCGCCGGTTCCGACCCGCGGCTATCGTGTGCGCCATCCTCCTGGCCGGCTGCTCGCCGCCGGAGGCCCGCAACGAGGGGGTCCCCGACGACTTCTCCAGCCTGCCGCCGGCCCGGCGGGAGCTCGTGAAGGAGGGAAGGGTCGCCGTCGGTTTCGACCCGGACACCGTGCGGCTCGCCCTCGGCGACCCGGATCGGGTCACGACCCGGTCGGACGCCGACGGCGACATCGAGGTCTGGCACTTCACCTCCTGGGACGCCGAGGGGCACGCGCTCTTCACGGGAACCTACCACGCGAACCGGCGCCACGGCTTCGGCTGGAACAACTGGTGGGGACCGGCCTACCCCTACTACCTGGATTTCACCAACCGGGTGATCCACGACCGGTTCACCGTCGAGTTCCGGGACGGCCGCGTGTCGGCGGTCATCCGGGAACAGCCGTCAGGGAATTGAGCTGGGAGACCTTGACATCGACGTCGAGGGAAAGCGTCGGCGCGCCCCGGTACGTTCCGCTCACCGGGCTGATGTCGGCGTAGTCGCGGCCGACGCCCACCTTGATGTAGCGCTCGTCGGAGGACCGGTTGTGGGTCGGGTCGAAGCCCAGCCAGCCCTGGCCGGGCACGAAGACCTCGACCCAGGCGTGCGACGCCTCGACCTCCCCGGGGAGCCGGTCGACATTCAGGAAGTAGCCGCTGACGTAGCGGGCCGGCAGGCCCGCGCAGCGGCACATCCCGAGCATGACGTGCGCGAAATCCTGGCAGACGCCGGCCCGCAGCTTGAGGGCATCCGTGGCCGTGGTCGTCACGCCGGTCGTCTTCGGCCGATACTTGAAGGTGGAGTGGATGTGCCGGCCGAGCCTGACCGCGTCGCCCCAAACGTCCCCGCGGCCCCCGGAGAGGACATCCTGGACCTCGCGCCAGATCTCCGGGGCGAACGGCACGTACCGGGAGTCCGCGAGGAACTCGGCCTGCATCTCGCGCTCCGGGGAGGCGGCGAGCGCGTCAAACCCGACCGGCGCGGGCGCGGCCCGGGAGGCGTCGGGGACGGTCTCCACCTCGGACTCCGCCTCGATCACCAGCCGGGCGTGGCCCTCGGGCACGTCGAAGAAGTGCACGGTGTTGCCGTGGAAGTCCGTGTAGTCGCGGACGGCCGACTCCGGGCTGACGCGGAGCGAGAACTGGCGGCAGGCCTGGTTCTCGTCGTCGCAGGGGCGCAGGCGCACCTCGTTGAAGCTGTCGCGGGCGTCGCCTCCGTAGACGAAGGTGGTGCGGTGGATGAGATGAAGGAGCATTCGGGCGGGTGCGCGGTCGGTCGGGCCGCTCATTGCTGCTGCTGCTGGGTCTGCTGGTGCTGGTGCTCCTCCGGTTCCGGGTCCGCGGGAAAAAACATGGTTGTCTGAACCACTTCGTCGCCGATCCGGTCAAGCGATTTTTGCACCTCGATGAGGAACTCGTGGAGCCCCATCTGGAGAACGTACTCGATGTCGCGCGACTTGAGGTCGGCGAGCAGGTCGTGCGCCGCGACGGCGGCCGGCGCCCGCGGCCGGGCCGGGGAATCACCGAGGATCCGGTGGAGGTAGCCGTCGAGCCGGCCCACGCAGTAGCACAGCGAGCGGGGGAAGGTGTCCGAGAAGATGAGGAAGTCGGCGACCTTCCACGGCAGGATCTCGTGCACGTAGTAGCGGCGGTAGGCGTCGAGCGCGCTCGCCGAGCGCAGGACGGCGTGCCACTGCGCGGTGTCCACCGCCCCGCCGACATCCGTCGCGGTCGGCAGGAGGATGTGGTACTTCACGTCGAGGATGCGCGTGGTCTTGTCCGCGCGCTCGATGAGCTTGCCGAACTGGATGAAGTCCCAGCCCTCGCTGCGCGGGTAGGTGGAGTCGGCGAGCCCCTGGAACTGGTGGGAGTAGCGCTTGACCTGCTGGAAGAACTCGTAGGGCCCGGCCCTCCAGACCTCCGCGGCGTTGCGCGCCCGGAGGAAGAGGTAGAGCTCGTTGATCACCTCCCACATCTCCGAGGAGATCTGGTCGCGGATCATCCGGGCGTTCTCGCGGGCGGAAAGGACGCAGGAGAGGATCGAGTTGGGGTTGCGCTGGTCGAAGGCCAGGAACTCCGGCACGTTCTGGCTGTCGGGCTCCCCGTGCAGCTCGGCGAAGAGCTCGGCCCCGCCGGAGCTGGCCAGGATCGAGCCCCAGTGCTCCTGGGGCAGGCTTTCGCTGAGCCCCTGGAAATCGAGCAGGAACTGGAGGTTCACGTCGAGCAGCCGGGCGACATTCTCCGCCCGCTCGATGTACAGGCTCATCCAGTAAAGCGAGTGCGCCACCCGCGAGAGCATCGGTCCGGAGCGCTGGGCGGCGGGGGCCTTCGGGGTTGTCTGCATCAGTCGTCCCCCTGCAGGACCCAGGTGTCCTTTGATCCGCCGCCCTGGGAGGAGTTGACGACAAGCGAGCCGCGCCGGAGCGCGACCCGGGTGAGCCCGCCGGGCGTCACGGTGATCTTCTCGCCGTGCAGGATGTAGGGCCTGAGGTCGATGTGCCGGCCCTCGAGGCTCCCATCGCACCAGGTCGGCGCCCGGGAGAGCTGGATCGGGTCCTGGGCGATGAAATTGCGGGGCTGGGCAGCGACCTTGGCGCGAAAGTCGGCGATCTCCGCCTCGGTGGACGCGGGCCCGATCAGCATGCCGTAGCCCCCCGCCTCGTTCGCCGACTTCACGACGAGTTTCCCGATGTTCTCCAGGATGAACTTCCGGTCGGCCGGCTCCGAGGCCAGGTAGGTTTTGACGTTGGGCAGGATGGGATCCTCGTCCAGGTAGTAGCGGATCATCTTCGGGACGTAGGCGTAGATCACCTTGTCGTCGGCCACGCCGGTGCCGATCGAATTGGCGAGCGAGACGTTTCCCGAGCGGTAGGCGCCGACCAGCCCGGGGACGCCGAGCACGGAATCGGGACGAAAGACGGTCGGGTCGAGGAAATCGTCGTCGATCCGCCGGTAGATCACGTGGACCGGCACGAGCCCGCCGATCGTCCGCATGTAGACGCAGGAATTGCGCACGACCAGGTCCCGCCCCTCGACGATCGGGACTCCCATCTGCCGGGCCAGGAAGGTGTGCTCGAAATAGGCGCTGTTGCAGACCCCGGGGGTCAGCACGACAACGTTGGGGTGGTCGCAGCCCGCCGGGGCGATGTGGAGGAGCGACTTGAGGAGCGTCTCGGCGTAACCCTCGACCGGGCGGACCCGGTAGCTCTCGAAGAGATTGGGGAAGGCCCGGCGCATGGCGGCCCGATTCTCGATCATGTAGGAGGCGCCGGACGGGCAGCGCAGGTTGTCCTCCAGCACCATGTAGTTGCCGTCGTGGTCGCGGATCAGGTCCGAGCCGCAGATGTGGACATACACGTCCCGCGGCACGGAGAAATTCATGAACTCCCGCCGGAAGTGCTTGGCGCTGAAAACCTGGGCCGCGGGGACGACCTTGTCCTTCAGGATCTTCTGCTCGTGGTAAATGTCGTGCAGGAAGAGGTTCAGGGCGGTCAGCCGCTGGATGAGCCCGGCCTCGATCCGGGTCCATTCCCGGGCTGGAATAATCCGGGGGAGCAGGTCGAAGGGAAAGATCCGCTCCGTGCCCTCGGTGTTGTCGTAGACGGTGAAGGTGACCCCCCGCCTCAGGAAGGCGAGGTCGACGGCCGCCCGGCGCTGGTTGAATTCCCCTTCTGACAGAGTATCAAGGCGTTCCGCCAGCCGGCGATAGTGCGGGCGGAACTCGCCCGAGGCGCCAAACATCTCGTCGAAGAAGCTGGCCCGCTCGTAGCGGGTGGTGAATAGGGACACGTTGGGGGGGGAGGCCAGAACCGTGCCTGAGCAGGTCCTTTGCCAATATGGTCAGATCGTGATCAGCAGCCGGGCGGGATCCTCGATTCCCTGCCTTACCTTGACCAGGAAAGTGACCGCTTCCCGGCCGTCCACGACCCGGTGGTCGTAGGTGAGGGCCAGGTACATCATCGGCCGGATCACGACCTGGCCGTTGAGGGCCACCGGCCGCTCGGTGATTGCATGGAGACCGAGGATGGCGCACTGGGGCGGGTTGATGATCGGCGTGGAGAGCATCGAGCCGAAGGTGCCCCCGTTGGTGATCGTGAAAACCCCGCCCTCGAGGTCGGCCAGGGTGATCCTGCCCTCCCGGGCCTTCTTCGAGGCCTCGGCGATCGCCTTTTCTATCCCGGCCATTCCCATCCGCTCGCAGTCGCGGATTACGGGGACCATCAGGCCCTTTTCGGTGGATACGGCGATGCCGATGTCAAAGTAGTGGTTTTCAACCAGCGTGTCCCCCTCGATCTGCGCATTGACGGCCGGGACTTCCTGGAGCGCCTTGACCACGGCCTTCGTGAAGAACGACATGATCCCAAGCTTGACCCCGTTCTTGGCGACAAAGTCCTCCTGGTAGCGTGCGCGGAGGGCCATCACGGCGGACATGTCCACCTCGTTGAACGTGGTGAGCATGGCGGCCTCGTGCTGGGCGGCCACGAGCCGCTCGGCGATCCGCTGCCTGAGGGGCGTCAATTTCCGCCGGGTCTGCCTGTCCCCCGAGGGTCGGCTCGCCGCCTGCGGGGCGGGCTGCTGGGGTGGGGCGGCCGCCGGGCGCCTGGGCGCGGGAGTGGGGATGGGGGTGGGGACCGGCGCGGCCCGGGGAGTTTCGGCCGCGGGCGGCGGTGCGGCGGGAGTCGGGGCGGGAACAGGAGCGGGGCCCGCCGCGGGCGCGGCCGGGGCGCTTCCGGGCGAATCGTCGATTACCGCCACGACCTCGCCAATCTTGACGGTGGCGCCCGCCGCGACCTTCAGGGATATATTTCCCGCAACGCCGGCCACGCCCTCGGAGGTCACCTTGTCGGTCTCCAGCTCGTAGAGCCGCTGGTCCCGGGCGACGGCCGCGCCGTCCTCGACGTGCCAGGCGGCCAGTATGCCGCCGCTGATCGACTCGCCCATTGCGGGGATTGTGACGTCGTGGAGTGCCATGGTGAAATATCCGGGCTAGAGGCTGAAAGCGTCGTTGAGGAGGGCGTTGAGCTCGATCTGGTGGAGGGCGAGGAGGCCGACGGAGGGGGAGGCCGATGCGCCGCGGCCGGCATAGACCGCCTTGCGGCCGAAGACGGCCTCAAGCTGCGGGGCGATCCATGCCCACGCTCCCATGTTATTGGATTCCTCCTGGCACCACACCAGCCTGGACCGTTCGTAGGTTTTTGCGAGCTCGGCGAGGCGCCCGGTGTGGAGGGGGTAAAGCTGCTCGACCCGCACGATGGCCGCCGTGGAAATCGCGTTCTCCCGCCGGAACTCGCAGAGGTCGTAGTAGACTTTCCCCGAGCAGAGGATGAGCCGGGCGGGCGCGCGCGACGGCGGGACGTTCCCGAGCGGGTCGTCGATGATCTCCTGGAAGGAACCGGAGACCAGGTCGTCCATCCGGGAAACCGCCGCGGGATGGCGGAGAAGCGACTTGGGCGCCATGATAACCAGGGGTTTCCGGAAATCCCGCTTCACCTGCCGGCGCAGGATGTGGAAGTACTGTGCGGGGGTGGTGACGTTGGCGACCTGGATGTTGTCCTCGGCGCAAGCCTGGAGAAAGCGCTCAAGCCGCGCGGAGGAGTGCTCCGGGCCCTGGCCCTCGTAGCCGTGGGGCAGGAGCAGGACGATCCCGCTTGTCCGCTTCCACTTCGACTCCCCGCTGACGATGAACTGGTCGATCACCACCTGCGCCCCGTTGGCGAAGTCGCCGAACTGTGCCTCCCAGAGGCAGAGCATGTCGGGAAAGTCCAGCGAGTAGCCGTAGTCGAAGCCGAGCGCGGCCGCCTCGGAAAGCAGGGAATTGTAGACGCAGAAGCGCACCTGCCCCGGCGCGATGTGCTGGAGGGGCGTGTGCTTGGCGCCCGTTTCGGCGTCGGTGAGGACCGCGTGGCGCTGGCTGAAGGTGCCGCGCTCGCAGTCCTGGCCGCTCAGGCGGATCGGTATCCCCTCGCTGATCAGCGTGCCGAACGCCAGCGCCTCGCCGAGGCTCCAGTCGACCGGGCCGCCCTGGGCGCAGGCCTGGACCCGATGGTCGAGGAAGCGCCTGATCTTCGGGTGCGGCTTGAATCCCTCGGGCAGGGTGGTGAGGCCCTTGACGACCGTCCCGATGACCTCCGCGGACACCGCGGTGACCGCGGGGGTGTGGTGATAGCCGGGCTGGAAGACGGCCGTCGAGCCCTTGAACGCGTCCTCGGGAAGGCGCCGGTTCGCGCGCTTGGCCTCGCGCAGCTTCGCCTTCTTCAGGTTTTCCTCCAGCGCCGCCGAGTATTCCGCCCGGATGGCGTCGCCCTCCGTGGCGGTGATGCTGACCTCGGCGACCAGCCTGCGCGTGTACAGGTCGGAGACGAGTGGGTGCGCGGCGATCGTCCGGTAGAGGGTGGGATGGGTGAACGACGGCTCGTCGGTCTCGCTGTGCCCCTGGCGGCGGAAGCAGTACATGTCCACGAAGACGTCCCGCCGCCAGCGGTCGCGGAATTCGAGCGCCAGCTGGCTGATCATGCAGACCGCCTCCGGGTCGTCCCCGTTCACATGGAAGACCGGTGCCTCGATCATCTTCGCGACGTCCGTGCAGTAGCGCGTGGAGCGCGCCGCGCCCGGGTCGGTCGTGAAGCCGATCTGGTTGTTGATGACGAAGTGCAGGGTGCCGCCGGTGCAGTAGCCGGGGAGCTGCGAGAAGTTGAGCGTTTCCGCCACGATCCCCTGTCCGGCCAGCGCGGCGTCGCCGTGGATCAGCAGGGGCAGGACGCTGCGGCGGGTCTCCAGGTCCCCGCGGATCCGCTGGCGGGCGCGGGCCTTTCCCTCGACGACCGGGTCGACGATCTCCAGGTGGGAGGGGTTGGCCGCGAGACGCACCTCGACCTTTTTCCGGGAGGTCGTCGTGAGGGTCGACTCGTAGCCCAGGTGGTACTTCACGTCGCCGTCGCCGTCGACCGTGTCGGGGATGTAGTTCTCGGAGAACTGCTCGAACACCTCGTCGAAGGATTTCCGCATGACGCTGCACAGCACGTTGAGCCTCCCCCGGTGCGTCATGCCCATGACGATCTCCTCGACCCCGAGCGCCGGGCAGTGGTCGATCACCGTGTCGAGGGCGGCGATGATGGTCTCGCCCCCCTCGAGCGAGAAGCGCTTTTGGCCGACGTATTTCGTGTGGAGGAATTTCTCGAAGAGCTCCGCCTTGTGGACGCGCCGCAGGATCCGCACCTTCTGGGCGCGGGTGAACGAGGGCTGGAGCCGCGTCGCCTCCATCCGCTCCTGGAGCCAGGCCCGGCAGTCCTGGTCCTGGATGTGGGCGTACTCAACGCCGACGTGCCCGCAGTAGGTCTGCTGGAGGGAGGCCACAATGTCCCCGAGGCGCATCTGGCCCCCGCCCGCGTAGGTGCCGACGTCGAAGGAGGTGCCCAGGTCCGCCTCGGCCAGCGAAAACTGCGCAAGCTGCAGCTTGGGCGAGGGCGGCGGCGGGGCGCTGAGCGGATCGAGGTGGGCCTGAAGGTGGCCGATCGCGCGGTAGGCGTTGATCAGGTAGTGGACGTGGGACTGCTGGAGGCTGTCCACGATCGGGGGCGAGAGACCCTCGGCGCCGACAGCGGCGGGAAGTCCGCCGCTGCTGCCCAGCGAGAAGCCCTGAAAGAAGGCGCGCCAGGTCGGGTCGACCGAGTCAGGGTCGTCAAGCCAGGCGCGCTGCATGGCCTCGATGAGGTCCGCATTGGCCGGGGCGGGGAGGTTCATGGCGTTCATCTTATGGGGAAATTCGTCCATTGGCAGCCTGCACGATCAGTCCCGCCAGCACAAGTTTCGCGGGATACCCGGCAGGCGATTGCAATTTGCCTTAACAGGGGCAATGATCGCATAAGATCGTGGAAAGCAAAATCAAAGACTCGCTGGGCCGGCTGCTTGGCGCCATCAACCGCTCGGACGCACCGGCGGTGACGCTGGAGATGGGGGTCCTCGACGGCATCCTCGAGAGCGACCGCGGCCGCCTTCCCGCACAGCTCGCGCATTTTCTGGAGCGCCGAAGCTACGCCAAGGCCCTGGCCTACCTGTCCCCGGATGAGCGAGAATCCCCGGCAGCCCGCTGAAACCCCGGGATTCGGGCACAATCCGTTTTCGGGCCTCTCCAGCCAGGGTCTGCCCCCGGGTGCGCCGCGCGCGGAATCCGCGGCTCCGCCCCGTCCGGCGGCGGCGGACCGCAACCGGGGCCGGGTCGACATCCGCAGGGAGACGGGCAATCGCGGCGGCAAGACGGTGACCGTCGTCAGCGGCTTCACCGGCATCGGCGGTCCGGAGAAGGACGCCCTCGCGAAGAAAATGCGGGCCGCCTGCGGCTGCGGAGGCACGGTCAAGCACGGCCGGATTGAGATCCAGGGAGACCAAGGGGAGGCCGCCGCACGGATTCTTAGAGAGGCCGGGTTCCGGCCTGTCTTTACGGGAGGCGGGCTCGGTCAGAAACCTGAAACCTGAGACGTCTTTGCAGAAGGCTGAA
>Ga0302196_10001218_pt1 | contig 24454 bp, 20 predicted proteins | sample II_Bog_N1_3_FD_198794 | JGI IMG/M metagenome (GOLD analysis project Ga0302196, IMG submission 198794) | Peat permafrost microbial communities from Stordalen Mire near Abisko, Sweden - II_Bog_N1_3 | ecosystem: Environmental > Terrestrial > Soil > Wetlands > Peat | place: Sweden: Abisko...
CTCGGTGGTCATCACCGGCACCAACCTGGGCTCGGCCACCGCGGTCGACTTCGGCGCCAACGCGGCCACCGTCACGGCCGACTCGGCCACGTCGATCACGGCCACGGCACCCGCCGGCAGCGCCGGAGCGGTCGACGTGACCGTCACGACGGCCGGTGGGACCTCGGCCACGTCGCCCGCTGACGTGTTCACCTATGAGGGAGTGCCGACCGTGTCGGACATCGCCCCGACCGCCGGCCCCACGGCCGGCGGCACCTCGGTGGTCATCACCGGCACCAACCTGGGCTCGGCCACCGCGGTCGACTTCGGCGCCAACGCGGCCACCGTCACGGCCGACTCGGCCACGTCGATCACGGCCACGGCACCCGCCGGCAGCGCCGGAACGGTCGACGTGACCGTCACGACGGCCGGTGGGACCTCGGCGACCTCGGTGAGCGACGCATTCACGTACGGCACCGCACCCCTGTTCACCTCCGGTACCTCGACCACCTTCGTCACGGGTACGGCGGGGACGTTCACCCCGACCGCCACCGGTAGCCCGACCCCGACCATCGGGGAGAGCGGCACCCTCCCGAGCGGCGTCTCCTTCACCGGAGGGGTCCTGTCGGGAACGCCCACGGTGACCGGGTCCTTCCCGATCACCTTCACGGCGTCGAACGGCATCGGCGGTCCGGTGAGTCAGAGTTTCACCCTGACCGTGGTGGCCATCCAGATCACCACGACCTCGTTGCCCACGGCCACGCTCAACACCTCGTATTCGGGACAGTTGGTCGAGGTGGGCGGCAAGGCACCGGTCAAGTGGACGACGAGCGTGAAGTTGCCCAAGGGCCTGAAGCTCAACAAGGCCACCGGCGCCATCACCGGGAAGCCGGGCAAGAAGGACGCCACCGGCTCCTTCCCGATCACCTTCACGGTGACCGACAAGTCCAAGCCGACCAAGAACACCGCCTCGGTGACCCTCACGCTGACCGTCAGCGCCTGACCACCAGGTCCGAACTCCGATCCGATGGCCTCCCGGTCCCGTGCCGAGCACCTGCCCGACACGGGACCGGGGAGCGTCGGGTCACGAACCGGGTCGCCACGGTGACCCGCCACTCATGACCGACACCCGCCAACCGACCGATCCGAACAGCGCACCGTCGCAGGAGAAGGAACGAGACATGGACAACACGCACACGCACACCCCGACCGGTAGCCCCGGACGACGGCTCGGACACGGCCGACGCGTCCTGACCGCCGGCATCGCCGCGTTCGCCGGCATGGCCACGCTGGTCACCGCGGCGGCCACGGCGACACCGGCCTCGGCGGCCACGGTGAACGGGATCGCCACCATCGCCAGTCCGGGCACCACCACCCCGCTCCTCTCGGGTGGCTCGGCCACCCAGTTCACCGTGTCGCTACCGCCGCAGGCGGCGTGCAGCGGGGACACCGCCACCAACGGCTACCACGTCTACAGCTACCTGGTGCACAAGGGCGTGGCGCTCTCCGGGATCACCTTCATCGGGGACCCGTCGGCCGGCCTGGGCCTGTTCGATCCGACCGGCACCTACTACGGGCCGGTCAACACGGCGATCGGCACCGGTCAGATCGTCGGCATCCCCAACAACTTCGAGTGGGCGCCGATCATCGCCAAGAGCTACGTCCCGCTCACGGGATCGTCGGGACTGCTCTACACCGGCTCCGGGACGTCCGCCTCCGGCATCTGGGAAGCCGGGATCGTCTGTGCCAACACCTCCGGCGTCCCGGTCGACAACTGGAACACCGAGGTCACCTTCGCGGCGAAGGCCAGCGACACCAACGGTTTCAACTGGTCCGCCGTCCCGGGTCCGTCGGGTAGCGCGCCAGCCGCCATCACCTCGGCCGCCTCGGCCACCTTCACCGAGGGTGCGTCCAACACGTTCACCCCGACGGCCACCGGTACCCCGACCCCGGTGATCACGGAGACCGGCAGCCTGCCGGCCGGCGTGACCTTCAGTGGTGGCGTGCTCTCGGGCACGCCGACGGTGACCGGGACGTTCCCGATCACCTTCACCGCCACCAACGGCATCGAGTCACCGGCCACCCAGAGCTTCACGCTCACGGTCAACGCGGCCGCGGGGCTGCACATCACCACGACCTCGCTGCCCACGGTCCATCTCAATGTCGCCTATTCGGCAGCATTGACGGTCACGGGTGCGACGACGGCGGTCAAGTGGACCACCAACGTGAAGCTGCCGAAGGGGCTGAAGCTGAACAAGACGACCGGTGCCATCTCCGGTAAGGCCAGCACGAAGGACGCCACCGGCTCCTTCCCGATCACCTTCACGGTGACCGACAAGGCCAAGCCGACCAAGCACACCGCCTCGGCGACCCTCACGCTGACGGTCGTCACCCCCTGACCTCGGGGCCGGGCCGCCCACCCACGGTGGGCGGCCCGGATGTCCGACCGGCCACCGGGGCCCGGGACGTACAGCGTCCCGGGCCCCGTGGCGTCACGGTCCGGGGACTCCCGCTCCGACCCCCGGGCCCCGGGGCCGGGGGTCGGGGGTCGGGGCCGCCCGGGCCCCGGGGGGGGATCCCGAGCCCCGGTGACACCCCCCGGTGACACCCCCTCGGTGACACCCCCAGGCGTCCCGGCGAAGGCAGTCGGGCGCGCATGGACTAGTCCGGCCACCTGAAGTAATATCGACAGACCTACTAGGAATTGTGGAGGAGCGAACCCCGGACCTGGTCCGGAGCTCGCGATCCACCAGCCGATCGCCCGATCGACGCACGGGGGAGCAGCAGGGGCAGCTGAGGGCCGTCGACGCCCTTTTCCGTTCCGGCCGATCCCCCTGCTCCGTCAGCACAGAAGGAACAGAACATGGACGCCAATCGCCCGCCCGCCTCACTTCCCACTGACGCGACGCCGTCCGCCCGCGGGGCCGCAGGCGCCCGCCGGGGGCGGGGAGCGGTCACGCTCGTCCTCGCCGCACTGGCCGTCCTCGCCACCCTGGTCGTGGTCACGGCGACACCGGCGTCGGCGGCCACGGTCAACGGCATCGCCACCATCGCCGACCCGGGGACCACCACCCCGCTCCTCTCGGGGGGCTCGGCCACCCAGTTCACCGTCTCGCTGCCCGCCCAGGCGGCGTGCAGCGGCGACACCGCCAACGACGGCTACCACGTCTACAGCTACCTGCTGCCGAAGGGGACCGACCTGAGCACTGTCACGTTCCAGGTCGGCCCGTCGGCCGGCCTGGGACTGTTCGACCCGACCGGCACCTACTACGGTCCGGTCAACACCGCGATCGGCACCGGCCAGATCATCGGCATCCCCAACAACTTCGAGTGGGCACCGATGATCACCAAGAGCTACATCCCCCTCACGGGCGCGTCCGGCCTGCTCTATACCGGCTCCGGGGCCACCGCCTCGGGCGTCTGGGAGGCGGGGATCGTCTGTGCCAACACCACGGGCGCACCGGTCGACAACTGGAACACCGAGGTGACCTTCGCGGCCGACTCCGGTGACGCCAACGGGTTCACCTGGTCCGCCGTGCCCGGCCCGTCCGGCAGCGCGCCGGCCGCCATCACGTCGGCCTCGTCGACCTCCTTCACCGAGGGTGTCGCCGGCACGTTCACCCCGACGGCCACCGGTACGCCGACCCCGGTCATCACGGAGTCGGGCGCCCTGCCGACCGGCGTGACCTACACCGGAACCGAGCTCTCGGGCACGCCCACGCAGTCCGGCTCGTTCCCGATCACCTTCACCGCCACCAACGGCATCGAGTCACCGGCTACCCAGAGCTTCACGCTGAACGTCCTGTCGGGCCCGACCGTCACCTCCATCGCCCCGACCAGCGGTCCGACCACCGGTGGCACCAGCGTGGTCATCACCGGCACCAACCTCGGGTCGGCCACGGCAGTCAAGTTCGGCACCGCCTCGGCGGCCATCACCGCCAACACCGCCACCTCCGTCACCGCCACGTCACCCGTCGGCAGCGCCGGCACCGTCGACGTGACCGTGACCACCGCGGGCGGCACGTCGGCCACCTCGGCCAACGACAGGTTCACCTACCTGGCCGCGCCGACGGTCACCTCGATCGCGCCGACCAGCGGCCCGACGGCCGGTGGCACCAGCGTGGTCATCACCGGCACCAATCTGGGCTCGGCCACCGCCGTCAAGTTCGGCACCGCCTCGGCGGCCATCACCGCCAACTCGGCCACCTCCGTCACCGCCACGTCGCCCGCCGGCAGCGCCGGCGCCGTCGACGTGACCGTGACCACCGCGGCCGGCACCTCGGCCACCTCGCCCGCTGACGCATTCACGTACGTCGCCGCCCCGACCGTCACCTCGATCGCCCCGACCAGCGGCCCGACGGCCGGTGGCACCAGCGTGGTCATCACCGGCACCAACCTCGGGTCGGCCACCGCCGTCAAGTTCGGCACCGCCTCGGCGGCCATCACCGCCAACACGGCCACCTCCGTGACCGCCACGTCGCCAGCCGGCAGCGCCGGTGCCGTCGATGTCACCGTGACCACCGCGGGCGGCACGTCGGCCACCTCGGCCAACGACAAGTTCACCTACGGCACCGGTCCCACCGTCACCTCGATCGCCCCGACCAGCGGCCCGACGGCCGGCGGCACCAGCGTGGTCATCACCGGCACCAATCTGGGCTCGGCCACCGCGGTCAAGTTCGGCACCGCCTCGGCGGCCATCACCGCCAACACGGCCACCTCGGTCACCGCCACCTCGCCCGCCGGCAGCGCCGGCGCCGTCGACGTGACGGTGACCACGGCCAACGGCACCTCGGCCACGTCGGCCAATGACAAGTTCACCTACCTGGCCGCCCCGACCGTCACCTCGATCGCCCCGGCGAGCGGGCCGACCGGCGGGGGCACGTCCGTGGTGGTGACCGGTACGAACCTGGGCTCGGCCACGTCGGTCAAGTTCGGCACCGCCTCGGCGGCCGTCACCGCCAACACGGCCACCTCGGTCACCGTGACCTCGCCCGCCGGTAGCGCCGGACCGGTCGACGTGACCGTCACCACCGCCGGCGGTACGTCGGCCACCACGGCCGCCGACCTCTTCACCTACGTGGCCGCCCCGACCGTCACCTCGATCGCCCCGACCTCGGGGCCCTCGACGGGTGGCACCAGCGTGGTCGTCACCGGCACCAACCTGGGCTCGGCCACGTCGGTCAAGTTCGGCACCGCCTCGGCGGCCGTCACCGCCAACACGGCGACGTCGGTCACCGTCACCTCGCCCGGCGGCTCCGGCACCGTCGACGTGACCGTCACCACCGCCGGCGGCACGTCGGCCACATCGGCCAACGACAAGTTCACCTTCCTCGGGGCACCGACGGTCACGGCCATCGCCCCGACCAGTGGTCCGACCGCCGGCGGCACGTCGGTCGTGGTGACGGGCACCAACCTGGGCTCGGCCACGTCGGTCAAGTTCGGCACCGTCGCCGGCAGCATCACGGCCAACACGGCCACGTCGGTCACCGTGACCTCCCCCGCCGGTAGCGCCGGACAGGTCGACGTGACCGTCACCACGGCGTCCGGCACCTCGGCCACATCGGCGGCCGACAAGTTCACCTACGCGGGCGTTCCCACCGTGACCTCGCTCGCCCCGACCAGCGGCCCGTCCGCGGGCGGCAGGAGCGTCGTGGTGACGGGCACCAACCTGGGCTCGGCCACGTCGGTCAAGTTCGGCACCGTCGCCGGCACCATCACGGCCGACACGGCCACCTCGGTCACCGTCACCTCGCCGGCCGGCTCCGGTGTCGTCGACGTGACGGTCACCACCGCCGGGGGCACGTCGGCCACCACGGTCGGCGACCAGTTCACCTACGTGGCCGCCCCGACCGTCACCTCGATCGCCCCGACCAGCGGCCCGGGCACCGGGGGTACCTCCGTGGTCGTCACCGGCACCGACCTGGGCTCGGCGACGGCCGTCAAGTTCGGCACCACCGCCGGCGCCATCACGGCCGACACGGCCACCTCGGTCACCGTCACCTCGCCGGCCGGCACCGGTGTCGTCGACGTGACGGTCACCACGGCCGGGGGCACCTCGGCGACCTCCGCCAATGACAAGTTCACGTTCACCCAGGCCCCGGCGTTCACCTCCGGGGACTCGACGACCTTCACCGTGGGTGTCGTCGGATCCTTCACCCCGACGGCCACGGGCACGCCGGCGCCCACCATCACGGAGTCGGGCACCCTGCCGGGCGGCGTGACCTTCACGGCGGGCCGGCTCACCGGGACGCCGACCCAGGCGGGCGAGTTCCCGATCCTCCTGACCGCCCAGAACGGTGTCGGCGCGGGTGCCGTCCAGCGCTTCACCCTGACGGTGTCGTCCGCCAAGGTGACGCTCACCCTGCCGATCGCGGGCATCGCGTCGGGCCCGAACGGCTCGGGCTACTGGCTCGTCGACACCGCCGGTGACGTCGCCCCCTTCGGCGGGGTGGGGAGCTACGGCTCGCTGGCCGGGACGCAGCTCAACGCGCCGATCGTCCACATCGTCGCGACGGTGGACGGGAAGGGCTACTGGCTGGTCGGCGCCGACGGTGGGATCTTCGCCTTCGGCGACGCCGGCTTCTACGGCTCGATGGCCGGCAAGCCGCTGAACGCCCCGGTCGTCGGCCTGGCGCCGACGGCATCGGGTAAGGGCTACTGGCTGGTGGCCGCCGACGGCGGGGTCTTCGCCTTCGGCGACGCCGTGTTCCAGGGCTCGATGGGTGGCAAGCCGCTCAACCGGCCGGTGGTCGGCATCGCCGCCGCCCCGGGCGGCGGCTACTGGATGGTGGCCTCCGACGGTGGCATCTTCGCCTTCGGCGCACCGTTCTACGGCTCGACCGGCGGTCTGGCGCTGAACGGGCCGGTCAACGGCATGTCGGTGAGCCCCGACGGCAAGGGCTACTGGCTGGTGGCCTCCGACGGTGGCATCTTCGCCTTCGGTGACGCCCATTTCCACGGCGCCGCCTCCACGATCCCGGGCAGCACCCCGATCATCGGCATGGCGACGGACACCCTCACGGGCGGCTACTGGCTCGTCGGTGGACTGGGAGGGGTGTACGCCTTCAACGCCCCCTTCTACGGGGCGGCGTGATCCGCAACGCGGCTCCTGTCAGGACCCTGCGTCCGCTCCTCGGCCCGGCGCGGCGCGCCGTCGTCGTCGCGCTGGCGGTCCTCGCCTGCACGGCGGCCGTCGCCGGCACGGCCCAGGTCGCCGGCGCGGCGACCGCCGGAGGCGAGGTACTGGTGACGCCCGGCACGACCCGGGCGCTCACCTCCGGCGCTTCGACGACCCCCTACGGGGTCGTCCTGCCCGCCGGGGCCTCGTGCCCCGGTGACACGGCCCACGACGGGTACCACGTGTTCACGTACCTGGTGCCCGCCGGCGACTCGCCGACCGACGTCTCCTTCCGGACCGGCGACCCCAGCAAGTGGTACGGGTACGTCGCCGAGGGCGCCTACATCGGGGCGATCAACACCGCGGAGTCCACCGGTCAGATCGTGGGCCTCCCGACCTCCTTCGTCTGGACCCGGCTGACGCCGCAGATCCTGTTCCCGGACGGCGCCCACACGGCCGTCTGGAACGGGGGGATCGCCTGCGCGGACACGCACGGCCAGGTCACGGACTACTGGAACTCGACCATCCGGTTCACCGCCGATGCCTCCGATCCCCACGGCTTCACCTGGAGGGTCATCGACCAGGGTGAGGTCCCCACCTCGTATCCCGTGGCCCTGTGGGTGGGCATCGCGCTCCTCGTGGTGGCGGCGGGTGCCGCGGCCTATGCCCTCCGGCTCCGTCGGCGGGGCAGCGGACCGGCGGCACCGTCCCGGGAGGTGGGCAGCGGACCCGCCCCGGGCGGTCCGGGCGAGGACGACCAGGTGTCATCCGAGCCGCCGGCCGACGCGCCGCAGAGCGAACGGGTCGGACGTTGAGCACGATGGCCCCCGACCTCGGCGTGACCGAGGTCCCGAGCGCGCCCCACGGCACCGACGACCGTCCCCGCCGTCAGCTGGTCGACACCAAGGCGCCGGCGGAGCGCGCCTTCCGTGGACTGAACCGGGGGAGTGCAGTGGTGGTCCTGGCCATCTTCGCCCTGGTGGGCGTCTTCCTGGCCGTCCGCGCCGAGCCCGCGCTGCGGGTGTCCAAGTTCTCCTTCCTCACCACCCAGGCCTGGCAACCGGACATCCACCACTTCGGGATCGCCGGCATCATGGTGGACACCATCCTCATCGCCGTGGTGGCGGTGATCATCGCCATCCCGGTGGCCCTCGGGCTCTCGCTGTTCATCACGGAGGTGGCCCCGGCGTCCATCAAGCGGACCCTGGTGTCGCTGGTCGACCTGATGGCAGCCGTGCCCAGCGTCGTCTACGGCCTCTGGGCCCTCGAGTTCCTCCAGGGGCGTGTCGTCGGCGTGTCCCGGTGGCTGGCGACGTGGGCCGACTGGATCCCGCTGTTCCGGGTCAACGGGGCCGACCCGTCCAACCCCGTCCAGTCCGGGACCCTCTACAGCGCCTCGACCTTCATCGTCGGGATCGCCGTGTCGCTCATGGTGATCCCGATCCTCTGCTCGGTCATGCGGGAGTCGTTCGCCCAGGCGCCGCTCGGCGAGCGGGAGGGCGCCTACGCCCTCGGGGGTACCCGCTGGGGCATGATCCGCACCGTCGTGCTCCCCTTCGGCAAGGGCGGGATCATCGGCGGCACCATGCTCGGACTCGGACGGGCCCTGGGGGAGACGATCGTCGTCATCCTCATCATCTCGCCGGTCTTCACCATCAACTCGCACATCCTGCAGTCCGGCGGGAACTCGATCTCGGGACTCATCGCCAACCTGTACAGCGAGTCCGACGCCTTTGGGACCTCCGCCCTCATGGCCGCCGGACTGGCCCTGTTCGCCCTGACCCTCGCCATCAACTTCGCCGCCTCCGCCGTCGTGGCCCGATCGCGCTCGGGCGCGGAGAGCGACGGGTGAGATGACGCTCCTCGAGGATCCGACGACGGGCCGACCGGCAGGGGGCGACGTCGACGCCCCCGTCGACCGACCGACCGTGCCCGCGGGCCGGCGGAGGGTCGGCGGCATCCAGGGGGGCATGCTCCGCAACCTGGGTGGCGCCGCGCTGGCCGGCATCAGCGGAAGCATCCTGGTGGCGCTCCTGACCGGTCTGTCCGGCCCGATCGGCCTGGCCATCGTGGCCTACGTGCTCTTCGTGGTGACCTATGCCGTCCTGGTGTCCCTGACCGAGGACCGCCCGGCCGTGACGGACGCGGTCATGACCGTGGTGATGGCCTCGTCCGCCGTGCTGGCCATCGGCGCCCTGGCCGTCGTGATCTTCTTCACACTGGCCCGCGGGTGGGGTGCCCTCATCCACCTCAACACGTACACCCAGGACCTGTCGAGCGCCGGTCCGACCGCCCCGCTCACCAGGGGTGGCATCGGGCACGCCATCGTGGGGACGCTCTGGATGATCGGCATCGCCGTGGTACTGACCGTGCCCATCGGACTGGTGGCCGCCGTGTACCTCGACATGACGCGGAGCCGACCGGCACGCATGTTCCGCACGGTCGTCGAGGCGATGTCCGCCCTCCCCAGCATCCTGGCCGGCCTCTTCATCTACGCCCTGTGGATCCTCACACTGGGGAACCAGCACAGCGGCCTGGCGGCCGCCCTGGCGCTGAGCGTGATGATGCTGCCGTACATGATCCGGGCCTCGGACCTGGCCCTGCGGCTGGTGCCCGGCAACCTGCGCGAGGCCTCGGCGGCGCTCGGTGCGCCGTCGTGGAGGACCGAGATGCAGGTCGTGATCCCGACGGCCCGGTCCGGACTGGCGACGGCCGTCATCCTGGGCGTGGCGCGCGGGATCGGCGAGGCGTCGCCCGTCCTGCTGACGGCCGGGTACACCCCGTACATCAACGGCAATCCCCTGCACGGACCGATGGCGTCGCTCCCGCTCGTGGCCCTGAAGCTCGTCCTCTCCGGAAGCCCGGGATTCACGGAGCGGGCCTTCGCCGCCGCCTCGTTCCTGCTCCTCCTGGTGATCATCCTGTTCGTGACCGCCCGCAAGGTGGGCGGATGGGGCCCCGGCCACCTGTCCGACCGCGGCCTGCGGAAGGTCCGCGAGGCCTCGGCGCGCGACGCCGCCCGCTACGCCCGGTCCCAGGCCGCAACCGACGGTGCGGCCGGCGTCACCGTCCCGGCGACCCCACCCGTCCACGACCCACCACCACTGGAGCATCCGTGACCACCACCCGACCCACCGTCCGACTGCTGCGCACGGTCCGTGCCGTCGCGGTAGCGCTGGCCGTGACCGGTCTCGTCGTCATCGCCGTCGTGGCCGGCGCGGCCTCGCCCGCCGGGGCGACGTCCTACGTCCCGGTGGCCGGGGAGGGCTCGTCGTGGTCCGCCGGGGCGCTCTCCCAGTGGATCGCCGACGTCCACGCCGACGGCATCCAGATCAACTACACGGCCAACGGCTCGACCGCCGGCCGGGACGACTTCATCTCGGGGCAGACCGACTTCGCCGCCTCGGACATCCCGTTCCAGACCAACCCGGGGGACGGCTCGGCGCCCGAGCACCCCACGCCGGGCAGCTACGCGTACATGCCGATCACCTCGGGCGGCACGGTGTTCATGTACAACCTCACCATCAACGGGCAGCGGGTGACCAACCTGCGCCTGTCGCCCGTGAACATCTTCAAGATCTTCACGGGTGTCATCACCAACTGGGACGACCCGGCGCTGGCGGCGGACAACCCCGGCCTGCGCCTGCCGAACCAGTCGATCGTGCCGGTGGTCCGGTCCGACGGCTCGGGCACGAGCTACGAGCTGTCGGCGTGGATGATCAGCCAGGACCCGTCCCTCTGGACCGCCTACTGCTCCAAGACGGGTCATAGCCAGGCCTGTGGCGCGTCCTCGTTCTATCCGACGTCGGGCAACATGATCGCCCAGAACGGCGACCTCGGGATCGCCTCCTACGTGTCCCAGGCCTTCGCCGCGGGATCGATCGGCTACGTCAACTACTACTACGCGCTGACCACCCACTTCCCGGTGGCCCAGGTCCTCAACGCCGCCGGCTACTACACCGAGCCCACGCCCCAGAACGTGGCGGTGTCGCTGCTGCAGGACAAGGTGGACACCACCGACACCAACAACCCGGCGCTCTACCTGACCCAGAACCTGACGGGCGTCTACACCGACACCGACCCGCGGACGTATCCCATGTCCTCCTACGGGTACCTGATCCTGCCGACGACGGTGGGGAACGGCTTCTCGACGGCCAAGGGGGCGACGCTGGCCGCGTTCTCGTACTACGCCATGTGTCAGGGCCAACAGCAGTCGGCCGCGCTCGGGTACTCGCCCATGCCCATCAACCTGGTCCAGGCGGCGTTCGCCCAGATCGCCAAGATCCCCGGCGCCAACGTCCAGACGATCAACATCCAGGGCTGCAACAATCCGACGTTCTCTCCCTCGGGGGTGAACACCCTGGCCCTGACGGCCCCGTATCCGCCGGCCTGCGACAAGCAGGGCCCGACGCAGTGCACCTACGGCACCGGGGGGGCGGCGTCGACCTCCACGCCGGTCAGCGCGTCGGCGGGCGGTTCGAACGGCGCCGGCTCGTCGTCGGCGAAGTCGGCCGCGGCCGCGGCGGCGGCCGCCGGGGGCGCCAAATCGGGCTCGGGCTCGGGCTCGGGGTCGGGATCGACCGTCGTCTGTGACCCCACGACGGGGGCGTGCACCACCACGTCCGGCTCGGGGGACGCCTCCAGCCTCGACGCCTCGCCGACCGCCGTGACCGACACCCTGTCCGCCAGTGGCGGGTGGTCGACCACCCAGACCCTGCTGGTGCTGATCGCCCTGTGCATCCTCGCCCTGATGCTGGTGCCCGGACTGCTGTCGCGGCACCTCGAACGACGCCGGTCGTCGCCATGACGCACCCACGCCGCCTCCACGCCCGTCGCACCGGCTCGCGGCGGACCCTGCTCGGTGCCGTCGCCGGCGGGGCCGTCGGGCTCGTGCTCTTCGTGACCGTGCCCGGTATCCAGCCCGGCGCCGGTGCCGCGCCGGACCCGTTGCCCGGCAGCCAGGGCGTCGTGACGTCACTGCCGGCGACGGCGTCCGCCGTGACCGTCTCGGGCTCCGGCGCCTACGCGGGCCTGAAGGTGACGGTCAACCAGACGGCCAACCTCGTCGACCAGGCCGTCTCGGTGTCGTGGACGGGAGGCACCCAGACCACCTCGTCCTCCCAGTTCCAGGCCAACTACCTGCAGATCTTCGAGTGCTGGGGTGACCCCCAGTCGACCGATCCGGCGACGACGTCCGATCCGGGGCCGCTGCCCAGCCAGTGCCAGTTCGGCGCCGAGGCGACCTCGAGTTCGGCCTATCCGGTGTCGGGGGCGGGCTCCGAGTACTCGCGGGTCATCACCCAGCACGCCTGGAGCAACTTCCCGTCGGCGTGCGACTTCCCCGCGGGCCAGGCCACTCCTCCCGCCTGTTCCGCACTCGGCTACTTCGACCCGACGCAGGGGTACCTGGTGCAGCCCTTCGAGGCGGTGGACGGCACCGTGGTCGGCCAGCAGGCGGACTACAACTACGACAACAACCCCTTCGATCCGAAGCCCTTCTGGCTCAATCCGTACTTCCGCTACGGCACGTCCAACGAGGTGGACTTCGCCCGCACCTACGCCGACGGCACGGGAAACCAGCTGTTCCAGGTCCAGACCGGTCTCGAGGCACCCGGTCTCGGGTGCGGCCAGCAGCTCCAGAAGGTCGCCGGAGGCACCAAGGTGCCCCAGTGCTGGCTGGTCGTCGTCCCCCGGGGGACGCCCGCCGAGGAGAACCCGTCGAACGTCGTCGGCGACAGTGTGACGACGTCGCCGCTGTCCGCATCGGCCTGGGCGAACCGGATCGCCATCCCCCTGTCGTTCAACCCGGTGGGCTCGAGCTGCGCCATCAACGCGACGGCCAGCCAGATCCTGGGCAACGAGGCCGCCGCCTCCGCCGTCGACAGCTGGCAGCCGGCCCTCTGCGATCAGGCGGGGTCACCCTCGTACAGCTACATCGAGAGCACGGACGACCAGGCCCGGCAGAACATCGTGGCCCCCACCTACGGCTCGGCCGGGATGTCCGTCTCCACCTATCCGGCGGACCCGTCCGAGACGAGTCCGACGAACCCCATCGTCTACGCTCCCGTCACGCTGTCCGGCGTGGCGGTGGCCTTCAACATCCAACGGGTGCCCGCCCTGAACGGTGGAACGGGCGAACAGGCCCTGGCGGGCACCCAGGTCCAGAACCTCTATCTCACCCCGAGGCTGATGGCCAAACTGCTGACCCAGTCGTACCAGGCGCAGTTCCAGGACATCACGGCCACCAAACCCGCCGGCTACGGATGGGCCCTGCACAATCCGATCGACCTCTTCACCGATCCCGACTTCCTGCAGTGGAACCCGGAGTTCAAGGACCTGACGACGAGCCAGGCCATCAATGCGGGCACGGCCCTGGTCGAGGAGCCCACCTCGGACGCCGCCACCGAGGTCTGGAAGTGGATCCTCGCCGATCCCGAGGCCCGGGCGTGGCTCGACGGCACCCCCGACAACGGCATGGTGGTCAACCCGCTCTACAGCATGAACCCGAAGCAGAACCCGTCGGGCATCGCGTTCGATCCCGCCACGCTGAACCAGTACCCGAAGAGCGACCCCTACTGCTACTCGACCGGGGAGACCGTCGTCGGGCCGCCCTCCGCGCCGGCCCGCAAGCTCTGCGTCCTCGACTGGGCGCCCTACTCGTTGACCATGCAGGCGGCCGCCCAGTCCACCGGTGCGGCCAACGACGGTGCGAAGACCACCTTCAATCCCGGCGGAACCGCCGACACGGCGTGGACGTCCAACGGCCCGCAGGTCCCGGGTACCCACTTCGTCATCTCGATCACGGACACGGCCTCGGCCGCCCGCTTCGGCCTCCAGACCGCCAGTCTGAGCCGGTCCGGTGACGACGGGACGTCCCGGTCCTTCGTCGCCCCCGACGCCGCCGCCCTCATCGCCGGCGAGCAGACCGACGTGCCGAGCGCGGTGTCCGGGGTGCTGGTGCCGGATCCCTCCACGAAGGCACCCGGGGCCTATCCGCTGACCCTCATGTCCTACGCGTCGACGGCGCCGGAGACCCTCACGGCCGCGCAGCGCACGCTGTACACGAACTTCATCCTGTTCGCCATCGGCGACGGCCAGACCTCGGGCGTCGAGCCCGGTCAACTGCCTCCGGGCTACGTGCCGCTGCCCGGCGGGCTGCGCCTCGAAGCGCTCAACGCCACCAACTCCATCCTGCACCCTCCCGCCGAGCCGACGACCACCACCTCCGACGGGGGATCGGGGGACGGGTCGGCCTTCTCGGGCACGGGGAGCCTCGACAACGCGTCGTTCAACGGTGACACGGCGACCGCCGCGGCAACCGACACCACGTCGGGCGCCGCGGGCTCCGGCTCCTCGAGCGGGGCGAAGGGATCGAGACCGGCCGCACTCGGCCTGCTGCGGACGTCGTCGCTGTCCGTGGGCAGCATCCGGTACCTGCTGCCGCTCCTCCTGCTCATCGGGGTCGGCGCCGGACTGGGCTCGCTGGCCCTCGCCCGGTCCAGCCGGTCGGCCACCGCCGTCGTCGGTGCCGACACCCCCGCCACGGAGGACATCCCGTGAACCCAGCAGCCCGCCGACCGACCACCACCGCCGCCACGACCACGAGGGAGCAAGAACCCGTGAACATCACACTCGCCACCACCACCAGGCACCGACGTCCGACGTGGTCGGGCGCCCGGGCGACCGCATGGGCCGCCGGAGCGGTGGCCGTCCTCGGCCTCGGCCTGACCGTGGCCGGCCCCGCCGGCGCGGCGACCGTCAACGGCACCGCCACGATCGCCAGCCCCGGCTCGTCCACCGAACTGGCGTCGGGTGGCTCGGCCACCCAGTTCACGGTGGCGCTGCCGCCCCAGGCCGCCTGCGACGGGGACACGGCCACCCACGGCTACCACATCTACAGCTACCTGCTCCAGAAGGGCACCGCACTTTCCGGGGTGTCATTCACCCTGGGCTCGCCCAGCGTGGGCTTCGGCCTGTTCGACGAATTGGGCACCTACTACGGCCCCATCAACACCGCGATCGGGACCGGGCAGATCGTCGAGATCCCCAACGACTTCGAATGGGCGCCGATGATCGTCAAGGGCTACCTGCCCCTGACGGGGGCGACTGGACTCCTCTACACGGGCTCGGGGGCGACGGCCTCCGGGGTGTGGGAGGCCGGGATCGTGTGCGCCAACACGACCGGTGCGCCCGTCGACAATTGGAACACCGAGGTGACCTTCAGCGCCAGCTCCTCCGACGCGAACGGCTTCACCTGGTCGGCCGTCCCGGGCGTATCGACCACCACCACCACCACGACCACCACCACGACCACCACGACGACCACCGATCCCAACGCCACCACCACGACCACCACCGACGCCAACGCCACCACCACGACGGCCCCGGGGGCGACGACCACGACGCTGGCGTCCGCGGTGGCGGCGAGCAGTGACACCGGCTCGGGCGGGTCCGGTGACACCGGCTCGTCCACCGGTACCGGTTCGACCGGCGGGACCCTCGCCTTCACCGGCATCCACACGGCCCGGGGACTCGGGGTCGGCCTCCTGGCCGTCGGCGTGGGCATCATGCTGCTCGGTTGGGGCTACCGCCGCAAGACCCGCCCGGTGCGCGGGGCGGAGGAGTAGCCCACGTGGCCGTAGTGCAATCCGCCCTCGACCGGGAACTGCTGCTGGTCCCGGTGCCGCCCCCCGGGACGGTCGCCGTCCCGCGCCGGGCCGGGCCGGACGCGGCCGCGGCCCGGGCGACGGCACCGGCCGGCCGGCCCGTCCGGGAGAGCGCCACGTCCGTCAGCTGGGGGCCCGCCCGCATCATCCAGGTCGCTCTGGCGGTCCTGGCGATCCTGGCCATCGGGCTCGTGGCCCAACTCGCCCTCATCGGTCGGCTCCAGTACCGCTCGGCCCAGGTCGGCTCGCTCAACTCGTTGCGCACGAAGCTCGCCCTCGGGACCGCGCCCCTCGGGCCGGTGGGCACGAACCACCACCTGCTGCCGCTCGGGACGCCGATCGCCGTGGTCACCGTGCCGGCCATCGGACTGCGCGCCGTCGTGCTCGAGGGGACCACCGGCTCCGTCCTCGCCGACGGGCCCGGCCATGTCCGCACCACCGTGTTCCCGGGTGGCGCCGGTGACAGCGTCCTGCTCGGCCGGGCCAGCCTGTACGGCGGCCCCTTCGGGCGGATCGCCCAGCTCCGGCCGGGCCAGGCCATCACCGTCGTGACCCAGGTGGGGACGTCACACTTCCGCGTCGTCCGGGTCCGGCCCGCCGGTGCCCGCATCGCCCGTACCTCGGCCACCAAGTCGGAGCTGACGCTCGGCACCGCCACCGGGGGCTTCCTCACCCCCTCGGGTGTCGTCTGGGTCGACGCGACGAAGGTGGGCCCACCGTTGGCCGCGGCCGACCCGCCCGCCATCGCCCTCCTGGCCTCCGAGGCACCGCTCGCCACCGACGTCTCGACGCTGTGGGCCCTCGTGTTCTGGCTCGAGGCGCTGGCCGTCCTGCTCGGCCTGGCCGTGTGGACCTGGCGGCGCTGGGGCCATGCCCAGACCTGGATCATCTTCTCCGCGCCGATGCTGGTGGCGTGGCTGTTCATCACCGACCAGGTCGCCCGACTCCTCCCGAACCTCACCTAGGAGCGACCGTGACCCGACCCTCCGACGCCGTCCCGACCACCCCCGCTGCGCACGACAGGAGCTCCTGATGACGCTGGCCCCCCCGACGCTCGACCCCACCCGACCGCTGGCCGACGGCGCCGCCAGCCTCGTGGCGCGCGACGTCTCGGCGTGGTTCGGGACCCACCAGGTGCTGGACCGGGTCTCGCTGGAGATGGAAGCCCACAAGGTGACCGCACTCATCGGACCGTCGGGGTGCGGCAAGTCGACCTTCCTGCGCATCCTGAACCGGATGCACGAGCTGATCCCGTCGGCGTCACTGGCCGGCGACGTGCTGCTCGACGGTGAGGACATCTACGACCCCCGGAAGAAGCTGACCCAGGCGCGGCGCCACATCGGGATGGTCTTCCAGAAGCCCAACCCGTTCCCCACGATGTCGATCTACGACAACGTGCTGGCCGGACTCCGCCTGACCGGTGACCGGCGGAACCAGGACGAGAAGGACGAACTCGTCCACGACTGCCTGGTGAAGGCCGGACTGTGGAAGGAGGTGCAGGACCGGCTCCGCCAGCCCGGGGGGGCGCTGTCGGGTGGCCAGCAGCAGCGCCTGTGCATCGCGCGCGCCCTGGCCATCCAGCCGCGGGTGCTCCTCATGGACGAGCCCTGCTCGGCGCTCGACCCGACCTCCACCCGCCGGATCGAGCAGACGATCGAGGAGCTGCGCACCGAGGTGACGATCGTGATCGTCACCCACAACATGCAACAGGCCCATCGCGTGTCGGACTACACGGCGTTCTTCCTGGCCGAGCAGGGTGCGCCCGGCTACATCATCGAGCACGGGCCGACGGACGCCATGTTCGACTCGCCCCAGGACACCCGGACCATGGACTACGTCCACGGCCGCTTCGGCTGAGTACATTCGTGTTCATGGCCCGGTACAGCGAGCGGTTGTCGGCCGAGGCGTACACGCGCGCCTCGGTCGAGGACTACCTCCAGGCCGCGGCCGAGCAGCGGGCCCGGATCGAACTGGCGATCGCCGAGGCCGAGCAGCGCCGCGACCGGGCCGTCGAGGTGCGGGAGTGGCTCGACCGGCTCGCGTCGCCCCCCGCGCCCCCCGGGGATCCGGGGCCGGCCGCGGACACCGTCGAGGGCGAGGGATCGGGTGGCTGAGACGGACCGGCTGGACGCCACCGGCCCCGCGGACACGCCCGACGTCCTCCCGGGTGACCTGGTCCGGGACATCGTCACCCGCAACGAGGAGGAGATCGAGTCCCTGCTGGCCCGACTGGCCGAGGTCGAGGCCCGGGCCGAGGAGGCCGAGCTGGCTGTCCGGAGGCACCCCGGGTTGGCCCACGTGGCTCCCGACGTGGCCGCCGGGCTGGTGCCGGCGCCGACGGCCCCGGAGGCCGATCCGGACCGGCCCCGGACGACCGTCGTGCAGCGTGCGGCCCCCGGACCCGCGCCCCGGCCGCGGCACCGGTCGACCTCCCGCGCCGCGTCGCCGGCCGAGCGGTCGACGGGATTCGTCGGTCGTCTCACGACCTCGCACTGGTGGTGGCGGATCGGAATCGTCCTCGTGCTCGTCGCTGTCGTACTGCTCAAATTCGGCTGACGGGCCGGATGCGGGCACCGGTGGTCCCGGCCGTCCGTGGCGGGGACACCGACATCTGAAAGAATCACCTCCGTGTACATCTCCGCCAAGGTCGACTACGCCGTACGTGCCCTCTGCTCGCTGGCCTCGGCCGACCATGCGCTGACGGCCGAGGCGCTGGCGCAGTCGCAGGGCCTGCCCGCGAAATTCCTGGAGAGTATCCTCAACGACATGCGCCGGGCCGGGCTCCTGACCAGCCAGCGTGGACCCGACGGGGGCTACCGCCTGGCCCGCCCGGCCCAGGAGATCACCGTCGCCGACGTGATGCGCCCGCTCGACGGCCCGCTGGCCGAGATCCGCGGGCTCCGGCCCGAGGCCGCCAACTACGAAGGGGCGGCCGAGCACCTGCAGGCCGTCTGGGTGGCGGTGCGGGCCAGTCTGCGCTCCGTCCTGGACGAGGTGACCATCGCCGGCATCGTCTCCGGGGACCTCCCGGTGCAGGTCAAGGCGCTGACCTCGGATCCCGAGGCCTGGCAGTCGCGCTGAGATGACGGGGGAGTGACTCCGGTGGCTTTTCCCGGATTCTCCCGGTCGGGTAGTGGTGGGTGTTGTTGACGCGTGGCGTTCACCTGGCTAATCTTGACTAAATCGGTAGGGATTAGTGTGAAAGGCCGGAACACATGGACGACGCGAGCACCAGCGCCACCCTCCTCCTCGAGCGCCCCGAGCGCTCGGTCGCCATCGCCCTCCTCGAGGTCGACTGCGGGGCGGCGTCCGTGCCGACCGGACCAGAGCCGCTGGCGGTGCCACCCGACCACGCGTCCGGCCTGGGGTTCATCCTGCGGGCACCGGGACTGGTCCTCTTGGCGACCGTGTTCCTGATCGAGGGTTACTCCTGGCTCGGGGTGCTCCGCTTCCGCCCGGCGTCGGCGGCGTCGCTGCTGTCCGGAAGCGTGGGCCTGGCGCTGCTGTCCCTCGTCGCCCCGCTGGCCGCCGTGGCCCTGACCCGGGGCCGACGGGTCACCGCCTGGGCGCTCGAGGACGTCGTCATCGGGGTCGCCGTGGCGGTGACGGTGGCCACCATCACCGCGCTGGTCGTCGGCGGGCCGGTGTGGAGGACGGTGGCCGGCACCACGGACCTGGTCCTGGCCGCCACCGTGCTGGGCACCGTTGTCCTCGGCGAGCGGGCCCGCCTCCGGTCGTCGGCCTCCCGCACGGAGCGGTCGTCCGCGACCGCCTGAGCGAGCCGTGGCCCTTCCCGACTTCTTCATCATCGGTGCCCCGAAGTCCGGCACCACGGCGCTGCACGCCGCCCTGGCCGAGCACCCGCAGCTGTTCCTGTCCAGGGTGAAGGAGCCGAAGTTCTTCCTCTGCGACGGGCCACCGCCCCGCCACGGGGGCCCGGGCGACGCCCACAGCGCCCTCGAATGGGTGTGGCGCCGCGACGAGTACGAGCGGCTCTTCGACGAGGCGCCCGAAGGGGCCTTGCGGGGGGAGAGCACCGCGTTCTACCTCCAGGACCTCGAGGCGCACCGGCGGATCGCCGCCGCGGTGCCCGACGCCCGACTGATCATGGTCCTCCGCGACCCCGTCGACCGGGCCTACTCGAACTGGGCCCACCTGTGGGCCGACGGCCTGGAGCCGATCAGCGACTTCCTGACCGCATGTGCCGAGGAGACCGCGCGGCGCGACGCCGGGTGGGCCCCGATCTGGCGCTACCTGGAGACGGGCCGCTACGGCCACCAGATCCGGCACCTGCGCACGCTGTTCCCCCCTGAGCAGCTCCACATCATCCGGTACAAGGACCTGGTGGACGAGCCGGCCCGGACGCTCGACGCCGTGTGCCGGTTCCTCGGGGTCGAGGAGGGGGTCCTCGTGGAGGCACCGGCCCGCAACGTCGGGGGATACGTGCCCCCGACCCTCTACACGAGGGTGCTCCAGGAGGCGTTCCGGCTGGGGGCGGCCGCCGGGAGCCACTTCCCGCCGCAGGTGTGGCGGAAGGCCAGTCTGCCCCTGCAGTGGCTCATCCAACGGACCCCGCAGCACCGACCGGAACTGGCCGAGCACGACCGGGCCACTCTCATCGACCACTTCGCCGAGGACATCGACATCGTGGAGGCCGAGACGGGGTGGGACCTCGACCAGTGGCGTACCTACCGCGAGGGCGGAACGTACTCGGTGCGCAAGTCGTGGGCGCCGTCGCGGCGCCTCGTCTCGTAGTAGAGGCGCACGGCGCCGTCGGGGAGCTCCACCACCGAGGTGTACCGCAGCGACCACGTCCCGTCGGGTCCGGTGCCGATCACGTCGGGGTCGGCCACCAGGCGACCGGGTTCACTGCCGATGGCCGTGCCCGTGCGCTCCTCGGCGTTCTCCTCCTTGGACGCCCGACCGTCGTAGTAGGCGAGCCAGGAGTCGCCATCCCGCACCACGTCGGCCACGCGGGCACCCCGCTGGTCCCACCGCCCGGGGGTGCCGGCCAGCGCGGTGCCGTCGAACTCCCAGCTGATGCCGTCGGCGCTCGTGCCGTGGTCGGTGTGCATCCGGTCGGTGTCCTCGGGGAGGTCGAGCGGGTGGCAGCACAGCCACATGTGCCACACGCCGTCCACCACCTTGACCACGGGGTCCTTGACGGCCATGGCACTCGGGTCGCCGGGTAGCACCGTCCGGGGCGTCGCCCCCGAGAACCCGGACGGGTCCGGGGCGTCGAGCACGTCGACCCGCCAGTGGAACGTGCCCGGGGTCGCACAGCTCACGTAGACCCGCCAGGAGCCGTCGGCCAGTCCGACCAGGGCCGGCCGCTCGAGTGAGTCGCAGGCGAACTCGTCGCGGCGGAGCACGTCGACCGTCTCGAACGACACGCCGTCCGCGGAGCGGGCGATGACGTTGGCGTAGCCCCGCCCGTCGCCGTGGGGACGCCGGAGCCGGTAGGCCAGCCAGAACGTCCCGTCGGCGGCCCGGACGGCGCTCGGGCCGCCGGCCCAGTAGCCGGGGCCGTCGCCGGGTGCCTCGACGACCACCGCCGAAGCGTCGGGCGACGGAATGGGCAGTCGGTGCAGGCCTGACACTGTTGCTCGCTCCCTCAGTCGGCGGGTTCCACCCACCGCGTGGGAGGTCGGACCCCTCAAAACTACCGGCTCGCCCGGCTCCCACCCGCCGGGGCCACGGGCCGTCGGGATCGCACCCGGGTCGCCCCGCTCCGGTACGCTCGCCAACGTCAGGGTGGCCGAGGGACCGGAGGGTGTGCCGCATGGCGACGAACAGCCTGTTCATGAACGCCCCCGAGCACCGGACCGTGCCGGCCGGCGGAGTGATCTACAACGAGGGGGACGACGGGTCCCACATGTACGGGATCGTGTCCGGGTCGGTCGAGCTCCGCAAGGGTGACCTGGTGGTGGCCCAACTCGGGCCGGACGACGTGTTCGGCGAGCGGGCCCTCATCGACCACCTGCCGCGCAACGTCACGGCGGTGGCCACCGCCGACTCGACGCTGGCCGACATCGACCGCCGGACCTTCCTCTTCCTGGTCCACGAGTCGCCGACCTTCGCCCTCGGGATCATGGGGGCCCTGGCCAGCCGTCTGCGCGACTACGACGAGCGCTTCGGGCGCCTCGGGCGCCAGGAATGACGCCGTTGCCCTAGGAGCCCCGGAGCACCTACGGTGCTCCCAGGGGAGCAGGTCAGGGGGCCAGCCGTGAACATCGATCCGTACATCGTCCTGGGCAGCGCCGTGGTGGGCTTCCTGGTGGGGCTCACCGGCGCCGGCGGCGGGGCGCTCATGACCCCGATGCTGATCCTGCTCTTCGGCATCAAGCCGTCCACCGCCATCTCGAGCGACCTCGTCGCCGCGGTGTTCATGCGCCCGTTCGGCGCCGCCGTCCACATCGCCAAGGGGACCGTCAACTTCCGCCTGGTGGGCTGGATGGTGCTGGGCTCGGTGCCCATGGCGTTCGTTGGTGCCTACCTCCTGCACGTGATGGGCCACACCAAGACGTCCCAGACCGACATCGAGAAGCTCCTGGGGGCGGCGCTGCTCCTGGGGGCGGCCGCCATGGTGCTGCGCTACTGGCTCGACCGCCGCTCGGGCCGCGACCGCACGACGATCGTGCACCACCTCGAGGTGCGCCCCGTGCCGACCGTCCTCATCGGCATGGTGGGCGGGCTGATCGTGGGGCTGACCTCGGTCGGATCCGGCTCGCTGATGATCGTGCTGCTCCTCTTCCTCTACCCGATGCTGGGCGCCAACCAGCTGGTCGGCACCGACCTCACCCAGGCGGTGCCGCTCACCATGGCGGCCGCCCTGGGCGCGCTCGTCTTCGGGCACGTGCAGTTCTCGGTGACCACCTCGATCATCATCGGCAGCGTGCCCGCGGTGCTGGTCGGTGCGTTCCTGTCGTCCCGGGCCCCCGACCGGTACATCCGTCCGGCCATCACCTTCGTGATCTTCGCCTCCGGCCTCAAGTACGCCGGTGTGGGCACCACCGCCCTCGGGTGGATCCTGTGCGCCACGCTGCTCGGGGCCGGTGTGTTCTACCTGGCCTACGTCCGTCCGTGGAAGGCGGGAGTCGACACCCTGCCGGACGGAGGGACGGGGGAGCCGGGGACGTCGGGCGACGTTCCGCCGATCATCGGGGCGCGGGCGGGCTCCTCGGAATTGGAGTGACGGAGCGGGTCCACCGGGGGCCCCGGTCGACGTCAGGGGGTCGGGAGGGGCGGGGAGGCCGGATCGGTCAGCTGCTGGGCCCGGGCCCGGCAGTCCTTCACGAACCGGTTGGCCAGCTGGCGCGACACGCCGAAGATCTCGCTGATCCGGGCGACCGAGGCGCCCTCGGCCAGTGCGGCGGCCACCACCGAGGACCGGATGGCCCGGCGGCTCTCCTCGAACTCGGCCATGATCCTGGTCAGGTCCCGGCTGCGCGCGGCGGAGTCGGTGATGTCGATCGCGGACATGAGGCTGACCCCGGTGCGGAGGCGCTCGACGTCCTCGAGGTTCCACTTGTTCTGGAGCTGCAGCCGCTCGATGAGGCGCTCGCCGGCCTCGGTGTAGTGGTAGACGTCCTCGATCACCCGCTCGATGGCCTCGTCCATGCCCCAGATGGTACGTGGGATCGGACCGTGAACCTTTCACAGTGTCCAAGTAAACGCACCACCTGTTGACATCACGGCTCCACCGGCCGTGACGGCACGGTCCGGCCCGGTCCGGCGGGACGGGCAAGTGACGAACGGCCCTGTGCGGTGCCGGCCTCGCCGGGGATGATCACCACAGCGCCCCGGCGTGGGCCCGGGCCGGCCACCACGGGGCACCGAACGGGAGGAACCATGGCACTACGAGGGGACGTGTTCATCTTCATCGGCACGTACCAGACGATCGCGGCGGCGGAGGCCGACTACGAGGTCGTCCGGGAGTTGCGCGCCGTGCACGCCATCGGCACCTACGACGCGGCGATCGTGTCGAAGGACGCCGCGGGTGAGGTCCACGTGACCAAGGTCGAGATGGCCGCCCGACACGCCGGCTGGGGAGGTGCGGCGGTGGGGGGCCTGGTGGGCCTCCTGTTCCCCTCGGCCATACTCGGTACGGCGCTCGTCGGGGCGGCCATCGGGGCGGCCGGAGGCCACCTGTGGAAGGGGATGTCCCGAGCGGACATCAAGGACCTGGGAGAGCTCATCGACACCGGTGACGCCGCGCTGGTGGTGGTCGGGACCAACGCGCTCGAGCAGACGCTGGACACCGGCCGCTTCGCAGCCCAGAGGCACCTCGTCAAGAACGTCGAACTGACCGGGGACGAGCTCGACGACGTGCTGCGCATGGCCATGGCCGAGGTCAACCAGGAGTAGGGCGACGACAGGGCCCGGGGCCTCGGCGGCCGGTGACCTACCCGTTCGGCGGGAGCTGCGTGGGCACCTGGTCCGGGGCGAAGGCGATGACCCCGCACAGGCACTGATGGGCGTTCACCTCGACGTTGAACGCCGTGAGCTGTCGCAGCTCATCGGGAGGCAGGTGGAGCTCGGGCCCGAGGACGTAGTCGGCGAACGGATTCCGGAGCTGGGGGATGAGGTCGGCCCGCCCCTCGGCGGCGAGCGTGGCGCCGAGGCTGCGCTGCAGGCCGATGAGTTCCGCCTGCTCGCGGGGCGGCAGCGGATGGGAGACCGCCAGGACGTG
>Ga0302196_10001220_pt1 | contig 24448 bp, 50 predicted proteins | sample II_Bog_N1_3_FD_198794 | JGI IMG/M metagenome (GOLD analysis project Ga0302196, IMG submission 198794) | Peat permafrost microbial communities from Stordalen Mire near Abisko, Sweden - II_Bog_N1_3 | ecosystem: Environmental > Terrestrial > Soil > Wetlands > Peat | place: Sweden: Abisko...
GCGTCAGTGATGCCAGCATCTTAGGGGTACCCCACCCCTACCCACATCGCACACAACCCCACTTAGATTGCATGTAATGTGAGTCGGGTCGACTCATGATGCGAGGGCACTTAGATTCGGGCAAATCGCACAGCGCTCGCAGTAGATCGTGAGGTGCGCGTGAGAGGCCTCCTGAGCAGCCCTTGAGAGAGGCCGAGGGCAGCGCGTGAGAGAGGCCTGAGGAGCGGCTGCGGGCGCTCCTGAGAGGGCAGCGCTTGACAGGTCTGGTAGTTGCGCGAGCGGGCGCCCGGAGTGCCAAGCGACAGGGCAGCTGCTCAAGGTCTGGGAGAGGGCTGCCGACATGTCCGTGAGCACCTTGGGCCTGCATCGGTCATGCATGCTGCTAAGGTTCCACCTGTAGGACGGAAGGGCGAAGCAATGATCGCCCAGACATCAACGAACTAGGAGACGACATGAGCACCGAGACCTACTCTGAGCGCAGGGCGAGGGAGAATCGCGAAGACCTCGCAGGGCTGGCCGACAGACTCACCGAGCAGGTCTGCAGTGCGCTCGCCTCTCAGGGAATGAGCGAGACCGACCTGCGGCAGGTCGAATTGACGGTCGCCTCTCAGCTGCAGGAGGGAACGCGTGGTCAGCTGCTCACCTGCACGATCAGCCGCAGCCCGGGGCAGGAGACGAAGACCGCCGAGCGCAATCGCGAGCGGACGGCAGTCTCGACCCGCTACAGGTTCGACATACAGCGCGGCAGCGAGATCGTGGCCAGCGACATGGAAGTCATGATTGCCGAGCCGATTACGCTCGCTCAGGCGCGCGAGAACGTGCTTCTGCACGCGCAGGGAGCAGTGAACGTGCGGCTCGTGGCAGACCCGCTGACGGGCTGCGACCCGGAGTGCGCCTGAGACCGACTGCAAGCGGTCCCTCCTCACTCTGAGCAATCCCAAGGTGGCCAAGTCGGAAGGCCTCGGAGTACTCACGGCGATCATGCATCTGGCGCCCGCCAACATGAGCAGTCGGAACACGTGCCCGCACTCGAGCGAGCAGTGCAGGGCAGCATGTCTGAATACGGCGGGTCGCGGGGGAATTGCGCTCGACTCGGAAGGGTTGAACGCGATTCAGCGGGCGCGCATCGCTCGCACCGAGCGCTTTCACGCTGACCGAGCCACGTTCCTTGCAGACCTCGTGGGGGAGATCGCGAAGCATGAGCGCAGGGCAGCGCGCGCCGGTCTCTCAGCCGCAGTGAGGCTGAATGGCACTTCCGATCTCCCATGGGAGGCCTTCCCAGTCGAGCGAGACGGGCAGGCCTTCCCGAATGTGTTCGCAGCCTTTCCCGAGGTCCGATTCTACGATTACACTAAGTGGCCAGTGCGTCTGCGGAAGGTCGCGGGCATCGCGAATTACTCACTCTGCTTCTCGCTCGCTGAGACTCCTCGGAGTGAGGCGAACGTGCGAGACGCGCTCGCGCAGGGGTTTGGCGCAGCCGTTGTCTTCGCAGTGAAGAAAGGGCAGCCGCTACCGCTCACGTACATGGGCGCGCAGGTAGTCGATGGTGACCTGCATGACCTCCGGTACTTGGACGGGCGAGGCGTCATCGCAGGGCTGCGGGCGAAGGGTAAAGCGCGCGGTATGGGCGCTCACGACGGCTTCGTGAGGCTGCCCGACTGCGCGCCCGAGGAGTCGCTCCTCGCAGCCTGACCAGCCGAGGCCGAGCGGGGCAGCGAGGCTGCAGCCGCCGAGGAGTCGCGCTCCTATCGGCCCATGCAGGGCAGTAACCGCCGAGCGCTTGCTCAGCGGTCAAGCGATCGGAAAGGCGTCCCAGATGTCCGAGCACGTAAGTGGAAAGCGGAGGAACGCGAACCGCGCGATTCGCGCGATCTCAGCCGTCGTCGCAGCGAACACGAGCAGCCGCGAGGAGCAGATACGGGCAGCCCAGAGTGTAGGGATTTCGCGCGAGGAGGCCGTCGCGATTCTGCGATCGACCTTCACGGGATTTGAGGCTCCCGCTGAGAATGGCGAGGCCGACATTACCTGCAAGGTCGGCTCAACCGCCCAGCGCTTGCAGACACTCTGCAGGAAGGCAGTCGGGGGAGACCTCCTCGGCTTCGTGCCGATGGCAGGAGCGCCCGACGGCTGGCAGTCATTCATCGTCGCATGGTCCGCAGGACCGCGAGGCCTGATCCTAAGCGAGTGCGGGTCGCACTGGGCATACCTGAGGCCTGAAGGTGACCAGCTGGAGTCCGGGCACTACTGCGACTCGCCCGCCGAGGCCGTCGCATCGATGCTGAAGAGGTGCGCCTGAGACGGACTCGACCGCTGAGCGTCAAAACCAGCTAGTCAGTGAAGTGATCGAGTGGAGTCACTCCGCTGGACGCGAGATCAGCCAGCTGGGCGAGCTATGCGGCGTCCAGACGTTCGGCACGATCGACGACATCGCTGTAATGACCCGCGCGCAAGCGGCTCTGAACGAGGCTAACGAGCGTCTCGCCACATTGATGCTGGAAGCAGCGCAGGCCGACGACGACGAGGCCGACGACGAGGCCGAGGCCGAGGCCGAGGCGCGCTACTTCCGGCAGTGCGAAGAATCGCGCGAAGGTCCGAGCATGGCTGAGGAAGACCTCGGACGGGGGATTTTCGACGACGACTGAGCGCCTGGCCAGGCGGCTGCAGGAAGCGGCGCGCAGGGACTCACTATCCCATTGGCCAATGTTTCACTCAAACCGCTGAGCGCTTGCCCAGCATGAACTAGGAGACGATTCACCATGAGCACCGAGACCGAGACCTTCCGCCCATGCGACACCTCGCAGACCGTCGCGCAAATCGGGCGCATGAACATGCTCGCCATCAGCGGGGGACGCGTGCAGGTACGTGAGACCGGCGTCACGCTGCCGGTCGGCGCAGGCTACAGCGTGACCGTCGACCTCGACTGGAGCGACACATACGTGGTCCGGCGGGTCTTCAAGCGCGGCGTGAACGTCTGGATCAAGGGCGAGCAGCGCAACGTGTACTGCACCGAGGTGGGCGAGCAGGCCTATAAAGCCTCGAGCTTCCGCAGCTACTCATACCCGGAGGGAGCCTAAGACCGACTCCCAGCTACGCGACCTGATCGAGCGCGAAGAAGACCGGCTCGATGAGTGGGACCGGGAGGAGCGCGAACGCCAGCACAGCAGCCCGTACGCGAGGTCTGAGCGCCTCGTGAGGATGCCGATTATCGGGGAGGTGCCCGAGCACCGGCTGTAAGTCGAATGCAGAGCAGTAACCCTGAAGCGCTTGCCGAGGGGAAATCCGAACTAGGAGAGAATCATGCCGACAGCCGCAGCCCGCACACAACTACTGGCCGACATCATCGTGACCGCTGTCGAGGGTGGCACCGGCTACTGGGCGCAGGTCAGCGAGTACAAGCACGACTGCCCGCCAGCCGAGACGTACGCCGTGCTCCACGAGTGGAACGACGAGACCGACAGCTACGAGGAGAAAGGCAAACGCCTCGACGTTCGGAAGGTGCGCGCGGCCATGGTCGAGATCGCTCGCGGCAGCCATGGGCGCGCGCTGCACGGGGTCGCCTTCCGTGACGAAATCCAAGAGCTATGGAACGACCCCGAGGGCTGCGACTGGGACGCGGACACGGCAGACGGGATCGCCCAGGTGGCGCTCCTCGGCGCGGTGACATACGGCTGAAACCCCAGGACCGGAGCGGAAGTTGCGCTGCGAGGCTCGCCCCTTACCGGTCCAATGCGCTCAAACCTTTGAGCGCTTGCAGTGTATGACCTTCAGACCTGCTAGGGTCCGTCGGACACAAGCGAACTAGGAGACGCAGACATGCCGAACAGCTACAAGATCAACGACGACGCCGACTGCATCACCATCACCCAGTCGGACGAGGTCACCAAGCTCACCGACAGGCAGGTGGCCTATCGTGAAGTGTGCCTGCAGTACTGGATCGAGATCGGTAACACCGACAACAGTTCCGGCGAGGATTCGGCTGAGTACTTCCCCTGGCGCGGGGGCGCGACGGTTCACCCCGCCGGGTGCCCCGTGGGCCGGTACTGCGCGGTCACCTTCAACGACAAGCACGACATTCACTACACCTACCCCGACTTTGACACTCTCGACGAGGCGAAGCGGAAGGCCGAGGAAAACATCACCGACAGCATGTTCCCCGAGCGCCCGATCGCTGTCGTCGACCTCGACACCGGCGAGGTGACCGAATCCACCCCTCGCGTGGTGTGGGGTGACCTCAAGGAGGGAGCCTGAGACGGCCTTCACGCGGGTTCTCATCAGCTACGAGGTGGACTGCGACGGCTGCAGCACCGCTTACCACAAGATCAAAGGCGTTCCGCCCGAGGCGCTCGCGGACGTTTACGAGGCCCACGCGTTCGCGGTGCGCGACGAGCAGATCAGCGGCTATCACAACGTGGTCAGCATGGTCCCCGAGCTTCCCGCCGATGTGTGGGACGCCATGACCCCGCTCGACCGCGAGTGGTGGGCGCGCGAGGGGTACTACTCGCCCGGACTGAGGTGCGCCTGAGACGGACGGGATATTCATCGCCAGCCGCAGGCCGAGGAGCAAGAAGGAAGTGAAGGCTGTCTGCGCCTCCGACATCCACACCGTGGAGATCGAGTCGACGAGTCCATTCGGCGGCTACAGCGGGCGCGTGGATGAACTACCCGACGGTAACTACACGTTCGTCGGGCCGGACCCATACAGGTCGCGGAAGTTCTACGGCGTGATCAAGGTCGACGCCGGAAAGGTGACCGTCAGCTGACACTCACGGGCCGGGGCGGAAGCAGCGCCCGAGGGTCGCGCCCTCACCGGCTCTTAGCGCTCAATCTCTGAGCGCTTGCAGTACCCATCAACGAGAACTAGGAGACGACGACATGCCATTCATCATGAAGCTCACGCCCGAGCAGATCAAGACGCTCTCCCGCTGGGTAGACATGGGAGGCGGTGAGGTGCTCCTCGACGAGGGCGGCAGCGGCGAGTGGATCCTCATCGTCGGGCAGGGAGACTCCCGCGCGTACATCGGCAGCGACGGCACGCTCTCGGAGTGGGCCTAAGACGGTGCTCAGCGACGCGATCACAGACACGCGAGAGGCCGTGACGGGCCTCATGGTGGACAACCTGGCCACCGCCCTCGGCGTGAGCCTCATCCTCGGAGACGCCGTCTACAAGGTGGCGCTGCGAGGCGCGCTGCGGCGCGCGATGGGGGTGAGCGCATGAAGCTCGTACGAACACCCTTCAAGGGCGAGCTTTATTGGGAGTGGCAGATCGGGCCGTGGGTCATCCAGCGACGGGTTCACCGTCGCCGGGGAACCCCGACATGGTCGCTCTGGACCGACTCGATGTGGCGCTCATGACCGCGTACGAGTGGGTGCTCGCCGGCATTACAGGGTTCGGGTTCCTCAACCTTGTAGCGCTTGCGCTGTGCATCGTGGCGAAGGAAGCCGACCGCGTCACGCGGGAACGCAGGGTCGAAGCAGAGGCCGCATGGCCGGTTGCCAAGACGCATGAGTACGAGTGCCCGACAATGACAACGCAGCACAGAACTAGGAGGCAGTCATGCAGCGAGCGATAGTCAGGACCGTAGACGGCGAGGCGCTTACCGAGTACGTGGACTGTGGACCGGGACGCGCGAGAGGCCGAGGCTCCGCTGGGGAGATGCACACCGGCACGACGGCAGGAGGTCTGCGCCTGCCGGACTTCCTGTTCTCGCACCCCGCCGCCGATGTCCGCAAACAGCCGGGCGACAAGAGCACGCGATGAGCACGCCCAGGAAATGGCGCAAGCACAACCGCGACGCGAAGCTCCGCGAGGTCGAATCCAAGCGGGCGAAGGTGTTTGTCACGAGGGACGGACGGGGAAGGCCGGTGAACAGTCGATGAGCAAGTGGACGCATCACTATCTGGGCAAGACGGCGTCTCAGGTCGCGGGGTTGCCCGCGTACGGGGTGCTCAATCAGGCCACCAACATGCTGGAGTCAGCCAAGCCGATGACATACGGCGCGGTGCTGGCCGAGTGCGACCGGCGCAACGCGGGGGAAGCATCATGAGGGCGCACGTACAGAAGGCGATGCAGGAAGGCGCAGCGCGCAGACACCGTGACGAGCGGCAGAGCCGCATGCGAGCGATCCTCGCCCGGAAGACCGAGCCATGCACCTGCGGGATCACGGCACGGACCACGGACGAGGCGCTCAGGGCGATGCCGGGGTGCTGCGACCCGCAGTACGTGTGCGGGACGCTCGCAGAGGCGAGGAGGGTGTTCCTGTGAGCTACGCACGCGCCACCGGGAGCACGCTCCAGCGGACGCTCTCGACCCCGGTCTGCAAGCGCCATCCGGCGCTCAACGACTGGCCGTCGAAGAACCTCGTCCTGGGCATCTGCCCGGCGTGCGGGAGCATCACCGGCTCAGGTCTCAAGGCAGCGCGAGTCCTGCACGCCCGGTGGCTCGCACGCGCCATTGGCAGCTAGACGGCAATCATCCCCCAGCGCTTGCATAGGCTGGGGGATGACGAGGGGCTAGAAGCCCGAGCCGGTGCTCTCGCCGCCGGGGAACGCCTGCGAGCCGTGCGAGGACACGGCGTCCTTCGTGCGGTTGATCTTGGAGCGGTCGACGACGTTGCCGCCGGGGTCGCCGTAGTAGCCGGTCGTCGACTTGTCAGGGCGCGACGGGGCGTTGTTGCCGGCGTACTCGTTCGCGCCGCCGGACGCCCAGGGGTTGCTTTTGCTCGACGGGTTAGCGTTGATGTCAGTGGGCATGTGAGGCTCCTAGTTGTCGCCCTGAAGCGAGCCGGCGAACTGGTCACCGAGGGGGTTGACATGAGTGGGTGCGCCGACCAGCGGACCCTGCGTCTGAGGCAGTGTGCCGGGAAGCAGCTTGTTGGAGTGCGGGGTCGCGGGCACGAACTCGCGGCCGTCCTGCGGGAGAAACTGATTCTCGCCGCGTTCGCCCGTGAACGGGTTGCGGCCGACTACCAGGGACGGAAAGCCCGCCACCTCGTCGGCGCCGGCAGGGTCATAGCCCTGAAGCTGGCGGTACGGCTCGCTCTGAGCCGAGTAGATACGTGACACGATTTGACTTCTTTCGGTTGCAGTGGCGATGACTCGCGGCGAGGTTCGCAAGGGAATTGCCGCCTCCATGGCTCGCCGGCATCACATGGTCAGCGGTGTCCGCGCCGGGCAGCCCGCACAGATGGCAGATTCCGCCGTCGCGACGGAGCACTTCAGCCCTCAGCCGGCGGTAGCCAGACATGCTCGTCGCGCGGCTCGAGGGACTCCTTGGCGCCGATCGGGCGTGAATCCCGCAGCGCTTGGACGGACCCGCAATTTCCGGGCACCCATCCTCGAGACAGATGGTCGGGTTACTCACCGATGCTTAGGCGGTTTCTTGCGGACGCTGGCAGGCGTGAAGTCGCCGCGCGCAGGGTCGCCGTGCCATGTGGTCTTGCCGCCGGCATGCGACGCCATCTTGTGGCGCGAGTCGTACGTCAGAGGCACTTTGCGATTCACAGGCCCAGCTCCTTCCGTACCTCGCCGTCGAACGTGGCGAACAGCTCAGGATCGTCTCGAAGCGCCTGGATGGCTTTCGCGCGGCCATGGGGGAGAGCCTCCCCCGTGCTCGCGAGCGCATAGCGGCCACCGCCGCCCTTCAGCGCGCCGCAAGCCAGCCCCACGTCCAGCAGGCAGCCGGCGGTCGAGATACCCGTGCCGAACTCGATGTCGAAGAACGCCTCGGTGAACGGGGCGCCCGTCTTGTTCTTCACGACCTTGACTTTCACCTTGTTGCCGGTCGGCTCGCCGTCGACCTTGTAGGTCTCCAGGCGGCGAATGTCCAGACGCTGGCTAGCCTGGAACTTCAGAGCGCGCCCACCGGGCTGCGTCTCCGGGCTGCCGAACATCACGCCGACCTTTTCACGGATCTGGTTGATGAAGATCACGCAGGTCTGGGTGCGAGACGCCGCAGCCGTCATCTTCCGCATCGCCTGGCCCATCATGCGGGCCTGACCGCCGACACCCAGGTGACCCATGTCGCCGTCGATCTCCGATTTCGGCGTCAACGCCGCGACCGAGTCGACCACCACCAGCCCGACCTCGCCCGACTCGATGAGCCTCAAGGCGATGTCCAAGCCCTGCTCGCCGTAGTCCGGCTGGTTGAACAGGAGAGCGTCAGGATCGACGCCCAGCGCCCTCGCATAGGCGGGGTCGAAGGCATGCTCAGCATCGACCATCGCGCACCGCAGATCCAGTTTCTGGGCCTGGGCCATGATGTGCTGAGCCAACGTCGTCTTCCCGGACGACTCAGGGCCGAATATCTCCACGATCCGCCCACGAGGGACGCCGCCGCAGCCGAGGGCCAGGTCGAGCGTCAACGCGCCGGTCGGGATAACCGAAAGCTCCTGGCGAGGAGCCGCAGAGAGCGTGCTGATTGATCCGGCGCCGAAGTCGCGGTTGATCTCCTTGAGGGTGGCCTCGAGACTCATACCCGGTCCCACTGGCTCGCCGGCTCAAGGGAAGTGCTCAGCTCGAGCACGCACACGCCCTCAGCCTGGCATGACGCCGGGTCCGGGCATTCGTCGCAGGTGCCGTAGCCATCATGCTCTGCGATGGAGATGCACTCGTCTATGTCAAGTTGACCAGGGGTCATGGCAGTGGATTCAGCAGTTCCTTTAGGTCGTGATCAGTGAGGGTTTCGTCCATGGCCTCGGCCTGGGCGTCTGACAGGCGAGCAATCAGCGCGCCGACGGCGAAGGAAGCAACGTCGATCTTGCGGGCGAACACCTGGGCGTGAACGATCATGTGCGCCAGGGCTTCTGGCGTCAGGCCGACCGAGTCATAGAGGGCGACAATCGCCTCGCTACCGTCGATCAGCGCGGTCGTTTCGATCAGGCGCGCGGCATGGCAGATCGCCTCGCCATCGTCTGGGTCGCACATGGGAACCTCCAAGTTGTGGGCCGGGAAGCGGCGTGCTACGTGCTAAGGCGCAGCACATCGGCAAGCGACGTGTTGACGCGCTAGGCGCAGCGGTTAGGCGGCTTCGAGCGGCCCATCGTCAGCGGCTTGCTACACACCGCCGACGCTCAGCCCCATCCCGGTAGCACCGGGCTTTGGGGGGCAAATGGATGATGGCCAGGGCGGTGCCCCAACCATCGACTTGACTAATCTATCACGCGGGGGGGGTAACCACTCTGAGCGTTTCGAAGAAGCGGCTAGAGACTGCCGGGATCCCTGTCTCTAGCCTTCAAGGGAGACACTCGCCAGCCGAATATCATCGACCACGGAGATTCATTCGCAGATGAAGAAGTGGTTGCTTTGAGAGGCGGTTGATCCGAGCACAACTGGAACAGTAACGCCCGGCTGGGTAACCGACCAGTGGTTACCTAGGGGCGCCGTAACGTCTGTCGAGATGCACGGTCCCGGCCAAGTAGTCAGACATCCCAACGGCACGCTGATGCTATGGGTCCGCACCGAGGAGCGACGCGGTGAGGCCGGCAATCTGTACGTCAGCACCCGCGCCGACGTGGTCTACACCAGCTGGGTCAAGGACGGGGAAGAGATACCCGGCGAGCTTGTCAATGACACCGCCGGCCGCGCCGAAGCCGAAGTATGGCGCGAGCTACTGCGGGAGAACGAGGCCAAGATCGCCGCGCTCGCCCTCGTGCTGAAACAGGCGTGTCTCTGGCTGGCCAAGTCCCAGGCCGCAGACCTCCGGGCACTGTACGTCGAGCAACTAGCTTGAGAGCGCTGCGAGACGCAGCCTGCGAGTACGCGGATCGGGGCTGGGCGATCCATCCGCTGAAGCCCCGCTCGAAGGTGCCGGCCACCGAGCACGGCATGAATGACGCCACGTCGGACCTCGCTCGAGTCTTCCGCTGGTGGGAGGGTCACCCCCGACACAACATCGGCATCAGCTGTGAGGCGAGTGGGCTTGTGGTCATCGACGTAGACCCACGGCACGGCGGGGACGACAGCCTTCACGACCTCATCGTAGAGCTTGGTCCGCTGCCGCCGACCGTTGAATCACTCAGCGGGGGCGGCGGGCAGCACCTCGTGTTCAGAAACCCCGGCGGCTCCTTCGCCAGGGAGATCACGCCCACGGGGCAGCCGAGGGGGAAGACCTCAGGCGTTGACATCAAGGCGTCGGGGTACATCGTCGCGCCGCCGTCGACGCATCCGTCGGGCGCGCAGTATGAGTGGAGCGTGGACGGGGATCCTGGCGAGGTGTCACCAGCCGACATCCCTCCCGCGTGGCTCGAGCGGATGCTCGTTGCGCCTCGACGGGAGATCACGCCCCAGGCGAGCACGCACTACACGGACGCGCTCAAGAACGTCCCGTCCGTGACCTACTTCTCGAGACTCACGGGTCGCTCCGCGTCCGGGGACTGGGGTCAGTGTCCGTTTCACAAAGGGGGACAGGAGAAAACGCCGAGCCTCAAGCTCGACGGCACCCTGTGGGCTTGCTACGGCTGTGAACCCATCCTCGACAAGCGCGTCATGGGCGGCAACATCTACGACCTTGCCGCGCTGCTGTGGGGGATCCCGATCCCGCTGGCGCCGATCGACTTCGCCATCGCCCGGTCGAAGCTCATGAGGATCTTCGACGCATGAACGCGGCTAGGGAGAAGGTCGAGCGCGAGGGCGTCTGCCGCGTCTGCGGAGACGGGCCGGCGGCGAAGCTCGAAGCCGCGCACCTCGTGCCCCGATCGGTCTCAAAGTCGGCCTTCGAGTCGCCCGAGCTGGTGGTCCCGCTGTGCGGACGTTTTGGATGCTTCGCCCATCAACGATTTGACGGGCACCAGCTTGACCTGCTCCCGTTCGTGACATACGAGGAGCAGGCGGCGATGGTCGAGCGGGTCGGGATCATGCGCGCGTTCAAGATACTCACAGGGGCGTTCCCCACCTGATTGGTGAGGAAGGCTGGCGGGACTGCGGCGATCCTCACTTATGAAGCCTTAGCGGGCACTTGCCCACCTAAGCCATCACATCAGACGCACGCCACGGGGTGGTTACCTAGTCGCGCCTTACCTTTTAGCTATGGGATCAATGAGCAGGAACAAGGGGGCGCAAGGCGAGAGAGACATCGTCAATCTCGCCATCAGTCACGGCATCGCAGCTGAACGCACAGCGCAGCTGCAGGCCGGCGACCACCCGTGGCCCGACGTGTTCCTCCCCGACTTCCCTGCGTATCACCTAGAGGTGAAGCGCGACGAGCGGCTCTCCGTGGATGCGATGGTGAGGCAGGCCCAGGCCGAAGCCGCACTGGCGCAGCGCATCCCGATGGTGGTATGGCGTCGCAACAAAGGTGAATGGCGGGTTGACGTTCCGCTCAGCTGGTTCTTCGCCGTACTCAAGACCCTACTTAGAGGAGCTGCATGACATTCGCGGACGCCATCCGCTCCATCATCAAGAGCCACCGGCTGTTGCTGCTCACCGCCGCCGGTAGCACCGCACAGCTGAACGAGAACAAGGTCTCGGAGGTGAAAGACCCAAAGGCGCCGCGCGACTTTGAAAGCGAAGCCGTTGAGGTCGAGCAGATCCTCGTCCGGGTTGCACGCCTACTTGAGGTTCGCATGAAGGCGCTCGAGTGGCCGTCCAGATTCAACAACCCCGCCGACACGCGGCACCCACTCCGGTCAGCCACACGCACCGTGGTCCTTGAAGAAGAAGGGAAGCCAGCGGTTGAAGTCGCATGGCTGTACGGCATCACCGAGCGCCGCGTAGAACAAATCCGCGGCGAGGCCGGACGCAAAACCGACGACGGCGAGCGCGCCGTGGTCGAGACGCCGTTGACCGCGCCCGCGAGGGACGCGCTGAAAGGAATGAGCCAGTGAATCTCAAGGACAAGACGGAGATCGACTTCGCCACCATGAACCGACGCCAGCGGCGCTCGTTCCGGCGCCTCATCCTTCGCGAGCACCGCAACAACACGCGGTATTGGCGTCGGGCGTGGCGGGGAATCATCCCCAGCTGGCAGGTCGTCGCGATCGTCAAAGGTCAGCAGAAGACCCGTGCGGTGCGCTATGCGTAGACGAGACATATTCGGGGCAGTGATGCTGTACATAGCCGGCCCGATGTCGGGGATCCCGCACTTCAACTTTCCCGCGTTTGAGGAGGCGGCGACCCAGCTGCGGATCAGGGACTGGTGTGTCACTAGCCCGGCTGAGCTGGACTCGCCGGCCTCAAAAGCGGCAGCCGAACGGTCAGTCACCGGGAACCCCGACGAGTACGCCGACGGAGACACCTGGGGAGACCTCCTCGCTCGCGACGTGAAGATGATCGCGGACGGGGGCATCGAAGGGATCGCCGTGCTTCCTGGCTGGGAGAAATCGCGTGGCGCTCGACTCGAGACGTTCGTGGCGCGGCTGTGTGGCCTGCCGATCTACCGCTACCCGGAGATGGATCTAGTCACCGACGTGGAGATCGACGTGGCCCACGCCAGCGCCCCGCCCGAGACACACTGTCAGCCGGCGCCAGCCACGGGTGAGGTACGCATCGTCGACATGAGGACAGGTGGACAGAAGGGTCAGAAGCCGCAGCAGTTCAACCTGATCCCGTGGGAGGAGCTTGCCAACGTCGCAGAGCTGTATGCGAGGGGCGCTGCGAAGTACTCCGCACACAACTGGCGGAAAGGCTACGCCTGGTCGCTGAGCTTCGACAGTCTCATCCGTCATGCCATGGCGTTCTGGGGCGGCGAGGAACTCGACCCGGAGACCGAGTGCATGCACCTCGCGAGCGTGGTGTTTCACTGCTTTGCCCTCATGTACTTCGGCAAGCATCACGCCGAGCTGGATGACCGGCCATGACCGACTCGACGATCGCACGGGCGCCGGTCACTTTTGACGGGGCGTCCCACTCCTACTACCTCGACGGAGAGAAACTAGCCGGGGTCTCGACGGTTGCCAAGATCGGTGATCAGGACGCCTGGGGCATCGCGTCCGCGTGGGGCTTCCGCATCGGCTACGAGGGCGCGTACGAGATCCGCAACCTCAACCAGTTCGAGCACCCCGACGAGCTGCGCGCCGCCCTGCAGAAGCGCGGCCTGACGCCGTGGGGCAAGCGGGACGCGGCCGGCGACCGTGGCACCTGGGTCCACGACGTGCTCGAGGGACTCGCGACCAGCGGCACCGTCGACCTGTCCGGCTTCTCCGAGGAATCCCTCGGCCACGCCAAGGCCGTGTGCCAGTGGTACGTCGATTATCGACCCGAGTTCGTGGCGACAGAGGTGCAGCTCGTCTCAGCGGTTCACCGCTTTGCAGGAAGGTACGACGTGCGATGTCTCATCAGCGCGCGCCGGCTTGTCGGCCTGGAACACCCGTTCAAGGATCTGTTCGAGGATCACGAGTCGCCGCAGGCTGATCGCGTTCGCTCCCTCGCTGCGTCCTGCGCCTCGGCGCTGACCCTCGACGACCTCAAGACCGCGAAGGGGTGCTACCCCACGAGCCACTTCCCGCAGCTGTCCGGGTACGAGCTGGCGAGCGTCGAGATGGGCTTCCCGGCGACCGACGCACAGTTCGTGCTCAACACACACCCCGACGGAACGTACGACTTCATCCCGTCGTGGTCGACGGGGCAGGACTTCCTCGACTACCTGTCGGCTCACAAGGCGATCAAGCGGATCAAGGACGCGGACCCGCAGGTCAAACGCGAACAGCGTCTTGAGAAAGCAGTCATGGATCAGCTGCCCAGAAAGTTCGCGGACCTACTGCCCCTCGCTGAAGACAACCTGGCGATGGAGCGCGGCCAGCTGCTGGGCGTGCTCAAGAGCCTGAAGAAGCGGGGCGTGATCGAGCAGGATAAAGGGGTCTGGCAAGTGGTTACCTAGGCCCGCCCTAGTTTTAGAAAGTAGAGAAACCGAACGGGAGAAAGCAATGGACGCAGAAATAGTAGAGGTGCCAGAGGAGACCACGACCGTGGCCTCCACACTGCCCCAGAAGCTCCTCGCCACTGCACAGGCGATCAACGGCATCGCGAAGGACGGCAGGAACGAGCACCAGCACTACGACTACGTGCAGGAAGTGGACGTGAAGCGTGCTGTCCGGGCGCACCTCTACGGGCAGGGCGTGCTCGTCATACCGAGCGTGATTCCCGGCTCCCTGCAGACGACCCCCGCCATCGGCGGCAAGGGGATGGTCACCAGCATCGAGATCAACTACCTCTTCCTCGACGTTGAGTCGGGAGACAGAGTGGAAGTGGTCTGGGCGGGTGCCGGCACCGACATCGGCGGGGACAAGGGCATCTACAAGGCGTTCGCAGGAGCGCTCAAGTACATGTTCCTGACGCTGTTCCTCATCCCGGCGGGCGACGACCCGGAGGGTGAAGCGACGACCGTGTCCGCAGCGGCCCACGTCGACGACGCGAGGCCGGCGGCGCCGCTCATCCCCATCGACCGCGCCGAAGCGATCAAGCACCTCTCGGAAGTCGCAGGGTGCTGGGACGCGGAAACTGGCCCGCACGCGGTGCTCAAGGCCAAGCTCGCGACCGTCGGGGTGACCACCGGCAGGATCGGTCACCTGAACGTCGATCAGGCCGAGGCCGTCGAAGCGTGGCTCAAGACGGAGGTGCCAGCGTGAGCGTTCACGACATCAGCGGTGGCCGGCGCGAGGAGCTTCGTGCCAGGCTCGAGGCCCAGGAGATCAAAGCCACGCAGGCTGCCCAGCGAGCGCCCGCGCTCAGGACCGTGGCTGAGAGCATCGAGGGCAACGGCATCGACCAGCTCGAGGCGCTGGCCACGGCGGCAAAGGTGCTCACGCGCCTGAAAGCGGCCGGATACCACATCGTCAGCTCGCCGTCGGTGATGACGTTCTCCGGGTCTGGGTCCGACACGGAGACCCTGACGATTCAGGGTACGTTTGACGCCGAGGTGCTCGAGTACAGGCACCGCATGTCCACTCTCGAGCTGGAGTCGCTGCCCCAGGCCCAGCTGGATGAAATCACCGAGTGGGGCGGCAAGCAGTACGCCCTGCAGATCGGCCACCTGCTGGAGTTGTACTCGTGAAGACGCTCAGCCTGAATCAGCTGATCGCGTTCCTTCGCTCGCTGACGCCAGCGCAGCGCGCAACTGTCGAACGATCAATCTAAACCCACACAGGAGGCACCATGGCAGCAGCAGCGAAGGTCACACCGAAAACCCACTCCGTCCTGAACGCACTCGCCCGCCACGGCGGCGCGCTGACGGCCAAGCGCCTCGGCACGTCGAGCACGTTCCTCTACGGACTCGTCCAACAGAAGCTCCTCACCATCGTCGGCGTCGTCAAACCGCCGATCGGTCGCCCCGCCAACGAGTACACGCTCACCGCCAAAGGCCGGAAACTGCAGCAGAAGCTGGCCGGCTGAGCATGCGGCAAGTCATCGACCCGACGACTGGGGAGTCGCTGGAGGTGCTCAGCGACTCCCTGGTAGGGACAGAGCCATACGACTACGCCACCTTCAGGCGGATGTGCATGACGGTCTCATCCCAGCACCGTGCGGCCATCGCGAACAGCACCCTGACCGGCGAAGCCTTGTCGAAGGCAGAGGCCGACTATCACCGCCAGCTCGCCATCGAGTTCGGACGCCTGAAGCCGACGCACGGAGCCGGCGGCGCGGAGATCCTCGCGAAGGGGAGCGACGCTGTCCTGCAGGCGAAAGAGGGCAGGGACAGTGCGGCTGCCCGCGACCGTGCGGCCATGGAGACCGTGCGACTGTGTCGCGCCGACAGAGACGCTGCCCAGGCGATGGGGTTCTGGTCGCGCGAGGCGGACGCGGACGGCTGGCAGAAGTGATACAGGGCTGCCTCTTCTTTGGTGGGCCGCTGGACGGACAGCGACGCGAAGTGCGCGATCCGGGCTACCGGATTCACGTCCCGCTGATGTCAGAGGTTTACTACGTGCGAGAGGCGGACGCCCCGCCGCTGGCCAGGGGGGTTCGGAGCGTCGTGTATGAGCGGCAGAACCGGCTGAGCCAGGTGCCGGGGTACTACAAGGTGGTGGGCGAGTGAGCAGCATCGACGTACACGGACAGATTGCCATGGACGCCCCGGCGCCGAGCCTGCTCGACCGCTACCGCATGCAGGTCGAGGTGCTCGAAGGGGATGTGCGTAACGGACTCGAGGCGCTCGTGAAAGAGCAGCGCGTCTCGGCGTCGCTGAAAGCACAGCTGACCAAGGAGAGAGCAGAGCACCCGCAGGCCGGGACGGCCAAGCTAATCGCCAAGTACTACACCGAGACCTTCGAGAAGACGAAGGCTTGGAAGTTCGGAGACGCACGGCAGAAAGTAGTCATCGCCAGGCTCAAGGAAGAATGGTCGCCGGTCTACATCTGCCGTGCGATCGACGGGTTCAAGATCGGGTTTACGGTCAACCGAGACAACGGCACGCGCTACGACGACCTCGAGTTCGTCTGCCGCAACGAGATCCATCTCGAACGTTTCCACCACGTCGCAGAGGTCAACGACGCACCGACGCGCATGACCCGCGAGTTCGTTGAGAGGCTCCTCGGCAAGAACCACTTGACAGCCGACGAGTATCGCCCTACAAAGTAAGAGAGGACGCATTCGTGCTCGCAATGACAACGGCTGGCCGAGCGGAGCTTGAGCAGGAGCTTGAGAGGGACCGCGAAGCTGCCAGGGGAGTGCTACATATGATCGCTGCTCTAGCCGCCCAGGCTAAGACGTACCGCGTCCAGATTCAGGAGATAGAGAGTCTCGTGGAGGATGACACGACGGACGATTTGCGCGAGGCTGCGTATGTCAAGGTGACTGCGCTGCGCCGCGAGCTGTACCACACCGTCAGCCGCGCCACCTACGGGCGGTACAACGCAGACGACGTGGAGCTGTGGGTGCAGCACGTCAAGAGCATGGGGGGAGTCTTTCCCGTGCTGGGCACCAAGCTCATAGGCGAGCTGGCACGCATCGAGCGTGTTCCCAACGCACCGCTCCGCAACGCGCTGTACGCCTACGTGGAGGCCGGCGGCTCATACGCCGAGGTCGTTCGCACCGCTCACGAGAGGCTCGTCCAGCTCGAGCGGGAGTGGGATGCGGACTTCGGGTCCGAGGGGTGGCGAACGGGAGGCACGCAGCAGAAGACCGACCAGGCACTAGCCAGTGTGCAGTGGGCGCTGGGCATGTCCCTGCAGAAGGGGCGTCAGGGGGCACCGTTCTGTGCCTTCCTGCTGCCCTACCAGAAGGCCGTCGCCCTGTCCAGGGCACTCGGCGTAGATCCGCAACAGGCGGGAGTCTGACATGGCAGCACGCACAAAGAACCCGGTCACAGAGGTGCTGGAGAAGGCGCTTGCCCTGATCGCCAACCCGAAGCACTGGACGCAGGACGAGTACGCGCGAACGGCCCCGATCCGGGGCGCCAGCGTCGGCTGGAAGTCACCACGGGCGAAGTGCTTTTGCGCCCTGGGCGCCCTGAGGCGCGCAGCGGGCAGCGAATGCTCGCCCGACTTCTACGTGGGACGCGACCTGCTCAACCAGGCCGCGCTAGCGGCATGCGACTTCAACGTGATCTCCATCAACGACTCGTACGGGCGTGACATGGCGCACGCGAAGGTCGTCAAGGCATTCAAGGATGCCATCAAGCTCAGCAAGCGCAGGACTACAGGAAAGACGGTGACCGCCTAATGGCGTCCAACACTAACCTCGTTTCAATCATCGGCCGGCTCACGCGAGACCCCGAGGCGAGAGCACTGGCCAGCGGGTCCAACCTCGCAGAGATCGGCATCGCAGTCAACAGCGCGAGCAAGCAGTCGGACGGCAGCTACGAAGACGAGGCGCACTTCTTCAACTGCACGGCATGGAACAAAACGGCCGACACGATCATGCGCTTCTGCCACAAGGGCGACCGGGTTTCGATCCTCGGCCGGCTGCAGCAGCAGCGCTGGGACGACGCCAGCGGCGGCAAGCGGGAACGGGTCTCGATCGTCATCAACAGCATCGAGTTCCTCACCACCAAGGCGGAATCCGCAGCGCGTGGCACCCAGGCAACGGCGCCGCCGCTGAACCCCGGCACGCCCGCCGACGAGGAGGTGCCCTTCTAGGGCTGACATGCCACACGCATTCAGAACAGAGAAGGATAGTCGCACCCCGCTGGGCTGTCTGCAGTGTGGCAGGGTGGAGGAGCACGGGATCCATGCGGTCCCGGCTCCTCCCCCGCCCGTCGTGCTCACGCCCGAGGAAGCCGACGAGCGCATCCGGTCGCTGGAAGCCGCGCTCTGCGAGTGCGCGCGCCTGTCCGGGGTCGACATCGAGTATGGCCCGTCGAAGCTCCGCAGCATCGAGAGCTGGGCGATCCAAGCCGTCAAGGATATGCGAGACGTTTACGACGAAGGGTGCGGCCAATGATCGGCGTCGCGAAGGAATGCGTCGAACACCTCGGCATGAGCTACACGCAGACCGCCAAGGCGCTGGGCGTCGACAAGAGCACCATCGGGCGCTGGGATAGGGACGGGTGGATCAAACGCTCTCGGCCCGTTGCGAAACCCAAGGCCAGCCGGCGGAAGGTGCAGGTGAACATGGTGCCGGTTCAGCGGCTACGGGAGGCCGTGCAGAGGAGCTACGAGACTCGCTGTCAGATATGCGTGCGGATCGGATGGGCGCAGGGGGAGACGAGCAGGCTGGCCAGGCGTCTCGGGGAGACGTTGCAGAATGGTGCGAAGAGCCACGCCTCGATGATCGAAGAACCGCTGGCGCTGAAGATTCTCAGTGCCATTCACCTTGACCCCGTCGATGTAGGAATCTAGGAGGCACGTCGTGACCCCTGCAGACGATACAGCCGCACCGATCCTGGTCTGCGACGACCACGAAGTCACGCTGTCGGGTGTGGCCGTGTGCGCGGGCTGCGGGCGATCCATGGTCGGCAGCAGGTCGGCCGGCGTCCGGGTCTACCGATGCAAATACGGGCAGACCACGGAGGCGAAATGCGAGGCACCGGCAGTGCTCGCCGCCGACCGGCTCGAGGGCTACGCGCGGAAGATGCTGCGGCGCGTGTGGGTGACCGGGGGCTTCACGACTAGCGACGACCCGCCAGAGGGCACAGGGGCGTCCCAGGAGACGCTCGCAGAGGCCGAGGCTGAGCTGTACGCCTTCGCGACCGACCCCACCCTGAGGAAGGCTCTGGGCGGTCGCTATCACGACGCGCTCGCGGAAGCGTACTGCGGCGGTAGATGCCGCACGGGCCGACTTCCGTCAGCACGCCCAGGCCGCTGCCCGGAGCACGCGGATCACCCCTCGAGAGCATCTCGACGACGCCTCCCCAGAGGAACTGCGGGAGCTGCTAGAGGCTGCCTTCAGCAAGATCGAGGTCATCCGTGGCCGTGACCCTGTCGAGAAGAGGGTGCGCCTCTATCTCTATGGGAGCGACACACCGATGGTTGCCCCGTAGCTGCCGGGCCATCACCGCCTCTAGCCTTGCTCTTGCCTCAGGCGGTAGGTCATCCAACAAGTCCCCTTCCTTGGCGACGCTCCGGGTGCTCCCGGTGTGCGGCGTTGACAACGTATCGGCAGGGATGTTGAGGCGCAATAGCTTCTGCTTAGCTAACGGGCCAGCGCGTAGACCTCTGCGCGCTGGTCGAGCGTGTGGTCGTCGAGGTAGATGCGAGATTCATCGGTGAGGCCGTACTTGCGGGAAAACTGCAGCACGCTCTGCTGCGGCCTCGAGCCGGCGATGATCATGCCGCTCATGTTGTTCGCCCCGACCCAGTCGCCGGACACGATCGTCGCGCCACCCGAGCCGTTCGGGATGTTCGCCGGCTGGTGGATGTGACCCATCAGGTGGTACTGGTGAATGCGCTGTGACAGGCGGATGTAACGGCCGTCGGCGTTCTTCAGCCCGTAGTACGGGATCCCCATCGCGCCCTTGATCTCCTGGCCATGGGTGATCAGGATCAGGTTGCCCTCCGTTTCAAACAGGATGGCGCCGGCTGCCTCGTTCACGAACAGGTCGACCGGCTCGTCGCGGAGGTCGTCGAAGATCAGCGAGGTCGTCAGGAAGTCCCAGCTGTAGTCGGCGGGCGTGGCGCCGGACTGCTTGCCGCCCACTTTCCCGTGGTTGCCGGGGACGCCGAGGACGGCGATGCGGTCGAGTTCGAGTTCCTCCTTCCCGAACCGTATGAGTCGCCGGGCTGCCTCCCCGAGCTTCTCCCTCAGGTCAAGCGACTGGCGGATCGGGTTCTTCTCCAGCTGCCAGACCTGGCCAGGGAAGATGTGATCCCCCTCGTTCAGGTCGCCGCCGAAGATCAGCGCCATCTCCGTGAAGCTCGTGGAGGTAGCGCGATCCTTCAGATATGAACAGACCTTGGCCAGGTAGCGCTCGAGCCGCTCGTCAAAGATCGCCTCTGAGAAGCCGCCCTTGCCGAACGGGGTGTCCTGCGGGCGAACGTGCTGGCCGTACTGCACGTCGAAGATCGGGAGCACGACGGAGCGTTCTGGCTTGGAGAAGTGTGAGGCGGTGCGGGTGCGAGTGAATGTTGGCCGACTCACGGGCCGGCGCGCGGCGACGATCATCTCGTCGAGCCTGTCCTGATGGGTGCCGAGCGCCTCGCCCAGGACTTTCACCTCTTTGTTCAGCGCGCGGATCGCAGCCTTGGCCGAGGCGCCTCGCATGTCAGGCGCCTCGACGTAACCGAACGCCTCCGACAGCTCAGGGCTGCCCTGGATCCACCCCCTGAGGGTGCTCTCTGGCATGTCGAGCGCCGCAGCGGTCTGCCGGATCGACTCCCGTTTCGCTGCGATGATCACGGCATCTGCAATGCGGTCCATGTGACTCCCTTGTCAAGAACGACGAAAAGCCCTCGCCCTTCAACCGGTGTGACCGAGTGAGGGCGAGGGCTTCGAGATGTGATCCACACCTACAACGCTAGGGCGGGCCTAGGTAACCAGTAGGTGATCGACTGCGTCGCCCTGCTGCCGCCATACGGTGCAGGGGTGGTGCCACCTGCCGCCGCCGTACTTGGGCGGGAGCAGGCAGCTGTGTGCCCTCTCGAGCGACCTCAGCACTTCGCGCTTGGCGATGAGGGAGGAGCGAGAGGGACCGTGAACCACGGGGTGAACGACAGGCTCCGGTGTCAGGAACAGCCGAACCTCGGCTTCGCGCCGTGTCTTGAGGCCAGGCAGTACCACGCCACCGGCATGGTCGTACTGGAGCATCACCCGCGTCGCTGCGTAGAACTGTCGGGTGCGAAGGAAGTAGCCGACAGCGGTGCCCTCGTAGATGCCGGCGCCGAGGTTCCAGCTGAACGAGCAGAGAGCATCGCGCTCATTCTGCGTCAGCGGAACCCCCAGGGCATTGATGCCCCATTCGTACCGGGTCTCCACGAGATACTGCAGGTTCGCTTCCGCCTGTGCATGGCTGATGCACCGCGAGTAGCGAGTGACGCCTTCGGTCTGCCCGAAGCCGATCGTCCACACCCGACCGTATTCGTCGTAGTAGGGACAGTACTCAGGCTGATCGCTGTTCTCAAAGTACTCGATGAGATGCAGACCGGCGGCGTCGATGTGCTGGCTGGTCACCTCCGTGAGATGCGGAGGGGCAGCCGGTTTCGGGGGAGAGGGGTTCAGCGGCCCGGTCGGACTGACCGAGCTTTCCGGCGGGGCGACGATGCTGTGGAAGCTCGTCGCGGGCGAGCCGCATCCTGCCAGTGCCACGGTCGCCGTGAGAGTCAGGAGTAGGCGCTTGATCATGATTCCTGTGTCACCTCGGTGATTCCAGCGTTGAGGGGGATGATGTTCCGAGCTGGCTCAGTGGTCGCCACGGTCGCGGTGACCGCCGGCACGATCACGCGGATCGGCTCAGGCACCGGGGCTTTCGGGGCGTGCCATTCACCACCGAGGTGAGGGTCTTTGATTTCGGTCATGAGGACTGGGTTGCCTCCGTGAGGTTGCCGACGGTCGCGACGACCGGCACCGGCACCTGGGTTGAGATGGCGGCGTTAGTCACCGTCGCGGCGACGAGGTCTTCCGGCTGCGCCACTGCGTCCGGCTGCACTTCACTCACGTCGGGGACCACGAGGTTCGCGTCCGACCGGATGTGACTGATGGCCCGGTTGATGCTGGCCAGCTTGATCTCGGCTGCCGAGCGGCCATGGATAGCCTCGGTGAGCTGGGCTGTCAGGTGAGCGATCTCCGATTCCGCATCCTCGAGCAGCTCGCTTTCATCGGGCAGGTGGATCCCCGCCGACGCGGCATGCGCCTCGATCGCCCGGTAGGCGGTGTCCGCCTCGGACTCGAGCCGATCAATCTGCTGGCTGCCATGTAGCCACTTCAGGGCGGCAGCAGAGGCCGAGGTCGCGGCCGTAATCTCCAGCGCCACGACTTCAGCAGGTTCCAGCACCGGCAGGCCGGGGAAGTGCTTGGACAGGTAGCCGGTGGCCAGCGCGGCGCCGGCCGCAAAGACAGGCGTGAACAGGGCCACGATGCGATTCAGGGACATGGGACTCCTCTAGTCGTCGGTGAGTACGTCAGCTTCGCCTTCCTCACGGAGCAGGCGTTCCAGCGTGGCCCTCGGGAGCCAGGTGACAACGGGTGCGTCTTCGCCCCAGTTGTTGGACAGGGGCAGCGCCTCGGCGTCGGGTCGGCCGAGCGCGGCGCAGACTTCGTCGATGTCCACGGTCCAGCGGTACGTCTTGATGCCAAGGTCGGTCTCGACAGGGCCGTCGGCCGCGACAGACTGACTGGCCACGGCTCCCGACTGGAGACGCATGCCGATGGTCTGCATGGCCTTGAGCACCGAGCGGGAGGTCGACCCTTCCCCGGTGTTGTCTTCGAGCCGGCGCGCTTCGTTGTACAGCCAGAAGGCGTCGTAGAGCTTCCCGTCGAGGAGGGATTTCGCTTTTGCGTGACCGAATCCCTCGCACGCCCCGACTTCGGCCTGGTTGTAGAAACGCCAGAAGAGGGGGTTGAGGATTTTGATCGCCCCCATGGGGAGCAGGCAGGTGCAGTGACCGCCGCGAACGGTGCCGAGGGATTCACCCTTGGCCACGTCGGGGAAGTGGTAGCTGCCATCGATCAGTTTCGGTTCGTCGAAGCTGGTGTACCAGTTGGTGGCGATCGTGACTGGGGAGTTCGTCGGGGCGAGCGAGGCGCCGCTGAGCGGGTACTTGATCATGTGCTCGAGGTCCGGCGGGCGGGTCATGCCTAGTGCGCGTGTCATTGGGCCTCCGTTAGTGCGTGTGCAGGACGTAGACGACGAGGTAGCCGAGCGCCGCCGAGGCCGAGCACGCCGTCCAAATCTTGGCGAGGAACGAGCCGGCGCCTTCGCTGCGGGCCGAGGCGTTCTCGAGAGCGGCGAGGCGCTTCTCGGTGGCGATGCGTGTCGACTCGCGGGCCTCGTCCAGCCTGAGGATGTCGGCGCGGTCGGCCTTGCCCTCGAGCTTCCCTGAGAACGAGGAGAGTGCGGCGTCGAGCTTCTGCTCGAGGCGTCCGAGGGTCTCGGAGAGGAGCGCCCATACTTGCGGTTCGGTCATCGTGCTCCTTGACAGAGGCCACGAATGACCCTAGGTTGATGGATATGAGAAAGCTGCTGCCCGTCGCTGCTGTGCTCCTGATCCTTGGGGTCTGCTCCGACGCCCTGGCCGGCGTGCCGCCGGCAGTGCGCGTGGAGATGTCACGGGCGCTGAAGTACTCACACGGCGCGCCCTGTCCGGTGCATCTGACGGTTGGCCCAGAGACGCAGGCGATCCGAGCGATCGAGGAAAGCTACGGCCAGACGGTTGCCCCGATGTCATGGGCGACCCCGGCGACATGCTCGATCACGCTCAACAGCACATACTGGAACGCGACCACCGAGGCGGTGCGTGGCGAGCTGCTGTGCGTGGCTCTCGTCCATGAGATCGGGAACCTGCGAGGCATCCCCGAGACCGATGAACTAACGCCCACCCGGAACGTACGTGATTACTGGCTGGAAGAGATAATTCCGCCGCGCGCCTGTCGCTAGAGTTCGATCCACCTGAGTTCAGCGACCCCCGTGTTGCCCGTTTCTTTCGGATACGACACGGTTGCACCCGGCGGCACGTAGAAGCCGAGCGACCCTGGGATCATCCTGACTTCACCTTCGAGGTCGAAGATGAACGATGTCACGCATCCGACGAAAACGCCGCCGACTTCCACGTCGATCGTCGTGCTGAGTTTGTTGGTTTTGAGGATCAACACCGCGTAGCACGGGCGCGCAGTGCTGGGCGTCACGCTGCCCCCGGCTCCGTAGGCCATGCCTTTTGAATGGGTGTATCCCTGTTCAGCCAGGCCGCTTTCGTTCGGGTCGACCCACGTCGTGCCGTTGTCAACCCAGAGCACGCCGTTGTTGGCGGGCGTGGCGTCACCCTGCACGAGGTACATGCGCCCGCTGAGCGCGGCGGCGGGGCGCGCGGCGAGCGTGCCCTGGTGGTATTCCACGTCGTTGTCGAGCTGATTGGCCAGGGCTTCCGACCACGCTGCGATCGTCGGCGCGTCCGTCGTTTTGAAGAAGTCGAGCAGCCTGCGGGCGGTGCGT
>Ga0302196_10001224_pt1 | contig 24424 bp, 17 predicted proteins | sample II_Bog_N1_3_FD_198794 | JGI IMG/M metagenome (GOLD analysis project Ga0302196, IMG submission 198794) | Peat permafrost microbial communities from Stordalen Mire near Abisko, Sweden - II_Bog_N1_3 | ecosystem: Environmental > Terrestrial > Soil > Wetlands > Peat | place: Sweden: Abisko...
CGGATCAGGCCGACCATTTTGCCGATGGCGTTGCGCGGATACATCCAGGCGCCGCGCAGGGTGATCTCGTTGTGCATCAGGGCGTTGTAGCTCAGCGCCAGATCCGACCGCACCCCGCCCATCAGCACGATGCGACCGCCGAAGCCGACCGTGAGGATGGCCGTCTGAACCTGGACCGCGGTGGCTTCCCGCGGCAGGAAGTCCAGCACCATGTCGATCGGCCCATCGGCGGCTCCGAGGATACGCCGACGGTCCTCCGCCTCGTCGCCGGTCATCGGCGCCGTGCGCACACGCGGGCCGAAGCGGCGCGCCAGGTCATCCAGCGTCGCCTGATTGCGCCCGGTGGCGACCACCGTGCCCGCGCCCATGGCCAGCGCCACGGCCACGCCCGCGCCGCCGAATCCGCCGGTCGCCCCGCTCACGACCAGGGTTTCGCCCGCCTTCAGATCCCCCGCCAGCAGGCCGCCATACGGCACCAGCAGCCGGCTCAGCGCGCACCAGCGGCCCGCCTGCGCCGGATCGATGTCGCCGATGCGGGTCACGTTCTCGGTGGGGAGCAGCATCTGCTCGGCGTAGGAGCCGTGGTGGTAGAGGCGGTGCAGCGGCAGGGCGGCCTCGGTCCGGTAGGTCCAGCCCTGGAGGATGGAATCGGCCGAGTGATCGCGGGCGCGCACCGTCGGCTCGCAGAAGACCCAGTCGCCCGGCTTGAGCGAGGTGGAATCGGGCCCGGTGGCGCGAACCCGGCCGATGCCGCCGGCGCCCGGCGCGACGGGAAGCTCCAGCGCGTAGTTGCGCGAGCCGTTGAAGATGTTGGCGGCGTAGCCGGCGACCCCGGCCGCGACCATGTCGACGATGACCTCGCCAGAGCCGATGACCGGGTCGGGCAGAGTCTGGACGGCGAGCGGCTCGCCAAAGGCGTTCAGGACGGCGGCTTTCATGGAGACCTCGCGGAAAACGGATGATCAGACCCTAGCACCGGTTTCACACTGTATGCAGGCCTGGTACTATCCTGGGATTGTCAGGCCCATCCTGGAACGAGGCGGAGGCGACATGGCTGATCACAATCGGCGCGAACTGGGCGACTTTCTGCGCGCCCGGCGCGGGCGGCTGAGCCCGGAGAGCGTCGGCCTGCCCCGCCGGTTGCGCCGGCGCACGCCCGGACTTCGTCGCGAGGAGGTGGCCGAACTCGCGGGCATCGGCGTCGACTGGTACATCCGGCTGGAGCAGGGCCGGCCTGTAACCCCCTCCGTCGCCACGATTGACGCCCTCGCCCGCGCGCTGAAGCTGACGGAGATGGAGCACCAGCACCTGCGCGCCCTGGCCGGCGGCGGCGGCCGGATGGCGTTTCAGGCGGAGACCGCGCCGCCATCGCTGCTCAGCCTGCTGGCGAGCCTGACCCAGCCGGCCTATGTCACCGGCCGACGGCGCGACCTGGTGGCCTGGAACGCGGCCGCCAACGACATTTTCGGCTTCGACAGCCTGGCCGCGGATGAACGCAACATCCTCGTCTCCATGTTGACCGTCCCGCGCAGCCGCGACCTGTTCGGTCCGGGCTGGGCCGAGGAGGCGCAGCGGATGGTCGCCCAGTTCCGCGCCACCCACGACCTGTGGGCCGGCGATCCGGCCTTCGTGTCGCTGCTGCGCCGCCTGCGCGAGGGCTGCCCGGAGTTCGAGACCTGGTGGGAGCGCCACGACATTCGCCGCCCGACGTCGGGGCGCAAGACGCTGCACCATCCGATCCGAGGCGTGATCGCCTTCGACCACGCGAGCTTCCAGGTCAACGACGATCCCGGGCTGAAGCTGGTGATCTATACGCCGGTGGCCGGAACCGTCGGGCGGCCGTGAGGGGCGCCTAGCGTTCCTGGTCGGCGAACGAGCGGAAGCCCATGGCCATGAACTTGGCCATTCGCGCCTTCACCGCCTCGAAATCGTCGGACTTGCACAGGCCGCCGGAGAGCTTGTCGATCCGGCCCGTCCGCGCCAGCGTCAGCATCAGGGCGCCGGTGACGAAATGGTAGCCCCAGTAGAGGTCCTCCTCGGAATAGTCCGGCTCGGCCATCTTCAGCACGTCGATCAGCTTATGCACCACCGGATCGAAGTGGCGGTCCATCAACTCGGCGCCCCATTCGGGCATGTTGCTGACCTGGGCGCCGAGGGCGGCGTAGTTCTTCCAGCCTTCGCCGCCGCTGATGTAGAGGTCCAGGTCGGTGTCGAGAAAGGCGCTCAGCGCGCCCTCGAGCGTCGGCTTGCCGGCCGACTCCTTCTCGTAGCGCTCCAACGCCTTCATGCGGCGATCGCTGGTGATGGAGGCCCTGCGGGCGAACACCGCATCGAACAGGGTGCGCTTGTCGTCGAAATAGTAGTGCACAAGCGTCGTGTGGACGCCGACGGCGGCGGCCACGTCGCGCATGGTCACGCCATAAAGGCCGTGCTTGGAAAACAGATATTCGGCCGCGTCGAGAATCTGCTCGCGCGTTTCCGCCCGCTGCTCAGCCCGTGACATCCGATGCGGCTTGGCGAAAGGCGTGCGCGACATAGGTTCGACTTTTGCTTCCTCGGTATTGACGCGGCCCGCGAGCCGCCAGGCGCGAGGTATTCGCTAGCACCTTAGGGGGCTGCGTACTCCGCGCGAAGCCGGTTCTTGTCAATCTTTCCGGTCGGCGCCAACGGCATGGTCTGAACCTGGATGACCCGATCTGGAATCCACCAGCTCGCCACATTTCCGCGCAGGGCGTCGAGCAGTTCGGTGTCGGCGACGGTGTGGTTCAGCCGCGGTTCGACGATCAGCACCGGTCGCTCGCCCCATTTGGCGTCCGGCTGGCCGATCACCGCGACCAGGCCCACGGCGGGCATGCGGCCGATGATTTCCTCGATCTCGTTGGGGTTGATCCACTCGCCGCCCGACTTGATCAGGTCCTTCGAGCGGCCGGCGATGGCCAGGTTGCCGGCCTCGTCGATGATGGCCAGGTCGCCGGTGTCGAAATAGCCCTCCGCGTCCAGCGCGTCGTGCTCGGCCTTGAAATAGCGGTCGACGACGCTGGGGCCCTTCACCTTCAGGTGGCCGACGGTGTTGCGCTGCTGGGGCAGGGTCACGCCCTCGGCGTTGGTGAGCTTCAGGTCCAGGCCCAGCACGGGACGGCCCGAGGCTGGCTTTGCCGACGCCGGCTGGTCCAGCGGGGCGACGGTCCCCAGCGGGGAAAGCTCGGTCATCCCCCAGCTGGTCTGCACTCGCGCGCCAAGCCGCTCTTCGAGGCGGCGGATCAGGGCGTCGGGGCAGCTGGAGCCGCCGATGATCACGCGCTTCAGGTCCGGCAGCTCGCCGCCGACAGCGTCGAGGTGGTCGACCACGCCCAGCCAGACGGTCTGGACGCCCGCCGCCACCGTCACGCCTTCATCGCGCATCAGCGTCGCCAGGCTGGCGCCATCCGCGGCGCGGCCCGGAAGCACCAGCTTGGCGCCGACGGCCGGCGCGGCGAAGGGCAGGCCCCAGCCGTTGGCGTGGAACATCGGCACGGCGACCAGCAGGACGTCGCTGGCGGTCAGGGCGAAGGCGTCTGCCTGCAGGGCCCGCAGCGTGTGCAGATAGTTGGAGCGGTGGGTGTAGAGCACGCCCTTGGGCCTGCCCGTTGTTCCGGAAGTGTAGCAGAGGCCGGCCGGCGTCTGCTCGTCAAAGCCGCCCCACGTCGTCGCTTGACCGCGCGTTTCCAACAGGGCCTCGAGCGTCCAGATCATCGCCGCCGCGTCGGACAGGCTGGCCGGCGATGGATCGCCCCCGTCCATCAGGATCAGGTGCTCCAGGCCGGGGCACAGGGCCGCGAGTTCGCCGGCCAGGGGCGCCAGGTCTTCGGCGAGCGCCAGAACCCGGTCTTCGGCCTCATTGATCATGGCCGCCAGATGGGCCGCGGTCAGGCGCGGATTGAGGGTGTGGCAGACCATGCCGGCGCCCATGGAGGCGTAGTACATCTCGACGTGGTGCTGGGTGTTCCAGCCGAGGGTGGCGATGCGGTCGCCGGGCGTAAGACCCAGGCTCGCCAAGGCGCCGGAAAGGCGGTTGGCCCTCGCCCGCAGTCCGGCGTAGCCGATCCGCGCCGGCGACGGCCCGGCGCGCGCGGTCACGACCTCGCGGTCTCCCGACCATTTGGCGGCGTGGTCGAGAAACTTGTCTACCGTGAGGGCGTAGGACTGCATGAGCGCTTGGCTGAAAAGGACTTAAGAAAAAATTCGGCCGCCGGCTGGGGAGGACAGCGCGGCGGCCGAGGGGGACGTCAGACTAGAAGGTCTTCATCAGGCTGACGCCGAACTGACGCGGCGCGCCCGCCAACCGGATCGGCGAGGCGACGGCGGCGACGTAGTAGTCGTTGGTGCAGTTGTAGCAGTAGAGGCTGGCGATATAGGGGCCATGGGTCCAGGCGAGCGTCGCGTTGACGATGTCGCGCGGGGCCAGGTAGTCGCCTTGCGAGCGATTGTCGAACAACGTCGCCCACTGATCGGAGATGTGGCTGTAGTTGACGCTGGGCGTCAGCAGATCGCCGTCGCCCAGGTGGAAGTTGTACTGCAGGCTGGCGTTGAAGGTGAAGGCCGGCGCGTAGGTCTGCGGGTGTCCGGCCAGATTGACGCAGTTCGGGGCCGCGGGACCGGACGTCGGGCTGCAGGTGTTCGGGGCCGGCGCTGCGAACGAGCGGGTGTCGGTGGTGTAGAAGGTGGCCAGCGAGCTCTTTTCCAGCCCGACGCCGACGCTGCCGGAGAAGTCGCCCAGGGCGACCTGCGCGGATCCTTCAAGTCCGTAGAGCTTGGTGCGACCAGGAACGTTAAGTTCGGTGTTCTGGGTCGGCTGGTTCGGAATCGGAACGATGACCTGGAAATTCTGGAACAGGTTGTCGTAGACGCCGATCTGGGTGCGCAGGTGGTTGTCGAACATGCTGGATTTCCAGCCGAATTCGTAATCGGTCACATATTCCTGCTTGAACGGCGCCGGCAACGCGCCGCCGCCGAACAATAGGTTGCCGTTCAGGCCGCCCGGCTTCGCTCCCGAGGAGATGAAGGCATAAAGGAAGTTGTGGGCGTCGAAGTTCCAGTTCAGCGTCACCTTTCCGGTATCGTTGGCGCCGGTATAAGTCTGCTCTTCTTGATAATTATACGTATTCGGAACGAAACCGGGGAAGAGCAGGTGGTCTAGATAGAGCTCAGGCGATTGCCACACCACCCAGTTACGGGTGTACCAGTATGAATAACGGCCGCCGACCTGGATCTGGAAGCCGGCCGGCAGATCATAGCTGACCTGGCCGAATACGCCGTAATTGTAGGTCCAGTTGGTGCCCCAGAGGTCTTCGTCAACGCCGCCCGGCGGAAAGCCGATGTCGAAGTGGCCATAGGGGAAGTTGTAGTTGTTGACGGTATAGTTGGCGCCGACGACCCAGGTGAAGGGTCCCTTGCTCGGCGAGATGATGTTGAACTCCTGCGTCATCAGGGTCTCGCTCACGTCCTCGGCGATGGTGACCGAGGCGTTCGGGCTGAGATCGCCGGTATAGGCCGTGTGACCGACCGCGGCGCTGGTGATCGACTGGAAGGTGATGCCGTCGGGCGCCACATAGTCGGCCTTAAGGATCGACCGGACGAACTGGTCCGACGCATAGGCGGGATAGGCGTTGCTGAAGTTGTAGAGATTGTGGGTGCCCTGGTTGAGCATGGAATCGCCGAAGTAGCCGCCGTTATCCAGATAGTCGGCGTCGGTCTTCCACAGCAGCGTGAAGTTCGAGGTCGGCTTCCACAGCAGCGAGAAGCGCAGCGCCGCCCATTGCAGGTTCGCATCGCCCGTCCAGGGACCGGTGACGTGGTAGAAGCTGTTGCGGAACTCATCGTCCCATGAAATCCGAGCGGCCAAGGTGTCGCTGATGGGGATGTTCATGGCCCCCTGCACGCCCATGGCGTTGTAGTTGCCATAGTGGCCCATGATGTAGCCGGTGTAGCCGCCGTCGATCACCGGGTTGTTGGTCGTCACCATCACCGCCCCGCCGGTGGCGTTCTGGCCGGCGAAGGTGCCCTGCGGGCCGCGCAGCACTTCTACGTTGGCGATGTCGTAATAGGGCTCTTCCTGGATGTAGCCCGGGAAGCTGGCCACGCCGTCGCGGTAGGTGATCACGCCGGTCGAGGTCTGGCTGTTGTGCTCGCCCTTGCCGATGCCGCGGATGTCCACGTCATTGCCCTGACCGAAGTTGTTCACGGTCAGAGAGGGGCTGACGAACTGCAGCTGGTCGACCGTGAACACGCCCTTGGCGGTGAGGTCGGCGCCGGTCAGAACCGTCGCGGCGATGGCGGTCTTTTGAAGGTTGGTCGTGCGCCGTTCGGCGGTGATGACCACTTCCTTGACGGTCGAGGCCTTCGAGGTGTCGGTGGTCGCGGTCTGGGCGTTGGCTGCGCCGCACCAGGCGAGCGCCATGGCGGACGTCAATAGCCAGAGCTTGGTCTTCATCAGGAAATTCCCCCCTGCGTCAAAAATTGCGCATCCCGTGCTCTGCGGCACGAGAAGGAGGGTTGCAAATTTTACCCGACCCGTCAACACTCATTCTATCGAGTGAGAATGACGCTCACAAACGATAATGAAATTCGGGCCGCCGGCCGCCGCTACGTCAAGCGCGGTAACGGTTTGCGGATGACGGGGGAACCAGCCAATGCAGACATCGATGCGCGTGGCCGCTCGCGTGGGCGCCGTCCATGCCCGGTGAGGTCGCCAGCCAGACCGCAGCCGATTCGGCCGCCGGGGCCGCCCCCGCCGGCTTTTCAGCCGGCAAACGCTATCGCTATTTCGTCGCCGCGGTGCTGTGCGTGGTCTACACCTTCAACTTTCTCGACCGGCAGTTCCTGGCCATCCTGGCCCAGCCGGTAAAGCTGGCCCTGCACCTCAGCGACACCCAGCTGGGCCTGCTGACAGGCCTGATGTTCGGCCTGTTCTACACCTGCTTCGGCATCCCGGTTGCGGCGCTCGCCGACCGCTTCAACCGGGTCTGGATCGTCACCATCGCCTCCGGCCTCTGGAGCCTGTTCTCCGCCGCCTGCGGCCTGGCGACGGGGTTCACCACCCTGGCCATCGCCCGGCTGGGCGTCGGCATCGGCGAGGCCGGCGGCTCGGCGCCGTCCTATTCCATCATCTCCGACTACTTCCCGCCGAACGAGCGCGGGGTCGGCCTGGCCATCTACTCCCTGGGCGTGCCGATCGGCATCATGGTCGGCGCGGCCAGCGGCGGCTGGATCGCGGCCCACTACGGCTGGCGCGCCGCCTTCCTCAGCCTGGGCGCGATCAGCCTGGCGCTCTCGCCGCTGATCCCGATCCTGGTGCGCGAGCCCAAGCGCGGCCGGCTGGACGCCGACGCGGCCGCCCACGCCGCCACCCCCTCGATGTTCAAGGCGATCGGCTTCTTCGTCCGCTCGCCCACCCTGATGCTGACGGCCGTGTCCGCGGGCCTGACCGCCATGGTGATCTACGGACTGTTGAGCTGGATGCCGGCGTTTCTGATGCGCGACAAGGGCATGACCCTGACCGACATCGCCTTCCGCTACAGCTTCGTCGCCGGCGGGGCCAGCGCGCTCGGAACCACCCTCGGCGGCTGGCTGGTCGACCGGCTGGCGCCGCGCCGGCCCGCCCTCTACGCCCTGATCCCGGGGCTGGCGACGCTGGTCGGAGCGCCGTTCCTCGTGGCCCTGGCGCATGCGCCGAGCTGGCCCCAGGCGCTCGCCCTGATGTTCGTCCCCTACGCCCTGCTCGCGGTCTATCTCGCGCCGGGCCTGGCGGTGATCCAGAACGGCGTGCCGGTCGCACACCGCGCCGCCGCGGGCGCGCTCTATCTGTTCATGCTCAACCTGATCGGCATGGGCTGCGGGCCGCTGTTCGTCGGCGCCCTCAGCGACCACCTGGCGCCGAGCCTGGGCGTTCACGCGCTCAGGGTCGCCCTGGAGTGGCTGACGCCCGTCTTCATCCTCGCCTTCCTTTGCCAGATGGCCGCCGCCTGGCGGCTGTCGGCCGACGCCAGAAAGGTCGCCCAATGACTGGACACGCCATTACCCGGGCCCTGCTCCGCCTCATCGCCGCCCTGGCCCTGGCCCTCTGCGCCGGCCAGGCCGCAGCCGCCGCCGATCCGACGGTGGTCACGGTCCAGAACGGCCAGCTCCAGGGCGCGGCCCTGGCTGACGGGATGGTGGTGTTCCGCGGCATTCCCTACGCCGCACCGCCGCTGGGCAATATGCGCTGGCGCCCGCCCCTGCCCGCCGATCCCTGGGCCGGCGTGCGTACCGCGACCGCCTTCGCCCCGGTCTGCATGCAGCCCCGCGGCGCCAAGACCGACATCTACTACGACCCCCTGCCCAAGATGGACGAGGACTGCCTCTATCTGAACGTCTGGAAGCCGGCCGGCGCGGCCAAGGCGCCGGTGATGGTCTGGATCCACGGCGGCGCCTTCGCGACCGGCAACCTGGCCAGCCCGCAGTACGACGGCGCGGCGCTGGCCAGGCGGGGGGTGGTGGTCGTCACCCTGAACTACCGCCTCGGCATCTTCGGCTTCCTGGCCCACCCGCAGCTGACGGCGGAGTCGATCCAGCATTCCTCCGGCAACTACGGCCTGCTCGACCAGATCGAGGCGCTGCGCTGGGTGCAGGCCAATATCGCCGCTTTCGGCGGCGATCCGGGAAACGTCACCATCTTCGGCGAGTCGGCCGGGGGCCTCAGCGTCCTGGACCTGATGACCAGCCCGGTGGCGCGCGGCCTGTTCCAGAAGGCAATCGCGGAAAGCGCCTACGCCGTCTCCGTGCCGGAACTCAACCACGCCCGCTTCGGCCAGCCCTCGGCGGAGGCGATCGGCCTGACCGTCAGCCAGGCCCTGCAGGCGCCGGACATCAGCGCCATGCGGGCCATTCCGGCCGACACCCTGGAGAACGCCTCGGCCCGCTGGTTCGCGCCCCTGCCCACCGTCGATGGCTGGGTGCTGCCGCATCAGGTGGTCGAGACCCAGGACGCCGGCCAGCAGGCGCCGGTTCCGCTTCTGGTCGGCTTTAACGCCGGCGAGGTGCGCTCCCTGCGGGTGCTGCTGCCCAAGATCCCGGCCACCAGCGCCGACTATGAGGCCCAGGTCCACGACCGCTACCGCGATCTCGCCGACGCCTATCTGGCCCTCTATCCGAGCAGCCATGTCGAGGACAGCGTCCTGGCCGCCTCGCGAGACGGACTCTATGGCTGGACCGCCGAGCGGACGGCGGCCAAGCAGACGGCGATCGGCCAGCCGGCGTTTCTCTATCTGTTCGAGCACCACTATCCGGCCGAGGACGCCCGGAATCTGGCCGCCTTCCACGGCAGCGAGCTGCCCTATGTGTTCGGCCAGATCGGTCCGAACGGCTGGGTTTCGCAGAACTGGCCCAAGCCGCCGAACACGTCGGACGAGGTCGCCCTGTCCGACGCCGTTATCGGCTACTGGACATCTTTCGCGCGCGACGGCGTCCCGACCGCGGCCGGCGCGCCGGACTGGAAGCCGTTCGCCGATGGCGGCGCCTTCATGGACTTCCAGGACAAGCCGGTGCTCGGCGCCAACCTGATGCCGGGCATGTACGCCCTGCATGAAGAGGTCATCAGCCGCCGTCGCGCCGCCGGCAACCAGAACTGGTTCGCCAACATCGGCCTGGCCTCGCCCCCCGTGCCGAGGCCCGCGCCGTCGCCGGCCTCGACCGCCTCCACCACCGCGACCCCGCACTGACCCTTCCTCCCCAAGCCTTCCAGGAGCCGCAGCCATGTCCATCCGCTTCGACGATCAGGTCGTCATTGTCACCGGCGCCGGAGGCGGCCTGGGCCGCGCCCATGCGCTCGCCTTCGCCGCCCGCGGCGCCAAGCTGGTCGTCAACGATCTCGGCCAGGGCGGCGCCGCCAGCGCCGCGGCCATCCGCGTCGCCGAGGAGATTCGCGCCCTCGGGGCCGAGGCCATCGCCGACGGCGCCAACGTCACCGACTACGCCCAGGTCGAGGCCATGGTCGGCGCGGCCATGGCGCGCTGGGGCCGCGTCGACGTGCTGGTCAACAACGCCGGCATCCTGCGCGACAAGACCTTCGCCAAGATGGACCTGGCCGACTTCAGGCTGGTGCTGGACGTGCACCTGATGGGCTCGATCAACGCCACCAAGGCGGTATGGGAGATCATGCGCGCCCAGAATTACGGTCGCATCGTCATGACCACCTCGTCCTCGGGTCTCTACGGCAACTTCGGCCAAGCCAACTATGGCGCGGCCAAGCTGGCCCTCGTCGGGGCCATGCAGACCCTCGGCCTGGAAGGCGAGCGCTACAACATCCGGGTCAACAGCCTGGCGCCCACCGCCGCGACCCGCATGACCGAGGGGCTGATGGACGAGGCGGCGCTGGCCCGCCTGGCGCCGGAGCTGGTCTCGCCGGGCGTTCTGTTCCTGGCGTCGAAGAATGCGCCGACGCGCTGCATCCTGGCGGCCGGCGCCGGCGGGTTCGAGGTGGCCAACATCACCCTCACGCGCGGCATCCATGCGACCGGCGAGGACGCGGCCGACCAGATCGAGGCCCATTTCGCCCAGGTCACGGACCGCGCCGGCGAACAGGTCCCACAGAGCGGCGCGGCCCAGGCGGCGCTGGAACTCGGCAAGTTGGACCTCATGTCCGCCGACGCGTGAGCCGCGCAAACGCCGTTTGCCGCACCCTCGCCCCCTTTCGCGGCGCGAGGGTTGGCCTAAACTCGCGCGATCACCCGCCCGCGAGACGCCGATGACATCGCGCACCGCCGCCTGTTCCTGCGGACAGCTCAGCATCGAGGTGCAGGGCCCGCCGCGCGGCGTCGGCCTCTGCCATTGCCTGGCCTGCCAGCGCCGCACCGGCAGCGTGTTCGCCGCCCTGGCCAGCTTCGCCGCACCCTATACGATCACCGGAACGGCCAGCGAATATGTCCGCGTCGGCGACCGGGGCGCCCGCTTCCGGTTCCGCTCCTGCCCCGTGTGCGGGACCAACCTGTTCCATACCGAGGAAGGCTACGAGGACCGCTCGGTCGGCGTCGCCGTCGGCGCCTTCGCCGACCCGGACTTCCCGCCGCCGCGGGTCTCGATCTACGACAGCCGCCGCCATGGCTGGGTTCGGCCGCCCGATGGGGTGATCACGTTCGAGACCGACCCCGATTGAGGCGCTCCCAGGCGACGCGCGCCTGCCGCGCCGAATCGACTTGGCGGTTTGCGGAACCACTGCCTCCGGGAGCCCCCCGGCCCTCACCCCTTGCACAACGCCCGCCCGCCCGGTGGTGAGCCAGGGCTGGCGGGCGTCGCGCGAGGAGCGGTGGTGTCCGTCCCAGCAATTCCTGGCGTCATATAGTCGCAGGTGGTCAAGCTTTGCAATTGCGCGTTCGCCGAACCTCGCTCGACGAACAGGAACGCCAGCAAATTTGGCGCGATCAGGCTCGGCTGCGCATTTATTGCACGCATCGTGTCGGAATAGAGCCGACAGGGGTCTCATGCGGGATCGCCCCCGCGAAGAAGCGCTTCCACCGCCGTCGCCAAGTCTTCTATGGTCACGACCTGGCCGGAAGCACCGAACATGACGCCCATCCCCTTTGCCGCTAACCGCTGCCTGGCCCGGCTGATCGCCGCGGCCCTGGTCGCCGCCGCGCCGGCGGCGATGGCTCAAACCGGGGCGCCCTCGGAAACGCCGGGCGCCGCCTGTGCAACGATGGACGCCGCGCTGCCCGAGCCGCTGGCGAGTTGGACCGCCAAGGTCGACATCTCCGCGGCCGCCTCGCCCGCAGCCCTGCCAAGCGCGCAAATCCGACTGGGCCGCGCGGCGCGCGTGACCCTCCACGCCGCTCAACAGGTCGCCTACGTCGCCCCGCCGGCGAAGCCGGGCGGCCAGGACACCTACGGCGGCCTCCTGGCCTTCACGGTCTCTACGCCCGGAACCTATCGAATCGGCCTGTCCGCCGGCGCCTGGATCGACGTGCTCAGGGATGGAATCGCGCAAACGTCCACGGCCCACGGCCACGGCCCGGCCTGCTCCACCCTGCACAAGATCGTCGACTTCAGTCTGCAGCCGGGCGGCTACGCCCTACAGCTGTCCGGCGCCGCCGATCCGGACATCGGGGTGGTGATCATCAAGGCGCCCTGAGCGGGACGGCTTAACCGGTCCACGCGGCGTTCTGCAGCACGATGCGATTAGCCATCGTGGTCCTCGAACCGGTAGAGGATCTCAAGTCCCAGGCCGTCGGCATAGAAGGGCAGCAGCCGGTCGAGGTCGTCGCTCGGTCGGGCCACGCGGAGGATTGGCATCGTTGCACGCCCGGTCATCCCGTCGCCTCCGGCCGCGCCCGCATCAGGCTGACCAGACCCGCCGCCAGCGTCGCCGCCGCGCCGAGGGCCAGACCGATGCGCGGGGCGGCCCCGACCGAGGCCAGGCTGAACAGCAGGGTCATCGCCACCGCCCCGATCGTCTGGCCCGCCAGTCGCGCGGTGCCCTGCATGCCGCCGGCCGCGCCGCTGCGCTCGCGGGGCGCTGCGAGCAGCATGTTGCGGTTGTTGGGCGTCTGGAACAGGCCGAAGCCGAGGCCCGCCAGCATGATCAACGGCACGAGCGCCGCCGGTCCGCCGCCGACCGGCCAGACCGCCAGGCCGGCCAGGCCCAGCGCCAGGCCCACGCCGCCGATCGCGCACAGCAGGCCGGTCGAGACCCGGCTGGAGAGCCGCCCGGCCAAGGGCGCCGCGACGGCCACGGTCAGGGGCCAGGGGGTGATGTAGAGGCCGGTCATCAGGGCGCTCTGGCCAAAGCCGTGCTGCAGCAGAAAGGGCAGCGCCACCATGGCCGCCGTCTGGCCGGCGAAGCAGCAGACCGAGGCGATCACAGACAGGCGGAACGACCCTGAGCGCAGCAGGTCGATCGGGATCAGCGGCGCGGGCCGGGGCGCCTCGCGCCGGACCAAGGCCGTAAAGCCGAGTCCCGAGACCACAAGCAGGCCAGTCGCCACGGCGGTGTGGCTCGTCAGCAGTTCGGCCCCGACCACCAGGGCCGCGAAGGCGCCCGCGTTCAGCGCGACACTCAGTCCGTCCAGCGACCGCCGGGTCCCGTTCAGGTGCGGCAGGGCGCGCGTCGCCACAAGCACCAGCAGGCCCAGCGGCAGGTTGACGGCGAACAGCCAGGGCCAGCTGGCCGCCGACAGGATGCCGGCGCCGATGGTCGGGCCGGCCGCGGACGACAGGGCCACCGTCAGGGCGTTCCAACCGATCGCAGAGCCCAGCCGGTGGTGGGGCACGACATGGCGCAGCAAGGCCACGCCCAGCGACATGATCGCCGCCCCGCCCAGCCCCTGAAGGAACCGCGCCGCGACCAGGAACGGCAGCGACGGAGAGATCGCGCACAGCAGGGAGGCGGCCGTGAAGACGGCGACCCCGATCGTGTAGACCCGCCGATAGCCGAGGCTCTCGCCCAGCGCCGCGCAGGGCAGCAGCGCCATCACCAGGGCCAGCTGATAGGCCGTCACCACGAGCACCGAGAGCGCCGGCGTCACCCGCAGACTGCGCGCGATGGTCGGCAGCGCCACATTGGCGATGGCGGAATCGAGCACCACCAGCACCAGCGCCGCCAGCACGCAGCCGATCGCCGCCAGACGCCTGGGCTCGCCCCAGCTGTCGCTCTCCTCGTCCACCGCCACGCTCATCCTCAGATCAGTTCCTCGCCCGCTGCTCTTGCGCCGGGGACGCGCCGGCAAAGGTAGCGACCGGACCTGCCTGGCGGAACATGCACCATCTGCACTTCATTCGTGCGTCTGACGCCATATCCCAATCCAGCCGGCGTGGTAGGTTGACGGCCATGTCCACGCCCGATCTCAACCAGCTCGTGACGCTTGAGGCCCTGTTGGCCGAGGGCAGCGTCGCCCGCGCGGCCCGCCGGCTTCGGCTCAGCCCCTCGGCCATGAGCCGGGCGCTGGCGCGCCTGCGCCTGACCGTCGGGGATCCCCTGCTCGTGCGGGCCGGCCGCGGCCTGGTCTATACGCCCCGCGCGCTGGCGCTGCGCGAGGAGGTCGGCCGGCTGGTGCAGGACGCCCGGGCCATGCTGCGGCCCACCGAGGAGCTGAACCTCGGCCAGCTGTCGCGGACCTTCACCATCCGCACCAGCGAAGGCTTCGTCGAGACCTTCGGGGCCGGCCTGATCGCGCGCGTGGCCGCGGAGGCTCCGGGCGTTCGCCTGTCCTTCGTGGCCAAGCCGGACCGCGACAGCGCCGGCCTGCGCGAAGGCACGGTCGACCTTGAGACCGGCGTGGTCGGCAAGCTGACCGGGCCGGAGGTGCGCGCCCAGACCCTGTTCCGCGACCGGCTGATCGGCGTGGTGCGACCGGACCATCCCCTGGCCAAGGGCCAGATCACCGCGGACCGCTATGTCGCCGGCCAGCACATCCTGGTGCGCCGCCGCTCGCGCGACCACGGCCCGCTCGACGAGACGCTCGCCGAGCTCGGCCTGGAGCGGCCGATCGCCACCACCGTCGGCGGTTTCGCCACGGCCCTCGCGCTGGCGCGCGCCAGCGACCTGATCGCCACGGTTCCCGAACGCCACACAGCGGTCCTGCGCGAGGGTCTGCACAGCTTTCCGCTGCCGTTCGAGACGCCCGAGATCGTCGTCGCCCTGCTCTGGCACCCACGCATGGACGGCGACGCCGCCCATCGCTGGCTGCGTGGCTGCGTCCGCGAGGCCTGCGCGAGCGCGGCGTGAAAACGAGGTCTTCCGCCTAGGCTCTGCTATGGGTGGGACCTGACTCGCCCCCCAGGGAGACCCCCGCCGACGATGCCGATTGCGCGCCAGCCCCTTTCCCAGCCGCCAACGATCGCGGGCGAGCGGCGCGAAAAGCTTCGAGGCTGGGCTAAGGAAGCCGCCGCCGTCATCGTGGGCGCGTTGATCCTGCTCGGCGTTGTGGTGATCGACGGACGCCCGGTGGTGTTCGCCGACACCAACATCTACGTCTGGATGGGCGACATGCAGATGCGCCCGGTGCGCTACCTGCTCTCGCCGATCATCGGCGGTCCGTCATCGGCCAAGGACGATCCCGACGCCGCCGACGAAGATCCCGCCGACATGAGCCTGCGCCACACCGAGATGGCGGCGCGCTCGGCCTGGTTCGGGCTTGTGCTTTACGCCGTCACTTCCGTCGGCACGCTCTGGGCCTACGCCGCCCTGCAGGGACTGGCCGCCAGCTATGCGGTGCGCAAACTCTGGCGCGGCGTGGTCACCGAGGCAGGGACAGGCGGCGGCGCGCTCGAGCATCTCGCGGTCATGGCCCTGCTGGCCGCCGGGACCACCCTGCCCTTCTTCGTCGGCTTCGCCATGCCGGACCTGTGGGCCGGCGTCGGCCTGGTCGCCCTGGCCAGCCTGCTGTTCGCGCCGCAGACCTTGAGCCGCGCGGCCAAGGCGGCGCTGTTCCTGCTGGTCCTGGCGGCCATGACCTTCCACCGCAGCAACGCCATGGCCGCCGTCCCGGCCGCGGCGCTGGCCGCGCTCGCCGCCTGGCGCCTGTGGCGGGTTCCGTGGCGGCGGATGGCGCCGGGGCTGGGCCTGCTGCTGGCCGCGCTGGTCGCCGCAACCGCCCTGCAGGCCGGCTATGGGGCCGCGATCAAGGCGTCCACCGGCGAGACCCTGCGCTCGCCGCCCTTCCTGGCCGCGCGGATCATCGCTGACGGGCCGGGGCGCACATACCTGCGCCGCGCCTGCGGCCAGGGCGCGCATTGGGCGCTTTGCCGGTTCAAGAACCTGCCGCTGGACAATTCACAGGACATCCTGTGGTCGGGCGATCCAGCCAAGGGGGTGTTCGGCCGCGCCGACGTCGCCGAGCGCACGCGCATCGACCAGGAGCAGCTGCGGTTCGTCGCCTCCGCCATCGCCGCCGACCCCGCGGGCGCGCTGCGCTCGGCCGTCGCCAACAGCTGGCGCACCCTGGTCAGCGTCAATCTGGAAGATCCGCTGCGCGACCCGCACTTCTACCTCACCGATCCTGACTGGAGCGACACCTACATCGCCGACCTGGTGCACGCGCTGGGGCCTTGCGATCCGGATGAGCGCGGCTGCAAGCCCCGGTTCGCGGCCGCGCCCATGGCGCGCTGGCACGGCCTGGTGCTGATCGCGGCCCTGGCCTGGCTGGCCTGGGTCGCCGTGCGGCCGAAGACGCGCCGGATGACCCTGAACGAGGCCTTGGGTCCGGTGATCGTGCTGATCCTGTCGGCCTATGTGTTCAACGCCATCGCCTCCGGCGTCCTCTCCGGTCCGTTCGCCCGCTACCAGGCCCGCATCGCCTGGCTTCCGCCCCTGGCGGCGATGTTGGCGGCGCGGCTGACGATGCGGACACGGTCGGCGGATGGCCATCGACGACAGTCTGAACAATGCTAAGATCGCGACTCCCGACACCCCTCGCCGGAGCGCGTCCATGGCCACAGTCCTAGTCACCGGAGGCTCCGGGTTCGTCGGCGCCCACTGCATCCTGCAACTGCTGGCCGCCGGCCATCAGGTCCGGACCACCGTCCGCAGCCTGACCCGCGAGCCCGAGGTGCGCGCCATGCTGAAACAGGGCGGCTGGACTGGCGCGGCGGACGCCGTGAGCTTCACCGCCGCGGACCTTGAATCCGACGCCGGCTGGCCCGAGGCCGTCGCCGGCTGCGACTACGTCCTGCACGTGGCCTCGCCCTTTCCCGCCTCGCTGCCCAAGCATGAGGAGGACCTGATCCGTCCGGCGCGCGACGGCGCCCTGCGAGTGCTGCGCGCGGCCCGCGACGCCGGCGTGAAGCGGGTGGTGCTGACGTCCTCCTATGCGGCCATCGGCTACGGCCATCCGGCGGGGTCGACCCGGCCGTTCGACGAGACCGACTGGACCGACCTCAGCCATGGCGGCGTTGCGCCCTATCAGAAATCCAAGACCCTGGCCGAGCGCGCGGCCTGGGACTTCATCGCCGCGGAGGGCGGCGCGCTGGAACTGTCCGTCGTCAACCCGGTCGGCGTGTTCGGCCCGGTGCTCGGTCCGGACTTCTCCACCTCCATCATCCTGGTCAAGCGGCTGATGGAGGGCAGCGTGCCTGGCCTGCCGCGCATGTCCTTCGGCCTGGTCGATGTGCGCGACGTCGCCGACCTGCACCTGCGCGCCATGACCGACCCGGCCGCCAAGGGCGAGCGCTTCCTGGCGGTCGCCGGCAAGTCCATGGCCGCGATCGACGTCGCCCGCACGCTGAAGCAGCGCCTCGGCGCGGCCGCCGCGCGCGTGCCGACACGCCAACTGCCCGATTGGGCGATCCGCCTGGTCGCGGTGTTCGACGCCGAGGTGCGCCAGATCACCCCGGAGCTGGGCAAGCCCAGGGACTCCAGCAATGAAAAGGCCCGCCGCCTGCTGGGCTGGTCGCCGCGTTCCAATGAGGACGCCATCGTCGCCACAGCGGAGAGCCTGATCGCCCTGGGCCTGCTGAGCGAGCCGAAGGCGGCGTAGGGCGACCCGCGCACCGGGGCCGCCACCGCCGTCGCCACCTAGCCTGTCGCCCCGGTCAGAAATACACCAATCAAGCCGCTCCTGACTGCATCGAGACCTGTTATGGAACGGGCGACGCCAGGGCAGAACCTGCGAGCCTGCTCGCGGTCAGGCTCGACTGAATCAAGCGTTCGCCAGGCGCGTGCGTCAATAAGGCGTCAAATCCCTGACGCCGCGCCGCCCCCCCCTTGCCTCGGCAATCCATCGCGAACAGGGCTTGGCTTGAATTGCATAGGCACGCTGGGGACGCGGGATGTTTGATCAGAAGGCCAGGACGGCCGGGGCGCGGCGCATGCTCCTCACCAGCGCGGGCGCCGCGCTGGCCTTGGCTCTGTCGCAGCAGTCGGCGCACGCCAACGCTTACGACGTGACCTTCACCGCCGGGAACGTCTCGGGAACCGCGGTGCTGACCACCGACGGGACGGTCAGCGGCGGCCTGTCGTTGAACTTCGCTCAGGGCACGATCACCGACACCGACATCAGCGCGAACCCGCTGACCATCACCGGGTTTTCAAACTACGCCTACGCGGATCAGGTTCTCTATCCGGCAGGCGGCGCGCCGCTCAGCGGAACCCAACTTTCGGACGGCGGGGTGAGCTTCGCCACGGCCAGCCAGGGCGCGTTCAACATCTACGGGCTGCCGGGAGGGGCCGGGTACAGGACCTTTGTTCAGCAGTTCGGTCCCACCAACAGCAGCGGCGCACCCGGCGCCTATATCCTCTCGTCGTTCACCCTGACCCAGCACCCCACCGTCGATACGGCCCAGCCCTCTTACGACCAGAACAGCGCGCCGCTGACCCAATCCACCGTCGTATTCGAAGGCGGGACCTTCACGCCGACCACGGGCGTAATCCTTTCCGCGCCGGTGATCCTGAACTACCAGGGCGGTACGATCGACGCCAACAATGGGAGCGTCTACCTCACCGGAAACATCTCCGGGCCCGGCGGCCTGACCGCCGCCGGCGGGAACGTGATCCTCTCGGGCTCGAACACCTACACGGGCGGCACGACCATCATCGACAGCGGCGCCACCCTGCAGCTGGGCGCCGGCGGGACCACCGGCTCGGTCGCGGGCGACATCACCGATAACGGCCTGCTGAAGTTCGACTATTCCGGATCGGTGACGGCCGACAACGCCCTATCGGGCGGCGGATCGGTGGAAATCGCCGCCGGGACGCTGGTCTATACCGGCCAGGGCACGGTGGGCGGCTCAGTCACCATCGACCCCGGCGCCACGCTGCAATGGGGCGACGGGTCGAGTGTCGTTCTGACCAACAGTTCCGCAGCCGTTACGGATAATGGCACGCTCGCGATCAACTACGGCGTTGCCGGGACAGGGGGTGACTTCAAAATCTCCGGTTCGGGCGGGCTGCATATCGAGAGCGGCTCTTTCACCCTATCGGCCGTCACCACCTATACCGGCGCGACCACCATTGACGCCGGCGCGACGCTGCTGCTGTACCACGGCGGCTCGATCGCCGACTCGGGCGACCCGCTGGTCAACGGAACCTTCGATATCTCCGGAACCACGTCGGGAGCCTCGATCGTCAGCCTGTCGGGTTCGGGCTCGGTGCTTCTCGGGTCAAGGACCCTGACGCTGACCGGCGCGAGCGACACCTTCTCCGGCGTGATCACCGACGTCGGGGGCTATGGCGGCTATGGCGGCGCCCTGACCCTCGCGGCGGGAACCGAGACCCTGACCGGCGCCAACACCTATACCGGCGCCACCACGATCGACTCGGGCGCGACCCTGCAGCTGGGCGCCGGCGGAACCACCGGTTCGGTGGCCGGGAGCATCACCGACAACGGCCTGCTGAAGTTCAACTATTCCGGACCGGTTACGGCGGCCAACGCCATCTCGGGCGGCGGATCGGTGGAGATCGTCGCCGGGACCCTGGTCTACACCGGCCAGAGCACGGTGGACGGTTCGGTCACCATCGACCCCGGCGCAACGCTGCAGTGGGGCAACGGGTCGACCGCCCAGCTGGCGAGCAGCTCGGGCGCCATCATCGACAACGGGACCCTGGCGATCGACACAAACGGCCACACGAACGCGGTCTTGACCATCTCCGGCTCCGGCGGCCTGCACATTGAGGACGCCGTCCCCTTCTATCTGCAGGCGGCCAACACCTATACGGGCGTCACCACCATCGATCTCGGCTCCAGTTTGTTGCTGACCGGCTCCGGCTCGATCAGCAACTCGTCCGACGTGGTGGTGCACGGCCTGCTGGATTTCGAAGGCACGGCGGCGGTCACCTCAATCGTCAGCCTTTCGGGCGATGGCCAGGTGTCATTGGGGTCCCGCACCCTGACCCTCACCGCCGCCGCGGGCGTCTTCTCCGGCAATATCGGCCACAACGGTTCCGCCGGCCTGATCATCGCCGGCGGAACCGAGACCCTGACCAATGGCAACGCCTATATCGGCGCGACAACCATCGACAGCGGCGCCGGCCTGGTGCTTAGCGGTGGCGGCGAGATACCCAACTCACTCGACGCCTTGGTCAACGGGACCTTCGACATCTCCGGAACGACCGCGGGGACCTCGGTCGTCAGCCTGTCGGGCTCCGGCTCGGTGCTTCTGGGGTCAAAGACCCTGACGCTAACGGCGGCTGCCGACACCTTCTCGGGCGTCATCGCCGACGGCGGCCTGGCTGGCGGCGCGGGCGGGAGCCTGGAGATCGCCGGCGGGACCGAGGTGCTGAGCGGAACCAACACCTATACCGGGGGCACCACCATCGACTTGGGCGCGACTCTGCAGCTGGGCGCCGGCGGAGCCACCGGTTCGGTGGCCGGGAACGTTGTCGACAACGGCGCGCTGCGGTTTGACTACACGGGCTATGGACCGATCTACGGGGGCGTCATCTCCGGCGGCGGCAGCCTGACGACGGTGTCAGGCCTGACCCAGCTGACGGCCAACAACACCTACACCGGCGGCACGACGATCGATAATGGCTCGGTCCTGATCCTCGGCAACGGCGGCGCGACCGGCTCGGTCGCGGGCAACGTCAACGCCCAGGGCGGGACGCTCTACTTCGATCGCTCCAACACCGTCACCTTCGGCGGCGTCTATTCCGGCGCCGGAAACCTGGTGCAGGAGGGCGCCGGCACGCTGATCCTGACCGGGGCCAACACCTCGACCGGCGTGACCGCGATCATCGCCGGCACGCTGCAGCTCGGCAATGGCGGGAACTCCGGATCGGTGGCCGGCAATATCCAGGACGGTTCGCTGCTGGTGTTCGACCACTCCAACGCCATCACCTACAGCGGGGTGATCTCCAACAGCGGTCCCAACGCGGGCGCTCTGACCCAGGCGGGTTCGAACATCCTGACCCTGACCGGGACCAACACCTTCACCGGGACCACCACCATCAACGGCGGCTCGATCCTGGCGTTCGGCAACGGCGCGTCGGCCACCGGCACGGTGGCCAGCGCCTCGATCGTCGACAACGGGGCGATGGTCGTCAACCTGGCCGGCACTTGGCAGTACGCCGGCGTCATCTCCGGCGCGGGCGGCCTGACCGTCGACGAAGGCACGCTGATCCTGACCGGGACCAACACCTACACGGGTGGGACCGCCATCAACGGCGTTGCTTCCCTGTATCTCGGCGACGGCCCCTCGACCGGCTCGATCGTCGGCGACGTGAGCGACAACGGCGCGCTGATCTTCGCCCACTCCACCCCCTTCACCTTCGCCAACAACGTCTCCGGATCGGGCGAGATCTACCAGCAGCACAGCACGACCACCCTGACCGGGACCGAGACCAACACCGGCGGGACCTTCGTCCAGGGCGGAGTGCTGCAGATCGGCAACGGGACCACGGTGGGCTCCATCGTCGGCAATGCAACCGCCTTCAGCGGCGGGACCCTGGCGTTCGACCATTCCGACACGGTCACCTTCAACGGGGTCATCGCCGGGGCGGGCAACCTCTCCCAGATCGGGACCGGCACGCTGATCCTCAACGGCGACAACACCCTGACCGGGCTGACGACCGTCTCGGCCGGGACGCTGGAAGTCGGCGACGCGGCCCACGCCGGCGCGGTGCTGGACGCCCACATCGGCGGCGTGACCGTCGGCGCGGCCGGGACCCTGGCCGGGCACGGAACCATCCTCGGCGCGGTGACCAACACCGCCGGCGGCGTGGTCTCGCCCGGCGGCACGATCGGGACCCTGACGGTCGGCAGCTACACCCAGGGCGCCAACAGCACCCTGGCCATCGAGGTCTCGCCGACCGCCGCCTCCCTGCTGAACGTGACCGGCGCGGCCAACCTCAATGGGACCCTTGCGCTCAACTTCGACGCCGGGACCTACGGCCCCCACATCTATGAGATCGTCGCGGGTGGGCCCGTATCGGGGACCTTCTCGACCGTCACCACCGCCAGCGCGCCCGCGGGCATGGCCTTCGGCCTCGACTATACCGGCAGCCAGATCGACCTTGTCGCCGCGCCCACCGCGCCCGCCCAGATTTATGGCGCGGTCTCCAGCGCCACGCTGGACCGGGCCCAGGGCTTCGCCGGCCTGGTGGAGGACCGCTTCGGCGACGCCGGTTGCGTGGACGGACCCGACGCCAAAACCCCGGCCGCCTGCACGGGAGCCAACGCCTGGGCCCAGGCGCTCACGGCCACCGACTGGACGGCCGCCTCGTCCAGCGGCTTCAGTGCCTCGAATTCCGGCTCCGGCTTCCTGGGCGGCATCGACCAACGCTGGGCGAACGGCGCCACGGCGGGCGTCGCCTTCGGCTACGAGCAGAATGACCTGACCATGAACGCCGCCGCCGCCAAGGCGTCCGGCGCGGCCTACTACGGCGCCCTCTACGGCCGCTGGGTCGCGGGGCGCGCCTGGTTCGACGGCCAGGCCTTCTACATGCACAGCGACTGGAGCGTGAACCGGCAGGTGGCCGGCTTCACAGCGGCCAACGCCAACCCGGACGGCGCCACGGCAGGCTTCCTGTTCCAGGTCAGCACGCCGCTGGCCGGCGGCGACGTGCGCCCCTATGCCCGGATCACCTACGCCAGCTTCAACCGCGACGGGGTCCAGGAAGGCGGGGCCGACGGCTTCGGCTATCGCGTCGCCTCGGCCGAGGCGACCTCGGCGCTGGGCGAGTTCGGCGTGCTGCTCAGCCACGACTACGCCGGCCAGAACGGCATGAGTCTGCGGCCAGCGCTGCAGCTGGGCGTGCAGGACGACGTCGCCGGCCGCGCCCGTGACATCCAGGCCAGCCTTGCGGGCCTGGCGGGCAGCGGTTTCAGCGTCACCTCTGCCGAAGCGCCGCAGGTCGCCGGCCTGGTCGACGCCTCCCTGAAAGCGACGCTCGGCAGCCGCTTCGAACTGACCGGCGACCTGCGCGGGCGGTTCAGCAACTCAACGACCGAAGCCTCGGCGACGCTGGGCGGGGTGTTCCGGTTCTAGGGGCGGGCCGGAAGGCCGAGCCACCCGAGCCGCGCCTACCCGTGCGCCGGCGCCGCGCCCATCCGCGCCGCCTCGGCCGCGCGGACCACCGCGCGCGGGTTCAGCCGGCCCATCAGGCGGATCACCGGGCTGAGGCCGGGCATGATCTCGTCGCGCCCGCGCGCGAGCCCGCGCATGGCCGCCTCGGCGAACCGGTCCACATCCATCGCCGCTGAGACGTTGATCTCCTCCTGGCCCTTGTTGAATTCGGTCCGGGTCGCCGGCGGGATCAGCTCGACCACCTTGACCGGCGTTGCCGACAGCTGCACCCGCAGCGACTGGGTATAGGAGTGCATGGCCGCCTTGGTCGCGCAGTAGATCGGCTTCAGCGGCATCGGCACGAAAGCCAGGCCCGAGCTGACATTGACAATGGTCGCGCCGGGCCGCTGCTTCAGGCGCGGGAGCAGCAACTGGACCAGCTGGATCGGCCCGATTAGGTTGGTGCGGATCTCGGCCTCCAGGTCCTCCAGCCGCCGCGTCTCGTCGTTCAGGTTCAGCTTCAGCCCGATTCCGGCGTTGTTGATCAGCACGTTCAGCGCCGGAAAGCCGGCCGCCAGCGCATCGCAAAGCCGCGCCACCGCCGCCGGATCGGCCTGGTCGCAGACCAGGGTGTGCACGCCCGGGAGCGCCGCCCGCGCCGCGGCCAACCGCGCCTCGCTCCGCGCGGTGACGATGACCGTATTGCCCCGCGCCAGGAACCGCGCCGCCAACGCCTGCCCGATCCCGCTTGAACCGCCGGTGATGAGGACGGTGTTGTTGGAGAGGTTCATGAGCAGGCTCCGCCAGGAAGGACGCGAGCGATAGGGCGTTCGCGTGCGGCACTATCGCCCCCGAGGCGGGCGGAGGGGATGCCGGATACGGGCGGATTATTGCCTATTCCTGCTTTGGAGCGAGTGCGCTGACCTTCCCTAAGCGGTCGCCGCCCTGCTCGCCCAGTCCCGATCCGGGCAGACCGATCCGCTGGAGATGGCGCACGATCTGAGTATTCTCGGGCGGGTCGATTTGGCCTATCAGGCCGCCTCCAGGGCGACGCCTTCGGACGACGGGTCGATGGACCTTTTGTTCCGAAGCTATATGGCGCCGTTTCGGGCCGATCCGCGGTTCATGCCGCTGATGGCGCGGCTCGGCGTCGTCGATGTCTGGCGGTCCACCAACCATTGGCCCGACTTCTGTACGGCCGCGCCGACGCCCTATAGCTGTGTGGATAAAGCGGCGCGCGCCGTGGCCCGCGCGAAACGCTCCAGCTGACCGCGGAGACCGGATTCCGGCCATGCCGTCGGCCACGGTGGCGCGCGGCGGCGCCGCGCCGGGCTATGCGCCGGCCGGGATGCGCGATACCTCGGGCGCGGCGGCGCAGCGGAGGGTCGCGGCGCCGGAAGGACGGGGCGGATGAGCGAAGCCGACAGATTGATCGCGGCGCTGGACCTGGCGCCGCACCCGGAGGGCGGCTGGTATCGCC
>Ga0302196_10001226_pt1 | contig 24403 bp, 26 predicted proteins | sample II_Bog_N1_3_FD_198794 | JGI IMG/M metagenome (GOLD analysis project Ga0302196, IMG submission 198794) | Peat permafrost microbial communities from Stordalen Mire near Abisko, Sweden - II_Bog_N1_3 | ecosystem: Environmental > Terrestrial > Soil > Wetlands > Peat | place: Sweden: Abisko...
GTTGGGTCTCTCAGGCGCTGCCGTCGACACCGCGGCCGATTCCCAGACGGCCATCACCTCCATCACAGCCGCCATCCAGACGCTCAGCACCAACCGCGCAGGCTTCGGCGCGGCGATGGACCGATTGGCAGACACCGTCACGAACCTCCAGTCGATCCAGACGAACACCTCGGCCGCGCTCAGCCAGGTCCAGGACGTCGACGTCGCGGCAGCGACCGCGTCGCTCGCCCAGCAGCAAGTGCTCGCGCAGGCCGGTGAATCCGTCCTCGCGCAGGCGAATCAGCAGCCGCAGCTCGCCGTCAACCTGATCCAGGGTCACTGACGACGAGCGGGGCGCGCCGCCCCAATCCTGGTGGCGGCGCGCGCTAGCACGCATCTTGCGAGGTCTCTTACGCGAGCCCCGCCGCGCGACGCGCGGGGCGGTGCCTGGAGTCTCCCATGTCGACAATCACAGCCTCCACGACCTCCAGCATTCTTTCGGCCCTCAACCTGGGGGCCACATTCGATCCCACGACGATCATCAACTCTCTCGTCACGGCGGAGAACGCGCCCATCACGGCGCTGCAGACCCAGGAGACGGCCAACAGCAGCGCGTCGACCACGCTCACCTCGTTCGTCTCCACCCTCTCGGCCCTCCAGACGGCGGCGAGCACGCTGGCCGACCCGACGCAGTTCGCGGCGCTCGCCGCGAGCTCGAGCTCGTCTTCGGTGGTCGCCACCGCGACCACGGGCGCGACCGCCGGCTCTCACACGGTGCAAGTCACCGCCCTCGCGCAGGGGCAAACGACGTTCAGCAACCCCGAATCTTCGAGCACGGCGGGCCTCGGGATGTCCGGCAGCATCGGGATGACGATCAACGGGAAGCCCTTCAGCGTTCCCGTCGCCAACACCGACTCCCTCGCGGCAATCGCGGCCAACATCTCCTCGAGCGGCGCCGGCGTCACGGCGTCGGTGGTGTTCGACGGATCCCAGTACCGCCTGCAGGTTCAGGGCGGAACCGGGGCGGCGAACGCCATTTCGTTCAACGAGTCCGGGACGTCACTCGGTCTCGCCACGAAGGCCAACACCTACCAGGCGGCCCAGAACGCCGCCGCCACGATTGACGGTATCGCCGTCACGAGCCCGACGAACCAGATGACGGGGGCTATCGCTGGCGTCACCCTCGCATTGACGAGCACGACCTCCTCGCCGACCACGGTGACGGTGCAATCGAGCTCGACCGCCTTGACCACCAACATTCAGTCCTTCGTCAGCGCCTACAACGCGACCGTTGCCGCGGGCCACGCCGCGGCGGGCTACGGCACGACGGCCGCTTCGGTGGCAGGGCTCCAGAGCGACCCGGGCATCGAGTCGACCCTGCACCAGATGTCGGCCCTCATCGCCTCGCTCGTGCCGAACGCGGATTCGACCGTTCGCACGCTGGGTGACGTCGGGATCACCCTCGGCAACGACGGCACCTTGACGCTCGACTCGTCAAAATTGACCTCCGCCCTCGCGACCGACCCCACCGGCGTCGAGCGCCTCTTCGTGACGGATCCGAGCACCGGCGCGACGGGCGTCATGTCCACGCTGAGCACCATGGTCACCTCCCAAGCCACGAACAAGGGTTCTGCGCTCCAGAGCGAGATCAGCATGTACCAGACGCGCAACACCTCTCTCGCGACGCAGGTGACCTCCATGCAGGCTCGCGTCGCGACGTACCAGACGCAGCTGCAAACCGAGTTCTCGAATATGGACCAGACCGTAAACACCGAACGATCCCTCTACCAAGAGGTAGGCGGCTCGGGAACCTTCATGTGAGGCGAGATGAACTCCGGTAGAAACCCGCTCATGCGCTACGGCACGGTCAAGGTGACCACCTGCTCCCCGGGCCAGCTGCTCTTGATGCTCTACGACGCCCTCTTTCGCTTCCTCGGCGAGGCAGGAGCGGCGATCGAGGCCAAGGATCACACGAGGTCCGCCGAGCGCATCAGCCGATCGATCACGATCCTGGAGCAGCTCGTCACGGGGCTCAATCGAGAGGTCTCGCCGACGCTCTGCGACACGCTCGCGCCCCTCTACGCCTTCTGCATGCGCCACGTCCTCCAGGCGAAGCTCCGGCAGGACCCTGCGCCGCTCGCGGAGGTCATGCGGATTCTCGCGCCGCTGCGGCAGGCGTGGGTCACGGCCGTCGCCCAGGTCGATCGCGCCGCATCGCAGGCGCAAGCTACGGCCGCGGAGTCGAGCGCCGCAGCCGCGGGGCAGGTTTGACCCATGGGTCACGACGGCCTCTTCGTCGCCTGGCGCTCGTGCGCCAAGGAAAGCAGCCAACGCAGTGACGCCGTGGGTGCAGGGAGACCCAGCCTCTAGCCCCTCGGGGCACGGCGAGCGAGGATTTCCCGTATGGCGCGGTCATTGCTCTAGCTGAGGATATGACCGCCGCCCTCGCCGAAGTGATCGCGTTCCAGCCCGAGATTCCCACGGAAGTCCGCCGCACCGAGCTGCGCCCGACGCTCATCCCCACGAGCCGGGGAAAGATCATCGGCCACCACCCGGCGATCCGTGAGGTCCTCAACACGATCGAGCGCGTGGCGAGGTCCGCGTGCACCGTCCTCGTCTCTGGCCAGAGCGGCACGGGCAAGGAGCTGGTCGTCGCTGCCCTCCACGACGCCAGCCCTCGCGCCGACGCGCCGCTCGTCGCCGTCAACTGCGGGGCCATTCCCGAGAACCTCATCGAGAGCGAGCTGTTCGGTCACGCACGAGGGGCCTTCACCGGTGCTCACGCCGCGAGGCTCGGTCGCGTCGCGGCGGCCGAAGGCGGGACACTCTTCCTGGACGAGATCGGCGAGCTCCCGCTGTCCGTGCAGGTGAAGATCCTCCGGCTGCTCCAGCAGCGCGAGTACTCGCCCGTCGGCGACTCCCGGACGATCAAGTGCGACATCCGCGTCGTCGCGGCGACCAACCGAGACCTCGAGCGGGAGGTCGCTGCCGGACGCTTCCGCGAGGACCTCTTCTACCGCCTGAACGTGATTCACGTCGCCCTCCCCACGCTGCGGGAGCGCGCCTCCGACATCGAGTCTCTCGCCAGGCACTTCCTCCGCGTCTCGACGGCCCGGGCCCTGCGGGTCGACATCGAGGGCTTCACCGAGGAAGCGCTCGCCGCCATGGAGGCCTACGACTGGCCCGGAAACATCCGCGCCCTAGAGAACGCCATCGAGCGCGCCGTGCTGCTCACCGCCGGCCCGTACATCACCCTCGGCGACCTACCGCCGCGCGTCCGGCAGGAGCCCAGCACTTCGGCGACGGTCGACCCTCAGGTCTCCGCGCTGCCGGAGGCGGGCATCGATCTCCGCGCCACGGTCGAGAAGTACGAGAACACGTTGATCCGCCAGGCTCTCGAGAGGACGGGCGGCAACAAGAACCGCGCTGCCTTGCTCCTCGGCGTGAACCGGACGACGCTCGTGGAGATGATCAAGCGAAAGCGCCTGTAGCCGCGAGCCGTTCGCGCCGATCGGGAGCCGGTCGCAGCCGCGAGATCCTGTCCTGGTCCCACCTGAGCCTCTGGATCCAGGTCCTGAGCCTCTGGATCGTGATCCCGAGCCTCTGGATCGCGATCCGTTCGCGCGGGATCGGGATTCAGAGCCTCTGGATCGCGATCACCTCGCGGGGGATCAGGATCCGGAGCCTCTGTATCGCGATCCTGAGCTTCTGGGATCGCGATCCTGAGCTTCTGGATCGCGATCCTGAGCTTCTCGACCGCGTTCCCGAGCCGCTGAGTTCCCGTCCCGTCGCGCGGGATCAGGATCCTGAGCCTCTGGACCGCGATCCTGAGCCTCTGGATCGCGATCACCCCACGCAGGATCAGGATCCAGAGACTCTTGTTGCCGGTCCAGAGACTCTGGATCACGGTCCACCGCGGGGCACTTGCATCCCCTCACAGCCGCGTAGGATCCAGAGCCTCCGGGTCGCGCTCCCTTCGTGGCAGAGCGCGTCCCCTTCGCGGGGGCGAAGGCTTCCCGTCCTCTGAATCGTGCTCCGCTCGCGGAGGCGCCGACGTCAGAGCTTCTCAATCGCGTCGCGTACGCTGGGGCACGCGGCCGGGAGCGCAACAGTCGATGAGATGGCACAGGGAGATCTGGAGATCCGGAGAAGCCCTCCACTCAGGGCTCCCGTCCTCCCTGTGAAAATCGAACGACGGTCGCTCTAGATGTCGATGCCGCGCCAGGGCCACTTCGTCCTTCGGTCGGCTTCCTCGAGGCGCAGGGCCACGAGCGCGGCAGCGTGCTTGAGATCCTTGACCGTCGCTTCCGTGACGTCGTCGTACGAGACCGCGAACGCTCCGAACCGCCAGATCGTCTGGAACGGCATCGCCAGGACGACGCGGACGCCGAGCCACGACCGAACGTAGTCGGGGACCGGGATCATCGAAGGCGCGTTGACGCTTCCGAGCCACGAGACAAGGCGGATGACGAGCGCGCCGCCTCGCCCTTCGTCAGGTGGAGTGCAGCCATACACGGCGGCCCGCGCGGGAAAGCCGCCGGACGCCGACAGCGTGGCGGCGACCGGTCCGTTCACGATGGCGCCCAGCTCGGCGGCGACCTCCTCCGCCGTGATTCCGCGGACGACGCGGGGCGCGCGCTCGAAGATTCCGCTCGCGGGCAGGACCTCTCTCGTCGACGAATGCTTCTCCTCCGCGAATGCCCCCGACTGTTCGTCTGGGCCGGACCGCTGGCGTGCGGGGGCGCTCATCGCTCGCTCCCGGGGAAGCACGATCGGTAGAGGCTGCCGGCGGAGTCGGACCATCGTGCGCGGATCGTGTACGACGTGTGCCCTTCGCAGCCGCCGCGCAGGCGCGAGATGGCGTCGAAGCTCACCCGGCCGCAAGGGCAAACCGCCAGGAAGGACTCGTACTCGTGGCTGCGCATCAGGTAATCGACCGCCCAGAGTGCGAGCAGGCGATCCCGAAGCGGCATCTCCGGCGTGGACTTGGGCAGCCAACCGCGCTCGCGATCGCGATCTTCACAGGCGATGACGAGTCCCCGCTGGACGGCGTCGCTCGCGATGAGGCCACCGCCGTTCGGCTGCGCGGAGGCCTTGAGGAGCTCGACGGTGTACGTGCGGGCGTCGCAGAGCACGTACTGGAGGCGCGCCGGGTCGCCCTCCCGCTGGGACTGAGGCTGCACTTCGAACGCGTCCCGGCGCGCTGCAACGAGACTCGCGGCGTGGCTCGTCAGCGCGCGGTACGCGCCATTGAGCCACCTGTCGAGCTCGGGGCGATTCCAGCGGTCGGCGTGGTTGACGAAATCGAGGAGGACTCCTCGGCTCGCGATCGCGATGGCGGCGGTTCCGACGGTGCGCGGAAGGGAGAAGATGGTCTGTGTCGGCGGGACTTGCGCGAGGCTCGTGGCATTCATGGCGGCGGGTAGTGCAATTGAGCGGCCACACGTGATGAGCTCGAAAACAAGAGCGTCCCAGCGCTCCTCTAAGGGGCGCGACCGGCCAAGCACGGCCTTCCAGGCGGCAAAGAGGCCGGGCCTGCCGCGGAGTGTCAAGGCTCCGCCAGCGTTGAGCGCCGGATGCTTGACGCAGCCCCGGCGTGTTGACGATCGCCGCTCATTCGGCCGCCGTTCGCGCAGGAATCCCGGTGGACCAGGCGTTGCAGTCTCGCCCCAGGTGCTCTCGCCACGAGACACGACAGGAGGACTCGCACGTGATTCCCTCGAAGACTCGATTGAGCTCACCCACCGACGAGGGGCGCACGATCGCCTCCGACATCCATCCCAAGACGGCCACGGTCCCCACGGGAGACCCGGAGTCTCTCCCCGCCCTGCTGCGGGAGATCGCTGCGTACCTGCACGGCGTCGCCGACGCCACGGCGGTGCTGGCCACCGCTGGCCCGGCCGACCAGACGAAGGCAGAGGGGGCAGACCCGGTCAATCGGCCTACCGTTCGCTATGGCGAGATGGCGCTGCCCGCGGCCGCCTACGCCTCCGTCTCTCCCTCGCAACCGGCGACCATGAGGCCCGGAGAGCGCGACGATCACGACGACGGCCCCGAGGCGCCGACGATCGTGCCTGGGTCACCCGACGACACCACGGAGCGCGAGAGCGGGCTCCGCTTCGCCGTCGCGAAGCCGTTCGGGCGTGCGGCAGGGCAACGACGCTGATGAGCCTGTCCCGGAGGCCATGCTTCCGGGCAGGCTTCGTCGTGGCGGCCTCGCGGCGGGCGAAACCGCTCAAGCCCCCGGCATAAACGTCGTTCCTTCGGGGTGATGGCCGCCAACGACACCTCGCTTTCCCCCAGCACGACGGACGACGAGCTGGCCTACCACTGCCTCGGGACCGGCGAGCTCTGCGCGGTGCTCCAGTGCGCTGCCGCCGGCCCCCTCGTGATCGACCTGGCGAAGCTCTCGCCACTTCCCGCCGCAGCGTTCGGCGGTGACGCCCCGTACACCGGGACGCGAGAGCTGCGGGTCGTGCAGGACCAGCTACTAGCCCTGTTCGCGGCGTAGCACCACTGCGGGAGATCGCTCCCGCAGCGTGGTGCGGGACGACCGGCGGCGGCGAGCCCGGGAACCGACAAACGAGGCAGCGCGGCATCACGCCCGGGGGGAGCGTGTGCCGCGCTGGCCTTCGTTCGTCTTCGGCCGCCGGGCCGGCGGACGCCTACCTCGCCTCCGCGCTCCGGGCCGCCGAGACACCTGCGGCGAGAGTGACGCGGTTGCGGCCGGCGTGCTTCGACTCGTACATGGCGTCGTCGGCGGCCTTGAGCAGATCGGTGGCCGCGCATACGCCGGTGCGCCCGTCGGTGTGGGCGACGCCGAGGCTGCCCGTCACTCCGGACGGGGCCTGGGGGTCGGCGAACAGGATGTCGGCGATGGCGGCGCGGTAGCGTTCTCCGAGGCTCGCCGACTCATCGGACTCCGCATCCGTCACGATGATCGCGAACTCCTCACCGCCCCACCGGCAGACCGTGGCGTTGAAGACGTTCTCGCGCTCGAGCGCGGTGGCGACGCGGCGCAGGACGACGTCCCCCATCTCGTGGCCAAAGGTGTCGTTGACGCGCTTGAAGTGGTCGAGGTCGATGAGCACGACCGTGAGACTCTGCCCGAGGCTGGCCGCGCGCTCGATGGCGCGCAGGCCGCGACGTCGGTTGCCGATGCCGGTCAGAGGGTCGGTCAGGGCGAGCTCGCGGAACGAGGAGCGCTGCTCCCTGGCCCACTCGAGGAGCTCGCGGTCGCGCCGGTGCCGAAGCTGCGCGCGGACGCGGGCGCGGAGCTCACCGATCCGGCTCGCGCCGGCGATGTAGTCGTCGGCCCCCGCGTCGAGGCCGCGGACCACCACGTCCTCCTCGTCGGAGGCGCTCCCGATGAGCAGGATGGGCGTGATGCGGGAAAGGTCCGCGGCGCGCAGGTCGCGGCATACGTCGAGCCACGCGGCGTCCAGCAAGACCACGTCGGGCGCGAACGCCAGGGCGTCTCCGTAGACGCCGTCGCGGTCTCCCTGCTCGTGGACCACGAACCCATCGACGGACAGGGCTTCCGCGGTCCGCGCCCGGCGGGCGTCGTTTCCGTCCGCGACGAGGATGCGCCGGGGCGCGACGGGTCCCGGCGGAAGCGTGGCGCTCGGCTTGAGCGACCGGATCACGGACAGCGTGACCTTCGGGTAATTCGATGCGAGGGCGGGCTCGAAACTCGGGGATTGAGAGCTCATTGTAGCTACCCACTTAGCAAGCGGCGGGCCGCGGCCGTCGACGCGCCGAACGAGGTTCACGGCGTCACGAACGTGCCCCTCCTCTAGACGGGAGTCGACGCATTGGCGCCGTTGCGCCCCGGCGAACGCGCGGAATGGGCCAAGGGAAAGCAAAACCCGCAGCGATCTGGGCCCGTGCTGCTCTGACGTCACGTCGATGACGCCCCGTTGGCGCACGTCAGCACCTTGGCGCTCGTCGCTCGAAGGCCCTGGCGCGGGCCCTAGCCGCCCTCTACACCAGTCTCCGCGACGCCTTCACGAACGTCACGGTGGCGGGCGCTCGCCGCCAGCATCGCGAACATGAACGCGCTCGACGCCCAGCCGAGCGCCAGGCCGGTGACGAGGCGGGCCGGGTGCCAGGACGGGTGCACGCCGAGGTCCTGGGTCACGACGTCGATCAGCGCTGGCACGGCGGCGCAGACGACGACGCGGCGGCCGTGGCGCAGCCAGGCTCGAGGAAGCGGCAGGAGCGCGCCCAGGAAGATCCCGGCGTAGACCCCCGCGCAGCGGCTACACACCACCATCGGCGCTCCAAGCAGCGAGATGGTTCGCTCGGGCAGCTGGTGGCAGAGCGTGTGGAACGAGAGGACCACCGCCGGCCCGTGCACTCGTGCGAGAGCGAGCGCCCACGGGAGGATCCCCGCGACGGCCACGAGCGCGCGCAGCGCGTCGAGCCGTCGCTCGGCCGTCGTTTCGCCCCGGTGGATGGCCTGGTGCATGCGGTTGCCGCTCGCGAGCATCATAGCCGACGACTGCGGCCACGGGCCCCGCGCAAGCGAAGCGATGGGCCGCGCGACAGCCGGGTGAAAATGTGCGAGATCGTCGCGCCATGAAGCGACTCGCTCTGCTCGTTCCGATGCTCCTCACCGGGTGTGCCGGTGAGTCGAGCCCCCCTCCGGCCGCTCCCGTCCCGCCGCCGCCGCCGCTCGTCGTCGCCGCGCCGCTGGCGGCGCCCGTGGCTCCGCCTGCCGAGTCGGCGCCCAACGAGGCGCTGCGGGCGAAGCTCGCCGGGTATGCGCCGGGAACGCTCACGGCAGAGGTATCTACGCTGCCCGCCTCGGAGGCGCGCACGCTCGACGCGCTAATCGCAGCTGCGCGCCTGATGGACCCGATCTTCGACCGCCAGGTGTTTCGAGGCTACCCCGAGCTTCGCAAGAAGCTGGCCGCCGACACCTCGCCGCGCGGCCAGGACACCCTCGCGTACTTCGACCTGATGCGCGGGCCCTGGGACCGGCAAGACCGCTTCGCGCCGTTCGCCACGGACGTCACGCGCCCCAAGGGAGCCGGCTTCTACCCCGAAGACCTGACGGCCGAGGCCTTCAAGGCGTACGTCGCGGCTCACCCGGCGAGCAAGGAATCGCTCGAGAGCCTGACCACCGTGGTCGTGCGCGACGGCGATGGGCTCAAGGCCGTCCCGTACGGGGAGGCCTACGCCGAGTGGCTGAAGCCCGCCGCCGCGAAGCTCGTGGAGGCCGCCGGCCTGACGACGAACAAGTCGCTCGCGAAGTTCTTGCGCTCGCGCGCTGCGGCCTTCGGAACCGACGAGTACCGCCAGAGCGACAAGGACTGGATGGACCTCGACTCGAGGGTCGAGATCACGATCGGCCCCTACGAGACCTACGAGGACGATCTGCTCGGCCTGAAGGCGGCCTTCGAGGCGTTCGTCACGGTCAGCGATCCGAAGGAGTCCGCCAAGCTCGGCAAGTACAAGGCGCTCCTGCCGGACATGGAGCGGAACCTGCCCATCCCCGCCGGTGCCCACGGCAAGCGCGGCGGCGACAGCCCGATCCACGTCGTCGACCTCGTCTACACGAGCGGCGACGCGCGCAAGAGCGTCCAGACCATCGCGTTCAACCTGCCCAACGACGAGGTCGTTCGAAAGGAGAAGGGGGCGAAGAAGGTCCTCCTCCGCAACCTCATCGAGACCAAGTTCGACCGAATCATGCGCCCCCTCGCCGAGCACATCCTCGACCCCGCCCAGATCGGCCTGCTCTCGGCCGATGCGTTCTTCGACGAGACGCTCTTTCACGAGCTGTCGCACAGCCTCGGGCCGGCGTTCGTGAAGGGAACCAAGGACAAGGAGGTCCGCGTCGCTCTCGGCGAGAGCTTCTCGGCGATCGAAGAGGGGAAGGCCGACGTGATGGGGGCCTACAACATCCTCTACATGATCAAGCGCGGCGAGCTCCCCAAGGAGCTGCACGACCGCCTCCTCGTCTCGTATTTCGCGGGCCTCTTCCGGAGCGTGCGCTTCGGTGTGGACGCGCACGGCCAGGCGGCGGCTCTCCAGATCAACCGTTACCTCGACGAGGGAGCCGCGCGGTTCGACCCACAGACGAAGAAGCTCTCCGTCGATCTCGTCAAGCTCGAGGCCTCGATAGGAAGACTCGTCAAGGACCTCTGCGTCCTCGAGTGGACGGGGGACAAGGACGGCACGCAGGCCCTGCTCGCCAAGTCCGGCATCATGAGCGACACCATGCGCGCCGCCGCGACGGGGCTGGACTCGGTCCCGGTGGACGTGAAGCCGGTCTACCCGCTCGAGTCGTCCTCCAAGCCGTAGGTGCTCCGCGGACCGCACGCCGTGGCGTGGTACTCTGCAGACGATGCGCCCGCACACGACGGTGCTGACCTCGCGACGGGCGCTGGGTCGTTCCCGCGCCGTCGGCCTCGGCGCAGCATGCCTCGCCGTCGCGGCATGCCTCGGCGTCGCCGCGTGTATCCCTGCGAGCCTGACGCTCGCCCCGGACGGCGGCGTGGAAGACGAGCACGACGCCGGCGATGCGTCGTCGCCGACCCCGGACTCAGGGCCCAGCTTGGACTCGACGAACGGCGAGGCAGCGCCGTCCGACGATGCGTCGCCGGACGCCGGCGAGACCGGCGCGACCGAGACCGGCGTCCCCCCGGGCGACGCCCCGGTGGACGTGCCCCAGGCTTCCTCTTACGCAGTCGGCGGCACGGTCTCGGGTCTCGCGCCTGGTAACAGCATCACCCTGGAGGACAACGGGGGAGACACCCTCGTCGTCAACATGAACGGCCCCTTCGCCTTCGCAACGCGGGTGCCGAGCGGCGTCAGCTACTCCCTCGGCGCCGCGAGCGTCGTGAGCCAGCCGGGGGGCACGCTCGCGCAGACTTGCTACATCGCCAACGGCCAGGGAACGGTCGGGACGACGACCGTCAACGACATCCAGGTCACCTGCCCCACGTCGTGCCTCCAGACGCTGGGCGTCTTCCCCGCGGCGACCTCCGGCGATTACGTCATCAACCCGACCGGCGCGCCGTTTCAGGCGCAGTGCGACATGGCATTCGATGGCGGCGGGTGGACGCTGCTCCAGGCGACGAAGGGGCTCTGCTGCGGGCCGGGCAACGCGACCGCTGGCCCGCCCGTCGTCTCCGGCTCCTGCACCTACTTGCCCATCGCGACCGCCAAGGCGCTCGCCGCGCTGTCGACGTCCGTGCACGTTCGCTCGTCGAGCGGCGCGAGCCCTCCGACCACGTACATCACGAGCGCGACGACGACGCCCATCACCAACCTCCGCAGCGGTTACCTGCTGAATCAGGGAGAGTCCGTGGACGCCGGGACCGACCAGGCCCAGTGGAGCGTCGTCGGTAACCCTGCCACGATGCTCGACATGGCCACGCCGGTCCCGATCATCGACCTCTGGCCGGACGTTTACACGACGCCAGGCAACCCGGCGGGCTTCGTGCTCGCTGGAAGCGGATCCACGTGGAACTCCAGCCTCGACGGGCCCTGCGTCAACGACGCGCTCGAAGTCTACGTGCGCTGAGAGCGTCCCATCCGGCTCATGCGCGGAGCGTTTCCTGGCGCGACGCCAGCCATCGTGTATGGTGCCCTGCTTCTTTGGGTACATGAATGGAGGGCGCGCCCGAGTGTCTCAACTGCGGAGCTTGCTGCTTCTCGCTCCTCGAGACCTACGTCCGGGTGACCGGTAACGATCACGAGCGCCTCGCCGAGCGCGCGGACGAGCTCGTCCACTTCGAGGGCAACCGCGCGTACATGCGCATGGACGACGGCCATTGCGCTGCCCTTCGCGTCGAATCCTCTGGCCAGCTCGTCTGCAGCGTGTACGAGACCCGCCCCGACACGTGCCGCGACCTGGCGCGCGGCGGGGCCGCATGCCAGGGAGAGATCGCGACCAAGCGCGAGCGGCCCGTGCTCGCCCTCGCGGGAAGAAGGAAGGCGCGCGCGGTCGCGATCTGAGGTCGGGGGATCGCGCGGCTACGGGCGCGCGGAGGCGATCGTGAGGAGAGCGCTCATCCGGCGCGCAAAGGCTCCCGGATCGTCGGGCACGCCTCCCTCGGCGACGAGCGCCTGATCGTAGAGCAGCTCGATGAGGTCCGCGGCCTGCGCGTCGTCGCCCGCCCGACCCTTGAGGTTCGCGAGGATGGGGTGGTTCGCGTTCACCTCGAGGATGCGCTCGCTCTTCGGAACCTCCCGGCCCGCCTCGCGCAGGAGGCGCTCCACGTAGCCGTGGGGCCCGGTGCCCGCGAGCACCAGGCAGCACGGAGAGTCCGTGAGCCGGTCGCTAACGCGCACCTCCTTCACCTTGCCCGACAGGACGGCGCGCATCCGTGCGAGCAGCGGGCCGAGGTCCCCTTCCCGCTCGGCGACTGTCCTCTTCTCGTCGCCGTCCATCTTGAGGTCCGCGCGCATGGCGGAGACGAGCGGCTTGCCTTCGAAGGTGCCGAGCGCCTCCGTCGCCCACTCGTCGATCGGGTCGGTCATGAAGAGCACCTCGTAGCCCCGCTGCTTCAGCCCCTCGAGGTGCGGCGTTCCGAGGAGGACCTTCCTGGACTCGCCGATGACGTAGTAGATGGCCGGCTGCCCCTCCTTCATGCGGCCCACGTACTCGGCGAGGGACGTGAGGCCGTCGCCATGCGTGCTCTCGTAACGGACGAGCTTCGCGATCCGGTCCTTGTGCTCGAAGTCGGTGCCGAGGCCCTCTTTGAGGAAGACGCCGAATCCCTTCCAGAAGACCGCGTAATCCTCCACGTGGTCCTTGGCCACCCCCTCGAGCATGTCGAGCGCGTGCTTGGTGACCTGCTTCTTGATGGTCCTCACCGCGGAGGACTCCTGGAGGATCTCGCGCGACACGTTGAGCGGGAGATCGTCCGAGTCGATCACGCCCACGACGAAGCGCAGCCACGGCGGCACGATCTCCTCGCAGTCCTCCATGACGAGGACCCGCTTGACGTAGAGGCGCACGCCTCGATGCTTCATCCCCATCCGCAGCTCGAACGGCCGCTCGCGCGGGACGAAGAGAAGCCCCACGAACTCCTGCGCGCCCTCGACGCGGAAGTGCGTGCGGGCGAGCGGAGTCTCTTCGTCGAGGACGTGGGCGAGGTGCCGGTAGAGCTCCGCGTACTCTGCGTCGCCGATCTCGCCCTTCGCGCGCTGCCACAGCGCGCTCGCCTGGTTGATCGTCTGCCACTCGGACTTCGCGTCGGCGCCGGTCCCCGTCTTAACGAGCAGCTGGATGGGGTGGCCGACGTAGTCCGAGTAGCGTTTGACGAGATCGCGCAGACGCCACTCCTGGAGGAGGTCCTTCTGGTCGTCGCGGACGTGGAGCGTGACCGCCGTGCCCCGGGTTGCACGATCGGCGGGCTCCACGGTGAACGTGTCCTTTCCCGTCGACACCCAGCGGTGGGCCGTCTGGCCCGGCCCGGCAGCGCGGGAGACGACCTCGACGCGGTCCGCGACGAGGTAAGCGCTGTAGAAGCCAACCCCGAACTGGCCGATGAGGCGCGCGTCCTTCTTCGCGCCCTCCGCCAGCTTCTCGAGGAAGGCGCGCGAGCCGGAGTGCGCCACCGTCCCCAGATCGCGGACGAGCTCCTCCTCGGTCATGCCGACGCCCGAGTCCTCGATGGTCAAGGTCCCGCGGTCGGGGTTGGCCTCGATGCGTATCGACAGGGAGCTGTCGCCCTCGTAGAGGCCACTGTCGGTGATCGCGCGGAAACGCAGCTTGTCGAGGGCGTCCGACGCGTTGGACACAAGCTCGCGGAGGAAGATCTCCTTGTTGCTGTAAAGGGAGTGGATGACAAGGTGGAGGATCTGGCTGACCTCCGCCTGGAACGAATGGGTGACCGCCTCGGGCATTTGCGTCGTCCTCCGACGAGGGCAGCCGTAACGCTCCAGGCGGAGGTGTCAAGGGTCGTTTTGGCCACCGAGGGCCTGCCACCCACGCAAGAGATCGCCTAGTATCCCCCTCCCACCCGGAGGTCTCGATGATTGGTAAGGTCAGCTTTTTCGTCGCCGCAGCCGCGGCCACCACGGTCGCCCTGTTCGCATGCAGCTCCAGTTCCCCTAGCGGAGGCAGCTCCGGCGCGTCGCCGTTCATCGGAAGCTACGGCTCCTGCACGTTGACGCCCGACGTGAACATCACGGCCCCCGTCACGCTGGCGTACACCACCCCCATCGTCGGCGGCGACGCCACGATCGCCGGCACGGGCGACGCCCTGACGGCCGTGCTCTCCAGCGACGCGGGACTCAACTGCAGCATCGCCATCACCGCAAACGGCGACGCGGCCACGGTCAACGCCGGCCAGACGTGCGATCTCAGCCTCATGGGGATCGCCGTCGTCATCACGTTCACGGGCGGGACGGTCGACATCAGCGGGAGCACCCTCACGACGACGGCCCAGGTCACGATCGCCGGCCCTGGCGATGCGGCAGCGTCGGTCGCCGGCACGGGATCGCTCACCGCCACCTGCACGAAGTCGTAACCCCACGGGGAGCGCGGGGTCGGCGCTGCGTCGCCCCCGCGCGCACCCATCCGCCAGGGAGGCATGCCGCATGGAGTACCGGTCGCTCGGAAACAGTGGGCTGAAGGTCCCCGTGCTGTGCCTCGGCGCGATGACGTTCGGGGAGGCGAACGACAAGTCGTTCATGTACAAGGTCGGCTGCGACGAGAAGACGTCGTTCGCGATCATGAGCCGCGCGCTCGAGCGTGGCGCCGGATTCATCGATACCGCCGACGTCTACGGTCAGGACGGCCTGTCCGAGCGCATCGTGGGCGCGTGGATGGCCGAGGCCAAGAGCCGCGACCGCGTGGTGCTCGCGACCAAGTTCCGCTTCCGCATGGGCGAAGGCCCCAACGCGACCGGCGCCTCGCGCTACCGCATCGTCCGGGCCGTCGAGGACAGCCTCCGGCGCCTCAAGACCGACCGCATAGACCTCTACCAGATTCACATGCAGGACATCGACACGCCGGAGGAGGAGACGCTCCGCGCGCTCCACGATCTCGTGAGGGCCGGCAAGGTCCTATACCTGGGCGCGAGCAACTACGCCGCCTACCGACTGACCGACAGCCACTGGATCTCGAAGAGCGAGCACCTCCACCGGTTCGTGGCTCTCCAGATGCAGTACAGCCTGATGGTGCGTGACCTCGAGCGCGAGCACGTCCCCCTCTGCAGGCAGTTCGGGCTCGGAATCCTCCCGTGGTCACCTCTCGCCGCCGGATTTCTCTCCGGCAAGTACGCGAAGAACCAGCCGCCGCCCCCTGGGGTGCGCCTGGAGAAGTGGAAGGAGCGCTTCGCAAACTACGACAGCGATCGAGGCTGGCGCACCCTCGACGCTGTGAACGCGATCGCGAAGGAAAAGGCGACCACCGCTTCCGCCGTCTCGCTCGCCTGGCTCCTCGCGAAGCCAGCGGTCACGTCTGTCATCTTCGGCGCTCGATCGCTCGAGCAACTCGACGACAACCTCAAGGCCGCCGACGTGAAGCTCGACGCAGGCGACGTGCAAAAGCTCGACGAAGCAAGCAAGGTCGATCTCGGCTACCCCTACGACTTCATCGCGAACATCCAGAAGCGATGGTAGCGGATCCGTCGTGGAAGCTGAGGCGCGCTCAGGGCCGACAGAGCGTCTGGCACGCGAGCGAAGCGTCGAAGCCAAAGGCCGTTTCGTCGCACCTCTCGGAGCCCAGCGCGCTGATACAGTCGTCGAGCTTGGCGCGGTCGACGCCGTTCGAGCATGGCGCAGCGGCGATGCGTTGCTTGGCGCGACTGCGCATGTCGGCCTTGCAGCTGTCCGCGCTGCCGTAGTGGCCCTCGCCGATCCTGTTGCATCTCGCCTCGCGGTCACACCCGGCTTCGGCGATGCTGTCGCATGCGTCAGCCTTCGCGATCGGTCCCTTGCTCGTGGCGAGCGCACCGGCAACGAGCGCGTTCGTCCCGGCGGGGGCCAAGGGCCTGGAACAAGCCGCGACCACGAGCAGGCCAACCACGATGCATGAGGCTGCTTGGTGCATTGGAAAGATGACCCTGCAAGCGAGGTGCCCGCACCGGCACGGCTTGTGAGGCGCAAATGTATGAGCTGAGGCCATAAGGCAGGGCTCGCGTTCTCTCCTCCGCGCCGCCATCGTGCGCATCGCGCCGCACCGGTTGGTTTCGAGGTTCCTTTCGGCGCAACGAGCAGCTTGGCACGCCTCTGGCGCAGCCGATCCGCACATGGCGACGAGCCCGTTTCCCTTGCGCGCGCTCTTCGCGCACGAAGAGAGCCACACACGCCTCGACGAGCTCTGCGAATTCGCTCCCGTGGCGGCAGCGCCCGACGAGGAGTTCGTGTTCTGGTTCGTTCGACTCGTCGAGTGGCTCCGCCCTCCGCGCGGTCGGCACGTCGAGCCGAAGCTGCGGTTTCTCGCCGCGCAGCTCGCGAAGAACGCGGCGTGGAAGGAGCGCTTTTCGGGTGCTATCCAGCCCCTGCTCGAGCGCGTCGAGATCGACCGTCTGCTCTCCGGCGGTGGCATCCCGCGCGAGTTTCATTTCGGCGGCGCGGTCAAGGAGTGGCTCCTCTCCTGTGCGCTACCTACCTCGTGCCGGACCCGGGATGGGGCGCACATCGTGCGGCTCGCGTTCGAGGAGCGCGACCTCGCCTGGCTCGGCAGCCCGGGCGTGGTGGCATTCTTCCGGCCTCTCGTGGACGCCGTGGCCGCCGCTGCCCTCCGCAAGGCGCTTCGCGAGGCGCTGCGTGACCTCACGCACCAGCTCATCGCCCAGGCTCACGCCCGAACGTCCGCTCGCTAGCGCAGTGCGAGAGGTCCCCGTACCGAGGCCTCTACGAAGCGCTGGCCGCCCTCGAAGCGTCCCCGGAGGACGACGCCGCCGCCAACGCCGTGCGCGGCCGCGTGCAGCAGTGCATCCTCCTGGTTCGCAACCACCGCGACGAGCTCGCCGGTCGCGGCGCGGAGCTGAACACGACCTTCCAGCTTCGCCGCATTCGCGAGCAGCTCGACCGCCTGGCTCTCCTCACGCGGCTCCTTCACGACCGCTGCGACGCGACGCTCGCGTCGACCCTGGCGTGCCTCGCGGGAGACGTCCTCAGGGCCACGAGCGGCCGCCGGCTCCTGCGGCGCAGCGCGGACCTGGTCGTCCAGAATCTCGTCGACTCGTCGGCCACCGTGGGCCGCGACTACCTCGGCGGAGAGCGCTCCGGTTGGCGCGCAGCCTTCCTGGCGGGGGCCGGCGGAGGCGCGCTGATGGCAGCGGCGACGCTGATCAAGTTCTTCCTCGGCGGGCTACACATGCCGGCTCTCTACGAGGGCATGTTCTTCTCGCTCAACTACGCGACCGTCTTCTGCGCGGCATACCTCCTTCACTTCACCATCGCCACGAAGCTCCCTGCCCACACTGCGGCCGCGCTCGCGCGCAGCGCGCAGAAGGGAGAGAGCCACAGCGCGAGGCTTCGAGCGTTCCTGGAGGTCTGGCGGTCCGCGCTTCGGCTGCAGGTGATAGGGCTCCTCGGAAACCTGGTCGTCGCAGGTCCGCTCGCGTTCGCCGCCGATGCGGCCGCCGCGCGCCTCCTTGGCCATCATGTCATCAGCCCGGAGAAGGCGGAGCACGTGCTCCAGACGACCTCGATCCTAGGGCCGACCATCTTCTTCGCCGCGCTCACCGGGTTCTTCCTGTGGACGAGCAGCCTCATCGCCGCGTTCGGCGAGAACTGGGTTCGCGTGCATCGAATCGCCGATCGGCTGGCGACCAATCCGCTGGTCATGAGGCGTGTGGGTGCGAAGCGGGCGGAGCCGCTGGCGCAGGCGGTGACGGCGCGGGCCGGAGGTCTCCTCGGCAACGCGGCGCTCGGCATCCTGCTCGGCGGCGTGCCGGCCGCGTTCGCGATCGCCCACATCCCCATCGAGATCCGGCACATCACGGTGAGCACGAGCTCGGTCGCCATGGCGCTCTCGGCGGGAGCGGGCTCCCGCGCCGAGATCGGGCTCGCGGTGGCGGGGCTCGGGGTCATCGCAGTCGTGAACGTCGCGGTCTCGTTCTTCCTCGCGCTGTCGCTCGCGATGCGGGCTACGAGGGGAATGCGCACGACGGGGGACTCACACGCCATCGCTCGCATCGGGATCGGGCGCTGGGCTTCGGGTCTATGGCGGCGCCAGCGCACGAGCGAGCCCGGCTCGGCCCTCGTCCGCCACGGCCTCAGCCCTCGAAGCGCACGCTCGTCCACTCCTCGCTCTTCGTCCACAGCCGCGTCGCGAGCTCCCGGTCCATGATCCACGGGCGCACGCCGCGCGGCTCCTTGGAGTCCGCCGGCACGGGCTCCCCGATGTCGACGTCCTCGCAGTAGACGCCGCCCATCCCGTCGAGAGCCGAGCTCGTCGCGCACCACACGCTCGTCGCAGCGCCCTCGGGCGGCATCTTGAAGTTTCGAGGATTGGCGGCGCGGAGGGCGCGAAGCTCCTCCTCGGGAATGCTCCGCGCGAGCTCCGTCACGACGGCCCCGGGGTGCACCGAGAAAGCTCGCACTCCACGCGGCTCACCGCGCGCGTCGAGCGCCAGGGCAAAGAGAGCGTTGGCGCTCTTCGACTGGCCGTACGCCTTCCACTTGTCGTACGGCCGGCGCTCGAAGCTCGGGTCCTCCAGATCGACGGAGGCGAAAGCGTGCCCCCGCGAGGAGAGCGCGATGACGCGCGCCGCGTTCGCCTTGAGGAGCGCGGGCCAGAGCCGCGCCGTGAGCTGGAAGTGGCCGAGGTGGTTCGTGGCGAGCTGCAGCTCGAAGCCGGGGGGGCTCCTCGCGAACGGGACGGCCATGATGCCGGCGTTGTTCACGAGCAGGTGCAGCGGCCGGCCCGAGGCGGAGAAGCGCGCCGCGAAGGCGTCGACCGACGCGGGGTCGCTCAGCTCGATCGCCTCGAGCTCCACCCGGTCTATCCCGGCGAGCGCGGCGCGCGCCTTCTCGGGCGTCCGCGCGGGGACGATCACCGTCGCGCCTGCAGCGGCGAGCACGCGCGTCGTCTCGAGGCCGACGCCCACGTAGCCGCCCGTCACGATCGCGACCTTTCCGTCGAGCCTCGTGTCGCCGAGCACTTCGCGCGCGGTCGTCGTCGCGCCGTAACCCGAGTGGATGGCTGCTTGCTTGGTAAACATGGTTGGGCTCTCTTTCGTGTCGTTGATTCAGCGCGCGGTTGCGCGCCACCGTGCGGGGGTCGTTCCTTCCCAGGAGTGGAACGCGCGCGTGAAGGAGTTCAGCTCCTCGAAGCCGAGCAAGAAGGCCACCTCGCCCGCGCCCAGATCCGTCTTCGCGAGGAGACGACGGGCCGATCGGTGCCGGACGTCGTCGAGGAGCTTCTGGTAGGTGGTCCCGAGCTCGCCCAGGCGTCGCTGCAGCGTGCGTGGGCTCATCCCGAGGGACCTGGCAACCTTGTCGACGGCCGGACGCTCGCCGCAGAGACTCCGGCTGAGGGTGGTCTGGACGTCGTCGGCCAGGGTCCGCGAAGCGTCCTCCTCTTCGAGCGCGGACTCGAGGCCGGGCACGAGCACGGCGAGCAGAGGCGCGTTCTGCGTCGCGAGGGGAAGCGCGAGGAGCCCGGCGTCGAGCACGATGACGTCGAAGGGGGAGTCGAAGCGGATGTCGCAGCCGAAGTGCGCCCGCAGCGTCGCTTCGTGTGCGAGACGCCGTGTCAGCTCGAGGCGGCGAGGACGGATGGGCTCGCCCGTCCCTCGCTCCGCAAGGGCGATCACCCCGGCGAAGATGCAGTCGATGAGCGCCGCCGGCGCATCCGCGGCGGCGAGGAGCCACTCGAAGCGAACCATGGCCTCGCCCTCTTCGACGTCGATCGCGATCCGCTCGGGGCAGACGAGGCGCTTGTACCGCGCGAGCTTCGCAAGCCCCTCGCCGAGCGTCTGCGAGTGCAGCGCGGCGAGCGAGGCGACGTTCTGCTGGTGCGGCAGCGCCTGGCTGCCGGCGCGCAGGCCGAGATCGTCGCCTCCGCCTGCTTCCTCGGCAGCACGCCAGAGCGCGAAGAGCTCGGCGGTCGTCCCTTGCGGCTTCGGAACATGGAAGCGCGAGCGGGGGACCTGCGCGCGCCGCAGAGCCTCGTCGACGTCGACGCCGAGCCGCGCGAAGCGGTCGAGCAAGGTCACGGGGAGCGGAAGGAGATCGGGCATCATGGTGCGTGGGCGCCGCGGCAGGTCGCCGTGGAGGACAAGGTAGAGGGCGGCCCTCTTCCACGCCAATCCGATCGCGCCAACCACGCATCCGATCGCGCCAGACGGCGCTCGTTGTAACGTAGCGCCCATGGCGAAGGCGAATCCCGACGTCCTTGTGGTCGGCGCAGGGCCGACCGGGCTGACCATGGCCTGCGAGCTCGTCCGGCATGGGCTCTCCTGCCGAGTGATCGACGAGCTGGCGGCTCCGGTCGTCTGGTCGAAGGCCGCGGTCGTCTACGCGCGCCCGATGGAGATCTTCGACGACATGGGGGTCGTCGGCCCGTTCCTACAGCACTCGAAGCCGGTCCACGGCGCGAGCGTCTACTCGGAGGGCAAACGCATCGCCCACGTCACCCTCGAGGGCATCGACTCCCCCTACCCGGGCGTCTACGGCATCTCGCAGCGGGAGACGGAGGCCCTGCTGACGGCGCACCTCGCGGGCCTCGGGGTCGCCGTCGAGCGCAAGAAGAGGCTCGAGACCCTCACCAGACGGCAGAGGGGGTGACGGCGAGAGTGGTCGACGGGAGCGGCGCGCACGACACCGTCGAGGCCCGGTGGCTCGTGGGCTGCGACGGGGGCCATAGCGTCGTCCGCAAGGAGCTCGGCTTCACGTTCGAGGGGAGCGCGTATGAAGACCACCTCATCCAGGCGGACGTGCACGTCACTGGCCGCTGAAGACGGACGGCGACGAGATCCTCGCCTTCCTCCACCCCGACGGGCCGGTCGCCTGCTTCCCTCTCTTCCAGGACGGCGGCTACCGCCTCATCGGCTTTCTTCTTCCCGGATCTCCCGGGCGCGCCTCCCATCCTCCCGGGACGCCCGACACGCCGACGCTCGAGGAGTTCCAGCGTCTCGCCGACGCGCGCATCCCCGGCGGCGCGCGGCTGAGCGACCCTGCGTGGACGGCGGCGTTCCGGATCCACCACCGCACGAGCGACCGGTACCGCTCGGGCCGCGCGTTCATCGCCGGCGACGCCGCGCACATCCACAGCCCGGCGGGCGGCCAGGGTATGAACACCGGTATCCAGGACGCCTACAACCTGGCGTGGAAGCTCGCCCTCGTGGACAAGGGTCGCGCGCGCGAACGCGCTGCTTGACTCGTACCAGGCCGAACGCCAGGCGGTGGCCAAGGCGCTCCTCTCGTCGACCGACACGATGACGCGCGGGATCGAGCGCATGGCGGGGCTCGCAGCCCGCTCGCCGTGGGCCTCCGCAACCAGCTCATGTCGCTCGTGACGAGCCTGAGCCTCGTGCAGTCGCGGGCTGCCCGCGCGCTATCGATGACGGAGGTCGCCTACCGGGGCAGCCCCATCGTCCGGCAGGACCGCTCCCCCGTGTGGGAGGCGAACGTGCTCGCGTCGACGGAGACCGAGGCGCCCGGCCTCGCCGATTGGGCGGCGTTCGGCGAGGGGCCGAGCCCCGGCGATCGTGCACCCGATGCGCCGCTCGTCCCAGGAGCGCCGGGCCGCACGCACCTCTTCGACGTGCTGCGGGGCACGCGCCACACGCTCCTCCTGTTCGACGGCGCCGCGGCGACGGCGGCGGGTTACGCCAACCTCACGGCCATCGCGGAGACTGTGCGGGGGCGCTTCGGCCAGCTCGTCGACGTGCACGTCGTCGTGCCGTACGCCTCCGCGCCCGCAGCCTTACGCTGGGACGGGTCGGTGATCTGCGACGGCGAGAGCGAGGTGCACGTCCGCTACGGGGCGCGCTCGGAGTGCCTCTACCTCGTGCGCCCAGACGGCTACGTCGCCTACCGCTGCCAGCCGGCGGACGGGAAGCATCTCGGCGCCTACCTCCAGTCCATCTTCACCGTCTGACCTGGGCCATCACTTCGTGCGCGCCACCTGAACCCCTGGTCTGGCTTCGCTACGAACGGAAGCGCTGATCGGGAGCTCGCGTGACGGGGCGCACGGCGAGCGACGGCTCAGAATCGTTCGCTGTCGTTCTGCGGCGTCTGCGGCCACACCTGTGACGATTGCCCGTTTATCGTCGTTCCGCCGTACGCGAACATCGGGACGGCCCCGAGCATGTCGGCCGGGAACGGGAGCGTCGGCGCGCTCGCCTTGTCGAGCGCCGCGACATGCTCGGAGGTGAGCTTCACGTCGAGCGCGCCCACGTTGTCATCGAGCTGCAGCATCGTGCGCGCGCCGATGATCGTCGAGGTGACGCCAGGCCGGTTCTGGACCCAGGACAGCGCGACGCGGGGCACCGTCGTTCCGAGCTCCTTCGCGATCTTCTCCGCGATGTCGAGGAGGTCGAACGTGCGGTCGTCGAGGTAGTTCGTGACGCGCGCGCCGCGCCCTGCCTGGTGCTTGCCCTTGTCCGCGCGCTTGTACTTCCCGCTGAGCGCGCCACCTCGAAGCGGACCCCACGGCGTGATGCCGATGCCGAGTTCCTGCGCCATGGGGACGAGCTCGGCCTCCACGGTGCGCTGGAGGAGCGAATACTCGATCTGCAAGGCGACGAGCGGTGACCAGCCGCGCAGAAGCGCCATCGTCTGCGCCTGCGCCACCTTCCACGCCGGCGTATCACTGAACCCGAGGTACCGAACCTTGCCCTGCTCGACGAGCGTGTCGAGCGCGCGCATCGTCTCCTCGACGGGCGTGGTCTTGTCCCAGGCGTGGAGCCAGTAGAGATCGATGTAATCGGTGCGCAGCCGCCGGAGCGACTCTTCGCACTGAGCGATGACGGCCTTGCGGTTCGACCCGCCGCCGTTCGGGTCGCCCACGAACATGTTGGTCGTGAACTTCGTCGCGATGACGACGCGGTCGCGCTTCTTGCGGTCGTGCCCGAGGTGCTCGCCGATGATCGCCTCGGAGTGCCCCTTCGTGTACCCGTTCGCGGTGTCGATGAAGTTGCCGCCGCGATCGACGTAGGCGTCGAGGATGCGCTTCGCCTCCTCCGGCTCCGAGCCCCAGCCCCATTCCTTGCCGAAGGTCATGGCTCCGAGGCAGAGCGGGCTGACGCGGAGACCAGAGTGTCCAATTGTGACGTAGTGAGCGAGCGACATGCGCAGCCCGTACCGTGGCTCGCGGCCAGCGTCGAGGGTCGGCTGGCTCGATGCGCTCGAGCTCAGCCGGGCGTGGATCAGCGGACGTACAAGGTCGTGTACACGGCGACATCGGGCCCCTCGAACGGCGGCACCTGCGTCTCCCCGTACTTCCGGGACAGGCACCCGAGGTCCGCGGGCGTTCCAGGTACCGCCATCGTGACCTCGACGAGCTGCACGCTCCCATCCTGCCCGAAAGTGACCTTCGCCTTGCCGTAGCCCTGGGCGGTGCCCGGCGTCCAGCAGGCCGACGGGTTGACCGCGTCCAGGGCCTCGCGGGCCGCCTCTGCATCGAAGAACCAGTCCGCAGATGGTTCCGAGTTGGACGGAGCGATGGCCGCTACGAACGAGGTCGTCGTCGCGACCTGCGCGCCGTCCATCGCCGGCTTGACGGCCGCGCCGCAGCCCGTGGCCAGAACGAACGTCGCCGCCGCCAAACCAACGTGCTTTCCCATGGTGCTCTCCTCCTCCGTCGTGGTCCGGAGCACGGGTTGTGGATCGCGCGAGGCGACCCTGCAACGACACTTCAGATCACACGCAACGGCGAGGAAAACCCGTCCAGAGCGAGCACAATTCATCGCCTCTGGCGGCCAGAAACGGCGAATCGGGCGTCAGGGCGACAGAACCTCGTTCCACTCGCGGATCGTCCAGCGGGCCACGACGCCATGGAGCACGAATGGGTCCGCCTTGACGAACCTCTCGGCCGCCTCGCGGTTGGTGAAGATCCCCATCGCCCCGCCGGCGGGCGCGTCCGTGAACGGACCTACCATCAGAAGATGTCCCTCTCCATGGAACTGCTTCCACAGAGCCCGGTGGGCCTCCATGTGCGGCTGGACCTTGGATCGAAAGTCATCGCTGGATTCGTAGAAGAGAACGTATTTCATGGGCCTACCTTATTGCTGACACGTTCTTGTCCGCCTCGGACGAGACTACCCGATCGAAGTCGCGCCGGCCGTCGTCGCACGGGATTCGACGAGGAACGCCACAGTTGCCTCACCCTAGTGTCCTGAGTCAGTGGAACGTTGGGGAATGGCCTGCTCGACGGTGCGGGCGCAGAATCTCGCGACGCTCGCGATGATCTCGTCCGCGCTCTTCGTCCACACGAATGGCTTCGGCTCGTCGTTGGTCTCCGCGATGTAGTCCTCGATCGCGTTGCATAGCTCCGCGGTAT